>Ga0164241_10004712_pt1 | contig 13059 bp, 13 predicted proteins | sample OricomyardsoilBY_FD_108780 | JGI IMG/M metagenome (GOLD analysis project Ga0164241, IMG submission 108780) | Backyard soil microbial communities from Emeryville, California, USA - Original compost - Back yard soil (BY) | ecosystem: Environmental > Terrestrial > Soil > Unclassified | place: USA...
CGAGAACACGATCGGCGTCGCCGCCGTTCTCGGCACCACCTTCACCGGCCATGCCGACGACATCGTCGGCATCAACGAGCTCTTGGTCGGGATCAAGAAGGAGCGCGAACTGGACGTGCCGCTGCACGTCGACGCGGCCAGCGGCGGCTTCGTCTGGCCCTTCCTCTACCCCGACTCGGAGTGGGACTTCCGGCTCGAGCAGGTGCGCTCGATCAACGTCTCCGGGCACAAGTTCGGGCTCGTCTACCCCGGCGTCGGCTGGCTCGTCTTCCGCGAGGAGTCCGACCTGGCCGAGGACCTCGTCTTCTACGAGAACTACCTCGGCAAAACCGACGCCACCTTCACCCTCAATTTCTCCACCGGGGCCTCGATGGTGCTGGCCCAGTACTACAACTTCGTCCGCCTCGGGCGCCGCGGCTACGCGTACATCATGGAGGCGATGCAGAAGAACGCGCGGGTGCTCGCCGGCCACCTCGAGCAGAGCGGCGATTTCGAGCTGATCGGCGCCGACAAGGAGCAGCTGCCGCTGGTCGCCTTCAAGCTGGTCGCGGGCAAGAACTACGACGAGTTCGACCTCTCCTGGCAGCTCTCGGCCGAGCGCGGCTGGATGCTGCCCGCCTACACGATGCCGCCGCAGGCCGAAGGCGTGAAGGTGCTGCGGGCCTTGGTCAAGGAGACCCTCAGCCGCCAGCAGATCGACCGCCTTGCCGGCGACGTCGCCGAGGCCTGCGCGACCCTGGAGAAGAAGGGCGGGGCCCACCCGTCCGAGCGCAAACAGGTCAAGACCGGCACCGGCTACTGACTTCGGGTGGTCAGGGGCGTCGTGACGGCCACCAGGCGCGCTCGCCGAGCCGGTAGGTGACAGCGGGGATCAGCAGGGCGCGGACGACGAAGGTGTCGAGGAGGACGCCGATCGCCACCGTGGCGCCGATCTGGACCAGCTCCTCCAGCGGCAGCAGGGTCAGGGTGGCGAAGGTGCCGGCGAGGATCAGGCCGGCCCCGGTGACCACCCCGCCGGTGTTGACGAGGGCGACGAGGACGCCCTCGCGGCTGCCGTGGACGGCCGCCTCCTGGCGCGCCCGGGTCATCAGGAAGATGTTGTAGTCGACCCCGAGGGCGACCAGGAAGATGAAGGAGAGCAGGACCAGGTCGAAGGCGACCCCTTCGGTCCCGAGCTCGGAGAAGAGGAAGGTGCTGAGGCCGAGCGTCGCCGCGAAGGAGGCGACGACGGTGAGCATCAGGTAGGCGGGGGCGATCAGCGCCCGCAGGACCAGCGCCAGGATCAGGCCGACGACGAGCAGGACCAGGGGCACGATCAGCCGCGTGTCGGCGGCGTTGGTCTGCTCGATGTCGTAGTTCTCGGCCGGGATGCCGCCGAGCAGGCCGCCGGGGGCGATCTCGTGGAGGCGGTCGCGGATGCCCTCGACCGCGGCGGCGGCCTCGCCCGAGTAGGGGTCGCCGCGGAGGATGACCACGACCACCGCCTCCCCGCCGCCGTCGGTCGGAGGCACCGGCAGGGCCAGCTGGACCGCGCGCAGCCGCTTCATCCCGGCGACGACGCGGCCGAGGTCGCCGGCCCCGACGACCGCGGTCAGCGGTGAGCCCAGGCCCGGGGGGAAGTGTTCGTCGAGGACGGCGGTGCCGCGACTGGAATCGGTCGGCCGAGTCTCGCCCTGTCCGAAGCCGATCGTGCCGTGGTGGGTGAGGTTGCCGAGGGCGAGGACGATCAGGCCGGCGGAGACGAGCAGGACGATCGGCCGCGAGCGCCGCCGCACCAGCTCCGCGACCCGGGCCCAGCGGCTGCGTGGTTCCTTTGGGACGGTGGGCGTCCCAAAGGAACCACGCGACGCCGACCCGGTGGCCGGCCAGAAGGCGCGCTCGCCGAGCAGCGAGAGCAGGGCAGGGAGGAGGGTGAAGGCGGCGAGCAGCATCACCGCGATCCCGAGCGCCAGGATCGGCCCCAGCCAGTGGGTCGACTGCAGGTCGGCGACCAGCAGGACCAGCATCGCCGCGATCACGGTCCCGCCGGAGGCTGCGATCGCCGGCACGCTCTCGCGCAGGGCTGCCGGGAGCGCCTGTGCCGCCGGCGCACCGCCCTGCAGCTCCTCGCGGTAGCGGTGGACCAGCAGCAGCGAGTAGTCGGTGCCGGCGCCGAAGATCAGGACCAGCAGGAGGAACGTCCCCTCGGTGTTGACCGTGATCGCCCCGGCCTCGATCAGCAGGTAGGCGATGCCGGTGGCGACCAGGTAGGCGGCACCGACCGCCAGCAGCGGCAGCACCGCCAGCAGCGGCGCCCGGTAGACGACCAGCAGCAGGATCAGGACCAGGCTCAGGGTCGCGATCAGCAGGGTCTTGCCGGCTTCGTCGGCGACCTGCTCGAGGTCGGCCGCGATTCCGCCGGGCCCGGTCACGTAGGCGTTGAGGCCCGGCCTGCCGTGGTCGGCGAGGTAGTCGCGGATCGTCCTCACCCCGGCCGGGATGGCGCCGCGGTCGCCGGCGTTTATCGCCAGCACCACCAGCGCCGCTTCGCCGTCGCGGGAGAGCGGGCCGACGCCCCTGGCGATCCTCGCCACCTCGCCGAGCGGCGCTTCGGAGTCGGCGGAGAAGGGGTCGACGATCGGGGTGGCACCGGTGATCTGCAGCGCCTCGAGGCCGTCGCCGATGCGGCCGATCGTCCTCAGGTCGGCCTTGGTCAAGCCGCCGTCGCGCTCGAAGACGATCACCACCGGGACCTCTTCGTCGCCGCCCTGGCCGCGCTCGAGGGCGTCGAGGGCGCGGGTCGATTCCGCATCGGCGGGGAGGAAGCTGCTCTGGCCGGCGGCGGTGACGTCGTCGATGTGGGAGCGGGCGAGGAGTCCGGCGGCTCCGATCAGGACCCAGAGCGCGATCGTGACCAGCCGGCCCCGCGGCCCGGTCACCGCCGCGGCTAGTCGCCCGATCGAGGTCCGCTGGGGGTCGACTGCGGGCATGGCGGGAAGCCTAATCGCGATCCTCGCGGGGCTAGGGCCGCGCGGCTAATACTCAGAAAGAGCTGAACAAGTTACCCATTCCTCGTGGACCCCCTTGCGATGCGCAAAGATCGCGGAGTAGCGGAAAGCTTGTGTCCAAACGAGTTGTATCCAAACGAGCAAGGAGCCCCCAATGGCCGAAAAACCGAAGCAGAGCATCAATCAAAGTCTGGTGAAGGCGGTCTCCCATCCGCTGCGCGTGGAAATTCTCGAAGCTTTCGGCGAGCATGGCGAACTGAGCCCGGCGCAGATCGCCAAGGCGCTGGATCAGCGACTCGGCAACGTCAGCTACCACGTCAACGTCCTCAAAGAGTGCGAGGTCATCGAACTGGTCAGGACGCGTCCGCGGCGCGGTGCGCTCGAGCACTTCTTCAAACCCGCCCCGAAAACGCAGAGCTTCATCGACTTCGCCAAGACCGCGTTCAACTGAGGGCGGTCTGAGCTGGGCGGGATTGGCTTCCGCGGGCGGGGGTAGGTTGCTCGCATGAGACCGAAAGCCTTTCTCGCGCCCGCCCTGATCATTCTCGCGCTCGGCTTCGCCGCCTGCGGGGGCGGCGGCGATGACGAGACTTCGACGGAGTCGGGGGCCGCGACCGCGACGACGACGGAATCGAGCGGGAGCGAACCGGCGCCCAGCGGCGAGGCGCAGCGCTCCGAAAAAGTCGAGATCGTCGAATTCACCTACGGGCCGGACCCGGTCACGGTGCAGGCCGGCGGCAAGGTGATCTGGGCCAACCGGGACGCCGCCCCGCACACCGCCACCGCCGACGACGGCAGCTTCGACACCGGCACCATCGACCGCGACAAGCTCGGCTCGGCGACCTTCAAGGAAGCGGGCACCTACCCCTACTTCTGCGAGATCCACCCGACGATGCACGGCACCGTCGAGGTGGTCGGGTAGGGCCGGCGCCGCCTCAGGCGGCGGGCGCCGGCTTGCAGCCGATGCCGCCGACGAGCATCCCGGAGCCGAGGTGGGCGCCGAGCACGGGGCCGACCTGGGTGCAGAAGAGGGGCTCGGTGCCGAAGATCGCTTCGCCCTCGGCGACGAGCATGGCGGCGTCTCCGGGCGCCTGGGCATGCTGGACGATCCAGGCGCTGGCCTCGCGCTCGCGCAGCTCGTGCAGGTAGGCGACCATCCGCTCGAGCGCGCGCTTCTTCGTCCGGACCCGGCCCACCGGGGCGATCTCGGTGCCGAAGGTGAGGATCGGTTTGATCTTCAGGGCCGAGCCGACCAGGGCCTGGGCGGCGCCGATGCGGCCGCCGCGCCGCAGGTACTCGAGGGTGTCGAGGCAGAACCACATGTCGAGGCTCTCGCGCGTGCTCTGCGCCGCCGCGACCACCTGCGGCAGCGCCTGGCCCTGCTCGGCGGCTTCGGCGGCGCCGAGGACCACGCAGCCCAGCCCGCCGGCGCCGGTGCGGCCGTCGACCACCTCGACCCGGCCGCGCAGGCCTTTGTCCTCGATCACCCGGGCCGCCTCGCGGGCGCTCTCGCAGGTACCGGAGAGGCCGGCGGCGATGTGGATGGAGACGATGTCGCGGCCGGCTTCGGCCAGCGGCTCGTAACAGGCGAGGAAGTCCCCGACCGACGGCTGCGAGGTCGAGGGCAGGTCCTCGGAGTCGCGCAGGCGGGAGTAGAACTCGTCGAGGTCGTACTCCTGCTCGGGCCGGTGGTCGCCGGCCCAGCCGACGTAGAGGCTGACCTGCTCGATCCCCCAGCGCTCGATCAGCTCCGCCGGCAGGTAGGTGGTGCTGTCGGTGACGACGGCGACGCTGCTGAGGTTGCCGGCTGCCTCTGAAGGAGTGTTCATCTACCGGAGACTCTATGTTGAGGCGATGAATGACGAGTGGCGCCTTCAGATAGACGTCGAGGACGAGAGCGGGGCGGGGTCGCTGGCCGAGCGGCTCGACGCCGTCGAGATCGAGAGCGAGCTGAGCGCGGCTTTCCACGATCGGCTGATCGTCTCCACCGACGGGCCGCGGGTCTTCGTCTATGCGGGTGCCCGCGAGCAGGCCGAGCGGGCGCGCGACCTGATCGCGACGCTGGCTCGCGCCGACGACTGGAAGGTCGAGATGGAGCTGACCCACTGGCACCCGGAAGCGGAGGCCTGGGCGGACCCCGACCTGCCGCTGCCCGAGAGCGACGCCGCCAGGGTGGCCGAGCACGAGAAGCTGATCGCGGTCGAGCGCCTGGAACTGGCCGAGCGCGGCGACCCCGAGTTCGAGGTCCGCGTCGACCTCGCCTCCCACCGCGACGCCGCCGGCTTCGCCGCGACGCTGCGCGGCGAGGGGCTGCCGGCGGTGCGGCGCTGGAAGTACCTGGTCGTCGGCGCCGCCGACGAGGACAGCGCCGAGGCGCTGGCGGCACGGCTGCGGGACGAGGCCCCGGCCGGCAGCGAGGTCACGGTCGAGGGCAGCGGCCAGGCCGCCTGGGCCGAGCGCCCGTCCAACCCGTTCGCGGTCTTCGGCGGCCTCGGCGGTTAGGGCGCGGATGGCCGCGCACGACGCGACCCGGCTGACCCCGATGCAGGCGGAGCTCTGCGAGCGCAGCGAGACCGACTACTCGGACCTGCGGGCCTTCTTCGTCAACTGCACGCTGAAGCGCAGCCCCGAGGTCTCCAACACCCAGGGGCTGATGGACATCTCGATGGAGATCATGCGCCGCAACGGCGTCGCGGTCGAGAGCATCCGCGCCGTCGACCACGAGATCGCCACCGGGGTCTGGCCGGACATGACCGAGCACGGCTGGGAGGTCGACGAGTGGCCGGAGATCTTCGAGCAGGTGATGGCGGCCGACATCCTCGTCCTCGGCATGTCGATCTGGCTGGGGGAGAAGTCGTCGGTCGCGACCCAGGTCGTCGAGCGCCTCTACGGCAACTCGCACCTGCTCAACGACAGGGGGCAGTACGCCTACTACGGCCGCGTCGGCGGCTGCCTGGTCACCGGCAACGAGGACGGGGTCAAGCACTGCGCGATGAACACCCTCTACTCGCTGCAGCACCTCGGCTACGCGATCCCGCCTCAAGCCGACGCCGGCTGGATCGGCGAGGCGGGACCGGGCCCGTCCTACCTGGACGAGGGCTCGGGCGGGCCGGAGAACGACTTCACCAACCGCAACACGACCTTCGCCGCCTGGAACATGCTGCACCTGGCGCGGATCCTCAAGGACGCCGGTGGCATCCCCGCCCACGGCAACCAGCGCACCGCCTGGGACGCCGGCTGCCGCTTCGACTTCCCGAACCCGGAGCACCGGGCCTGAGGCTTCTCACCAGACGGCGTCGTGCTCCTCCATGACGCCGTAGCCCTCGGCCAGCGGCAGGCCGGCGAGGGAGCCGGAGAAGGTGCCGAAGCGGTGGCGGTAGCGGGAGCTGAAGAGGAGGAAGTTCTCGTCGCGGGCGTGGGCGGACTCGGAGGCGAAGTCGAGCCGCTCGCCGTTGGCCAGGTCGATGCCGTCGATGCCGCGGAAGCTGACCGGTCCCGGCTCGCTGGGCTCGCCGTCGACCCAGATCGCCCGCTCGCTGTTGACGGCCGGGTCGTTGACGCCCTCGACCAGGTTCCAGGCGAGGGCGCGGCCGTCGGCGGCGCGGCCGACCCCGGCCGACCAACGCCAGCTGGTGTGGCGCTGGTGGTAGCCGGCGGACTCGTCGTCGACGCCGTGGGCGGAGACCTCCCAGCGCCTGCCGGAGATCTCGACCGTCCCCTCGATCGGCAGGCCGGCTCGCTTGCGGGTCCAGCCCCAGCCGGAGCCGCTGGGGCAGATCGATTCGATCGGGGCGATCTCGCCGAGCCGCAGGCTGGCCCGCAGCCCCGGCGAGTCGATCTCCAGGCTGGGCCCGTCCATCGTCACCTCGCGACTGCCCGGGCGCAGGGTCGTGCGGGCGTCGTGGCGCCGGCCCTCGCGATCCCACATCACCCAGAAGGACTGGCCCAGCGGGCCGACCTCGGCGCGGGCGGCACAGAGCATCAGCTCGGGGCCGAAGACTCCGACGTAGCGCCAGCGCTTGCGGGTCTGGCCGTCGCGGCGCAGCGGCATCGGGCCGGGGGGGAGGGGCAGGTCGGGACGGTCGCCGCCCGGCCCGCGCCAGGGAATCTGGAGCGAAGTCACCGGTCCACCGTAGTCGCTCGTCTCTAGGCTGCGCCGATGGACCAGTTGATCCAGATCGTCGGCGCCCTGCTGATCCTCACCGCCTTCGCCGCCGTCCAGTTCGACCGGATGCGCCCCGACTCCCGCGTCTACCTGGCGCTCAACCTGGCCGGCTCCCTGGTCCTCGCCGTCCTCGCCTGGGTCGAGTCGCAGTTGGGCTTTCTCCTGCTCGAGGGCGTCTGGGCGGTCGTCTCCGCCTGGGGGCTAGCCCGCGCTCTGCGCGAGCCGGTCCGCTAGCCGGTTCATCCCGCGCTCGCGGGCCGCGGCCGCTGCTGCGGCCCAGTCGGTCTCCCGGTCCGCGGGCGGGTCGACGCCGGCGTCGCGCAGGGTGGCGATGTCCTTGAAGGCGATCAGGTCCTCGCGGGCCTCGATCAGGGCGGCGCGCAGTTTCGGGCGCTGCTCGCGGATCGCGTTCTCGAGCACCGCCTCCAGCGAGCCGTGCTTGCGCAGCAGCTCCGCCGCAGTCTTCGGTCCGACGCCCTTGGCGCCGGGAAGCCCGTCGGCGGGGTCGCCGCGCAGGGCGATGAAGTCGGGGACCAGCTCGGGGCCGATGCCGTAGCGCTCGCGCACCTCGTCCGGTCCGACCGCTTCGGCGCCTTTGCCGCCGGTGCGGACGTAGAGCACCGTCACCCCGTCGCTGGCGCACTGGTACATGTCGCGGTCGCCGGTCAGCAGCAGGGCGTGGCCGCCGCTCGCGGCCTCGCGCTCGGCGTAGGTGCCGAGCAGGTCGTCGGCCTCGAGATCGTCGCTGGTGGCGACGGTCCAGCCGAAGGCCTCGAAGAAGTCCCTGGCGGCGAGGAACTGCGGCGCCAGGTCATCCGGCATCGCCGCCTCGCGCTCGGCGTGGTAGGCGGGGTAGAGCTCGGTCCGGTAGCCGGCGGCGTCGGGGCCGAAGCAGAGGACGACGGCGCGGGGGCGGTGGATCTCGACCTCTTTGAGGATCAGGTTTGCCGTTCCCAGCAGCGCGTTGACCGGCTTGCCGTCCGCTCCCACGATCGAGTCGGGCAGCGCGTAGAAGGCGCGAAACAGCATCGAGGGCGTGTCGACGGCGAGCAGCGGCTGGGGCACGAGGACAGCCTACGACTAGATTGGGCGGCCGTGAACGCCCTCCACATCACCGACCTCGTCAAGCGCTACCCGGCTGGGGTCGAGGCCCTGCGCGGGGTCTCGCTCGACATCGAGGAAGGCGAGTTCTTCGGCCTGCTCGGGCCCAACGGGGCCGGCAAGTCGACCCTGATCCACTGCACGACCGGGCTGGCGGCGCCGACCTCGGGAGCGATCCAGGTCTTCGGCCACGACGCGATCGACAACTACGGCGAGGCGCGCCAGGCCGTCGGCCTGGCCCCGCAGGAGCTCAACATCGACTGGTTCCTGACCGTCGAGGAGACGCTCGACTACCACGCCGGCTACTTCGGGATGCCCAAGCGCGAGCGCCGTGAGCGGACCAAGGAGCTGCTGGAGACCTTCTCGCTGACCGAGAAGCGCGAGGAACGGACCCGCACCCTCTCCGGGGGGATGAAGCGGCGGCTGATCCTCGCCCGTGCCCTGATGCACCGCCCGCGGCTGCTGATCCTCGACGAGCCCACCGCCGGCGTCGACATCGAGCTGCGGCTGGAGCTCTGGCACTACGTGCAGCGGATCAACCAGGAGGGGACGACGATCCTGCTGACCACGCACTACCTGGAGGAGGCGGAGCAGCTCTGCAGCAAGATCGCCTTCATCAACGACGGCGAGATCGTCGCCCAGGGCAGCAGCCGCGAGCTGGCCAACCGCTTCGGCGTCCCCAACCTCGAGGATGCCTACCTGGCCCTGGTCGGCCGCAAGGAGCTGTCCCGCTCCCACGTCGGGGCGGAGGTGCCGTGAGCGCCGCCCAGATCCGCCTCTTCACGCTCTGGCGGCGCGAGGTCAGCCGCTTCATGAAGATCAAAAAGCAGACGATCGGGGCGCCGCTGCTGGAAACCTTCCTCTACATCTCCGTCTTCGGCGCGGCGCTCGGCTCGCGGGTCGGCGAACTGCACGGGATCGACTACGTCGTCTTCGTCATCCCCGGCCTGATCATGATGGCCTGGTCGATCAACGCCTTCACCAACAACTCCTCCTCGATCCTGCAGCAGAAGTTCCAGGGGGCGATCCACGACCAGCTCTCCTCGCCGGCCTCGCCGCTGGAGCTGCTGCTGGCCTTTTCGCTCGGGGGCTTCATGCGGGGGCTGATCGTCGCGGTGCTGACCTTCGTCGCCGCCTCGCTGCTGGTCGACCTGCCCGTAGACCACGTCCTCGTCCTGATTCCGGCCCTGTTCCTGGTCGGCTTCTTCTTCTCCCAGCTGGGGGTCCTGATCGGGGTCCGCGCCGAGCAGTTCGACGACGTCTCCTTCGCCCAGACCTTCGTCCTGCAGCCGCTGATCTTCCTCGGCGGCGTCTTCTACTCGGCCGAACTGCTGCCGCAGCCGTTCGAGACCCTGACCCACTTCAACCCGATCTACTACATGATCAACCTCGTCCGCTACGGCTTCGTCGGCTACACCGAAGCCAACGTCGCGCTCTCGATGCTGGCCCTGTTCGCCGCCACCGCGGCCATCTTCGCCGTCAACCTCCGCCTCTTCTCCCGCGGCTACAAGCTGCGGGCCTAATCACGCCGCTCGGCACATTGACCACACCCACGTGTGGTCAATGTGCCAAACGGTGAGGGCGGGGCGGTTACCCCGGATTGGCGACCGGGACTTCGGTCGGGCCCTCGTCGCCGTCGGGCAGGACCAGGATCGCGCCCTCGCCGGTGACGTAGGCCTCCTCGCCGTGCTGGACGACGTCCATGCCGACTGCCTCGTCGCGCGCCGTCGCCCGCAGCGGCATCACCGCACCGACCAGCTTCAGCAGGATGAAGGTCATCCCGAAGGCGTAGACGGGGGTGACGATCACCGCCACCACCTGCGACCAGAGCTGACCGGCATCGCCGTAGAGGATCCCGTCGGCGACGCCGTTCCAGCTCATCTGGGCGGCGAGGCCGATGAAGAGGATCCCGGTGAAGCCGGCGAGGCCGTGGGCGGCGAGCACGTCGAGGGTCTCGTCGACGCGGGTGCGCGGGCGCCACATGATCATCGCGTAGCAGGGGAGCGCCCCGAGGAAGCCGAGCACCATCGCCCAGCCCGGGCTGATGAAGCCGCCGGCCGGGGTGATCAGGACGCAGCCGACGATGATCGCGGTGGCGGCACCGATCGCGGTCACCTTGCGGCCCCGGATCAGGTCGAGCACGAACCAGGTGATCAGGGAGCAGGCCGGGGTCAGCAGCGTGTTGACGAAGGCGAGGACGCTGGCGTCGCCGACCCCGAGGCCGCTGCCGCCGTTGAAGCCGAACCAGCCGAACCAGAGCAGGCCGGCGCCGAGCAGCACGTACATCGCGTTGTGCGGGAGCAGCGCCTGGCGACCGTAGTCTTTGCGCGCTCCGACGACCAGCGCCGCGGCCAGCGCCGAGAAGCCGGAGGCCATCTCGACCGGGACGCCGCCGGCGAAGTCGAGCGTCCCCTGCGCGGCCAGCCAGCCGCCGCCGAAGGCCCAGTGGGCGAGCACGGCGTAGACCAGGACCGACCAGAGGGCGGCGAAGACCATGAAGGCGGCGAAGCGCATGCGCTCGACCACGGCGCCGGCGATCAGGGCCACGGTGATGATGCAGAAGGTCCCCTGGAAGGCCATGAAGACGAGGTGGGGGATGGTCCCTTCGCCGCGCGGCTCGAAGCCGACGCCGTTGAGCGCGACGTGGCCGAGGCCGCCGACGATCGCCCCTTCGCCGTCGAAGGCGAGCGAGTAGCCGATCAGGGCCCAGGTGACGCCGCCGATCGCGATCCCGGCGACGCACATCATGAAGGTGTTGAGGGTGTTCTTGGAGCGCACGAGGCCGGCGTAGAAGAGGCCGAGGGCCGGCGTCATCAGCAGCACCAGCGCCGTCGCGGCGAGCATCCAAGCGGTGTCGCCCGTGTCGATCGCGGCGAACGTCATTTCGCCACCGGCGTCACGGCGCCATGGTCGGTGTCGCCGGTGCGGATCCGCACCGCCTGCTCCAGGGGCAGGACGAAGATCTTGCCGTCGCCGACTTCGCCGGTGCGGGCGCCCTCGCAGAGCGCCTCGACGGTGGTCTGAACGAAGTCGTCGGAGACGGCGACCTCGAAGCGGACCTTCTCCGAGAGCCCCATCTTCACGGTGGTGCCGCGGTAGGTCTCGACCCGGTCGAGCTCACCCCCGTGGCCCTGGACCCGGCTGATCGAGAAACCACGCACCTCGGCCCTGTACAGCGCCTCCAGAACCTCATTCGCCTGTTCGGGTCGGACTATGCCGATCACGAGTTTCAAAGCTCTCCTCTCTCAATACCGCTCTCCCGTATGCCGCAGCGGCGCGAGCCTATCCGCTCGGCAAGCTGGATTGCGGCGTTCCCGAGCCGGCGGGGCCGGCGCCCACCCCTCTCTACAATCGCTGGCCCGATGGCGACCCGTATTCGCAGGCGGCGGCGCAAGCCGCCAGCTTCCCGCTGGCATAAGTTCGCGATCCCGCTCGTGGTCGTCGGCGGGCTGATCGCGGTCGCCGGTGGCGTCGGCGCCTCTTGGGCGCTCAGCGTCTACAACTCGGCGCCGCCGCTCTCCAGCCTGCAGCCGGTCCAGAAGGGCCGTTCCTCGGCGATCTACGCCGCCGACGGCAGCCTGATCGGCTTCATCCGCTCCGACAACATCCGCCAGCCGGTGCCGGAACGGGCGCTGCCGTTGGAGCTGAAGGAGGCGACGATCGCGATCGAGGACAAGAACTTCTACAGGCACGGCGCGATCGACCCCGAAGGCATCGCCCGCGCCGCCTGGAAGGACATCCTCGCCGGCGGCAAGCCGGTCCAGGGCGCCTCGACGATCACCCAGCAGCTGGTCCGCAACCTCTACATCCAGGACCCCGACCACACGATCAAGCGCAAGCTGATCGAAGCCCATCTCGCCCAGGAGATGGAGGAAGCCCACGACAAGGACTGGATCCTCACCGCCTACCTCAACACCTCGCCCTACGGGACGGTCGAAGGGCAGACCGCGGTCGGGGCCGAGGCGGCGTCGCAGACCTACTTCAGCAAACCGACCACGGACCTCAACCTGACCGAGTCGGCGCTGATCGCCGGCCTGCCCCAGGCCCCCTCCGAATACAACCCCTTCCTCGACCCGGCGGCGGCGACCGAGCGCCGCAACGAGGTGCTGGGGGCGATGGAGGAGCAGGGCTACATCAGCACCGACGAATACAGCGAGGCGATCGACAAGGGCCTCGGTCTCGACCCCGGCGACAAGTACCAGGTGATCCACGACGCCTTCCTCTTCGACCTGGTCCAGCAGCAGCTGATCGAGCGCTACGGGATCAACACGGTCCGCAACGGCGGCCTCAAGGCCTACACGACGATCGACCCGGTCCTCCAGGCCAAGGCGGAGGAAGCGGTCGAGAACTCGTGTTACGTCTGCTACCCGGAAGGCGGGCCGGCGGCCGGCCTCGCTTCGGTCAACCCCGAGACCGGTGAGATCGTCGCTCTCGCCTCGACCGAAGGCTACGCCAGCGAAGCCCAGTTCAACTACGCCTGGCAGGCGCACCGCCAGCCCGGATCGTCCTTCAAGACCTTCGTCCTGGCGACGGCGGTCAAGCAGGGGATCGACCCCGACAGCACCTACTACGACGGCAGCTCGCCGAAGACCCTCTCGCTGCCGGGCGGCGGCACCTGGACCGTCAACAACTCCGAGGGCGACGGCGGTGGCACCGAGTCCTTGACCAACGCGACCGTGCACTCCGTCAACACCATCTTCGCCCAGCTCGATCTCGACGTCGGCCCCGAGAACGTGACCGAGACCGCCGAAGAAATGGGGATCCCCTCGTCGCTGGAATCGGTGCCGGCGGAGGGGATCGGCGGCC
>Ga0164241_10004713_pt1 | contig 13058 bp, 14 predicted proteins | sample OricomyardsoilBY_FD_108780 | JGI IMG/M metagenome (GOLD analysis project Ga0164241, IMG submission 108780) | Backyard soil microbial communities from Emeryville, California, USA - Original compost - Back yard soil (BY) | ecosystem: Environmental > Terrestrial > Soil > Unclassified | place: USA...
AAAAACTATCTTTGACAAACAAATAAACTAATTTAATTTTGGCCAAAATCATGCATTCCTATTTTCCATTTTTCATGCATTCCTACTTGCCGAAAATGAAGCATATTTAGTTTCTGGTAACAGTTTTGAAATGAACAGCGCCATCTTCAAGATAATGCCTGCGGCCGGTAGTAATTTTAATGCTGTCAACTACAATGAAAAAAAAGTAAAACAGGGAACTGCCGCCCTTGTTTATTTTGAAAATTTCGGAAGCCTGCAGGAAAAAACGAAAATATCCAGAGAAGAATTTAAAAGATATTTTAAGGACTATTCTGCCAGGAATACAAAAATCAAAAGCCCTGTATTCCATGCAACTTGTAGCTGCAGGGGCAAGGAACTTAATCACGAACAATTAAAAAATATTGCTTTAGAGGTTGTTCAGCAATTGGGATATTCAGAAAACCCAATTTTAATTTATGAACATCATGATACGAGGAATAACCATATACATATTGTTTCCAGCAGGGTCGGAATTAATGGGAAAAAGATCAAAGATAATTTTGAAGGCAAAAGAGCTAACCATTACCTCAATTTAATTTTAAACAATGAACCACATCAGGAGTTTAATCAGCATCTTACTACATCGCTATCTTATCAATTTGCAACATATGCGCAATTTGCGCTACTCATGGAATTGAAAGGTTATAAAACACAAAAAAAAGTTGGACAACTTTTATTTTTTAAGCATGGAGAGAAACAGGGATTTATCGGCTTATCAGATCTTGATAGAAAAATAGCTTTGTACGAAAAAGCAGAAAAAAATAACAATCAGGTAAAGGCAATTATTTATAAATACAGAAAACACTATTCCGGAAAGCTGAGAAGCAATCATGATGATAAATTTACTACCGAAGCAAAAAAGTTTGAGAGTGATCTGACGAGTTTTCTAAAACAAGGATTTGGTTTTGATTTTATTTTCTTTTCCGGTAAGGATAAGGAACTTCCCTATGGTTATGTCCTGATAGACCACAATAAGAGACAAGTTTACAAAGGCAGTGACTTGTTAAAGCTTGATCTTCTTATCGCAGATACCATAAATCACGAAAAAGAATTCGCTTCTGCATCCAATAGATATGTTTCTGCCAAATTGATTGATAAAAATGATCAAGAGAAATTTCAGGGGATAGATGAATATAAAAATGAACTCCAATTGGGAGACATTTTAAGCGGATTCCTGGAAGAAGTTGAACGAGGCAATTACCAGGGAAATGGTCGTGCAAGAAACAAGCGGTACAGGAAACGAAAGGGGATTTGAGTTCCAATTATATACACTCAGTAATTACCTGAAGATATATCAAAACAAATCAATTAAGAATAACCAAGGTATCTTTCGGTGCTATTTAAAAAAAATAAAATATCCCTCAGTTTTCCCCTGCTCAATTTCTATAATGTTCGCTATTATGAACTTGTTTAGTTATATTTGTTTTAAATAACGAACATTATGAAATCACGAACTTCACTTTTGTTGCCGACTGCAGATAAGATAATGAAAGAATTTGGCAATAATATGAAACTGGCCCGCCTGCGTCGCAAATTGAGTGCAGAGCAAATTGCAGAAAGAACAGGCGTTAGCCGTACCACTTTGTGGTTGGTAGAAAAAGGGGCGCCCAGTGTTGCAATGGGTACTTATGTGCAGGTACTTTTTGTTCTTGGATTGGAAAAGGATTTGTTAAAGGTAGCAAGTGACGACCCGCTTGGAAGGAAATTACAAGATGCGCAATTAAATATGAAAGAAAGGTCACCCAAAAGAAAACGGTAATGACAGATACAAAAAAAATACAGGTCTATGCACATTGGAAAGGGCTGCCTAATCCATCTTTGATGGGAATTTTATCTTCAGAACGCTTAAGGGGAAAGGAAATATTTTCATTCAGCTATACAAAGAAATGGCTTGATAGTGGCTATGCACAACATCTTGATCCGGCCTTACAATTATACTCCGGCCCACAATACCCGGATGTTAATAAAAATAATTTTGGAATATTCCTGGATTCCTCGCCTGATCGTTGGGGCAGGTTGCTTATGCGGCGAAGAGAAGCGGCAATGGCAAGGATGGAAAATAGAAACGAAAAAAATTTATTTGAAACTGACTATCTGTTGGGTGTTTATGATGGACACCGCATGGGAGGCTTAAGGTTCAAAGAAGATCCGGAGGGGGTGTTTTTAAATGACAATGCTGTTATGGCTTCACCGCCATGGACATCACTTAGAGAACTTGAGTATGCAAGCCTTCAGTTAGAAAAGGATGATGCAGTTCATGATCCCGATTATTTAAAATGGTTGAATCTATTAGTTGCGCCGGGGTCATCTTTAGGAGGTGCAAGGCCAAAGGCAAGTGTTCTGGATAATAAAAACCGTTTATGGATTGCTAAATTCCCAAGTACCTATGATGATAAAGATGTCGGAGGTTGGGAAATGGTAGTTAATGAGCTTGCAATCGAAGCGGGATTGAATGTAGCGGAAGGTATTGTAAGAAAATTTTCAAAAAAACAACACACGTTTCTTACAAGGCGATTTGACAGGTCAGGAAATGGAGAAAGGATACATTTTGCTTCCGCAATGACTTTGCCCGGATTAAATGACGGGAACGACTATGAAGATGGAATTAGTTATTTACATCTTGCCGAATTTCTGATGCGCAACGGATCAAATGTTGCTAAAGATCTTGAGGAGTTATGGCGTAGGATTGTATTTTACATCCACGTTTCTAATACAGATGATCATCTACGCAATCATGGGTTTTTGTTGAGCGATCGGGGATGGATCTTGTCACCGGCTTTTGATATAAATCCTGTTGAAAATAGCTTCGGCTTAAAATTAAATATTTCACTTACAGACAATGCACTTGTACCTGGGATCGCCCTTGAAGTTGCAAAAGAATTTAGAGTAAGTCCGGAACGTGCAAAAGAAATTCTTAAGTCAATACAAAAGTCTGTTTCCGGATGGCGGACGATGGCTGAAAAATATAAGATTCCAAAAATGGAACAGGAAAGAATGTCTCATGCTTTTAAGGTAGATGGTAAAATATAAAAAAATTATAACTTCGATTTGCTGCCGAACAGTTAAAGAAATATCATTGAAGGGGTTTTGCTTATAAATCTTACCCCGGCATATCTTTCTAATGAATGGCATACCCACTAAGGCATGCCTGAAAACTTCCTCGTTTCTGTTTCCTCCTTCACATAATCCCATAAATAATTCAAGGATATCCCGGGATTTTATTGTTTGCATAAAACCAGCAATAAAACAATTTTCATTTTCCGGAAAATGGAAAATTGTTTTTTCCACATTATTCCTTGTCCTTGAAATTTCGTCATAAGTTCATATCCGATTTCACAACTATTTTTTTCGTCTGAAAAGTCAAAAAGGCAAATTGTTCCAACAAATGTTTTGGTCGTTGTCAAGGTAATTACCCAATAAATAGAATTGTTTAGTTTAATGTTATCATTCACTTTGTTGATAAAGTTTATCGCATCTTCGATTGTCTTGCTTGGTTGTCTGTCAAGATATTGGTTTATTTCTGTGTCAGAACGTAAAGCCAAAATATCGTTCTGGTCATCAGGTAATAGTTGTCTAAGGGTAAGTCTTTCAGTGGCCAAAATCGGGAAGGATATGAAGTTTCTGCTTTTCAACCTATCATATTTACTTTGTCTAAGTTGGGAGTCTGTCACAGCCTGACCGCTGACGTTCGGGGCTTGCCGCAGGGCTGGTAATTTATAATTGTCCACCCGGGCAACTGAAGCTGATTGAAAAACTGAAGTTAACAACTAAAAATCAAAGAATTTCGTCAGGCCCGATATTAGCTTATAGTATAACCGCTGATTGTTATTCCATCTGCCAGTCTTTCGGGCTTTTGTTGGCTTTACATCATTCGTTTCGAAACCGGTTGAATAGCTATTGAGACGAAATTCTTATTAATCTTCCATTATCAGCATCAGTAACTACCTATAAGTTTCCATCTGGCCCCATTGCAATGTCACGCATTCTCTGATGCTGATCAAGTAATAGTCTTTCCTCACCAACTACTTTGTTGTCTTTAATAACCAGTCTTACTTTATGCTCCCACAAAGCCATGCGCTTTTCCCTTCGCCTGCTCATTTTTTTCTTTTATAAAAACATTGAGAAGGGGATGGATAGTAAAAAAACAATTTCTTTTTATTTCTATTTTCAGTTGCGGATGGCTTTCCTGATCTTCACTAATCTCACGAGAATATCTTCTAATAAATCAAGCTTAAGCATATTGGCGCCATCACTTTTGGCAACGGAAGGATTCGGGTGCGTTTCAATAAATAAACCATCAGCGCCCACGGCAATAGCGGCCTTCGCGATTGTTTCAATCATTTGTGGATTGCCACCGGTGACACCGCTACTTTGATTGGGTTGCTGGAGGCTATGCGTGCAATCCATGATAACAGGCACCTTATGTTCTTGCATGATTGGGATGTTTCTGTAATCCACTACCAGGTCATTATACCCGTAGGTATTTCCTCTTTCTGTGAGCATCACTTTTTCATTTTCCGCTTTTTGTATTTTTTCCACAGCAAATTTCATGGACTCGCCGTTTACAAATTGTCCCTTTTTTACATTAACGATTTTGCCCGTTTGTGCAGCGGCAACCAACAGGTCGGTTTGCCGGCATAAAAATGCGGGTATCTGCAACACATCAGCATACTTCGCAGCCATTGCAGCTTCTTCATGCGCGTGAATATCGGTAACTGTTGGAAGGGAAAAATGCTTCCCGACCTTTGCTAACAATTCTAACGCAGTTTCATCTCCCAATCCTGTAAATGAAGAGACGCTGGTACGATTCGCTTTGCGATACGATGATTTGAAAATGTAAGGAATTCCTAATTTCTTACAAATAGCGCTTACCTTTTCTGCCACTTCAAAAATTAATTCTTCACTTTCTATTACACACGGCCCCGCAATAAGGAAAAAATTAGTTTCGTCGTATTCCTGGTTGACAAATAATTCCTGCAAATATTTTTCCATGAAGCAAATATACTGCTTTGAATATTTTGAATATGCGGCTTCTATTACCCAAAATCATGCAATGGAACTGTTTGATATAGCCGATAAACCTCTAAATTATTTCAGCCCTGGTTTTTCGTTTATGCATTCCGATAAGCGTCAATCAGTGAAATGGCTTCCCTCGCTTCTTTTACATCATGCACACGTAAAATGGATACGCCTTTGAGCAAGGCGATTGTATTTAAAATTGCCGTGCCATTCAGTGATTCTTCAGGAGAAATCTTTAAAGTTTTATAGATAGTAGATTTCCTCGAAAGGCCTGCCATGATCGGTTTATCAAGAATTTTAAATACCTCAAGATTTTTTAATAAAAGAAAATTCTGTGAAATATTTTTACCAAAGCCAAATCCGGGATCTATGATGATATCTTTAATTCCTTCTCTTTTACATTGTTCAATCTTACTGATAAAAAAATCCAGGATTTCCCGGGTTACGTTTTCATAATTGGCTTGCTGTTGCATCGTTTCGGGGACTCCTTTTATATGCATACAAATGTAAGGCACGCCCATGTTACCAACAGCTTTTATCATATCCTTATCCATTTCTCCTCCGCTGATGTCGTTTATGATGTCGGCGCCTGCAGCGACACATTCTTTTGCAACTTTTGCGTGATAGGTATCAATTGAAATAATACTTTCAGAAAAAGATTTTTTCAGCGCTTCGATAATTGGCAGCAATTTTTCCAGCTCACCTTCCGCTGAAATGCGGGTACTACCGGGCCGCGTACTCTGCGCGCCAATGTCTAAAATATCAGCGCCATCCGCCAGCATTTGACCCGAAATATCTTTGATATTCTTGATATTTTGGAGCCTGCTTCCGGCATAAAATGAATCATCCGTGATATTTAAAATGCCCATTACTAAAGGCTTGTTAATAAAAAGTAACTTCCCATTGCAATTCAATGAAAACATTATGTTTTTAAGTTTAAATTTGGCGATAATTATGAAGCAAGTTAATACTGATCTGCAATACGACAATGCAATCAATCAATGCCGGGAAATTTTTATAAAGAAAACAAAAGATTACGGAACTTCCTGGCGCGTTTACCGGACTATTTCCATTGCTGACCAGATTTACATAAAAGCAAAAAGAATCAGGAATATCCAGGAGAAAGGAATACAAAAAATTAACGATGATATCACCGGGGAATTCCACGGTATTGTGAACTACGCGGTAATTGGTTTGATACAATTAGACAGGATTCATGATAATTCAGGCTTAGACTGTGATGATGAATTGCCAGTTGAAGAAACCATCAACCTGTATGATAAAAAAATTGCTGCGGCAAAACAATTGATGAATGATAAAAACCATGATTATGGAGAAGCATGGCGCGATATGAGCCAGGAAAGTTTTGTTGATCTTATCTTGGCAAAGATCCTGCGTATAAAACAAATTATCGCAAATGAAGGAAAGACATTGGTGAGCGAAGGAATTGACGCTAATTTTTATGACATGCTTAATTACGCGGTATTCGCGTTGATACAGTCCGAATCAAAAAATTGATTTTAAATAAAAGATAATTATGAAAATCCTGGTAAATATATCCCGTGTAATTGTCGGTATTCTTTTTATTTTTTCCGGCCTGGTGAAAGCAAACGACCCTCACGGCCTTTCATATAAAATGCAGGAATTCTTTACTGTTTGGGCCGACAACCCCTCGTTAAAAACCTTTATGAACTGGCTAAGTGTATATGCACTTCCATTTTCAATTATCATGATTACTTTAGAAATAATTGTTGGGGTCGGCTTATTGCTGGGCAACTGGAAGAAGCTTTTCACCACGTTGCTTTTGATATTGATCATCTTTTTTGCCTTTCTTACGGGGTATGCAGTGCTTTCAGGTAAAATAGCTTCCTGTGGTTGTTTTGGCGATTGTATTCCTCTTACTTCCATGCAATCATTTTTAAAAGACCTGGTATTATTAGTCCTCATTCTTATACTTTTTTTTGGAAGGAAATATATTCATCCTATTTTGGGACGGAGCGCAAACACTTCAATTCTGGTTGTTTCCTGTGTTCTTGTTTTATTTTGTCAATGGCATGTAATGCGTCATTTGCCTACAGTTGATTGCCTTCCGTTTAAGAAAGGAGGTAACATATTGAAGTTAAGAAACATGCCTGCTGACGCAGTTCCTGATAAGAAAGGTTATAGGTTTGTTTACCAAAAAAATGGGAAGAAGGAAAATTTTACAATCAAAGACCTCCCTGATTCATCGTGGAGCTTTGTAAGCCGGGAAGATTTTATTATTGAGAAAGGCAAGGATAATGAACCTCCGATCAAAGATTTTTACTTAACTACTTTATCAGGAAGTGACACAACAGAAGCAGTATTGAGCTTAGATGCCGCCTACTATTTATTTTTCGTAAAAGATTTTTCAGAAACAAACAGATGGTTTGATAATTTTAAAAATATTTACGATAAGGCCTCTAAAAATAATACGTTGGTCTATATTATAACACCTGAAGCAGCGGAAGCCAATAATTTTTTTAATACGCAAAATTCTTTTAATATTCCTGTGTTAAGTCTGGATGCTACTTCTTTTAAAACCGCTGCCCGCACGGATCCTGAGTTGTATTTAATGAAAGGGCCGATCATAAAAAATAAGTGGGGCTGGGCAGACTTTAAGAATGTTTTGAAAAATTAAGGCGCATTCATGTTCCAACTTCTCATAAAAAAATTAGCTTACGGTGTACTTGTATTGGCAGGGGTTGTAGTAGTAGTTTTTTTTATTTTCCAGGCGTTTGGCGATCCGGCCAGGATGGTGCTGGGACAAACAGGCGATAAAAAAACCATGGACAATATTCGTAAGGAATTGTATCTTGATCAGCCAAAATGGAAACAGTTTATTTTTTATCTGAACGATATTTCTCCTGTTGCCGTTCATACGCGTAAAGAAATAAAGGATAAAGATCTGCATGGTTTTTTTATTGGAGGTACCAACCCGGATAATTATTGTTTCACGATTAAAGTACCTTACCTGCGTCGAAGCTATCAAACAAAAAAACCTGTGACAACCGTGCTAACGGAGGCTTTGCCGGGCACAATAATGCTTGCCACTGCCGCTATGTTTTTCGCGATCATTATCGGGATCTTTCTGGGTGTATTGGCGGCTGTAAAACAAAATACATGGTTAGACACTTCATCAGTACTTGCGAGTGTTGTGGGCATTTCGGCTCCGTCTTTTTTTATGGCCATTGTTATTGCTTATTTATTTGGCCTGGTATTACACGATTATACCGGCTTGTCACTTACAGGAAGTTGGTTTAATATAGACCAGGTGACGGGAAAGCGGTACCTGACTTTGCAGAATTTGATATTGCCCGCGCTGACCCTTGGCATCAGGCCATTGTCTATTATCACTCAATTAACAAGGAGTTCAATGCTTGATACGCTGAACCAGGATTATATCAGAACAGCTTATGCCAAGGGACTCAGTAAAAGGAAAGTCGTGTTTTATCATGCGTTGCGAAACGCAATAAATCCGGTGTTAACAGCTATTACAGGATGGTTTGCTGAGTTGCTGGCCGGTGCTTTTTTTGTCGAATATATTTTCGGTTGGAAAGGAATCGGCAAGGTAACTGTGGATGCATTGGAAAAATTAGATTATCCCGTCGTGATGGGGTCGGTGCTGTTTGCTGCGACGATATTTGTGCTCATGAATATTTTTGCAGATATACTTTATGGTATCATTGATCCGCGGGTGAAAATGAAATGATGCATTAATAGTAAACCGATAAAAAATGTAGATTTTGCCTTTGACCACAGGAGAATTTGCCACTTTATTGTTTATAGTGGTCTTTAGAATAAATTATTTTTATAAATAACAGAGCCTGTTTTTCCTGGTTTACTGTATTCCAAAAAGTTATTTTTGGGTGCATTCCAAATTCATCCTGCTCTGAGGCGCAACAAAGCAGCATACACCATTAATTATAATTGTCGCTGCATTGAAAGTGGTTGGGTGGGGACCTGCCTACCGGACGAGCAGGCACCGCCCACGGCAGCCCGCCCGGGTTGGTATCCCCACCAACCCGCGACATTTTGAAATGCACCCTCTGCATTTTATCAATCGGCATCATAAACTTTTTACATTTGCTTAAAAATTTTAAAACGGATGGCAGCACTAAAACCCTGGTATGAAGAATGGTTTAATTCTCTCTATTATCACCAATTATATTTTAAGAGAGATAAAAAGGAAGCCGCGGATTTTATCAATCGACTTATTGATTATTTGAAACCGTCAAAGGATAGCTTAATGCTGGATGTCGGCTGTGGTCGCGGGCGACATTCTATTCAACTGGCCACGAAAGGCTTCGATGTTACAGGTATTGATTTGTCTGAAGAAAGTATCCGGATAGCAAAAGAAAATGAAAATGACCATTTGCATTTTTTTGTACATGACATGCGTTTGCCTTTCTGGATCAATTATTTTGATTACGCGTTTAATTTTTTTACCAGCTTTGGATATTTCAATACCAGGAGGGAGCATCATAACGCGATAAGGACGATAGCTGAATCTTTGAAACCCAGAGGTGTTTTTGTAATTGATTATTTTAATACGCATTTCGAGGAGGAGCATCTCATCGCTGATTCTACATTAGAAATTGATGGAGTAATTTACCAGATCTCGAGATGGTCTGATGAAACCCAGATTCATAAAAAAATAACTATTGAAAGCAATCAGTTAAATGAGCCTCTAAGATATATGGAAAAAGTTGTCAAATTTTCTTATGGTGATTTTACAGAAATGCTTGCATACCACCAGATGCAGATACAACAAGTGTTTGGCGATTATAATTTTAGCCATTACGATGTGAGGAAGTCTCCGAGGATGATAATTATCGCAAAGAAAATGGTGCGAAAAACATGATCATAGAAGCTATTGAAATAAATAGTAGTAAATAAGCAACAACAATTAACCGATGGCGGACTGACTGTGTCCCCATTCGACAGTTGCCTGTTTATTTTTTTTATGAAGGTTTTATATATTGCTGCAATTTCCGGACTTTGTAGTAAATCAACAAATATTGTGAAGTCCTGTTTTTTCTACCACTTTCTGATTGCAATCAAACTTCATCGTATTTGTATCTTTTAAGATGTAATTTATTTTTTGAAATTTTTATTTCGGCATTGCGCAGGTCGTGCGATGCCTGCATACGCAACCAAAACTCTGCCGCACCACCAAATACTTTGCTAATTCTTAATGCCATTAGGGGACTGATGGCAGCATTTTCATTTATAACATTAGATAAAGCGGCTCTCGTAATCCCAAGCATTGAGGCTGCTTCAGTTACAGATAAATTATTTGCCTTTAAGATTTCTTCTTTTAAAAGTTCTCCCGGGTGCGTGTTGTGTTCTATTCCCCTTTTCATTTTAATTTATTTATTTAGTGATAATCTGTATAATTTATATCTACTGCATTCGTTCCATCAAATTTGAAAATAATTCTCCAGTTCTCTTTAACTGTTAGGCTCCAATAGCCTTTAAAATCGCCCTGTAGCGGATGGATTTTCCAATTCCTAAATGGCAACAAATCCTGTGGTACAGTATTGGCGTCATTAATAGCATCTAACATTAACCTGATTCTATTTCTTTGATCGGGAGCTATTTTACTTGCATCTCCTTTCTCCCAAAATAGTTGTAATCCTTTGTGCTTAAATGATACAATCATAGTATGATTTGCTGTACAATGTAAAGTTATACAATACGCATAAAGTTGCAAAAAAATATTAAGATTTTAATATACCCGTAACGAGGGATTCAAGGTATGTATCGGTTTCTATTTTTAAATAAATACTGTACAGGTTCGCTTTTTCAGATCAATAGCAAAATCCATAAAAAATAAATTTATAATTCTACCCTTTTGTACATTACGAAATCTTTTCCCTTTATACTTTCGGTATAAGCTACTAAAGCCGAATTTTTATTAATTGCTTTAATAACAGGAAATGTGGCAACGCCCATTTCAGAAGTAATGAATTTTTTTACCGGACCATTTCCTTTTTCATTTCTTATCTCCATGCCTATCCGCGAACAAGATGTGTTTCCTTTGGAAAAATTTTCATTCCATACGATAGCAATAGCATTATTAACTGCTGTGATCTGGCAATGCCTTGAATCGACACCACTCACTTGTTCCCTTTCAGAAAATGTTTTGCCCTCATTGCCGGAATAGCAATAATAAACGCCCGCATTGTTACCTCCGGTAAACCACGTGAATTGAATGCCGTCTTTGTTTTCCGTCATAGCGGGGCCAGTGTGTGGGCATCCGTTAATCACCCAATTGTCGTCACTGATTCTTTCAGGTATGGAAAATGTTTTTCCATTGTCTGCAGATATAGCGTGCTCCATATCCCGGATACTATCATTAATAATGCCTCTGTAAAGAACATGGATGTTGCTTTTGCTATCTACATACATGTCTGTTCTACAGCAGGGGCAACAAGGTTCGCTTATAATACGTTCGTTCTCAAATCCTGAATTACCGTTGGTTTCAGCAAAAAATAATGCAGAACCTTCGCCCTTTGTTTTCTTCCTGTTGTCGAGCCAGCAGATGGCGATGTTTCCATTTTTTAATAAAGCCATGTCAAAATATCTTTGGTCATATCCTGCGGTATCTTTCACCAATCGTTGCACATTCGACCATGTGGTTCCGTTATCAAAAGATTGGGTGTAATACACTAAATCAGAATAGGCATTTTTAGGATTTGGATTGCCAGTACCCCATGCAGCCACGATTTCGCCGTCTCGTCCAAAAACAATTTTCGGCAAATTTTCGCCATGCGGATGGATGTTGCTGCTTCCCGGAATTTCAATAGATTTTCCAAAAGTTTTTCCTTCATCTTTTGATACCGCATAAGAAAAAACAACATTACTATCGCCTGTTTTTTTAATCCAGCTAAGTACGATATTTCCTTTTTCGTCTTTGGTAAGATAAGGGCACGAACCTTCTGAAGTGTCTATCTGTCCTGTGTTTGAAGCGACAATATTGATGGTCTTATTGCCATCAGTGCAGGATTGAAAAATAAATCCCAATGTGATAAGCATTAAAAAAATATTTGTTTTCATATTTATAAGATTTGAAAACAAAGGCCGGTATTTCCTGCCGTTGTTAATCGATTTAATTCCCGAAATGATATGCTAAGCCTATATTCGTTGTAATTAACTGCCCCGGCCTGTATGATGTGCCGTATGCACTTTTTTCAACCGTTACCGCATAATTTTTGTTGGTTAAATTGATACAATTTACCCAGGCTTCAAAATGTTTAAACTGGTAACCTGTCCGTGCATTGAGCGTGGTAAATCCATCATATTTCGAGGTGTTTTGAGGATCTGTAAAATAGGAACCCAGGCTTTGGTATTCCAGTGCGATCCTGAAACCTTTTATATAATGCGGTTTATAAGTGATTTCTCCATTCATGATATAGGCCGGTGCTTGTGGCATGTCGTTTCCCGAAAAATCGTCTCCTTCCTGAACGTAATCCACATACTTATGCTTTGCAACAGTACCGCCTACCCGAATATTGAGGTCGTCAGTCAGGGCATATTTTATATTTAGTTCGATCCCTTTGTGACTGGTCTGGCCACTATTTTGATTGTGGTAGCTGCCATCGGGGTAGCGAACGCTTACGATTTCATTTTTGCCATCAAGCCGATACAAAGATCCTTCAGCGTAACCTTTGTTATCCGCGAACGCGAACCAACCGCCAATTTCATAATTGTTATAAGTAGAAGGTTGTAGTGTAGGCACCTGCACGCCGGTATATAGGTCGGTAATATTCGGTGGTGCAAAACCTACGCTGTAATTAATATACATACCCCTGTTTTTGCCAAAGTCATAGGTAAGCCCAATTTTGGGTGTGAAATGATCAAAGTGATCGATCGCATCAGGTGCACCGGAATAAGCTCCCGGCGGCAAATGGTTGTCGAACTTGTAGTCAAGCCTGTCGTACCGCGCAGCCGCAACGATCCTTAATTTACTGATCGGA
>Ga0164241_10004714_pt1 | contig 13057 bp, 14 predicted proteins | sample OricomyardsoilBY_FD_108780 | JGI IMG/M metagenome (GOLD analysis project Ga0164241, IMG submission 108780) | Backyard soil microbial communities from Emeryville, California, USA - Original compost - Back yard soil (BY) | ecosystem: Environmental > Terrestrial > Soil > Unclassified | place: USA...
GCTCGGCGGTGAGCGTCTCACGGTGGCCTACGAGACGAAAGCGCAAGAGAACGAGCACTCCTGCTTCAGCGACAACACCGTCGCGGATCTGGCGGACGACGCGCTCGGCATCCAAAACGTGTGCCTGGGTCAGTACGAGCGCGCGGACGGCAGCGCCCCCGTGCGCGGGCCCGGCCTCTGCGCGGCCGTCTCCGCGCGGTCTGCCGTGCTCGGCGAGCGCCTCAGGCGTGAAATCACCGCGAGCGTCGCGAAGGTGCGCGCCATCCCCGCGCCCTTCGACCAAGCGATCCTCGGGGACGACGCCGCGCCGGGTCGCGTCGCCGTGCAAGCCGCGATGAGCGCGCTGGAAGCCCAAACCAAGACGCTCGGCGAGATCGCCGCAGCGTACGACCTTAGGCTGACCCCGGCCGGAGGCAAACGCCGTCCATGAGGTTTGCGGAGACGCTCTTGCTCGCGGGCCTGCTCTCCGGCTGCGAAGCGCGCTCCCGCATGCCGCACGATGCTCGGAGCGGCGGCACGGCGACCGTGTTCGACACCACGCGCGACGCGTTCGGCCAGCCTTCCGCGTGGCTCACGCCAGCGCACCGGCGGGCGTTCTTCGTCGGCAACTCCTTTTTCAACCTCGCGTGGGTGAGCGCGCCCGCGTCGGTCGTCGATCGCGACGGGCTCGGGCCGCTGTTCAACGCGCGCTCCTGCTCCGGCTGTCATTTCAAGGACGGCCGCGGTCAGCCGCCCGCCGCCGGATCGCCGTTCGTCTCCATGCTGCTCCGTGTCAGCGTGCCGGGCGTGGGACCCTTCGGGGCGCCCGTCCCCGACCCCGTGTACGGCGATCAGATCCAGAGCAGCGCCTTGCCGGGCTTCACCGCGGAAGCAGACGTCGTCGTCGACTACGACGAGGTGCCGGGCCGCTTCCCGGACGGGGAACGCTACAGCCTGCGCCGGCCGCGCTACCGCCTCGAGCGCCTGGGCTACGGCGAACCTTCGGGGGCGCTCCTGCAATCGCCGCGCGTCGCGCCCGCCATCGTCGGCCTCGGACTGCTCGAAGCCGTTGCTCAGGCGGAGCTCGCCGAGCGCGTCGACCCCGACGACGCCGACCGTGACGGCGTTTCCGGGCGTCAAAATCGTGTGCCCGAAGCGAAGACGGGGCAGCTCGTGCCGGGACGTTTCGGCTGGAAAGCCGAGCAGCCGACCGTCGTGCAACAATGCGCGAGCGCGTTCCTCGGCGACATGGGCCTTACCTCGGCGGTCTTTGCGGTGGAAAATCATACGGCTCGCCAGAGCGCGTGCGAAGGCGCGCCGAGCGGTGGATCGCCCGAAGTGGGCGAGCACGTGCTCTCCGCGATCGGCGTGTACGCGCGCTCGCTCGCCGTGCCGGCGCGCCGCAACGTCGATGCGCCGGCGGTCGCTCACGGCGAAGAGCTCTTCGCGCGCATCGGCTGCGCGAAGTGCCACGTCCCGACGCTGCACACGGCGCCGCTCGCGGACCTGCCGGAGCTCCCCGCGGAACCCATTCATCCGTACACCGATCTCTTGCTCCACGACCTCGGCGAAGGGCTCTCCGACGGACGCCCGGCGTTCGCGGCCGAGGGGCGCGAGTGGCGCACGCCACCACTCTGGGGCCTCGGACTCGTTGGCCAGGTGAACGGCCACACGTTCCTCCTTCACGACGGCCGCGCCCGCGACGTGCGTGAGGCGGTGCTCTGGCACGCGGGCGAGGGGCTCGCCGCGCGGAACGCGTTCATGGCGCTCACGCTGGACGATCGCCGTGCGCTCAGCGCCTTCGTCGAGAGCCTTTGAGCCATGCAGCGACGGGGTTTCTTGGAAACTTGTGCGGTCGGAGCGTTGGCGGCGGCGGGCTGCCGGCGCGAACCGCCGACGCGCCAGGCGGTGCTCAGCGCGCTCGTGCGCGAGGTCATCGTCCCCGACACGCGGGCCGTCGTGACGACGAGCAGCGCGCTTGCCGCCGGCGTGGATGCCTTCGTGACCGCGCCCGCCGTGGACACGCTGCGCGCCGCCCGCGCGAAGTTCGAGTCGGCGTTGCTGGCTTGGAAGCGCGCTCAGTGTTTCCGGCTCGGACCGATGGTCGATACGAACGCGTTCGTCCGCACGCTGTTCTGGCCGCCGCGCGCGCCGGCGCTCGAGACCGTGCTCCAGACGACCGCCGCCATCGACGACGCGTTCGTCGCGAACCTCGGCGTCGACGCGCGCGGGGTTTACGGCGTCGAGTACCTGCTCTTTCCGCTCGAGCGTGACGAAGCCGCCAGCCTCGCGCTGTTCACGGGGGAGCCCGGCGCGCGCCGGCGCGACTTCGTGCGCGGGCTCGCCACGAACGTCGCCAAGTACGCGTCGAACGCGGGCACGGCGCTCGGCGACGGCTCGGCCTACGCGGCGCGCTTCGCCCACGGCGGCCAAGTGAGCCTCAGCATCCTCATCAACCAGATGATCGCGACCATCGAGAACCTGGCGGCCCATCGGCTCGAGCCCGTGCTCGCCCGCGCGGCGCGCCAGCGGCTCAGCGCCGAGGACGTGGAGGGCGCCCCCAGCGCCAGCTCGCAAAAAATCGCGCTCGCACAGCTCGGCGGCAACGAGGCGCTGTACCGCGGCGGCAAGAGCGGCGGTCTCGCCGCGCTCACCCGTGCGCTCGCTCCAGCCATCGAAGCGCGGGTCTCGGACCGCTATCAGGCCGCGCTCGGCGCCGTGCGCGCGCTGGCGGCCCCGCTCGAGCGCGTCGTCCAGACGGATCGCGCCGCGCTCGAGCGCGCAGCACAGGCGACCAAAGCCCTCGAGGTCGCCATCAAGGTGGATCTCGCGAGCGCGCTCGGCGTCACCATCACCTTCCAGACGGGCGACGGCGACTAATCCCCATCTAGCCGTCACTCGAGCGGAGCGATCCAGGACACGGGCAGCGGCCCCGTGAGGTCCACGTCCGGGTCGATGAGGCGCCGGGACGGGCGGCCGTTGAGCGAAGCGACGGCGTCGGCGTACACGGCGACCTCGCGGCCCTGCCGGCGGAAACGCTCGGCGACGAGGAGCGCCGCTTGGTGGACGAGATCGGGATCTTGCGCGAGCGCGACCTCCTGAAAATGGGCGAGGAAGTCGCGCGGCTCGACGCGCACCGTCGCGCCCGTGCGCCGATCACGCGCGCGAAAAGAGACGGCACCGGCCTTTTCGGCGACCATCACGTTCCAGCTGAAGTTGAAGCCTTCGAGCGTCCACGCGCTCGGCGCGCAAGCGAACTGTTGACGCAGTGGTAAGACGAGCTGCAGGCCGAGGTGCGTCCCGAGCAGCGCCGGCAGCCAGCGTGGCGCGCGCCAAGTCGCGGCCGCCGGCACGCCCGGCCTGCGCCAGCGCTCGAAGCGCTCGAGCGCCCGCCGAGGCCACGACGGCGCGAGCAGCACCGTCGCGGCGGCGCTCATCAGCCAGGGAAAGATCCCGATCGGGAAGAGCGCGCCCGTCAGGCCGTGAAATCCAGCTACCAGCAGACAGGCGAGCGGCCGCGTCCGGCGCATGACGAACAAGGGCACGATGCCGAGAGCGAACGCCGTCGCGAACCAGCTCGCCGCGAGCGCCGCCTCGCGTGTCGCTAGCCACGGCCCAATCAGGGGCAAGCCATCGTGCGCGCCCAGCCATAAACGGAGCGGCTGCCCCTCGCAGAGCCAGTCGCGGTTCAGCTTGGCGATGCCTGCGTAGACGTAAACGAGGCCGACTTGCGTCCGCAGCGCTCCGAGCGCCCAGGCGGGTACGGTGACGAGAGCGCGGTCGGGGCGCCGCCACGCATCGATCGAGAACGCCCGTCCCGCGGGCAGCAGGCAGAGGAGCCCCGCGAGCAAGCTCGCGAGGTAGTAGTGGTTCAAATACAGACTCTTCTCGACGAGCTCGACGTAGGTGAAGCCGAGGAAGAACGCGATCGCCGAGAAGCGGTAGGCGCAGCCGAAGGCAACGCCGAGCGCGGCTAAAAATAACCCCGCAAAGTGGAGCTCTAGCCACGGGCTCGGCCAGGCGCGCACGAACGAGCAGCGAGCGAAGGTGAAATGGACCTCCGGCGCGACCAAGAACGTGAAAACCCAGCCTTTCAACCAGAACCGCGCGACGGCCCCCGCCATCACGAGCCCGAACAGCACCCGGAACGCAGCGAGCGAAGCGATGTCGACGGGCGCTCCCAGTCGCTCGCTCAAGCGCCCAAGGGCGGCTCTCATGGCACGCTTCCGCCTAACATGATCAACGCGCCGCGTCGGCCCGTTCACACCTAGTTCCGTCGTCGACGAAACCTGGCGGACGTAAGCGGAAGCATCCACGTCGCGCCGTCACCGTTCGGCTTGACCGTGTGGGTACCTGTAGGTAGCTTCCGCCCGATGGTCGGAAGCGTTCCGGCCGCGCCGTCGCCGCTACTCGGCGCCGGGTAGGGGAAACGGCAAGGACGAGAAGCATGGCAACCAAGATTGGCATCAACGGATTCGGTCGTATCGGTCGGTGTGTTCTGCGCGCGCTCTACGAGCGCGGGCTGAAAGACATCGAGATCGTAGGCATCAACGATCTGACGGATACCCGCACGCTCGCGCACCTCACCAAGTACGATTCCATCCACCGCGGCTTCAAGGCCGCGACCGTCGGCCACACGGAGAAGAGCCTGGTCATCGGCGGCAGGGAAATCGCCGTCACGGCCATCAAGGATCCGAAGGAGCTCCCCTGGAAGTCCCAGGGCGTGGACATCGTCTTCGAGTGCACCGGCCTCTTCACCGACAAGGAGAAGGCGAGCGCTCACCTCACGGCCGGCGCCAAGAAGGTCATCATCAGCGCCCCGGCGAAGAACCACGACATCACGCTCGTGATGGGCGTCAACCACGAGCAGTACGACCCGGCGAAGCACAACATCGTCTCGAACGGCTCCTGCACCACGAACTGCCTCGCGCCGATCGCGAAGGTGTTGCAAGACAACTTCGGCATCGTGCAGGGCCTGATGAACACCGTGCACTCGTACACGAACGATCAGAGCCTGCTCGACCTGCCGCACCGCAAGGGTGACCTCCGCCGTGCCCGCGCGGCGGCCGTCAGCATGATCCCGAGCACCACGGGCGCCGCCAAGGCCCTCAGCGAGGTGATTCCCTCGCTCAAGGGCAAGTTCGACGGCGTGTCCGTGCGCGTCCCGACGATCGACGTGTCCCTCGTCGATCTCACGCTCACGACCGAGAAGCCGGTCACGGTGGAGTCGATCAACGCCGCCATGAAGAAGGCCTCCGAGAGCGCCCCGCTCCAGGGCTTCCTCAGCTACGTCGACGAAGAGCTCGTCTCGAGCGACTTCATCGGCAACCCGGCTTCCAGCCTCTTCGACGCGACCCAGACCAAGGTCCTCGGCGACAAGTTCGCGAAGGTCTTCTCCTGGTACGACAACGAGTGGGGCTTCTCGAACCGCATGCTGGATCTCGCGCTCCTGATGGTTCAAAAGGGCTGATCGTTCGGCTGTTCGCTGATTGAACCGTCAGTTTGACCGCTCGAGGAGCGTCCGCCGATTTTCGGAGACGCTCCTCGGCTTTCCATCCGGTCCATCCACAAAAATAAGGACAACAATTCCATGGCCATGCTCGACGGCATCAAAACCATCGACGACCTTCCGCTCGAAAATAAGCGCGTGTTCATCCGCGTTGATTTCAACGTGCCGCTCGACAAGGCCTCCGGCCGGATCACGGACGACGAGCGCATCCAAGCTTCCCTGCCGACCATCAAGAAGGCGATTGCCTCTGGTGCTCGCGTCATCCTCGCTTCGCACCTCGGCCGTCCGAAGGGCGAGCGCAACCCGAAGTACAGCCTGGAGCCCGCGGCCGCGCGCCTGAGCGAGCTCATCGGCCAGGACGTGTTCCTGCCCGACGACTGCATCGGCGACGCCCCGAAGAAGGTCATCGGCGACCTTCGTCCCGGCCAGGTCTGTCTGCTCGAAAATCTCCGTTTCCATCCGCAGGAGGAGAAGAACGACGAGGCCTTCGCCAAGGAGCTCGCCTCGTTCACCGACGTCTACGTCAACGACGCCTTCGGCTCTTCGCACCGTGCGCACGCCTCCGTGCACGGCCTGGCGCGGCTCATCCGCGACCGCGGCATGGGTTACCTGCTCAAGAACGAGATCCAGGCGCTCGATCGCGTCGTCTCCTCGCCGGCGCGTCCGTTCGTCGCGATCCTCGGCGGCGCCAAGGTGACGGACAAGATCGCCGTCATCGAGGCCCTGCTCGGCAAATGCGACGCCCTCTGCATCGGCGGCGCGATGGCGAACACGCTGCTCGCCGCGCAGGGAGCCGACATGAAGAAATCGCTCTACGAAGCCGACTGGCTCGCCAAGGGCCGCACCCTGCTCGAGACGGCCAAGACCAAGGGCGTCGATCTGGTCCTCCCGACCGACGTCGTGACCGGCACGGGCGTCGACGCCCCGAGCGGCACCACGGTGAAGCCGACCGCCGTTCCCGACGGCGAGATGGCCCTCGACATCGGGCCCGAGACGGTGAAGGCGTTCGCCACGCGCCTTGCGAAGGCAAAGACGGTGTTCTGGAACGGGCCGATGGGCTTGTTCGAGAACAAGGCGTTCGCCGCGGGCACGAACGGCATCGCGCAGGCGGTGGCGGACTCCAGCGGCTTCAGCGTCGTCGGCGGCGGCGACAGCGTCGCGGCCGTGAAGGCAGCCGGCGCAGCGGTGCTCGAGAAGATTGGCTTCATCTCGACCGGCGGCGGCGCTTCGCTCGAGCTCGTCGAGGGCAAGAAGCTCCCCGGCGTCGAAGCCCTGCGTCCCTGAGGCAAAGACCATGCGTTCCTACGTCATTGCAGGCAACTGGAAGCTGAACCACGGCGGCGGCGACGGCTGCGAGCTCGCCACGAAGGTCGCGCAGGCCACCAAGGGCACGAAGGCGAAGATCGTCGTCGCGCCGCCTTTCACCGCACTCGCCGCGGTGAGCTCGGATCTCGCGGACACGCACGTGGAGGTCGCCGGCCAGAACCTCTACCCCGAGGACAAGGGCGCCTTCACCGGCGAGGTGAGCGCGCCCATGCTGCTCGGCGCGGGCGCCAAATGGGTGATTTTGGGCCACAGCGAGCGGCGCCAGTACTTCGCCGAGACGGACGAGTTCGTGAAGAAGAAGACGGTCGCGGCGCTCAAGGCCGGCCTGCGCCCGATCGTGTGCATCGGCGAGACGCTCGCCGAGCGCGAAGCGAACAAGACGCTCGAGGTCGTCTTCCGCCAGCTCGACGCCTTCGCGGGCGAGCTGCGCGCCCGCCCGGGTTTCGGCGTCATCGCGTACGAGCCGGTGTGGGCGATTGGCACGGGCAAGGTCGCGACGACGGAGCAGGCGCAAGAGGTGCACGCGGCGATCCGCAAGCGCCTGAAGGAGCTCTCCGCGGAGCTCGCGACCGAGACGGCCGTCCTGTACGGCGGCAGCGTGAAGGCCGACAACGCGTCGGCGTTGCTCGGTTGCGAAGACATCGACGGGGCGCTCGTCGGCGGAGCCTCGCTCGACGCGGACGGCTTCGGCAAGATCGCTCGCGCCGTTCCGGTTTGAGAGAGGCTACCATGAGCGGAGAAGCCAGCGAGAGCAACGGACCCGAACAGTGCAAGAGCTGCCTCGGGTCGGGCGAGGTCGGTAGCGAATACGGACCCGCGGGCTGCCCGGACTGCGGCGGCTCCGGGTTCCTGCCGTCGGCGCACGTGCTCATCGAATGGCGCGCCCGCGATATCGAGCGTGCCCACGCGGGCTCGGGGGGCGGCACGGGCGGCGACGTCCGCTGGCTGCTCGCCGAGCTCCGCCGGGCACGGGGCGCCCTCACGGAAATCTCTGCCCTCGCCCAGGAGCTCGACGAAGGGCCGGTTTCCTCCCGCATTCGCTTCACGGCGAACACGGCCCTCCGGCTGTATCAAGTCCGGACCGAAAAATCGTGACCGCCCGTGCAAGCGCCGGGCAGGTGAGCTAAAACCCCGCGCGGTTCGCCGATGGCCGAGATCATCCAGACGCCCCTCACGGTGATGCACGTTCTGTCGTGCTTGTTCCTGATCCTCATCATCCTGCTCCAGCCGGGCAAGAGCGGCGGCGGCGGGATCTTCGGATCGGCCGGAGCCCAACAGGTGTTCGGCGGCCGCGGCGCCGGTAACTTCCTCACGAAGACCACCTGGGCTACGGCCACGCTCTTCTTCGCGACGAGCATCACGCTCGCGTACCTGTCCTCGTCCTCGGACGAGGCCTTGCAGAAGAAGAGCCAGGTCGGTGGCATGAGCAAGGGACTCGGCAAGCCGATCCCGCTGAAGACGAAGTGAACCTTCGCCGCAGCGCAGACGCCCTGGGCGTCGGCGCAGCGAAGCTCGTCGTCTCGCTCGCCGTCCTCGGCGCGGGTTTCGTCGCCGTGAGCGACGACGACTACGCGCGCATCGTCATCGCGCAGCGCTTCGCGGAGGCGCCGCACCTCGATCCGAGCGGTACGAGCTGGCTGCCATTGCCCTTTTGGCTGTACGGCACGGCGTTCTGGTTGTTCGGCGGCTCGCTGGCAGTGGCGCGCGTCGTGGCCGTGCTGCTCGGCATCGCTTCGATGGGGCTCCTGTATCTCGCCGCACGCTGGCTCGGCGCGGGCCGTCTGGGGGCCTGGGTCGGTGCCCTCGTTGCGAGCCTATTTCCATGGTCGGCCTGGCTCGGTGCAGCGCCCGTGCCCGAGGTCCCCGCCGCGGCGCTCTCGGTGCTCGGCATGGCGGCACTCGCGCAAAACGGCCTCCGCCCGCGCGTGCTCGGCGCCGCCGCGCTCGCGGCGTCTTGCTTCTGCCGCTACGAGGGCTGGCCGGTCGCGCTCGCCTTCACCACCGTCTCGCTCTACGACGCCGTGCGCGCCTCGTCGTCGCGGCAACGCGTGGGCTTGCTCCTCGCGGGCGGCCTCGCCGTGGCGCCCATCGGCGCCTGGCTCCTGCACGGCGTGTTCATTCACGGCGAAGCGACGTTCTTCTGGACGCGCGTCGCGGCGTACAAGAACGCGCTCGGCGAAGCGCCCTCCCTGTCGGAGCGGTTCTGGAGCGTGCCCCGCTCGCTCCTCACGGGCGAGCCCGAGCTCACGGTGGCGCTCGTCTTCGTCGGGATGAACCGGGCGTTGCGACAGCGGTTCGCGCGCCCGGCGCTCGCCGCAGGCGCCCTGGTCGCCTTCCTCATGGCGGGCGAGCTCAGCGGCGGCGGTCCCACCCATCACGCGGGGCGCGCCGTCCTCCCCGTTTGGTTCTTGCTCGCTCTCGCCGTCGGCTCGGCGGTGGAAGCGCGCAGCGCCACACCCACGAGCCGCCCTTGGGCTTGGGTCGCGCTCGCACTGGCGCTCGTGGGCCTCGGGTGGCTCTTCCGTGCCGGGACGCCGCCCGCCTTCGCCGATCGCGCCGACGCCACGGCGATCGGCGCGCGCGCCCGCGAGCTTGGCGCGCCCGGCTTGTGGATCGACACCCCCGACTATTCGTACCTGGCCGTCACGGCGGCGTTCCGGCGACCGACGGCCGCCGAGCCGTTCGACGACCACGATCCTCGCCACGCGCGCCCACCGGATCCCTTCGTTTCAGAGGGCACGCTCCGCTCGCGGGTGCTCGCTCGTCCCCGCGCCTGGCTCGTCGTCCAGCGGGACCACGTCGCGCTCGCGAGCCTTCTCGGTGACGTGCGCGCCGAGACGCCGAGTTACGTGCTCGTCGTTCCGCGCGACCGTGCGGTCGCAACGGAGCGCTGAGGCGCGCCGTTCGAACGCAAAAGCGCGAGGCACCCCGAGGGCGCTCGCGCTTTTGGTCCGTGTCAAACGGGGTGCCGGCCTGGCGAGCTCAGTAGCGCTCGCGACGACCGCCACCGCCGCCGCGACGACGATCGTCGCCGAAGCCACCGCCACCGCCGCCACCACCACCACCTTCACCCCCACCCCAGCCGCCACCACCGCCGCCGCCGCCACCACGGCCGCCGCCGCCGAAGCGACGACCGCCGCCGCGACCGCCGCCGCCGCCGCGCGGGCCACCACCGCCGCCACCGGCCTGACGCTCGCGAGCCTCGTTCACGACGATCTCGCGACCGTCGAGCGAAGCGCCGTTCATGCCGTTGATCGCTGCCGTTCCCTCGTCCGGCGTCGAAAACTCCACGAAGCCGAAGCCGCGCGAGCGGCCACTGACGCGGTCGATCACCACGAGCGCCGAGGTAACGTTACCGAACTTCCCGAAATCGTTCCTCAGCGTGTCCTCGGTCGTCGAGTACGCCAGGTTTCCCACGTACAGTCTCATGTGCGAACTTCTCCAGATCCAGACAGCGTCAACTCAGGCCCCTGGGCGAACGCTCGACGCTCGACGCTCACTAACCACGCTTCCAATCACCAATTGGGCAGCGCGCGACGCAGAACTAAACACGGTCCATCTCAGTACTGACTGGCTAGATCTGGCGAAGGGCACGGTGATAATAACATCCCCGTTTCCCCCCAGCCACGGCCGCCGGTCACGCAGCCGGCCACCGTCGGCCCATCGGCCGGTACGCCGTTAGAGCTGCCAGTTTTTTTTCCACCACGATGAGAATCAGTACGATGCGTCGTGTTCGGAATCGCCGGCCGCCGCGTCGCCGAGGCCATCGTCGGCCTGTTCGCGGCGCTCGGCTTCGCGTTCGTTCCGCTCGGTCGTAAGACGGCCCTCGAGCACACTTTGGGCATCTTCACGACGCCGGCGGCACTCGAGGCTTGGCACGAGCTCGGCACGGCGACGGCCCGCTTGCGGGACACCGTGATCGCCAGTGTGATGCCCGCGGCCCCGCACCCCATCGAAGCCCCCGGCGCGAAGCCCGACCTCCCGCCGCTCCCGCACAAGAAACGCTAGCGGCCCGTCGCCCCTTCGCGCGCCACGGTTAGCGCCCCTGCCGCCGTCGCTCCGCGCGGTTCACGCGCGAAGCTCTAGACCTCGAAATACAGCGGCTTCTCTCGCGCGCAGAGCTCCGCGATGCGCTCGCGCACGCCCGCCGGAAGCTCCGTGAAAACGATGCCCACGCCCGGGCGCTCTCCGTCGGCGGCAGCGTCGCGGACCCAACGCACTTCGCCGCGCGCTTCCACCTTCATCCCGTCCGGCAGCTCGAAGCTGAGGACGAGGCGCGTACCGACGGGAATGGTGGTGTAGGTCGAGACGAACAGGCCGCCCTCGGAGATGTCGAGCGAAAGGCCAGTGAAGAACTGGGCGTCCTCACCGAATTCGAGGTCGGCGATCCAGGGCGCACGATCGCTCACTCGGCGCTCGGCCGGAGCGCTGCGCGGCGGCGTGAAGCGGACGAACTTGGTCGGGCGTTCCTCGTCCGCGAAGCGTGGCTCGTCGTCGCCGGCTCGCTGATCTTCCACCGGCAGTAAGCTCACGCGACGAATGACCGTGTCCTCCTGCGTGTCCTCCCCTTTCGGTCGGACGCTCCACGAGGCGGTGTCTCGCAACGTACGAATCCAGTGTAAAGCACCCTGGCCCATGGCAAGTGCGTGGGAGGCGAACGCGCCTTTTATGATCGCGCCCGGGCCGCGCGGCCCGAGCGCACCCGAGCGCACACGTGCCTACTCGAGCTCGAGCACGTACGTGGCGAACGCCTGCCGGCAAGTCGGCTCGCATTCAGGGCCGTTCGGCTGTGCCGCCTGGTAGGCAACGTTCCCACTCTCGTCGAGCAGCACCTCGTCCTCGCCGCGCGTCAGCGTGACGCTGAGCGTCGCGGGGGTGCCGGGCGCCGTGGCTTGTAGGTAGAACGCGTCCTCGACGGGCCCGCAGGTCTGGCTCTGGCTCTGTCCACTCTGGTGCTCTTCGCATTTCACGACGGGCGCGAGGTAGACCTCCAGCGCCGGCGTGCAGTCGAGAGCCTGCCAGACGCCCTGCGTGCCGGCGTCGGAGGGGGCCTCGAACGCGCAGGAATAGCTCACGTCGTCGAAGGTAACGTCGAGCGTGTAGCTGCCGTCTTGCCACTGACCCGTCTGCGGTACGATGACGACCACGGCCTGATCGACGCACCCGACCTCCGAGCAGTCGTCGCCGCTACAAGCACCGAGCGCCAAGCCGACCAGGCAAACGGCGCGCGCGACCTTCATCGCTCGCCCCCGGGGCGCACCTCGGCGGGGTGCTCGTTGTAGTAAGCGTCCAGGCTTTCCTTCGAGATGCGGACGACGACCAGCCCGTCACGCTCGAGCTTCGCCTGACAGCCGAGGCGCGAGTTCATGCGCACGTCGAAGGCCTTGTCGAGGATGTCCTCCTCGTCGTCTTCCGCCTCGCTCAAGAGCGCGGCGCCCTCGTCCACGTAGACGTGACAGGTCGAACAGGCGCACACGCCGCCGCACGCGCTGCCTTCGGGCGCGCCGCTCGTTTGCGCCGCCTTCAGCAGCGACGCGCCGATCGGCACCTCGACTTCGACCCCTTGCTCCGAGAAACGCACGCGCGGCATCACAAACCCTTTCCAGCGGCGTGCTGCGCGAGATGCGCTTCCACGCCTTGAGCGCGCTCCACGCGCTCCTCGATGTCGGTGACGGCCCGTCCCTCGATGGCGGCCTGGACGGCGCGGTTCATGCGACGCCCTGCCCAGGCGTGCGTGACGTGATCGAGCGTATCGAGCGCCGCCTGAATGGCAGCTGGGCTCGAGCCGCCGAGCGCGGCTCTGAGAGCGCCGAGCGCCGCGTCCACCGCTTCCCGCTCGCCGGGCTCGAGCAGATCGGCGTCGCCGGCGAGCGCTTTCTCGGTGGCGAGCAGCACGCGCTCGCTCTCGACGCGGGCATCGACGAGGCGCCGCTTCTCGAAGTCTTCCTCGCCGTGGTCGAGCGCGTCGATCAGCATGCGCTCGACGGTGTCGTCGTCGAGCCCGTAGCTCGGCGTCACTTCGACGCGCTGGGTGGCGCCGGTCGTGAGCTCGCGCGCCGTCACCGCCAGCAGACCGTTCTCATCGACGTGGAACTCGACCTCGAGCCGAGCCATGCCCGCCGGCAGCGGCGGCACGCCCTTCAAGCTGAAGCGCGCGAGGGAGCGGCAATCGGACGCCAGCTCGCGTTCGCCCTGCACGACGTGGAGCTCGAAGCCCGTCTGGTTGTCGGCGTAGGTCGTGAA
>Ga0164241_10004715_pt1 | contig 13055 bp, 10 predicted proteins | sample OricomyardsoilBY_FD_108780 | JGI IMG/M metagenome (GOLD analysis project Ga0164241, IMG submission 108780) | Backyard soil microbial communities from Emeryville, California, USA - Original compost - Back yard soil (BY) | ecosystem: Environmental > Terrestrial > Soil > Unclassified | place: USA...
CCATTGCGGTGACATCCGCCGTAGGAACCTTAAGTACAGCGGCTTTGCTGTCGAGTACCAGTTCAATACCTTCCGCAGCCATAACGGATTCGAGTGCAGCGCCTATTCCAGGCTCCATCGCATTCAACAACTGCATAAAAACCGATTCGCGCGCGCGGTTTAGAGTTGCCAAAGCACCCTGCCGCTCCTTGGCCAATTCCGTCACCTTTGCTTTATGTTCATTTTTCTTGTCGTCTCCCCACGTCAGCCCCTGGTTTTTAGCCTGCCCGTCCAGAGTTTTCAGTTCAGCTTCCAAATTATCCAGCTTTACTTTCAATGCAGTGTATTCCGCATTTTTTTCCAACTCGGCCATACCGCTTTTCCCTGCTTCTGACGCCAATACCACCGCCTGAACATCCAGTACCGCAACCTTTGTGGCACCAGCGGCCATTACCAATTGCGAACCACTCAATAACAATGCTGCGAGCGTAACCTTTAAAAAATTCATCTCATGTCTCCTAAAAATCCTAATAAAATCCGCCTATGCTTTTTAGCCAAGCGGAATATTTAATCTTTTTATGCCTAAATATTTTTAAAAAGGCGCCGCCAGCGAAAACTGGAATGCTTCGCGGTCATCACCTTCCTCAAATTTTAATACCTTGGCCAGACTGAACGTAAGAGGTCCCATAGGCGACAACCAGTTCAACCCCAATCCCGCCGACGCACGCAGTTCGTCCACATCGAAACTGTGACAATTGATTTGTGTGGAACTGCATTCGGTATCAAATACATTGCCGACATCCAAAAACAGCGCGGTCTGAAAAGAGCGCTGGTCCTCAATGAAAGGCAGCGGGAAAATCAACTCCGAGCCGAATTCCACCAGTACGTTACCGCCGAACGACCGATTGCGTGTGCTGAGAGAACCATATCCACGGCTCAGCTCGCCTGCATCGCAACGCTCACGCCCATAAACATCCAGGTGCTGCTCTGTACACAGCACATACGCCAAGCCGGAACGATTGAAGTTGTCATTGATTCCGTCACCGTTGGTATCCGCCGCCGTGTAATCGGTGAACTGGGTGTCGTAAGTCGCTGGTGGCGAAGCTTGGGGACCCAAAGTGCTGCGCCGGAAGCCACGGACGGAGCCAAATCCTCCAGCATAAAAATTCCGGAAAAATGGCAGCCGGTCCATATCGCCAAAACCATCACCGTAACCCAGCGAGGTCCGGAACCTAAGAGTAAAGTCTTGAATGAGAGGCAGGAATACTTGCCCGTCGTACTTTATGGTGTAGTACTCCAGGTCACTCGCAGGTATCGACACATCCAAGGACAAACTCTGGCGACTGCCGCGCGTAGCGAGAATTCCGCGATTCAGTGTGCTGCGCACCCAGCTCAAACCAACGCTGAAAGTGTCAAATTCATCACCGTGCAGATCGACAAATCCAGGGGGCGTGCTAACCAACAAATCTTCGGTAACCAGCCCGGTTTCATAACTGAAATCCTCCCATACACCATTGCCGGATGTTGGTCCACCCGCATCAAATTGATCTTCGGATACATACAGATAGGTATTATTGGCGACATCCAATTCAAAAGGTGTTCGCCGGATTTCCTGCACCGAATAGCTGCCGGTTTTCACACTCAGGTGGGTATAACCCAAGGTGTAATTCAAACGTTGGATTTCCGAGATCGGATAACCGAAAGAAAAATTCAATCCATAACTATCGGTGGTATAAGACGCGACATAAATCTTGCTGTAATCGCGCTTGCTGTAAAACAAATTGATGCCGCGGTTTACGCCATCGGGCGTGAAATACGGATCCACATAGGAAAAGTTATACAGGGTTTGATATTCGCTGTGATTAACGGATATGCCCACCTGCTTGCCGGTGCCCTGCCAGTTGTTGTGCTGTAAGGAAGCGCCCAAAAGAAGACCTGAGCCCTGCCCGTAACCCACGCTGGCATTGATTGAGGCGGACGGCTGTTCTTCGACGGTATATTCCACGTCGATCAAATCGGAAGTGCCGGGTACTTCCTTGTTTTCAACATTGACGCCTTTAAAAAAACCCAGACGCTCTAGACGTACCTTACCCTGGTCGATCTTGGCGTTGGACGCGGATGCGCCCTCCATTTGCCGCATCTCACGACGCAGTACTTCATCCTGCGTTTTGGTATTGCCTTTGAACTCAATGCGCCGCACATAGACGCGTTGGGACGGATTCACTAAATAAGTAATGTCCACCGTTTTGGCTGCCGGATCCGGATTGGGTATACCCTTCACCTCAGCATTGGTGTAACCGGCGTTACCCAACAAAGTGGTGATGTATTCGGAAGTGGTGGTCATCTGATTCTGGGAAAAGGTTTCACCTTCGCGCAGCAGGATCAGTCGACGTATTTGCGCCTCCGGAAGTATGAGATCCCCTGCCAAGTCGATCTTTTTAACCGTGTATATATCGCCTTCCTGAATATTGAGCGTGATATAAACCGATTTCTGATCAGGGCTCAGAGACACCTGCGAAGACACCACTCTAAAATCCAGATACCCACGATCCAGGTAATAGGATTCCAGTTTTTCGATATCGCCTTTGAGTTTTTCCCGCGCATAACGGTCGTCACTGGTAATCCAGGAAAACCAACCGGTAGTGGTCAGCTCAAACAGCTTCAGCAGCTCCTCGTCGCTGAAAATACTGTTACCGACAATATTGATGTGTTTGATGGCGGCCACATCGCCTTCGTCCACTTCTATTTCAATTTTTACCTGGTTATGGGGTAGATCGACAATTTTCGCGGTGACGTCCGCAGAATAGCGCCCCTGCGCCACGTATTGCCGTTCCAATTCGCTGAGAATTCCGTCCAATGTCCCGCGCAAAAAGATTTGGCCCTCAGCCAAATCATTCTTGGACATGGCATCTTCGAGCGCTTCTGTTTTGATCGCCTTGTTGCCCTCAATGGAAATTTCACTGATGGTGGGTCGCTCTTTGACCCGGAAGATCAACACATCGCGGTCCTGCAGCACCTGGATATCGTCAAAAAAACCCGTGGCAAACAGGGAACGCACAGCTGTGCGAATGGATTCATCATCGGCAAAATCGCCGGAAGCTATGGGCAGCGCGGCAAATACCGGACTGGCGGACACCCTCTGCAAGCCTTCAACCCGGATATCCTCGATGCGGAAGCTGGAGGTTTGAGCGTGGCTGGACAAGCTGATGGCCAGGGCGAGCAGAGCGCAGATATTCTTGATTTTGAAGAAATGTTTCACAGACTAATGGGTTCTTCTGGTTGGAATTTATTGTAGAAAACTACCGGCTGCCGCCCAGATGCGGCAACTCACAGCCGAAGCAGATCATTGTAAAAAGCCATCACCATCACACCGGCAAGAAGCACCAGTCCGAGACTATAACCAAACATCTGCACCCGCTCAGAGAGCGGGCTGCCTTTGATGGCTTCAGCGATGGAATAGAGGATATGTCCGCCGTCCAAAACGGGGATGGGCAGCAGGTTCAGGACGCCCAGGTAAATACTGAGAATCGCAAGGAATTCAACAAAATAAATAAAACCCGCCCTGGCGTGATCGCCCGCCACTTTAGCAATGCCGATAGGGCCGCTCAAGTTTTTCGTGGAAATTTCACCAACCAGGAGTTTTTTCATTGAAACCAAAACGAACCAGGAGGTATCCAGAGTGCGATTCAAAGCTTGGTCCAAACCGCGTAGAGGACCAAAATTTTGCTGGCGGATGAGCTCTTCAGGCCAGGAGCCGTATCCCAGCGCCACGCCAATCTGGCCCGCCTGAGTGCCATCATCCAGCGTTTTCAGTTCAGGTACGACAGTCACTTGGACCGGCTCGCCGTCACGAAGCACTCCCAGCACCAGCGTTTTACCAGCTGCCGCGCGAATGGTTGCTATAAGAGCATCCACCCTCTCAGTGGCTGTCCCATCGACGGTGGATAAAATATCGCCGTTATGCAATCCCGCACGCTCTGCGGCACCTCCGGGTTGAATGTCTCCGAATACCACAGGTCGCTGATAAAAATCGAAACCCAGACCCGACGCAGGATCGGGATCCTGCGCATTGCTGAGCCAGCTTTCCAGCGGAATGACCAAGTCAAACTTCAAATCCGACTGAGGTTGCGCCATTCGTAGCTCGAGAGTGCCGGTCTCACCCAAACGCATGAATAACTGCTCCATCACGGCCTGCCCGGTGCTCGTGGGTACGCCGTCAACGGCCAGGATTTCCTGACCGATCTCCATCCCCGCGACGTCCGCCAGCGATCCTTTTTTTACCAAGCCGATCACCGGCGCTATGCCGGTGGTACCGCTGGCCATCACGAGAATCCAGAAGATCACGAAAGCGAGCAGAAAATTGGCGATGGGGCCAGCGCTGAGGATTGAAATCCGCTGCCAGACACTTTTGCTGTTGTAGCTCAGATGGCGTTCATCGGCGGCGACTTCCACCTCGCGCTCATCCAGCATTTTGACGTACCCCCCGAGGGGTATCGGAGCCAAACCAAACTCCGTGCCGTGCCGATCGGTGTAGGACCAGAAGGGTTTGCCCATACCTATGCAAAACCGCAATACCTTCACGCCACACAGCCGTGCCACATAGTAGTGACCAAACTCATGCACACTCACCAGAATCAGGAGGGCGACCAGAAAGCCGAAAATGGTTTGCAGGAGTTCCATGGATGTTTCAATCACCATACATAAGTTGTTCAGGGCGCAATGGCGACCCGGCTTTCGCCCATGTGCTTTTCAGCTTGCGCACGCGCCAATCGATCCGCATGGATGATAGATTCCAGATCGCCCGCAACGCCCAAGCGCCAACCCTGCATAACCGCATCAACCACTTCAGCAATTTGGGTAAAAAGGATGCGGCCATTCAAAAATGCCGCCACAGCAACTTCGTTGGCGGCGTTGAGTGCTGCCGGTGCTGTCCCGCCGCTCTCCATGGCGTCGATAGCAGCGCGCAAGCAGGGAAAACGCGCATAGTCAGGGGCGCCGAAGGTCAGACTGCCAAGTTCAAAAAAGTTCAAGCTCTGCACATGGTTTTGCAAACGTTCCGGCCAAGCCAGACAGTAAGTGATAGGGGTACGCATATCCGGTTGACCCAGTTGTGCCAACACAGAACCATCGTTGTACTCCACCATGGAGTGAATAATGCTCTGTGGATGCACCACCACCTGAATTTGCTCCGGCCGGGCATCAAATAGCCAACAGGCTTCGATGAACTCCAAACCCTTGTTCATCATGGTGGCGGAATCAACGGAGATTTTACGGCCCATGCGCCAGTTGGGATGAGCACATGCCTGCTCCGGAGTAACAGCAGCCAATTGAGCGAGGGGTAGTTCCCGTAGCGGCCCGCCCGAACCAGTCAATAACAAACGGCGAACTCCTGCTGCGGCCAAACTGGAATAAGGCTGCGGCAGGCATTGAAATATGGCGTTATGCTCACTGTCCACCGGTAACAGCTGTGCCTCGAAACGCTGCACAGCATCCATGAATAATTGCCCGGCCATCACCAGGGACTCTTTGTTGGCCAGTAATACGCGCTTACCCGACCGCACCGCCGCCAATGTCGGTGCAAGGCCGGCTGCTCCCACCACTGCTGCCACCACCACATCCACTTCACTGGCGGAGGCCACATCAATCAGAGCCTGCTCACCACTGAGCACCTGGGTATCCGGGCAAGCGCCGAGTTTCTCGCGCAGGCGCAGGGCCGCCGCGGGGTCGCGCAGCACTGCATAGCGAGGGCGGAACTGTTGAACCTGCTGCAGGAGTTTGTCATCGCTGCAATGGGCGGCCAATGCAAAAATCGCGAATCGCTCTGGAAAACCCGCCACGACATCCAAGGTATTGACGCCTATGGAACCGGTAGACCCGAGAACGGTGAGCTGCTGCATAGAATGGGTCTACCAGAATCGCTCAGCGGTAATCACCGCGAGGGTGAACACCGGCACGGCGGCGGTGAGACCGTCAATCCGATCCAAAACACCACCATGACCTGGCAATAGCTGCCCGGAATCCTTGATGCCACGAAAACGCTTCAACATGCTCTCCAGCAAATCACCCACGACAGAGACCAGGGCCGATGGCAACATAATCGCCAGTACCACCCTTACATCCATGTCACGCGCGAACGCATACAAAAGCCCTAATAGGGTGACGGCGACCAAGCCACCAGCAACGCCCTCCCAAGATTTTCCCGGACTCACCCGCGGGGCAAGCTTGTGGCGACCCAAGGTGCGGCCGGAGAAATAGGCGCCTATATCCGCCGCCGCCACCAGTAGCACAACCCCTATCACCATAAACTGGCCGCCGGCCGAAAACCGCAGATACACCAGGGACAAAAGGCAGGGTATCAATACCAGCAAACCCATCAGCATGCGGACCCAGCGCCCCTGCCAGAAAACCACGCTTGAGGGATAACCCTGAACCAATAGCAGCGCCACGGCCCACCATACACAAGCCACCAGTAACAATTGCTGGAAGGACAACAACGCCGAATTGCGCATCAACAACCAAAACCCGACCGCCAACGCCAGCATGGCGCCGACATAGGCCAAACGCGCCTTACGCTGAATAAGATGGCAGAGATTGGCCCATTCCCAGGCCGCAGCGGCCGCCACAATCACGACAAAAACTGCGAAGATTTGAGGGGGGCAAAATAGAAGCACGCCGATGAATACAGCTGCCAACACCACTGCGGTAATAATGCGCTGCTTAAGCACTCCGACTACCTTGGGATGCAAGCTGGTCACCCGTGCGGCCGAAGCGCCGCTGGCGCGAATAAAAATCAGCTATGGCCACGTGCATAGCAGCGGCGTCGAATTCAGGCCATAACAGGGGACTGAAATAGAGTTCCGCATAGGCGGCCTGCCAGAGAAGAAAATTGCTGATACGCACTTCGCCCCCCGTACGGATCAGTAGATCAAGGGGCGGCAAGCCCGCTGTTGAAAGACCGATTTCCAGATGCTCCTGAGTGATCTCCTCCGGTACCAGGCGTCCCTCCACAGCCGCCTGAGCCAGTTTTTTGGCCGCTTCGGCGATATCCCACTGCCCACCATAATCCGCCGCAATCACCAAGGTGGAATCCCCGTGAGACGCCGTGTTCTCCGCTTCTTCAATGGCACGCAGCAAATTCTCACTGAAGCGGTTGCGATTGCCTATGACTTTAAGGTTGACGCCCTGATCGGCCAGTCGTCGCGCCTCCCGTTTCAGGTAGGAATAAAACAATCCCATCAGAGCTTCTACCTCTTTTGGGGGGCGGCGCCAGTTTTCGCTGCTAAAAGCAAAAACAGTCAGGACTTCCACCTGATTCTGGCGACAGGCTTCCAAAACGTCGCGAATGCGCTCAACGCCCGCGCGATGGCCCATGATGCCCTGCTTGCCTTCACGCTTGGCCCAACGATTATTGCCATCCATGATGATGGCGACATGCCGCAGTGTTTCTGAACTCACCAGTTGCCCCAGATCATTCAGATTTCCATCAAATCTTTTTCTTTGATTGCCAAAGCCGCGTCCACTTCCGCCACATATTTATCTGTGATCTTCTGGATGTCGTCTTGGGCGCGGCGTTCTTCATCCTCACTGATCAATTTATTTTTCAGTTCGTCTTTGAGCGCCGTATTCGCATCGCGACGGACGTTGCGGACAGACACACGGGCGTGTTCCGCTTCGGCGCGCGCCTGTTTGATAAACCCTTTGCGCGTTTCTTCCGTCAGTGCCGGCATTGGCACGCGGATCAGATCGCCATTGGTGGAAGGATTCAAACCCAAATCGGATTTATGAATGGCCTTTTCAATTTCCCCCACCATTTTTTTTTCCCAGGGACTAATGGTCAGAGTGCGGGCGTCCAGCACACCTATGTTGGCCACCTGCGACAAGGGTGTCTCCGTGCCGTAATAGGACACAGTCAGTCCATCCAAAATACTGGGGTGGGCACGCCCGGTGCGAATTTTATTGAAATTCACGCCCAAGACTTCGACCGCCTTTTTCATGCGGTCCTGCGCATCCTTTTTAATATCATTAATCATGTTCGATCTCCTCAATCAGCGTACCTTCATTGCCCCCGACGACTATGTTGAGCAGGGCACCTGGTTTGTCCATGCGAAACACCCGAACCGGCATCCTGTGCTCCTGACACAAACAAATGGCGGTCAGATCCATCACCCCGAGTTTTTCCTTAAGGGCCTGGTCATAACTCAAGTGTGTATAACGCACCGCATTGGGATCTTTCATGGGATCGGCACTGTAGACGCCATCCACCTTGGTGGCTTTGAGCACCAGCTCGGCGTTGACTTCGATACCGCGCAGGCAGGCGGCGGAATCGGTAGTGAAAAAGGGGTTGCCGGTACCGGCGGAAAAGATCACAACCTCACCATCCTCCAGCAGCCGGATGGCGCGACGGCGGTCATAGTGCTCTACGACGCCGCTCATAGGAATGGCTGACATGACTTTTGAGGAAATATTGGAGCGCTCCAGCGCGTCGCGCAGGGCGAGAGAGTTCATCACGGTGGCAAGCATGCCCATGTGATCGCCGGTCACACGATCCAGGCCGGCCTTATTCAGAGCGGCGCCGCGAAACAGGTTGCCGCCTCCAACCACCAATCCCACTTGTACGCCTATCCCGACCAACTGACCAATCTCCAGCGCCATCTTGTCCAGCACCTTCGGGTCTATGCCAAAACCTTCATCTCCCATCAACTGCTCGCCACTGAGTTTGAGCAGAATGCGTTTGTATTTGCGATCGCGATTGGTCGGCATAATGTCTTTCTCCAATGCAAAAATTGGCGGCAGTTTAACAGCAAAAAGGCGGGAGAAGCGACCTCCCCCCGCCTGATATCGCAGTGCGTAAAGACCTGATTACCCGCTGAATTTAACCTTTGGACGCCTGCACTTGTGCGGCGACTTCCGCTGCGAAATCGGTCTCTTCCTTGGCGATGCCCTCACCCACTTCAAAGCGGACAAAAGACACGATCTCCGCACCCGCTTTTTTCGCCAGAGCACCGACCGTCACTTCGGGATTTTTCACAAACGGTTGTTCCGTGAGGCTCGACTCCTTAAGGAATTTGGAGATGCGACCCATCACCATTTTATCGACGATTTCGGCGGGCTTGCCGGCCATATCGGGTTGCGCTTTGATGATTTCCTTTTCTTTCTCCACCAGATCGACTGGCATCTGCGCCGGACTGAGGACCGGAGGATTGAGAGCGGCCACGTGCATGGCGATATCACGCGCAAGTTCCACGGTGCCACCTTTCAGCTCCACCAACACCGCTATGCGGTTGTTGGAGTGCACGTAGGATCCAACCACACCACCCGCAGGCGCAGCGGCGGCAATACGGCGCACACTGATGTTCTCACCAATTTTTTGTACCAATGCCTGGCGCGACGTTTCCAGTTCGCCAGACATGACTGCAGCGACGTCTGCCTGCTTCGCGGCATAGGCCTTTTCTAATACGGTGTTGGAAAAACTCAGAAAACTCGCGTCGCGGGCGACGAAGTCGGTTTCTGAATTCACTTCCAGGAGCATACCGAAGCTGCCATCCGCGGCGACGCGCGCCAACACCACGCCTTCAGCTGCAGTGCGTCCGGCTTTTTTAGCGGCTTTGAGCCCACTGGCTTTGCGCATGTTTTCAATGGCCAGCTCGATATTGCCATCGCTTTCCTCAAGAGCCTTTTTGCACTCCATCATGCCGAGGCCGGTACGCTCGCGCAGTTCTTTTACCATAGAGGCGGTTATTGCCATGATTCAGTCCTCAATCTTCAAATTCAAAAGCAGCAAGACAGTTAACAAAAAGGGGGTTAACCCCCCTTTTTGTTTCCGCTCACTCAGTTTATGCAGCCACTGCGGAGCATCTATGCGCCCGATTCAACCTCAGGCGCGGTCAGCCGCAGGCTCTACCACTTCAACAAATTCATCCTTGTTAGGGACAGCGCTGTGTTGAGCATTGCCTTCAGCACAAGCATCTGCCATGGCCGTAACGTAGAGTTTGATCGCACGAATAGCGTCATCATTGCCGGGGATCACGTAATCCACGCCGGCTGGATTGCTATTGGTATCCACAATGGCGATCACCGGAATTCCCAACTTATTGGCTTCCTGCACCGCAATGCGCTCATGGTCAACATCGATCACAAACAGTGCGTCTGGCAGGCCGCCCATATCTTTGATACCGCCGATTGCCTGCTCCAGCTTATACATGGTGCGAGTGCGCATCAGGGCTTCTTTTTTGGTCAGCTTGTCGAAAGTGCCGTCCTTGCTCTGGGTTTCCAGTTCACGGTAGCGGCGTATTGAGGCGCGGATGGTTTTGTAGTTGGTCAACATACCACCCAGCCAACGATGGCTGACGTAGGGCATACCGACGCGCTGGGCCTGTTCGGCAATTGTCTTCTGCGCGGCGCGCTTGGTGCCGACAAACAGGACTTTTTTCTTCTGGGCAGCCATCTGACGCACCAATTCCAACGCCTGGTTGAAAGAGGGTACGGTCTGTTCCAGATTGATGATGTGGATCTTGTTGCGGGCGCCGAAGATGTAATTGCGCATCTTGGGGTTCCAGTAACGGGTTTGGTGACCGAAGTGGACACCGGCACTGAGCATATCGCGCATGCTGACTGTAGGCATAAGAGTTTCCTTGAAACTGTGTTGGGTTGAGCCTCCACACATCCCATTGTTCAACCCGCTCTCAGACAAGAGCAAGCACCCAGAACAGTGTGTCGATGTGTGTGCGACGTTGGTGTGAAAATCCGCCGCCAGAGCGAATGCGTCCGACGTGCAGGGCGCGCTTTATACCACAATTGCCTTATTGGTAAAAGCCTGGAAAGATTTTGTCCGCCGGATGGCGGAATCATTCATAAAGGTGTTACGGCCTGAACTATCGTTTAGAATGTGCCGCCCAAGCTTTCGCCACTCCTGGCAACCTGAAGTCAATATCAAACACACAGCGGCAATCCACTCTTATGGCAGTCACCATTAAAACTCCGGACGAAATCGCCAAAATGCGCATAGCGGGACGCAGGGCCGCCGAAGTACTGGAATATATTGAACCTTACGTGGTGCCGGGCGTGTCCACTGGCGAACTCAACCGTCTTTGTCATGCTTATATCACCGAAGTCCAACAGGCCATTCCCGCGCCCCTCAATTACAAAGAATTTCCCAAATCCATTTGCACCTCCGTCAATCATGTGGTTTGCCACGGCATCCCTTCTGACAAGAAGATCCTGAAGAGCGGCGACATCATCAATATCGATATCACGGTGATCGTCGACGGATTCCATGGGGATACCAGCAAGATGTTCCAGGTGGGCAAGGTGGCCCAGCATGCAGAACGCCTGATCAAGGTGACGCAGGAGTGCCTCTATAAAGGTATAGAGCTGGTCAAACCCGGCACCCGGCTGGGCGATATAGGACATGTGATTCAACAGCACGCCGAAGGCAACTACTATTCTGTAGTCCGCGACTATTGTGGCCACGGCATTGGCCGCATATTTCACGAGGACCCCCAGGTCCTGCACTACGGCACCCCTGGCACTGGAATGGAATTGATGGAAGGCATGACTTTCACCATTGAGCCCATGATCAACGCGGGCAAATCCGGTACCAAACTCAAAAGCGACGGCTGGACAGTCGAAACCCGTGATGGTCGTCTATCGGCCCAGTGGGAACACACTCTTGCGGTCACCGCAACCGGCGTGGAAGTTTTGACGGCGCGCAATGAAGAACGGTTTTGATGATCACTACCCCAGATGCCTGGCCTGAATTCGCCTGCCAACCCATCTTCTTCAATCAGCGGCAGTTCCGGCAGGATCTCGCCAGCCGTCCCCCGCTCCGGGTTTTCAAGGACGCCATCACCGGAATCAACGCCAACTTCGACCGGCGCTACGACGAAGGCGAGGACATCCGCATACTGGTGTCCGAGCGCGCAACTTTTGTTGACCTGATCCTGCACTACGCCTGGCACCGCTACGCCTGGGGCAATGACGTCTGCCTGGTTGCCGTCGGCGGTTATGGCCGCCGCGAATTGCTTCCCCACTCCGATATCGATCTGCTTGTATTGCTGGACAACGACGCCAGTGACAAATATCTGGACGAAATCCAGGATCTCATCACCTTGCTGTGGGATATGGGCCTGGAGATTGGCAGCAGCGTGCGCACGTTGGATGAATGCGTGGCCATCGCCAAGGAAGACATTACCGTCGCCACCAACCTGATGGAGGCGCGGTGCCTGGCAGGGAATGATCGCTTACGCGACCGGTTGCAAATGTTGACCGGTCCTGACCGGATGTGGCCACTGAGCGAGTTCTACAGGGCCAAATTCGACGAGCAGGTGCAACGCCACAAAAAACATAACTTCACTGAATGCAATCTGGAACCCAATGTTAAAAATTCCCCGGGCGGTCTGCGGGATATCCAGACCATTCATTGGGTGGCGAAACGTTATTACGGTGTACAGACTTTGCGGCAATTGGAAGGGCAGAGTTTTTTCACCGAGCAGGAATTCGGTCTGCTGCGCAACGGCGAGGCGCTGCTGTGGCGCGTACGCTATGGTCTGCACAAATTGGCGCGCCGCGCCGAAGAGCGCCTGCTGTTTGAATACCAGCGCGAACTGGCTAAACAATTTGGCTACAAAGACAACGAGCGCGGCTTGGCGGTAGAGCAGTTTATGCACGAGTACTACCGCACGGTACTTGCGCTGCGCGAACTGAATGACGTGTTGTTGCGTATCCTCGATGAGCGCATCCACGAACGGCAGACCAAAACCTCAATCAATAAAAACAACACCCTTTTGTTGAGCGCGGATTTTCAATTGCGCGACCGCTATATTGGTGTCACCCATGATCGGGTATTTGATGAACGCCCCGCCGCACTGATGGAAATTTTTGTGCGCATGTGCGAAGACCCAACCATTAAAGGCGTGCAGGCGGAAACCATTCGCCTGATCCGGGAAAAACGTACGCTGGTCGATGACAATTTCCGTAAAGATCCCGAAATCAAAGCGCAATTCCTCCGCTTGTTCCAAATCGAGCGCGGCCTGGTAACCCAGCTCAAGCGTATGAAGCGCTACGGCATTCTCGGGCGC
>Ga0164241_10004716_pt1 | contig 13052 bp, 10 predicted proteins | sample OricomyardsoilBY_FD_108780 | JGI IMG/M metagenome (GOLD analysis project Ga0164241, IMG submission 108780) | Backyard soil microbial communities from Emeryville, California, USA - Original compost - Back yard soil (BY) | ecosystem: Environmental > Terrestrial > Soil > Unclassified | place: USA...
AAGAGCTGCGCGTGCAGGCGGCCTCCGCAAAGGAGGCACCGAAGCCGGCCGCACCGGTAGAGCAACCGGCAGGCGCGGCCGAGACCGCTCCCGCGGCCCCGGCAGCCGTAGTCCCGACGGCGGCGGCCCCGACCGGCGCGGCTCCGGAAGGCGCGGCAGCGAGCGCGAAGCCGTCCGGCCACGCCAACGCAGCCCCCCAGGGGACCGTGGCTGCGGGCACCGCCAGCCCGGCTGCCGATGCGCCGAGCGCCAAGCCTGCCGCGGGCAGGCTGACCGAGGGCACCCCTGCCAGCAGTGAAGCCTTCTCCACCTGGCTCCAGGCGGCGGCTCCCGCCAAAGCCGGCGCGCCGCTGCAGCTCGAGGTCGTGCTGACGGCCAAGCCGCCGTATCACTGCAACGCGGAGTATCCGCACAAGTTCAAGCTGAATGCCGCGCCGGGACTCAGTTTTACTGAAGAAACGGTCAAAGGCATGCGCGTCACTCCGGAACGCAGCGTGCTCGCGGTTCCGGTCACCGCGACCAGCCCGGGCAAAGCAAACATCAGCGGCACGCTGTCGTTTTCGGTCTGTACGGAAGAGCGCTGCCTGGTGGAAAAGCGGGATCTGAGCTTGGCCCTCGAGGTGCAGTAGCGGGGGACAGGCCTGGCAAGCGCCGGGACTAGTAAGGAGTAGAGCCGCATGGCCACACAGCGACGGCTGATCCTGATGCGCCATGGGCATGCAGAGGAACACCGAGAGGACTACGGGCGCACCCTGAGCGAGCGAGGTCGCGCCGCGGCGTGCCGCTCGGGGCGAGAGCTGCTCCAGGCCGGCATCGTGCCGGCGCATATCTTGACCAGTGCGGCGCCCCGGGCCCTGGAAACAGCGGAATTGGTGGCGCAGAGCTGCCGCTATCAAGGTGCCATTCAGCAGCATCGAGAGCTGTATTTGGCCGCGTCATCCCGCTACCGAAGCGCGCTGCAGGAGCTGCCCGCGCAACTGTCGAGCGTACTTCTGGTGGGCCACAATCCAAGCCTGAGCGAGCTGGCGCAAGAACTCGGTGGACGCAAAGGCGATCTGGCGCCCGCCGAATACGAGACGCTCGAGCTCGAACTGCTCGACTGGTCCGAGCTCTGACGCGGCGGAACTGGAGCGCGATGCTGCTGCTCGACAACCCCATCCAGAACTATGCCTGGGGCTCTCGCACGAGCCTGGCGTCGCTGCTCGGGCGGCCGCCGTCGACCCAGCCAGAAGCGGAGCTGTGGATCGGCGCGCACGCCAAAGCCCCATCGGCCCTGCGCGACGGGCGCAGTCTGCTCGAGCTGATCCGCAGCGATCCCGCGGGCACGTTGGGGCCGAGCGTCGTGCAGCGTTTTGGAGCGGAGCTGCCCTTCCTACTCAAGGTGCTCGCCGTGGAGTCGCCACTGTCCTTGCAAGCACACCCGAACCTGGAGCAGGCCCGCGCCGGGTTCGAACGGGAGCAGGCCGCAGGCATCAGACTCGACGCTTTCGAGCGCACCTACAAAGATCGAAATCACAAGCCGGAGCTCGTGTGTGCGCTCACGCGCTTCGAGGCGCTGTCGGGCTTTCGCGCGCCGGAGGCCAGCGCAACCCTGCTGGAGAGCCTGGGCCTCGCCGATCTGGAGCTCGTGGCCCGGCTGCGCTCCCGGGCGCCGGAGCCGCTGCGCCTGGCGTTCTCTGAGCTGATGACCCTCGCCGCTCGGCCCCGCGCGCAGCTCGCGCAGCGGGTGCTCGAACGTTGCGAGCACGCACGCCGAGAGCCCGGTCCTTTTCAAGCTTCGATCGGCTGGGCTGCACGGCTCGGGCAAGCCTATCCGGGGGACATCGGCGCCGTCGCTTCCCTCTTGTTGCAGCACCTGACACTCGAGCCGCTGCAAGCCGTGTATCTCGAGTCCGGGCGTCTGCATGCCTATCTCGAGGGCACCGCGGTCGAGATCATGGCCAACTCGGACAACGTGTTGCGCGGTGGTCTGACGCCCAAACACGTCGATCTACCCGAGCTGCTGCGCGTGCTCCATTTCGACAGTCCGGAGCTCTTGCCCACTCCTACCCGCCAGGTGAGCCGAGCGGAGCTCGCGTACGAGACCCCCGCCCCGGAGTTCCGCCTGTCCTGCATCGAGCTGCGCGAAGGCAGCTCCTTCTCGGGAGAACTGCGCGGCCCGGAGCTCTTGTTGTGTGTAGCGGGAGAGCTGCAGGTGAGCCCGCGGGCAGGCACCGAGCGCAGATCCGAACTGCTGCGCCAAGGTCAGGCCTGCTTTCTCCCCGCGCGGCTCGGTCAATATGAGCTCGCGGGCACGGGCCGCGTGTTCCGCGCGACGGTCGGTAGCGTGCCGAGCTGAACCGTCGCGCCCTTCGTTCCACTGCTGCAACACGAGATGGCGCCGACCGCGCTCAGCGCCCGCGGAGAGGCGCCACACGCTGACACTGGCGCGCCGAGCTCCCGCGCCAGCACGGCCACGCCAGTGCCGACGCCGTGCCTTGCTCAGCCCGGGGGCTCCGCTAAAGTTAACGGAGAGCAACCGTGCCGGCATCCCATCCTCCCGCCCCGATTTCGACCACGCCAGTGACGCTGTCTTCTCCCCCTGCGAACGCAGTGCCGGGCCACTGGGGCGAGCCCTCGCATTTGTTCGAGCTGCCCGCGGTCGATGGAGTACCGCCGCCCCGCAAGGTGCAGGACTTTTCCCATGCAGGGCAGCAGCCGCCGGAACTCGCCGGCGACGTGGGCGAGCTGTTCAGCTCCTACCGCGCGTACGTGGCCAAGATCGGCCGGCGCATCCTCGGTTCCAGCAGCGAGGTCGACGATCTGATCCAGGACGTATTTCTGGCCACCGTGCGCGACATCCACAAACTGCAGGATCCGGCCCGTCTGACCGCCTGGCTCGGCACGATTACGACACGCATGGCGCGGCGCCGGCGCTTCAAGACCTCCATCCATCCTCCCGCGTTCGAAGATCTAGAATCGGTGCTGGATCGGGTCGTCGAGGAGGGGCCGAGCCCCGAATCGAGCGCGGATCTGGCCGGCAGCGTGGAGCGCGTGTTGGGTTTGCCGGACGAGCTCAAGACGCCGTGGCTGCTCAAACACGTCGAAGGACACACCCTGGAAGACGTGGCCAAGCGCTGCGACATTTCGCTGTCCACTGCGCAGCGCCGCATCCAGACCGCCAATGGCCGTATCCATCGGCCGCGTCGCTGACGCGCCGGCGGCAGCGTTTGCCCGGGTCTAGCTAGCGAGCGACGGCCGCGGGCCACTCGCTCTGCGCCAGATTGATGCGACCGAGCAACGCCGCCGCGAACGCCAAGATCGCAGCCAATAGGAACACGCTGCCGCCGCCCCGGGCCGCGTAGAGCGGGCCAAAGGCCATGATCCCGAGCGTGCCGCCGACCGCGTTGGCTGCCATCAACAGGCCCTGGGCGCCACCGAGCGCATGATGCCCCGCTGCACGCTTGAGCACCTCGAGCGAGCTCAGCCAGACCAGCCCAAAGCTGAACCCATGCAGTGGCTGCAGCAAGAAGGCAAAGCCCGCGCTCGGCAGAAACGCCATGGCGAACCAGCGCAGGGCGCCGAGGGCGTAGGCCAGGAGCAGCCAGCGCTCCGGATGAACTTTGCCGAACCACGGGGCAGCCAGCGCCATGATCGCGATCTCCGCGACCACGCCTGTCACCCAGAGCAACCCGATGGTGTCCCTGCCCGCGCCCAGATCGCGAAAATAGAGGGAACTACACAGGTCATAACTCGCATGGCCGGCCGCAAAGATGCTGGAGGCCACGAGCAACAGAGCAAAGCGGCGCTGCTTCAACAGACGCCAGGCCTCCCCGAGCACGGGCGCCATGGGGGCCGAGCTCACGCGAGGCAGGCGCAGGCTGGCGAGGTACGCCACAGCGAGCGCGAGGGCCACGAAGCCGGGCAGCCAATGCCAATTTTCCGGCGCAACCACACGCCCAAAGGCGCCCGCCCCGATCAAGAAGCCGAGCGAGCCCCAGAGACGCCGCCGGCCGTAGTTGCCGCCCGCTTCGATCGCGATACGGTCCGCCAAGAGCAAGATCGGGGAGCGGCAGAGTGCGTAGGGCAAGACGCAGGCGAACACGAGGCCAAACACACCGCCATGACCGCTCGCTTCCACGGCGCACAGCGCAGCCATGCCCAGACAGGCGACCGCGCACACCACCCCGAGCAGGTTACCGCGAGCACCCCGCGCGTCTGCCACGGCCCCCACCAGCGGTGGGCCCAGCGCGCTCAGCGCCGGGGACAGAGCGGCGATGGCGCTCATGCTCACCCCCCGGAACCCGTGCGCCTCGAGCCAGAGCGGAAAGAAGGGCGCATGCATGCCGATCGCCAGGAACGCGGCAAAGTAGAAGGTCCGCATGCCAGCGCGCCGCTCCGACGGTGCCGATTCGGAGCGCTCCAGCGGCCCCTCGGGGCAGCCGAGCTCCGCCGCCGCGCCAGGGGGGTCGTGCATGGGCCCGCGTGGTGCCGGGCGCGCTCGGTCCCGTCAAGCCGGATTGTCGTCCGCCGGGTACCCGGGACAGCGGCCGCAGCTTGATTTTCAGCGGGGAACACGCCAAAGCTGAGCCGCCATGACGGCATTCACCCTGAGAGGCACGTTCACCGCGCTGGTCACGCCCTTTTCCGAAGCGGACGGAAGCGTCGACTTTCCCGCTTACGAGCGGCTTTTGGAAGCGCAGATCGCCGGCAAGATCGACGGCCTGGTGCCGTGCGGCACGACCGGGGAGAGCCCGACCCTGAGCGAACAGGAGAAGTTCGAGCTGGTGCAGCGCAGCGTGCGCGTCGCCGCCGGGCGCTCCTTCGTGATGGCAGGCATCGGCGCCAACGACACGAAGAAGGCCGTGCATCAGGCGCAGGCGGCGGCCGAAGCCGGCGCTGACGCCGTGATGTTGGTGATGCCGTCGTACAGCCGCCCCTCCCAGGCCGGGCTCGCGGACTACATCGAACAGGTCGCGAGCGCAGTGCAGCTGCCGCTCGTGGTCTACAACATCCCCGGCCGCACCGCTGTTTCACTGGAGATCGATACGCTGATCGAGGCCGCTGCGCGCTCGAGCAACGTGGTGGGCCTCAAGGATGCGTCGGGCAACGTGCAATACTGTCAGAGCCTGTTGGCCCGCGTGGGCGGCCGCCTGAGCGTGCTCAGCGGGGACGACGCGCTGACGCTGCCGATGATGGCGGTCGGCGCTCGTGGCGTCGTGAGCGTGACCTCGAACGTATTGCCCGCCGCGGTGGGCAAGGTGGTGCAGGCAGCGCTCGACGGCAAATATGATCTGGCGCGGGCCGAGCACCTGCGCCTGCTGGCCGTACACGACGCGATGTTTTGCGCGCCGAGCCCCGGCCCCATCAAGGTCGCCCTGGCCGAGCGCGGAGCCATTTCCGCGCGTCTGCGGCCGCCGATGGATCTGCCCACGCCGGGCCAGCGCGCGCGCATCGTCGCCGCGCTGCAGATCTTCGAGTCCTGAAATGAGCACGACTCCATGAAGGATCGGCTCAAGCTAGCCGTGAGCGGCGCCACGGGCCGCATGGGCCGCGCCGTGATCCGGCTGTGTGCAGAAGCAGGCGATCTGGAGCTCGTCGGTGCCTGTGCCGGACCGGGTGATGCGTCCCTGGGAGAAGACGCCGGCACGCTCGCCGGGGTCGCACGCACGGGCGTGGCGATCACCGATGACATGGCCTCGGCCCTGCTGGGCGCACAGGTGGTGATCGATTTTTCGTTGCCGGTGGCGCTGGAGCAGCTGGCGCGCCTCGCCGCGCGCCAAGGCGTGGCTCTGGTGAGCGGGACGACCGGAGTTTCCGATCCAGCGTCGCTCGACGCGGCGGCCGCACGGGTTCCGGTGCTGTGGGCAGCCAACATGAGCCTGGGCATTGCCGTGCTCAGCGAGCTGGTCGCGCTGGCCGCGCAACGCCTCGGCAGCGCGTTCGACCTCGAGATCACCGAGGTCCACCATCGCCACAAAGTGGACGCGCCGAGCGGTACGGCACTCCGGCTCGCGGACGCCGTGCGGGAAGTGCGCGCCCTGCGTCCCGTGACGGGTCGCCAGGGCAACGCGGGACCTCGTTCGAGCGAAGAAGTCGGGGTATTCGCGCTGCGCGGTGGCGACGTGATCGGCGACCACACGGTCCACCTGCTCGGCGCCGGGGAACGCATCGAGCTCACACACCGCGCCACCAATCGTGACCTGTTCGCACACGGCGCCCTGCGCGCCGCGCGCTGGTTGACCAAACAGGCGCCGGGCCGCTACTCGCTCGCCGATATGCTCGGCTCGCCCTGATCCGCGCGCACTGATTCTCCCGAGTTTGCGCGCGCCCAGCGCACCCCGCATACTCGAAACATGACGCAATCGGGCGCGCCCCCCGCCGAACGCGGCTCGCTCGACGCGGACCTCGGGTTCGCGCGGCAGCTGGCAGCGGTCGCCTCCGAGCTCGCGCTCGAGTATTTCCGGCGCGGCGTCGCCGCGAAGCTCAAACCTGACGGATCGCCGGTCAGTGAAGCCGACGTCGAGATAGAGCGCCGGCTACGCCAGCTGATCGCCGAGCAGCGTCCGCACGACGGCATCCTCGGGGAAGAGCTGGGCGCAAGTGGTCCCGTGGGGCGCCGTTGGATCCTCGATCCGATCGACGGGACCCGCAATTTCATCGCTGGGCTTCCACGCTGGGGCACTCACGTGGCGCTCGAGCTCGACGGGGAGATCGTCGTGGGGGTGATCACACGCCCCGCCACGGGCTCGAGCTGGTGGGCGAGCCGGGGCGGCGGAGCCCACCGTAGCGACAGCTCCGGCCCCGGCGCGCGCCGGCTCACGGTCTCGCGCGTGAGCGAACTGAGTGCCGCCCGCGTCACTCTCTGGACCCACACGCTCGATGACACGATCGAACAGCTTCGGCAAAGCTGCAGCTGGGCGGAGCCCACGCTGGACTCACTGCTGCGTCTCGCCGAAGGCGAGCTGGATGCCCTGGTCGACCGCAGCGGCAAGCCCTGGGACCTGGCGCCGGGGGTGGTGATCGTGGAGGAGGCAGGTGGCCGCTTCTCGGACTGCGAGGGCGGCCGCCGGCTCGACCTCGGCGACGGTCGCTTCAGCAACGGGCTGCTCCACCCGGAGCTCGAGCAACTGCTTCGCGCCTGAGGGAATCAACGGCGGGCGGCGCGTGCTGTCCTATGGGGCTCTCTGCTCGACGACGCTCCACGAAATTGCCTCTGGAAAACTCCAGTCTGGCGGCCCAACAGCGCCGATTGCCACTCGGGAAAGCCTCCACTACCCTGCGACCTCCATCCCGTCCGCGCACCGAGGAGAGAGTGAATCATGCAAGTCCGAGCCGCCGTCGCACACGAAGCAGGGAAACCGCTCAGCGTCGAAATGATCGAGCTCGAGGGTCCCAAAGCCGGCGAGGTGCTCGTCGAGCTCAAGGCGACAGGCATCTGTCACACAGACGAGTACACGCTCTCGGGTAAAGATCCCGAGGGTCTGTTCCCCAGCATCCTCGGACACGAGGGCGCGGGCGTCGTGGTGGAGGTGGGTGCCGGCGTCACTTCGCTCGCGGTCGGTGATCACGTGATCCCGCTGTACGTTCCGGAGTGCCGGGTCTGTGAATATTGTCTGAATCCCAAGACCAACCTGTGCCAGTCGATCCGGCTCACGCAGGGCAAGGGTCTGATGCCGGACGGCACCAGCCGCTTCTCGCTGCGTTCCAAGCAGCTGCTCCACTACATGGGCACCTCCACCTTCTCGAACTTCACGGTCGTGCCGGAGATCGCCCTGGCCAAGATCCGCAAGGACGCGCCGTTCGACAAGGTCTGCTACATCGGTTGCGGCGTGACCACGGGCATCGGCGCCGTGATCAAGACCGCCAAGGTGGAGCCGGGCTCCAACGTCGTGGTGTTTGGGCTCGGTGGCATCGGCTTGAACGTGATCCAGGGCGCCCGCCTGGTCGGCGCCAACATGATCATCGGCGTGGACATCAACCCCGCCCGCCGCGCGATCGCCGAGAAATTCGGCATGACTCACTTCGTCAACCCGAAGGAAATTGGCGAGGATCTGGTCCCCTACCTGGTCAACCTGACCAAGGGTGGCGCGGACTACAGCTTCGAGTGCGTGGGTGACGTGAAGCTGATGCGGCAGGCTCTCGAGTGCTGCCACAAGGGCTGGGGCGTATCCGTGATCATCGGCGTGGCCGCGGCCGGCGCCGAGATCAGCACCCGACCGTTCCAGTTGGTCACCGGGCGCGTCTGGAAAGGCAGCGCCTTCGGCGGTGCCGCCGGCCGCACCGACGTGCCGAAGATTGTCGACTGGTACATGGACGGCAAGATCAACATCGACGACCTGATCACACACACCCTGCCGCTCGAACGCATCAACGAAGGTTTCGACCTGATGCACGCGGGCAAATCCATCCGCACCGTTGTCGTGTACTGAGCCGTCGTCTACTGAGCGAAAGCAGCGGAAGGAGACCCATGCGATCCAGCGTCCTTGCCACCGTCGAGAGCCACCGCTGCTTTGGTGGCACGCAGAGCGTGTACCTGCACAACTCGGAGAGCACGCGCTCGCCGATGCGGGTCGGCGTGTTCCAACCGGAGGGGGACGGACCGTTTCCGGTGCTCTACTTCCTGTCCGGGCTGACCTGTACGGAGCAGAACTTCATCACCAAAGCTCACGTGCAGCGCTATGCCGCCGAGGTGGGCATGATGGTGGTCGCGCCGGACACCAGCCCTCGCGAAGTCGATCTTCCGGGAGCGGATGAGAGCTACGACTTTGGCACCGGCGCCAGCTTCTACGTGGACGCGACCGAAGCGCCCTGGGCGTCCCACTATCGCATGTACAGCTACGTGACCCACGAGCTGCCCAAATGGATCGCCCAGCAGCTCCCCGCCGACACCCATCGTCAGGGGATCTGCGGGCACTCGATGGGCGGGCACGGGGCGCTCATGATCGGCATCAAGAACCCGGACGTCTTTCGCTCCGTGTCCGCGTTTTCCCCGATCTGCGCGCCCATGCAATGCCCCTGGGGCCAAAAGGCTTTTCAAGGCTACCTGGGCGGCGACCAGCTGGCATGGGCCCAATACGACAGCGTGGAGTTGATCAAGGCCCGCGGCTACCAGCGCGAGCTCCTGGTCGATCTCGGCTCGGATGATCCGTTCGTGGTGCAGCAGCTCAAGCCAGAGCTGCTGCAGGCGGCCTGCCGGCAGCGCAACGTGCGCCTGAGCCTACGTTGGCAGAGCGGCTACGACCACAGCTACTACTTCATCGCCTCGTTCATCAAAGACCACATCCGTTTTCATTCAGACCGTCTGCGCTGAAGAGGCTCTCGATCAGAGGCTGAGCAGCGCGCCGACAACGCCGGCGCGCCATGCGCGCTGACTGCTACTCCTCGTCGGTGTCGGCTGGCTTGGCGCCGTCCGACATGGCCGCAGGCATGCCGCTCGCTCCGCCAGCTGAGGTTGGCGTGCTGGCTGTGTTCATCGTGGGGGGCGTGCTGGGAAGCGGCTTCACGTTCCCCGGCGTGGGCGGCATGGAGCCCCCCTGGTAGCTGCCGTAGTCGTAGACCGGAGCAGGCAAGCTCACCTGCCCCACGGCGCCTGCGGACATCGCCGCCAGCTCGTAGGCATACACGCCGGTGTCGCTGATGCCGTACACGAAGTCATCGCGGAATAGTCCGCGCTTGAACTGGTGGCCCCAGCGGCAAGAGTTGAGCACTTCCGTGCGCCAGCTCGGGTCGCTTTCGATCTGCGTGACGGTCTCGGGTGCATAGCCGTAGTTGCTCAAACATTGTTCGAGATCGAGATCCTCGGTCATGCCACCGAGCGGGGCGAAGCCGTCCTCGGCCGACACGCGGAACACCTGCAAGCTGCCCTCTCCCGTCTGGTAGCTCTGATACGGGAAGGCGACCACGTTGCCGTTCGGGTGAAAGCTGATCGCGCGATGATCGATGTTCGCCGGCGATGCGCCGAGCTCGGGCAACACGTAGCGATGGGTCAACGCCGGCTGGGTCGCGTCGCTGACGTCGAAGATCTGAAGTGCGACGCCGCGCACGACGCCGTTCGTGTCCGCGTCCTGGCCGATGGCAAACAGGTGATCGTCGTCGAGCGGAAACAGGTAGTCGCTGAAGCCCGGGATCTCGAGCTGGCCCACCACGGTCGGATGAGCGGGATCCGACAGATCCACCACGAACAACGGATCGGTGCGGCGGAAGGTCACCACGTAGCCGCGGTCACCGATGAAGCGCGTGCTGTAGATGCGCTCGCTCTCGCCAAAATTCCGGGTCGAGCCGAGGACGGTCAACTGGTCCCCGTCGGTGCCGAGGGTCAGCACACGATTCGTTGGGCCATTTGGCTGCACCGGCTGCGGCAGCGCGTCTTTCGGAACTTCGGGGGCCACGGGGTCTGTCGCGCTGGGCTCGTCCGGCGCAGGTGCCGCTCCCGGCGCAGCGGCAGGTTGCAGCGGCGACGGTACCGGCGTCGGAGGTGTAGCGCTGGTTGCCGGATTGGTCATTCCTACGCCCACGCCCTGCCCGGCGAAGGCAGGTTCCTCGGTGGTGGAGACGCGGATCACGCCCGCGCGCTCGTCGAGCGAGAATTGATCGTGGATGGTACCCGGCACGGCGCCGGAGGCCACATACGTGGTGCCACTGCCCTCGATGTCGAAGCGATGGATGATGGTCTGCTGCGTCTGACCTGTGGCGTATTGATAACGGTAGTCGGTCTGCGTGAGCAACACGACGTCCTGATTGGCGTACACGCGCTCGGCACGCCCCAGGATCGTCGCGCCTGAGAACGGTGCCAGGACCGCGTCCAGATCGAAGGACACGATGCTGGTCACGCCCGACTCCGTCAGGCCCGGGTCGGGCGCGTAGTAGTCGCCGCAGCGGGGCTCTTCGCTCACCAGCTGCCCGTTGGCCTTCGAGAACTCGCGCGGCAGCCAGTCGCCGATCTGCGTGTTGCGGATGCTGCGCTCGGTGCGCTCGAGCCAGGCGTCCACCTGGGCGTCGATGTCCTCTTGCGGATAGGGATGGCCGAAGCCGTCGACATATTCGATGTACGGGGCACCCAGCTGCGGCACCTTGAAGCCGTCCTGCACGACCACACGCACCAGCGAGTCGTGCCGACGCGCTGACTGGTACTCACCCTCGACGTACGACTCGCGCAGCACCTGCGGCGCCCCCAGACTGACATCGAGCAGCGTCAGCTTGGTGTACTGTGCGCTGTAGTAACGGTCGTTCGAGAGCTGCGCATCTCGGGCACTGAGCGAGCCATACACGCGCGAGAACACTGCCGCCTTACCGTCGCGAACGAACATCTCCGTCGGCTGGCCCTCGACCAGCGTCGAGCCGAGGATCGTCGTAGAAGCTGCGGGCCAACCGGCGAGCACGAACAGCGTGCCGCCGTGCAACACGTAGATGCGGTCCCCCTCGGTCTTGACGATGTCGGCCTCATCGATGTCCTGGATCTGCACGGTCGTGCCGGAGAAGGCGCCGCTCGGCTGGCTTGTGACCGGGGTCTCGGCAGGAACCTCTGTCTTGGGGTTGTCCAGCTCTCCCGATCCCGACGGCAGCGCAGGCCGCGGTGCGCTCGTGTCCATGCCACTCGGGGCAGAGCCGGGGTTCCCTGCGCTGGTGGGCCCTCCGTTGGCAACCGGGCTCTCGGGAGCCACAGGCGGCGCAATCGAGCCGTCTACGGCGATGTCGTTCCCGCCGCGGTAGTAGCCGCCGCTGGACGAAGCGCTGCGCAGCTGCTTGGCACGCTCGGCGAGCGGCACCAGAAACCCATCCTGCACGCGCGTCAGCAGCTCACCGCAGCTGTCGACGTGCGTCAATTGCAGCTGGAGCTGTCCCGCCGCAGGTAGCCCATCGAGCGGATCGCGTGCCGCGCTGCCCGACTCGCAGGCGTTGAGCAGCAATACGCAGGCCGCGCCGAGCACGGAGCCGCGCAGCACCAGGGTCGAAGTCAGCGGGCGAAGTCTCATGGCTGCAACACATTGCAAACTCTGAGCCAACCAAAACGGGGCATTTCCCCGACAAAGACCGCTGTTTCGGGAGCCTGCCTGTGCCAGGTGTGCCAACCCCGCGTCGGTCCGATCCGGAATGCCGGCAGGCGTGTCCCGCCGGAGCACCGTCCTGTGCCGTGGGTTGCCGCCGGCGGCCCCCGATTACAACTTCCAGAACGGGCGCTGTTGGCGCACTGCGGCAGCGATCTCCGCCTCGTGAGACGGATTCGAGAGCAGCGGCCCGACCGGCGGCGGCGGCTCGTACAGGGCGCTCAAGGTGTGTTGCACCGACTCGCGCACCGCCGTGAGATCGTAGCCGCCCTCCAGCAAGAAGGCGATGCGGTGACCGGGCCCGCGCCGCGTCACCTCGAGCAGCTGGCGCGTCATCCAGGCATAGCCGTCCGCGTCTAGCTCCATGCCGCCGAGCGGATCCCGGCGGTGAGCGTCATAGCCTGCACTCACCAGCAGCAGATCCGGCGCAAACTGTTCGAGCACCGGTAAGAGCAGCCGCTCGAAGGCCGCGGCATACACGGCGTTGTCGGCGCCGGCAGCGAGCGGCACGTTGACGGTATAGCCGCGCCCATCGGCTGTGCCCGTATCGCCCACCGCGCCCGTGCCCGGATACTGCGGGCTCTGGTGCAGCGAGATGTACAAGACCTCCGGCGAAGCCTCGAAGATCTCCTCGGTGCCGTTGCCGTGGTGTACGTCCCAGTCGAGAATGGCCACGCGCCGAGCCCCGCGACCGAGCGCGTGTCGCGCAGCAACGGCAACGTGGTTCAAGAGGCAGAAGCCCATCCCGGTGCCCGGGCGCGCATGGTGGCCCGGCGGACGCAGCAGCCCGAAGCCATAATCCGCAGTCCCGTCGAGCAAAGCGTCGGTCAGCGCCAGGGCTGCCCCGCTGGCACGGCGAGCCGCCTCGACCGAGCGGGGGCTGTGGAAGGTGTCCGCGTCCAGGTATCCGCTCTTGCCGCTCACCTGCTCGAGCTGCGCCAAGTACTCGGGCGTGTGCACGCGGCCGAGTTCGTCCAGGGTTGCATCGCGAGCGTCGAGCCGCAGCGCTCCCAACGCCTCCGGGCA
>Ga0164241_10004717_pt1 | contig 13048 bp, 10 predicted proteins | sample OricomyardsoilBY_FD_108780 | JGI IMG/M metagenome (GOLD analysis project Ga0164241, IMG submission 108780) | Backyard soil microbial communities from Emeryville, California, USA - Original compost - Back yard soil (BY) | ecosystem: Environmental > Terrestrial > Soil > Unclassified | place: USA...
CTTCCAAATAATCTTTGTCCTTAAAGGGTTTCAGGTATAAAAAATATGTAGTGTATAAAACTTAGGCTAAATTTGGGTAATTAATGTACTACAACAATGTTGAATCTTAAAAAAAACACTAAGAATTAAAAATGTGCTCAAATGTTTATCTGCTGAAAAATATGATGAGTTAATTCGGGGAGATGGATTTTTTCACGAAACGCCGTGGCCACTAATTTGTAACCGGGTCAATAGCGAATTTGCCAACAGTGCGAGGTGTATTATTGTCACAAGTCATCATATTCGTATAAAGGATCAATAGGGGTTCCGGCTTCCATTTCGAAAACCGGGTTTATGATCCCGTTTTTTAATCCATAAACCCATCCGTGAAGATGAGGTTTTTTTTCGTTTTTCCATGCCCGTTGTATGATCGATGTTTTGGCAAGATGCATTACTTGTTCGATAACATTCAGTTCTACCAGCCGATCGGTTTTTTTTTCTTCATCGGCAATATGGTCCAATTCTTCACGGTGCAGGCGATAGACATCTTTTATATTTCTGAGCCACATGTTTAAGACGTAATTGTAATCGTGATTGGTCATTGCCGCCTTTACTCCGCCGCAACCATAATGTCCGCAAACAATGACATGTCTCACGTTTAAATGATTTACTGCATAATCCAGCACGCTCAGAAGATTTACGTCAGTATGAACAACCATGTTGGAAATGTTCCTGTGTACAAATATTTCGCCGGGCATGGTTCCGGTTATTTTATCTGCAGGAACCCGGCTGTCGCTGCAGCCAATCCATAAAAATTCAGGCTTTTGTAATCCGGATAATTTTTTAAAAAATTCAGGGTCGTTTTCAACCAGTTCGCCAGCCCATTGTTTATTTTTTTTGAGCAGTTTTTTGTACGATTCCATAAAAGTGAATTTTATTTTTAAGCGATTCAAAGATAAAGTTCAAATCGGTTTCCCCGCTCAAAAAAGAAAATCAAAAATTGATGTCATAGCCAATAGTACCAATTACCTCTACGTAGCCAAAACCATGCCTTACCCTGTTTCCCTTCATCTCGGTAGTATTGGCCAGGGCGTTTACATACCTGACATAACCCGTTTTGCCTGTTGCCTCAAAAAATAATTTTTTCAAAGGATAAATTCTTGCCCCGGCTTCTGCAGAAATATTATAACCTGCTATGTGAAATTGATTATTCAACCTGTCTCCACGCCATGTAAAATCGGTTCTCGGGATATTAATACCTGCACCAATTTTCCAGATCAGGTTTACCAATGGCCGTGATGTTTTTTTTGTAGTGAGTACAGTATTTTGCTGTGCATAATTGATATGTAAAAGATTGCCTCCGTCGGTGTGCTCCATGTGCAAAAAGGTTAGATAGTTCAAAACGCTGTCCCCATCTACTTTCGCGTCATCTATGGTTCCGGTCACGTGTACCGTTTGCCCGTCAGTTACTACATATTTAATGTGATCAAAATTGATCTCAATCGACTTAGTATGTTTCTCGTTTAAATAAAAACCTACCCTGTAATTATATTGTGGGATAGTTACTTCTGTAGGTTCCTTGTAAATAGCGTCCATGTCGGGTTTGTCATGTGCCTTCGCTTTGTGTAGTATAAAATCATTTCCATTTGACATTTTGAAATGAATGTTACTAAGCGTGTACCATTCCTGGTTATAACCCCATTGCAGGTACATCCCATTGATAAACTTTTCCTTTTTTTCCTGGGAAAATGAAACTAATGCAGAAAAAAGCAGTAATGAAACAATATATATTTTCTTCATCAACAATTAAATAGTGCGTGCAAAGCTATGGCAAGTTGGTTAATGGATTGACATAACTATTTCAAATTTTCAATTTACCTTTCTAAACCGGGCCAAACCTCCTGAACATTAGAACAGTAAATAAACAAATAATAGTTATTTCTCAATTATAGCTCCTGGAATTTTGTTTCTCTCTGTAGCCGGTGCATTGGATAAAATAGAAGAATTAAAAGAAAGAGAAGATAGTGAATTGTGAGTGGTGAGTGGTGAGTGGTGAATGGCGAAAATCAGGAGTTACCGGTTTTCATGAGCAGTAAACAAATAAATAATTGATATTTTTATTTTGCCAGTCGCGGTGCAGAAATCATCTTAAAAAATCATTTGGTATTTTTTACTTCTACCGTTACTTTTGCACTCCTTTGTCCCATAGTATAAGGGTAGTACAACAGATTTTGATTCTGTATGTCGAGGTTCGAATCCTCGTGGGACAACCAGCGAGGACAAATCGGTTTTTTGGCTGGTTTGTCCTTTTTTATTTTCGCTGAAACCCTCTCCCAACCTATATATTAGCTCGACTGCTTCATTAAGCCGGGAGGTTTGATAACTCAGTCCGTCAAAAGTCAATTTTTCGGGGTACATCGAACCTATTATTTCTCTTTTCAGCTTTGTATCAGCTTCTACATATAGTGTATCAAGCCTTATGAGGCTGTTTAAAGCCTTTCCCAGCAAGGGGGGCAACTTATATGGTGCCGCGATTTAAATCTATAGCCTTGCCCTCTAAATATGCTATTTTTTTCTCTGATTCAGCTTTTATTTCTTTGTAATCAGTACCATCAAGGTCACCGGATAAAAGCAGCTCCCTTGCTTTCGAAAGTCTATTGTTTAATTGCTCTAATTCCGTTTTGATATTCTTTATTTCATCTTTTTGATTTTTCGTTTTTGCCAGATAAACCTCATTGATTACTATCTTAAATACTTCGGCCATACCAGGACGCGGAATATATTTTTTTAGTTCCCCGGCAAAAAGTTCATTTGCCTGTTGCGATTTAAAACGGGCGCCACAGGATGAAGAACAATGATAATACGTAACTGAAAATAATAGGTGGTTAAATAATTTTGCAAAATCGAAATACCGTTACTTAATATAAAAATCAGCCCTAACTAAAGATGCTTATAACAACCTAATGCTTTAAACTTTTCAATTTTTTGTAACCTCAATAACTACCGGTCCTATCAAACCTCCCTGCACAAGTGGTTGGCCATTCAATCTGTACGTGGCATTTGTATGAGTGATCCTTTTATCTTCCGGCAGGTTATGATCTCCAATCAGCCTGTTCCTCCACGTATTGGTTACTTGTATGGTAAGTTCATTTTGGCCTTCGCGCAATGCCTTGGTAATATCAACTTTAAAAGGATCGGTCCAGGCTATTCCACAATTAACTCCATTAACTATCACTTCGGCAATATCGGCTACTTTGCCAAGATTCAACCAAATGCGCCCGGTCTTTAGGTCTGTCTTACCCCACGAAAAAGTTTTTGTATAATTAGCGGTTCCTGAATAATAGCGGATAGAAGAATCTTCCTGTTTACTCCAATCGCTTAATGTTTTAAAGATAACAGGTTTTGCGGGACCACGAAGGCTTGAATCAAATGAAACAGTCCATGGTCCTTCCATTTGTTGAACTGCTTCCAATTCTATCCAGTTTTTCCCTTGCTTAACGGATTCCATTTTTGTTGGCTTCTTCATAATTACAAATAACGAACCGTTAGCTGGAAGTTTAATCGGCAAATAAATTCTTCCTTTTTTGAATTGCCATGTTTTTGCAGTCATTATTTCACCGGTGACAGCATCCCATAATTCCGGTTCGCGCCCTGTAACACGAAGTGATAAATCCACTTTTCTTTCTTTATCTTTTTGGTTCGATACAAAATAAATATCAATCCCCGGCGCTGCCCTGTGTGTCCATGCAATTCCGGCAGAAGGCTTGCCGGAAACATCGGCGGCAATAAAATCTTTTTCTATACCAAGGCCATCAAAAGAGTTGCCTTTAAATGGAGTTTGCACTACCGTGCCTTTACCGACTTTCCATGAAATAAAACCGGGAGATTTAATGATTTGTTTTTTATCCCAAATTTTATTTACAAGATTATTCAATTCTTCATTTGCCGCTTTGTAATTATGAAGACCAACAGAATTATGTGGTTTTTCGCTAACCAATAAAGTAGCGCCATTTTCTACCATTTCTTTTAATTTTCTTGCCACCTCAACCGACATCCATCCTGCATTGGGCGACATTTTCCTGTCGCCAGGTATTACCAGTAATTTATACTTCGCACCTCCCTTCAATTCTATCTGTCCATTTTCTACTTTAGAAAAATTAAGAAGCGCATCTCTATTATAAGAATCATATTCGTATCCCCGCAATGGGTCAGACCAATGTTCAGCAGTTATAATATTTGCAGAATGAAAAACTCCAGGAGGAGATTCCTGTATGGGCTGTCCCGGATTAAGAAGCCGGTTTTTTTCTTCGTTTACTGAAGTTTCCCCAAAAATTCCCGGCAACGTTTTTACAAGCCTATCAGGTAATACAGCGCGGCGCGGTATTTCTTCGCCTGTAAAAACAGCGATGTCGGTTACCGGCTTCCCTATTTGCAATAAAACCTGGCAACGCCTGGCATAATCTACCCACGCTTTTCCCTGTTTCCACCATGTCTGGTCCCTTTGAAAAAAAAGCCCAACTCCGTCCAGCGTCATTCCCGGCTTTTTATCCAGTGAGGGATTGTGCATGAAAACATGATAAACCAGCCTGTTGATTCCTAAGGCATAATTGCGGTCCTGCAAGGTTTTTAGCATACCCGGATATTCATCCCACATAAGGCGAAGTTCTGTAAACGCTTCTGCCTGGATGATGGGCTTTCCGTAAATGTGGCCGCCGGAAATAGCGTCCAGCATATCGTTAGGCTTATCGTGTGTCGGGCTTCTCAGCCAAAATTCACCCATTGGTATATCGACTGCATTATAGTGCAGCATTCCATCACTGACCATCGTAGGCGCCACACTTTCTGACGTAAATGCGCAACCTTTTTCATGGGCAAGATTAGCAAGTGTTATAAAAAAATTATCGTGCAAAAGTTCGGCAATGGTTTGCCTGACATCATGTAAAAAACGTTCGGAAACGTCAGCGCTTTCGATTGGAATACCAGCCATCACCGGCAAATAAGAATACAAGTCGTAACCCCGGCGTTTTTTAAATTCTTCCCTAAAAACCGGTGACCAATTCTGGCTTCCGCATTCCCAGCTATCGACATGAAATATTTTTAAAACGTCGGATGCGTTCGGAACTTTTTCAAATACTTTACCAAACCAATTATCAAACTGTATTTTGATTGCCGCCGGATTAAATTTATCACACTCTAATCCTTTGCCGCCTCCGCCTGTTTCATTTTCATGCCCCGTAGATGTATGCCCGATGCGAATAATAGTCCAATCACCTGTGGGCACTTTCCATTTTAAATGACCAGTGGAATCCATGAGTTTTGTAATATCGATAATTTGATTCATAGGGACACAAACTTTATCCGGAACTTGTTGTTTGGTGGTCCTTTTACTAATGCGCCAAACCTCTCCGTTTTTGCCTTCATACTCATCAATTTGTGGTTCTGAAGAAAGTGCAATTCCGATGATTTTTAATACCGGTTTCCATTTGGCCGCATCTAAATCTTCCGCCCCCGGCTCAGAACCTCTCTTGCTAAAAACAAAACGAAAAAAGCGCGCGGTGGTAGCCGGAATTACATGGGTATAAGGAAATTCCCAATCCTGCCAACCTTGCCGTGGCGGCTCTAATCTTTCCAAAAATTTATAATTTTCCCCATCATCGCTGGTTTCAATAATTAACCGGTTGGATTGGTAATTGGTTTTACTGCGAATGACAATCGATCGGCAGGTAAAAGGTTTTTTAAAAGCGTATTGTATCCAGCAACTATCCGCGCTGCTAAAGTTTTTTGTATTATCGGGGTCTGTTAAAAATTGAGCATCCGTTCCGGGCAGACTGGTGGTGACTTCCGGAATTTCTGTTGTTGTTGACATTACTTTTCCGGCCGGCGAAGGATAGGCAAAAACTGCTATGTCACGGTAATAATCTTCATAGCTTTCGGGCCTTGCTATCGTATCATTAAAAACCTTGTTTCCTTCCACCTGTTTTTTTGTCCATACAATTTTTTGCATGGACATTGCCGGTGTAATCCACGGGCCACCGGCAAGCGCAAATCCATCGCTTACATGCATGGCCAGTTTTAATCCAAGCCGCTTTGCTTCACTGAAAGCATAGTTAACCATGTTCCACCATTCGGCAGTCAGCTGCTCTACAGGTGGCTGCATGTACGCGGTATCTGCGCCTTTTATCGTCATCAAATAAGCTCCCGCAATTCCAGATTCTTTCATCGCTTCCAGGTCCGCAGTGATTCCTTCTTTGCTAACGCTTGCATGATACCAATACCAAAATACCCAGGGAGCGGCAGATTCAGGAGGAGAATGAAAATCCCTTTCTAAATTAAAAGGCTGGGGTTGATGAATCTGTGCAAAGGAAGGCAAACGCGAAAGCCCGGATAATATAAAAAGAAGAAGAAATATTTTTTTCATAATTGAAAATTTCCTGTTCAAAAGATGAATGTAACGGCAAAGTCTGTAGTTATTCCAACTCCACAGGCGGAGGATGAATTTTTACTTTATAACCAATAAGTCCAAAGAAAAGTATGATGATAAAACACAACAGGGGGACGATGTAGCCGACCTGGATATTATCTCCATTCAGGTCAATCACGGTTCCCATGATGTATGGAAATACGGCGCCACCTACCACAGACATCACCAGTAAAGATGAACCGATTTTGGTATCCCTGCCCAGTTCAGCTATTCCCAATGTGAAAATTGTAGGAAACATTATTGACATAAAAAAGCCCAGGCCGCCAAGAGAGTAAATTACATATCCGCCTTTTCCGCTGATAGCCACAATGCACAGAATCACAGAAATTACTGAATAAAGCGAGAGCAATTTGTGAGACGAAATAAATTTAAGGAAAAAGGTGCCTGCAAACCGGCCGGCCATAAATAACAAACCGTAGATGCCCAAATAATATCCGGCGGTTTTTTCATCAAGCCCTCCGCCCTGTAGGGCCATCCGAATAAAAAAGCTGGTTACGCAAACCTGTGCTCCAACATAGGCGAACTGGGCAATCACCGCCCATCTCAAATGACGGCGTTTAAAGGCTTTTAAAAATTGAACCGGCCGCACAATTTTTGTATCATCTTTTACTTCAGGAAAATGGAAAAAAGTAAAAAGAAACGCCACCAGCAATAAAACAGAACCTAAAATTATATAAGGCATCTTCACGGAAGAAGCTTCAGAATTTAAATAAGCTACACGTTGAGCCGTTGTCATAGCAGCTAACTGAGCCTCTGTGTAATCGATTCCGGACAAAATAAAAGCGGCTCCTATCAGCGGCGCAACAAAAGCTGCCAGCCCGTTAAAAGATGCAGCCAGGTTCAAACGTGTCCCTGCTGTTTCAGTTGGACCTAATACTGCAGCATAAGGATTGCCTGCTGTTTCCAGCATGGCCAGTCCACAGCCAATTACAAACAGCGCCAATAGAAAAAATTCAAAACTTCTTGTATTGGCTGCCGGCACTATCAAAAAAGCACCGGACGCAAATACCAGTAAACCAACAATTATCCCTTTTTTATATCCCCATTTTTTTAAAAACATTCCGGCAGGAATTGCCATAATAAAATAAGCAAAAAATACCGCTGTATCCACAAGGCTTGATTGCCGGTTATTTAAGTCGCAGGCTTTTTTTAAATGTGGAACTAAAATAGAATCTAAATTGTGCGCCATGCCCCACAAAAAGAAGAGGCAGCATATTAAAATAAATGGAACAAGATATTTATATTTTAAATCCATTTTTTCTGCGGCTATCCCTGGCCCTGATTGCAATACAGATTCAACAGCCGGTAATTGTGCCATTCTTTATTTTGATTTTTTTTGAATAGTCCATAAGCAAAAAATATTTTGAAAAAGTTCTTCTAACTGAAAATACATTTCTTTTAAGAATCAAAAGAGAAAATATATCTCTATTCTTTGACAAGCAATATATGGTCGCATACTAAAACTACTTCATCCTTTTGATTTATGATTTCTACATGTTCGGTTACAGTTCCGTAACCCTCTTTTTTTGACCCGGATTTTTCAGAGATACTCACTTCTGCATGAATAGTGTCGCCAATAAAAACAGGTTTTACAAAACGCAATCTATCATATCCTTTGGAAAAAGCCTCAGGGTTTATTTCAGAAGCAGTCAACCCAATACCAATGCTAAAAACCATAGTGCCATGTGCAATCCGTTGTTTGAAGGGTTGTGTTTTACACCATTCTGCATCCGTATGATGCGGAAAAAAATCGCCTGTATGTCCTGCATGAACAACAAAATCGGTTTCAGTTATTGTTCTGCCAAATGTGATTCTTTTTGAACCCAATTCATACTCTTCAAAAAATACAGATTTAAAATACATGTTATTTAGTTTACTACCAGAGTTTAATTTCCGGATTATTTCTACCATCAAATTGGTCTATGTTGGAGCGATAATCCCACCGGCATCACTTGATAAGTAAGCGCTCTCTACTACCGCCATTGTCTTGATTACATCTTCAACACTTGTTAATAATGTTTTTGATGAGCCTTCTTTATAACGCATCAGGTGGCTCATCGAACCAATAAATGCGTCCGGAAACCAGGAGCCTTTTAATTTTTTTGTCTTCCAAGCCGGTTTTTTATTTTCTTCCAAAAAACAATATTCAAATTTATCAGGAAGGCCATTGGGGTAATCCATTAGCAATCCCATCTTAGCTTTTATAGCACCCTTTGTACCTTCCCATTTTATAAAGCTTTCTTCGTTTTTAGGACCAAAAACATGATCATGATTGGTATGAATAACCGCACGAACCGTATCGCCGTAATCCATTAAAATTGTGGAACGGGTAGATGGCAACGCTTTCGCCGGATGCCTGAGCGTTTTTGCCATTACACTTTTAGGGTCTCCCAAGAAGGAACGGATTAAATCAATATAATGAATGCTGTGGTACTGAATTTCAAGCCGGGGACGATCAAAAACGAAAGGAAACATTTGCCATGGTGTATTAACCGTAACACGAATTTCCATGTCATATATTTCGCCTATAAAACCGCCGTCAATGAGATACCTTGCGGCATTTACAAATGGAGCAAATCGCAACTGGCAATTGATTGCGGCGATTAATTTTTTTCTTCGGCAAACCTCCAGTATTTCCTTGCTCTGACCATAATAATCACCCATAGGTTTTTGCATCAATACGGCGCTCCCATCCGGTAATTGTTCTAATGATTCCACAAAATTTTCGGGGACAATTGTTATATCATATACTGTATTTTCCGGCGCCGCCGCTACTGCGTCAGCAAGAGAATCATAAACATTCGGAATGTCCCATTCCATCGCTAACTGTTCCGCTTTTTCTTTCGTTCGATTCGTAATTCCCAAAACCTGGAATCCTGCTTTTTTATAAGCAGGCAAATGAGCGTCGGCCACAATTCCTCCTGCGCCGATTATGATGATGGGCGCTGAAGTTTCCGGTAATTGCGGCTTATAAGGTATTCTCATTATTAATTTAAATCACCATTTTTTATTGGCGATTATGAAACCAATTCTTCAAATTTGGGTTAAGCAGCCTAATTATAAATTATAAAATTGCAATGCATTTTTATAAAATAATTTTTCCTTCCCCTCCTCATTCAATAAAGAATTTATTATTGTTTTATACGTATTCCAGATATTACCATAGCTTTCTTTCAACAAAGAAACGGGCCAATTGCCACCACAAAAGCACCGCGCTTCTCCAAAAACTTCCAATGCAAAATAGATATGCGGTTTAATATAGTCTGAAGTCCATCTTTCAAAACCAGTTGGCAATTTTCCAAGCCCTGAAAGCTTGACATAAAAGTTGGGATGTTTCGCAGCCTCTTTCATCAGCGTACTCCATTCATCAAATTCACTTTTTGAAGAATCCGGTGGACAATTAAGATGGTCAAAAACGATTTTTAATCCGGGAACTTTAATGGCAAGTTGTAATGCCGTTTTAATATGCTCAGTTTTAATTCCTACAAAATCATAACACAAATTGTAATCCGCTAAAATCTGTAAACTATTAATCACATCTTCCTGCAACAACCACTTCGGGTCAGGCTCATCATGAATCAAATGCCGGACTCCTTTGAAATATTTATTCGCCAGGTATTTTTCCTGAAGAGCCTTTTCTACTTCCGTAGGATTTTGTAATGGCAGCCACCCAACCACCCCTTTAATCCATTCAGTTTTTTCTGCTACTTGTAGCATCCAGTCGGTATCTTCAAAATTATTAGCTGCCTGGACGAGCACACCTTCCGTAATTCCTACCTCCACACGGTGACGTTCCAAATCTGAAATATCATAATTGCGATTGAGAATAGTAGTATTATTTTTTAACCAATCATAGCTGGCGTGTTCAAAATTCCAGACATGTATATGAGTATCGATAATCCTGGCAGCCATATATCCAATATCAATATTTTTTTTCTGAACTATTTTATCAGCTAATTAAAAATTGTTTTTCAATTTGTTGATTGTGCTCACCCAAAAGAGGCGCACCGATTGACGAAGTTAAAATTTTTTCATCGACACGAATCGGGCACCGGGTGGTCTTTATTTGTAACCCACTACTTGTTTTTACTAAAATATCCATATTCAAAACCTGGTAGCCTTCTTCATTTATCAATTCACTATAATTCATGACCCTGGCACACCAAATGTCCGCAGGTTCCAAAATAGCAATCCAGGCGTCGGTGGTTTCCCTCGCAAGCCAAACTGCAAGAACTTTTTTTATCTCATCACGCTTTGAAAACCAGTCGCTTTTGTCGGTATATTTTTTTAGTTCTTCACAACCAATTAAACCACTCAACTGCACTATATCTGCCATCGCTAAAGCAAGGTAATTATCTTTGGTTTTATAAATTCCGTAAGGTGCGGCAATATACGCATTAGCGTTGTTAATTTTACTTCGAACAGGAAGCTCGTTCCCATCATTATAAAAACAAGTAAGCAATTCAAACTGGAAATCAATAATGCTTTCAAACATACTCACCTGCACTAATGCGCCCTCACCGGTAATTGCTCTTTGATACAACGTGGCAAGAATTCCCTGCGCAATATGAGCGCCTGCAAGAATATCAACAACCGATACTCCCATGGGAGTAGGCTGGTCATTATTATTATTACTCAACCAGGTAAGTCCGGAAACAGACTGTAATAACAAATCCTGCCCCGGCCTGCCTGTCCATTCACCTTCATTTCCATAACCACTTACCTCAGCATAAATAATAGATGGATTAATTGCTTTAACTGTTTCAAAATCCAAGCCCAAGCGGTTCATAACACCAGGGCGAAAATTATGAATCATCACATCGGCTTTCGCAATTAGCGACTTAATCTTTTTAAGGTCTTCTTCATCTTTAAGGTCTGCTGCATAGCTTTGTTTATTGCGATTGATGGCATGAAAAATAGTAGATTCACCTTCTACCATTACATCAGAAACGTACAACTGACGGCATATATCCCCAGAGCCGGGCTTCTCAATTTTAATAACCTGCGCACCCATATCCGCCAGGCGAAGACCCGCGGACGGGGCCGATAAAAACTGGCTGAAATCAAGTACGATTATATCTTCCAATAAATTCATACAACGCTTTTAAAAATCAATTCTTCAATTATTTTTTCATTGTGCTCACCCAATTTCGGCGCCGGATTTTCCCCAAACAATCTTTTTCCATTAATGCGAATTGGGCAACGGTTGGTGGTAATTTTTTTTCCTTCTGAATTGGAAATTGTTTGCTTCATTTGCAGCACTTTATAACCTTCACTTTCCTGCATTTCTTTCCAGTTCATCACGCGGGCGCACCAAAGGCCATCAGCTCTTAATTTCGTAAGCCAATGGTCTGAGCTTTTTGTCACTAAATTTTCAGACAAAACATTTTTTATTTCGTCTCTCCTGGTAAATGCATCTTCCTGCTGAAACTTTTTTAAGGCCGGAATCTGAAGACAATTGCCAATCCTTTGAATAGTCGCCATAGCAATTGCAATAAAACCATCAGCGGTGGCGTAGATCCCATAAGGGGCGCTCAATAAGGGGTGCCCATTATGGGCCGCGCTTCTCTTTGGTACTATGCCGCTGGAAAAAAATGTGGTAAGCAATTCAAATTGAAAATCGATGAGTGATTCCATAAGACTTACTTCTATTAATGCGCCTACTCCTCTTTTTTGCCTGCGGATAAGGGCTGCTAAAATTCCCTGTACCAAATGCGCTCCGCAAATGATATCGGCTATTGAAATCCCAAAAGGGACAGGATTGTCCTTTGCATTCCCTGTGGTAAAAACAAGGCCCGACATAGATTGCAGCAAAAGATCCTGCCCGGGCTTATCTTTCCATGGGCCTTTTTTTCCGTAACCGGTAATCTCCGCATAAATAATTTTAGGATTTATTTCTTTCACTGCTTCATAACCCAGGCCAAATTTTTCCATTATTCCCGGGCGGAAATTCTGTGTTATTACATCAGCCTTTTCTATCAATTTTTTTACAAGAGAAATATCGGCGGGATCTTTAAGATCCGCCGCGAAGCTTTCTTTGTTCCTATTAATGGTATGAAATAATAAGCTGTTGTCATCAACCCAAAGATTCTTGATAGGAAGTTGCCGGCAACCATCGCCATCTTTTCGGTTTTCAATTTTAATGACCCGCGCACCCATATCTGCCAGTCGCAATCCGGCAGACGGGCCGGATAAATACTGGCAAAATTCTAACACGATCAATCCCCTGAGTGGAAGGTGGCTCATTATTTTTATCGATTATTGAGGTAACTTTTTTTATATAATTCATTCATTTCTTGTAAAACTTTTCTGCCATTTGTATTTCCCTTCAAATATTCCTGCAATGGCTTTCCTGCATGATCCTGGAAAAACAAATAACCATTATATCGCGGTCTCGTATATCCGTTCTCCATAACAGGAAAAATGTTATTGAAAAAATTATTACAAAGGGAATTGGCCCTTTCATTTTTCCAGGCAGTTTTATGTGCAGGCTGGCCACCATGCTCTACATAAAAATTGGACTGGCATTTGGGAGAAGCAATTTTAGTCACAAATTGTATCGCATATTGCCTGTTTTTTGTGAAAGCC
>Ga0164241_10004718_pt1 | contig 13046 bp, 6 predicted proteins | sample OricomyardsoilBY_FD_108780 | JGI IMG/M metagenome (GOLD analysis project Ga0164241, IMG submission 108780) | Backyard soil microbial communities from Emeryville, California, USA - Original compost - Back yard soil (BY) | ecosystem: Environmental > Terrestrial > Soil > Unclassified | place: USA...
CGTTCACGGCGTTCGAGTTTGTCGAACATGCGCGCGCCGACTTCGGCGTGGCCGAAGAAGTGAACCTCGCCGGTCGGTGAGATCGAGCGCGTGCGCACTTTGCCGATGTCGTGGAACAACGCGGAGTAGCGCACTTCGATGCGCTGCACGCTTTGCGTCACGACTTGCTTGGTGTGCTTCCACACGTCCTTGTGACGCCACTCACCATCACCAAAGCCGACCAAGGCTTTAATCTCGGGCAACAGCGAATCGAGCGCGCCGGTTACGAGCAGAGAGTCCAAGCCGTCGCCCGCGAACTCGCCCATGATCACGCGGTCGAGGTGGGGGCGAATGTCGCTCGGGTTCAACGCGGCGAGATCACCCGGGTTGAGCAGGACCACTGGCCGGTCCGCCTCGCCGCGCTCTGCGCAAACGACAGCGCGCTCCAGCGCGTGGATCGCGCGCGCGGGGTCAGCGGCAGGTGCAACGGATTCGTGCGACATCGGATCCTCGGCCAGAAAAAAGGAGCCTCTTTCTATTCGCGAAGCTCGCGCGCGCAAGAACAATCGTGACTTTAGCACGCGCCAGGCACGCCTAAATTTTCCGCAGTTTTGCGAGGAAATGTTAGCAAGGCCGCGCAAAACGAGCCCAAATGCCGGGCTCGCGATAGGCTTTGCTCGGTAAATGGCTCAGGGTCGGCTCGTCCTCGCGCTCCCCACCCGAAATCGCGATTTCGGGCGCGTGGTTGCGCGCGTGATCTGCGCCGTGTTCGCGCTCTTTGGCGCGCTGCCGCTGGTCCTCGGTTTCTTTCTGTCCTCCGGCCCGGTGGAAGATTGGGCGGCGAATGAGACGACGCGCATTCTCCAGGAGCAGCTGGGACTGGCAGCGCGCTTTCGCGTTGAACTGAAATTGCTGCCGTTGCGAGTGACCGTGAGCCAACTCGTGGTCCCGGCCTCGGATGGCGGCACGCCCGCGCTGGAGGTGGCCCGCATTGCGGTCACGCCGCGCATCTTCTCGCTGCTCGCCGGCCGTCTCGATGCAGGCGATGTCGAAGTGGATCAACCCAAAGCGCGCTTGGTGATCAAAGACGGGCAGCTGCAGAACCTGCGCTATCGGTTGCCCGAGCCTTCGAAGAAAACGCGCGCGCCGTCGAAGCAAGCCCCGTTCACTTCGCTCTCGGTCGGTGATGCGCGCTTCGTGCTCGACATCGATGGCGTTCACGTCGACACGGGTGAGGTCGATCTCGATGCCTTCGCGGAGCTCGGACCGAGCTTCGAGGTTGCGTTGCGTTCGAGTGGCACGCGCATCTGGCGCGACCGCGTGGTACGCGGGGTGCCGCCACCGCCGCCAGGTACGATCGCCACTGACGAGGACACGCTGTGCCGCCTCGAATTGCGCCTGCGCTACGAGCCCTCTGCCATTTTGGTGCGGCGATTTTCTGCGCTCGGCAGCGCCGATCTCGACGCGCAGCCCGGCTCACTCCCGAGCTGCGACAACTTGCGCGAAGACGACCCGGGTCGCGTCATGGTGCGGCTCTCGCAGCTGCGCGTGGGCTTGCGCAAGGGTGAAGTGCCGCTGATCGACGGCCACGTGCTGTTTCGCGCGCCGATGCCAATGGTCAATCGTTTCGTGCGCGCGGGCGCGCTGCGCGGCGTGGCCTCGTTTTCGGGTGACGTGCGCTACGACGGACGCCACAAGCTGCCGGAAGTGCGCGGTAAGTTGACCGGCACGGGCATCGAGTTCGGCAAATTCAAACTCGCCAAAACGCTGGATACCGATGTTTCGATCGCGGGCGACGTAGTCACCATTCCGCGCTACCAGATGGGCTTTGCCGACGGCGACGTGGTGCTGAAAAACGCCAGGATCGAGCCATTTGCCCCGGGCGTCCCGCTGAGCGTGGAGCGCGTCGACAGCAAGAGCATGGACTTCGAAGGGTTGATGCGTGACCTCGGCGTCACGAACGACACCCTGATCAAATGGGACTTCAACGATCTGCGCGTGACCAAGATCGCAGGCACCATTTCACCGTTGAAGATCGACGCCGAGGTGTACGCCGACACGCGCGACTTCGAGGTGACGGATCTGTCGTTCCGCAATCCGAAGCGCAAGCGGATGATCGGCGTCAAATCCGCGTTGGTGCGCGGGCACCTCGGGGTGCGACCCAATTCTTTCGATATCTATGACACGCGCACGGACTTCGGGAACAGCGCGGTGTTCGTCAAGCTGGTCAGCATTACCTTCGCGGACGCGGGCGTAAAGCTGATCGTGCCCAAAGGCGCGCGCATCGATTTGGCCGACGTGACGCCGATCGTCGGCATTCCGATCTCGGGCAAATCCGAGGTCGACGTGGAGATGAACGGGATCGGCGGCGCGATCGTGCTGACGGGCAACTTGAAGGTCCAGAACTTCATGTTCGGCGGCTTCCCGTTCGGCGACATCAACAGTGCGCGCGTTCGCTTCGTGCCGCTCGTGCTCGAGCTGTTCGACGTGCAAGCGAAGAAGGGCAAGAGCGACTACTCGGTGCCCAGCGGGCGCTTGGACTTCGACGGGCCCGCGCCGATCGTGACCGACGCACACGTGAAGAGTCCAAACTTCGATCTGCGCGACTTCTTTCACATGTGGCACTTCGAGACCGATCCCCGCTTCGACGACATCGCCGGCCAGACCGCGATCGACGCGACGGTGCACTACGTGCTGGGCGGCCCTGAGGATCGCTGCGGCGGCGGGAATTTGCGGGTCGCGGGCAGCGCGCGTTTGTCCGCGCTCGATCTGTTCGACGAGCGCTACGACTCGGGCAGCGCGGAGTTCGACTTCCGTTGGAGCGATCGGGACGCGACGTACATGGGCGTCGATTTGAGTGTGCCGAGCGTGACGCTGCACAAGGGCGCGGGCACGATCGTAGGATCGTTCGGGCTGCGTCAGGGCGCGCAAGTGTACGGGCACTTCGTGGGCAGCGCGGTGCCGCTCTCGCACTTGGATGCCCTGCCGACTTTACTACGCGCAGCCGAGGGTCAGGTGAGCGCGACCGCTGAAGTGGGCGGTACGCTCGACGCGCTGACGCTCGATGCGAGCGGCCGAATCTCGCCCGTTCGCGTTGGTCGCGCGACGCTGCCCGCGTCTCGCTTCGATCTGCGGTTGGTGCCCGTGGTGCGCCCGCAAAAGCCCATCGGGATGACGCGCTGCAAACAGCCGATCAGCGGACCATTCCAACAAGCCGAATACGACGCGGATCTGAACAGCGGCGACTTTCACGTCAATGGCGAGCTGTTTGGCGGCCAAATCGCGCTCCATGATCTCAGCTTCACGCGCCAGCGTGCCAAGGTCGTGCGCGGTGACATCGACTTTTCGGGCTTGGATTTGGGGGTACTCGCCGAGCTCTCGCCGACCCTGGGTGACTCCGAAGCGCGCCTGGACGGCAAGCTGAGCGGAAAGCTCTCGCTGCACGAGCTGCGCATGAAGACGCCGCTGCAGTCGCGCGTCGAGCTCGAGCTGACGGACGTGAACGTCAACCGCAAGGGTTATCACATCGAGCTGGCGTCTGGCTCGCACCCGATCGTGTTCCAAGACGGGCGATTTGCGCTGCCGGGGATCGGCTTCAGCGCAACCACGCCGCGGGGCCAGCGCGTCACGTTCGACGCGCAGGGCGCGATCTACAACGTTTCTACGTTCCCGCAGATCGACGCCAAGCTCACTTTACGTCCGATGCAGCTCGCCAGCTTGGTCGGTGTGATCCCGCGCGCCGAGCGCGCCGAGGGCACGCTCTCGGGTGAGCTGCAAGTGCAAGGGCCGCTATTTGCGCCGCGCTTTGCGGGCGGTTTCGACTTGGAGCAGGGCGAGCTTGCGATTCGCGGTTTGCCGCTACCGGTCACGGATATCGAGCTCGCTTTGCGCATCGCGGGCAACGAGCTGCGTATCGAAAAGGGTTCTGCCAAAGTCGGCTCCGGCACGCTGCAGGTGAGCGGTGGTGCGCCGCTCGTGGGCACGAACTTGGGCGCTGCGCGCTTCGTGATCACCGCGCGCGAGCTCGCGCTGCCGATGAATGACGGCATCCGCGCCGTGGCTGACGCCGATCTGAACGTGGCCCTCAAGCCGAGCAACGGCTCCGAACACGAGCTGCCGCGCGTCACGGGCGACGTGACTTTGCGCTCCTTCGACTACACGCGGCCCGTCGTCATGACCGCCGACATTTCCTCGCTCGCGCAACGCGGCAAGCGCACGGAGGTGAACACCTACGATCCGGCGGATGACGTGGTGCAGTTCGAGGTGCGCCTGCGCTCGCAGAAGGCGATGAAGCTGCAAAACAACCTGATCGACGCGGAGTTGGACGTCGCCGACGAGGGCTTGCTGCTGGCCGGCACCAACGGCCGTTTCGGTCTGCGCGGCGCGGTCACGCTGCGCCCGCGCGGCAAGATCTTCCTGCGTCGCAGCGAGTTCGAAGTCACGCAAGGCCGCGTGCGCTTTGACGACTTGACGCGCATTGCGCCCGAAGTCGATGTCACTGCAGTCACCGAATACCGGCGCTATCAGACGAACAACACGGCCGCTGCGCCCACCAGCTCGAGCACGAGCGGCGGCTCCACCGCGCCCACGTCACAGGGTGGCCGTTGGCGTATTCAAATGCACGCGCACGGCAACGCGGACAAACTCAAAGTCGACCTGACCAGCGATCCTGCGCTCGCTCAAGACGACATCTTCTTGCTCTTGACCGTCGGTTTGACGCGCGCCGAGTTGGATCAAGCGCAATCCGCGAGCGTCGGTGAAAGCGTGGCGCTCGAGGCGCTCGGCTCGCTGAGCGGCGCGGACCGCGCGGTCACCGACGCCGTGCCGTTGATCGACGAATTCCGCTTCGGCAGCGCCTATTCCTCACGCACCGGGCGCACCGAGCCCACTGTCACCATCGGCAAGCGACTCTCGAAGCGCATCCGCGCCAACGTCACGAGCGGCGTCGCCGACTCACGCGAGGTGCGCTCGAACATCGAATGGCAATTGAGCCCGCGCGTGAGCATCGAAGGTTCGTACGACAACGTGAACGACATCTCGAGCTCGACCCTGGGCAACCTCGGTGCGGACGTCCGTTGGCGCCTGGAGTTCGAATGATCGCGCCCAGCGTCGTGTTTCGAATTTCTTGGGTTGATGGTCAAGCAACACGTCGCAGCGCGTCCCAGCCTTCGGCGTCGAGTTGCGGGAACCCCGACGCTTTCTCGAGGTGCGGTGCGGGATTGCACCCCGTCGGGTATCGCGAAGCGTGTCGATCGCCCCTCGCCCCTCGCCCCTCGCCCCTCAAGCCGCGGGTTCGGGCTTCGTTGGCGCGCTGGGCGTCGGTGTGAAACCTTTCATGAACAGCTTGGACGCGAGGGGCATGGCGAGGCCGGGGAGGCCTAATTTCGGCGCCAGTTGGGCCGCGAGTCCGAACAATAGGGCGAGGGTGCGTTCGACGTAGAAGTAGCCTTCCGGGTATTCCACGCTTTTCATCACCGCGCGCAGGCGGCCGCGGATTTGTTGGTAGCCGGAGAGCTTCTCCATGGTTTGGCGATCGAGCTTGCTGAAGTCTTCGATCTTCACCGAGGAGAGCACCTTCAGGTATTCGCGGCCGACTTGCTTCAACAGTTCGCGGTCGCCGCCGGCGGCGACGAAGCCCATTTGTTCGAGGCCGGCGAGGATTTGATCGTCGTTGCGAGTGATCACGCCGAGCACGACGACCTTCATGCCGTTCGAGAGAGCGGGTGTCAGCTCTTCGACTGCGCCGTAGTCGAGGATCACGAGCTTTGGGCCTGGGCGCGCCAAGAAATTGCCCGGGTGCGGATCGGCGTGAAATACCCGGTGTTCGAGCAGCATCGTGAAGTAACACTCGACGAGTAGCCGGGCGAGCGCTTGCGCGTCGATGCCCTGCTCGCGCTCGGCCTCGAGGTCGTTGATTTTGGTGCCGGCCTCGAAGCTCATCGTAAGCACGCCGCCCGCGGTCAACTCGTCGATCACGTCGGGGACGATGACGTCTTCGCGTTGGGCGAAGATTTTGCGGATGCGATCCATGTTCTCGCGTTCGTGCTGATAGTCGGTTTCACGCGCGAGCATCGCGCCGAGCTCGTTGAACACGCGCTCCACGCGCCCGACCTTCACCACCAATTTGATGAACGGAAGCAGTGAGCGCATGACCGCGAGATCACGCACGATCAGGCGCTCGATACCGGGGTACAACACCTTCACTGCGATTTCGCGCCCGTCGAGCGTGGTCGCGCGATGGACCTGCGCGAGCGACGCCGCGGCCAACGCTTCACGTTCGAAGCTGCCGAAGCGCGTCAGCGGCTCCGGACCGAAGGCCTCACGCAGACGACCTTCAATCTCCGAGAAAGGGCGTGGCGGGACCTTGTCTTGCAGCGTTTCCAGGGCTTCACCGAACGCGGTCGGCAGGAAGGTCCCGACGACGCTCAGCACCTGGCCCATCTTGATGAACACGCCGCGCAAACGCGCAAAGCCCTCGGCCAAGCGGCGTGCGTTCTTGACATGGGCCCGCGCAAAGCGGGCGCGAGACCGCTCTTCGCTGAGGAGTGATGAAAGGAGCCACTCCCAGCCATAGGAGAGCAGGATGGTCCAGAATAGGAGCAGGGCGCGGAACGAACGGAGCACGCCGCACTCACACTAGTCCCCCAGCCCCGGCCGAACCAGTCGTCCAAGTACCGGGTTTTTGAGGTAAATTGCCATTTGCGCAGTGCGTAGTTGCCTTTCTGGGGGTGCGATTGCGGCGCGTTTTGCGCCGCCAGAAGCCGGCGGAGTGAATCGGAACCCGAGCATTAAGGGGCTGGGCGCCCTCGCCGTAAGGTCCATTCGAGGACGCTCAGTGACTCGCATCTCGACGCAATCACGGAGGGCAGGATGAAGATCTTGCTCGCCGACGACGAGCCGATTGCTCGGACGATGCTCGAGCATTGGCTCACCGGATGGGGCTACGAGGTCGTCGCGGTGCGTGATGGCGAAGCGGCGCTGAACGCGCTGGCAGCAGATCCGACGTTGCGGCTCGCCATCATCGATTGGGTCATGCCCAAGGTCGATGGCATCGAGGTGTGTCGGCAGATCCGCAGCGGTCCCGCGGAGCCGTACGTGTACGTCGTGCTGCTCACCGCCAAGGACGACAAGTCCGACATCATCGAAGGGCTCGATGCGGGCGCGGACGACTACCTGGTCAAGCCGTGTAACCCGCTCGAACTCAAAGTGCGGCTGCGCGCGGGTCGGCGCGTGATCGAGCTCCAAGAGCAGCTCGTCGCGGCGCGCGAATCGCTGCGTTTCGAAGCCATGCACGATTCGCTGACCCAGCTCTTGAATCGCTCCGCGACGTTGGAGCAGCTCGGGCGCGAATTGGTGCGCTCGGCGCGGCGCATGACGCCCGTGACGGTGTTGATGGCCGATCTCGACCATTTCAAGCAGGTCAATGACACCTTCGGGCACGCGACCGGTGACGTCGTGTTGCGCGAATCCGCGCGCCGCTTGAAGCTTGCCGTGCGGGCCTACGATACGGTCGGTCGCTTGGGCGGCGAAGAGTTCATCTGCGTGCTGCCGGAGTGCGAGGCCAAGGTCGGTTTGCAGGTCGCGCAACGACTTTGCAAGTTGGTCAGCGAAGCTCCAGTGGTGACGCCCGCGGGCAAGGTGCCCGTGACGGTGAGCATCGGCATTGCATCGTCCGACCAATTCCCCGGTGCCACGGCGGAGGAGCTGATGCGCGCCGCTGACTCGGCGTTGTACCAGGCCAAGCACACCGGGCGTGCTCGCGCCGTACTCGCCACTGGCACCGATTGGCAGGCGCAAGCGCCGGTCAACGATCCCGAAGCCACGACGCTCAAGCCGCTCGCCAGCGTGCACGTCTGAGGCGCGTTTGCGCGCGTTGCGCGCGGACTGCGCCGTCGACCGTGCTCGCGCGGGCCGCGAAAATGCCGCGCTGACCGCATTTCGCGAGATCCTTTCACAGTGCTAGCGTGATCCGCTCTCGCGCGTTTCTCTGGTTCGAAAAGGAGAGGCATGAAGATCGGTATTCCCAAGGAGATCCGCCCTGGTGAGCGACGTGTCGCGGCCACCCCGGACACGGTGAGCCGGCTAATCAAGCTGGGCTTCGAGGTGCAGGTCGAGAGCCAAGCCGGCGCTGGCGCGTCCTTCAGCGACGCAGATTACACGTCGCTCGGCGCGACCATCGTGCCAGCCGCGCGACAGTTGTGGGGACAGAGCGAGCTCGTACTCAAGGTGCAGCCTCCCGAGCAGAACTTGGAGCTCGGGGTGCACGAGGCCGAGCTCCTGCCCGAAGGTGCCACTCTGGTGAGCTTCATCTGGCCCGCGAAGAACGGTGAGCTCGTGGAGCGACTCGCCGCCCGTCGCGCCACCGTGCTCGCGATGGACCAAGTGCCGCGCATCACCCGCGCGCAAAAGATGGACGCGTTGAGCTCGATGGCGAACATCGCCGGGTACCGCGCGGTGATCGAAGCGGCCAGCTTTTACGGCCGATTCTTCACCGGGCAGATGACGGCTGCCGGCAAAGTGCCGCCCGCGAAGGTGCTCGTGATCGGCGCGGGCGTCGCGGGGCTCGCCGCGATCGGCGCAGCGCGCAGCCTGGGCGCGATCGTGCGCGCGTTCGACACTCGCTCCGAGGTGCGCGAGCAGATCCAAAGCATGGGCGCCGAGTTCCTCGAAGTGAGCATCAAGGAAGAAGGCGCAGGCGGCGGCGGCTACGCCAAGACGATGAGCCCAGAGTTCATCGCTGCCGAGATGGCGCTGTTTGCCAAGCAGGCCAAAGAGGTCGACATCATCATCACCACCGCGCTCGTACCGAGCAAAGCCGCGCCGCTCTTGATCACCGAAGAGATGGTGAGCAGCATGCGCCAAGGCTCGGTGATCGTGGATCTGGCGGCAGAGGCAGGCGGGAACTGTGCTCTTACCCGTCCGGGTGAAGTCGTGACCCACGACGGCGTGACCGTGATTGGCTACGTCGATCTGCCGAGCCGGCTCGCGCCCACGGCGAGCCAGCTTTACGGCAGCAATTTGACGCATTTGTTGGCCGACATGGGCGGTGCCAAGAGCTTCCACGTCGACTTGGAAGATGCCGTGGTGCGTGGCGCGATCGTGCTGCACGAGGGCAAGCTGACTTGGCCACCGCCGAAATCGGCGCCGATGCACGCGCCGCCCGCGCCGCCCACCAAGAGCGTCGCGCCACCCGCGCCGGAGCCGCCCAAGCCGGTTGCTCATCCGCTGCGTGACGCGCTGCTCGCGGCGATCGCGCTCGGGTTGCTCGCCTTGTTGGGCACGGTGGCGCCGAAGGAGTTCGTTTCGCACCTCACCGTGTTCGTGCTCGCCTGCTTCGTCGGTTGGCAGGTGGTGTGGAACGTCACTCCCGCGCTGCACACTCCGTTGATGAGCGTGACCAACGCCATCAGCGGCATCATTCTGGTCGGCGGTATGTTGCAGATTTCTGGGCCGATTTCCTCGCCGGTCACGCTGCTGAGCGCGGCCGCCGTGCTGCTCGCCACCATCAACATCAGCGGCGGCTTCTGGGTCACCACGCGCATGCTGCGCATGTTCCAACGGTAATCGTCATGCCTGAAAGCCTCACTACGATTGCGTATTTGGTCGCGGGCGTGCTCTTCATCCTGAGCTTGGGCGGGCTCAGCACGCAAAAGACCGCTCGTCGCGGCAACGCCTACGGCATCGCGGGCATGCTGCTCGCGCTCGGCATCACCGCGGCCGGCCACGTGCATAGCTACGGTGCGCTCGCCATTGCGGTCGCCGTTGGCAGCCTCATCGGCACCGTCTTGGCGATGCGGGTCGAGATGACCTCGATGCCGGAATTGGTCGCGGTGCTGCACAGCTTCGTGGGCCTTGCCGCGGTTTTCGTCGGCATCGCGAGCTACTTGGGCAGCACGCCCGACATGGCCCACGCCGAAGGCGTGATTCACGCGGTGGAAGTGTTCGTGGGCGTGTTCGTGGGCGCGCTCACGTTTACCGGATCGGTCGTCGCGTTCGGCAAGCTGAAGGGCGTGCTTCGCAGCAAGCCGTTGTTGCTTCCAGGGCGACACGCTTTGAACTTGCTGTTGCTGTTGCTGGCCGTGGGGTTGGGTGCGCGCTTTCTGAGTGCGGCCGAACATGACGGGCTGAGCTCATTGTTGATCATGACCGGCGTGGCCGGGATCTTGGGCGTACACCTCGTGCTCGCGATCGGCGGCGCGGACATGCCGGTGGTCGTCTCGATGCTCAACAGTTACTCGGGTTGGGCTGCGGCCGCGGCTGGCTTCATGCTCGAAAATGATCTGCTGATCATCACCGGTGCATTGGTCGGCTCGAGCGGCGCGATCCTCAGTTACATCATGTGCCGAGCCATGAATCGCTCGTTTTGGAGCGTCATTTTCGGCGGCTTCGGCGCCGATGAAGGCGCCGCACCGGCCAAGCGCGCGGGCAGCGAGCCGCAAGGCGAGGTCACCTCGATCAGCGCGGGCGAGACGGCCGCGTTGCTGCGCGACGCCAAACAGGTCGTCATCGTTCCCGGTTACGGCATGGCCGTCGCGCACGCGCAGTACCCGGTGTACGAGATCGCTTCGCTGCTTCAGAAGCATGGCGTGAAAGTTCGCTTCGCGATTCACCCCGTTGCCGGGCGGCTGCCGGGTCACATGAACGTGCTCTTGGCGGAAGCCAAGGTCCCGTACGACATCGTGCTGGAGATGGAAGAGATCAACGAAGACTTCCCCGAAACGGACGTGGTGCTCGTGATCGGCGCCAACGACATCGTGAACCCCGGCGCGCTCAGCGACAGTTCGAGCCCGATTTACGGCATGCCCGTGCTCGAAGTCTGGAAGTCCAAAGCCACGGTCGTGATGAAGCGCAGCATGGCGAGCGGCTACGCGGGCGTCGAAAACCCGCTGTTCTTCCTCGAAAACAGCAAAATGCTCTTCGGCGACGCCAAGAAAAACGTGGACGCGATTCTCACCGAGCTGCGCTCCACGGCGTCTTCCGCCGCGGCCGAGTAGAAACAAACTCGGGTAGCCGTGGGTTCTCTGCGCGTCGCACACCTCCCCTAGCGGCGCGCAGCGAAACCCAATAACCTGCCGCGCATGCCCGAGTTTATTTTCACCATGCAGGAGGTGTCGCGTGTTCACCCTCCTGACAAAAAGGTGCTCGAGAACATCACGCTCGCATTTTACCCGGGCGCCAAGATCGGCGTGATCGGAACCAATGGTTCCGGCAAGAGCTCGCTGATCCGCATCATGGCGGGGGTCGACAAAGAGTTCATCGGCGAGGCGAAGCCGCACCCGGGAACCAAGATCGGCTACTTCGCACAAGAGCCGGATTTGGGCAGTGCGCGCACGGTGATCGACGCGGTGAACGAAGGTGTGGCCGACATTCGCGCGCTGATCAGCGAGTTCGAGGCCGTGAGCATGAAGCTCGGCGAGCCGCTCTCGGACGACGAGATGACCAAGGTCTTGGACAAGCAGGCCGCCCTGCAGGACAAGATTGACGCGGCCGACGCGTGGAACCTCGACCAGCGGTTGCAGCTGGCCATGGACGCGCTGCGTTTGCCGCCGCCCGACGCTGAAATTGCCAAGCTCTCCGGTGGTGAGCGCCGTCGCGTCGCGCTGTGCCGCATTCTGCTGTCGCGCCCGGACATGCTCCTGCTCGATGAGCCCACCAATCACCTCGACGCCGAGTCCGTCGCTTGGCTCGAGCGCTTTTTGCAGGAATATCCAGGCACCGTGGTGGCCGTCACCCACGATCGTTACTTCTTGGACGACGTGGCCGAGTGGATTTTAGAGCTCGATCGCGGCAAGGGTTACCCGTTCAAGGGCAACTACACCTCTTGGCTCGAGCAAAAGTCCGCGCGCCTAGCGCTCGAAGAAAAGAGCGAGAGCGCTCGCCAGCGCAAGTTGAAGCAAGAGCTCGAATGGGTGCGCGCCTCACCGCGCGCCCGCCAGGCCAAGAGCAAAGCGCGTTTGGCCGCGTATGAAGAGCTGGTCAACAAGGCCGACAAGGGCTCGAGCGATCCGACCGAAATCAGCATTCCGCCCGGACCGCGCTTGGGTGAAAACGTGATCGACGCGATCGACCTACGCAAAGGCTTCGGCGATCGCTTGCTGATCGACGACTTGGATTTTCGGTTGCCGCGCAGCGGCATCGTGGGAGTCATCGGCCCGAACGGCGCGGGCAAAACTACGCTATTCCGAATGTTGGTCGGTGAAGACAAGCCGGATGGCGGCGAGCTCAAGATCGGCAACACCGTCAAAATCGCGTACGTCGATCAATCGCGCTCCTCGCTCAAGCCGGACAACAGCGTGTTTCAAGAGATCTCCGGTGGGCAGGAGAAGATTTCGCTCGGTTCACGAGAGATTGCGTCGCGTGCGTACTGCTCCTGGTTCGGCTTCAAGGGCAGCGATCAGCAAAAGAAGCTCGGCACGATGTCCGGTGGTGAGCGAAACCGCGTGCACCTCGCCAAGCTGCTGAAGGAAGGCGGCAATCTGTTGCTGCTCGACGAACCCACGAACGACTTGGACGTCGACACGCTACGCGCCCTCGAAACCGCTATGCTGGACTTTCCCGGCTGCGCCGTGATCATCAGCCACGATCGCTGGTTTCTCGATCGCATCGCGACCCACATCTTGGCCTTCGAAGGCGACAGTAAGGTCGTCTGGTTCGAGGGCAACTACCGCGACTACGAAGAAGATCGCAAACGCCGCCTCGGCGTGGATGCGGATCAGCCGCAGCGCATCAAATACAAGCCGCTCAAGATTTGAGCGGTGCTCACGACAGGAGGTGGCTGGGAAACACGAGTCACCTCCTGTCCGCGCGCATCCACAAAAACACGCATGATTTCGCGGGTACGGCTCAGTGGGCGCTCGAACGAGTCCGCGTTCCCTGTTTGTCGTCGCTGTAAACGCCCGTTAGCGCACCCGACGGGCGTTTTCGAGAGCCGACGATCGGCCTTCGAGGACTCGGGCGCCTAATTTCGGCGCCGCTTTTCGTCAAAAGTGCGCTCGCCGGTTCGCTGACGTCAGTCCCCTCAGCGGGCGCGATTCGGTGTCGGCATCAGTGCAGCAGCAGGAACGCGC
>Ga0164241_10004719_pt1 | contig 13044 bp, 12 predicted proteins | sample OricomyardsoilBY_FD_108780 | JGI IMG/M metagenome (GOLD analysis project Ga0164241, IMG submission 108780) | Backyard soil microbial communities from Emeryville, California, USA - Original compost - Back yard soil (BY) | ecosystem: Environmental > Terrestrial > Soil > Unclassified | place: USA...
CGAGTTGCTCAAATGCACGAACCGGCACTGGAGCGAGTTGCCCTCGTAGTTGTCCACCAGGCTAAACGTCTTCTCATTTCGCAGGCCGGCGCACTTGGCCACGCAGTTTTCGTGCGAGCCGCACTGGATCTGATTGCAGGCCCGCTCGTAGAGCGTGCAGTAGTTCTCGCAACTGCCGCCGCAGTTGATGCCTTCCGGCCCGGCGGAGCGGCAATGCAGATTGCGGTTCTCGCTGCCCTCGTTGGCCGCGAAACGCGCCTCGCTCAGGCGGCAAGCGATGGTGTCCTGGCCTTGCGGCTCGGGGTCGTCGGGACTGCCCGGGTCCTGCAGCTTGCAGACGCCCATGCACTTGGCTTTGGTCTCGTAGACCTGGTCGTCGCCCTTGCAGTTGGCCATCACCGTGTCGCATAGCTCGTTGCACTGACCGAGCTCGCGATCCTCGATGTTGGCGAGCGATTGGCAGCTCGTCGAAAGCGCCGGAACCCCGAGCGCGAGCGCGAGCGCGACGGCCGCGCGAACGACACTCCAAAGGCCGCGGTTCATAGCCGACCTCCGACGCTGAGGCCCGCGTAGCCGGGTGCGACGACGGGAGCCAGGCTCACGCTCGACGACTTCGAAGGCGCGAGGAAGTAGAGGAGCACGCCGCCCGCGACGAGCGCGCCGCCCGCGATGAACGAAACCGTCGACGCCGTCGCGGCTTTCTTCGCGGCGTCGGCGTTGTCGAAATCAGCCGGCTCCTGGCAGATGGTCTCCGAGCATTTCTCGTCGGCCTTCTTGTCTTTGTTGATGGCGTGGAGCCCGAAGTAAGTGCCGAGCCCGATGCCGACGAGGCCCGCACCGCCGACGGCGACGCCCACGATGCGTTGGGTCGTGCCCGGATGCGACGGCTCCGGCGGAGGCGCGGGCGGCGGCTGCGTTGCCTGCGATGGCGGGGGCGGTTGCGCTTGCGGCTGCTCGGTGAGCGCGGGCGCGGCCGCGGCGGCCGGCACGCCTGAATCCGTGGTCGCGAGCGACGGAATCAGCACCGTCTGATGGGCGCCGGGCTGAACACGGATGGTGACGGAGAACGGCTCGTGCTCGGGAGCGCTCACGTCCACCTTCACGGGTCCGGGATCTTGCGGCACGGGTTGCCCGATGATGCCGAGCCCGGCGTCGGTGCCGTCGCGCCGCACCTTCAGCCCTGGCAGCGTGCGCGTCGACTCGGCCACTTCGATCGTGAGGTACGCGAGCTGCGGCTCGAGCTTGGCGATGCGGTCGCGCGCTGCCTTACCGCGCTTGGTTTGCCCGGAGGCCTCTGCTTCGGAGGCCGCTTCCCGGAACGTCGCCCACGCGCTCGCGGTGCGGCCCACCTTCTCGTAACACTCGGCGAGATAGAGCAGCGTGCCGACCCCGGGATCGATACGTTGGCTGTTCTCGAGCTTCGGGCACGCTTCGGCGAAGCGTCCCTCTTTCATCGCCTTGAGCGCAGAGTCGAACAACGCTTCGGCCGAAGCTTTGTCCGAAGCCGATGCTTGAGCTGCCGCGTGCCCGCTACCGAGCGCGACGAGCAACCCTATCAGCCCCCCAAAAACCGCATGCGAACGGGCCATTTGGCCGCGGAGCGTATCATCTCCTGCGTTTCACCGACATGTCGCTGCCGATGGCGGAGCGAAAACCGGCCGGCCAGCTCGCTTGCGCGGGCCTAGCGGCGGCCGCCGAAATCCGTGATCGCTGTACTCGACGATCCGGTGTTCTTCGCACCGGGCGTTGGCGGGCGTGGATGCGCGGCCACGGGCGGAGCCGCGACGGGGTGCTTCATGGACGCCGCGGCGCTCGGAGCGACGTCAGGGGCGGGCTCGGTCGCCGCGCTCGGCGGGAGGAGCGGCTCCACGGACGCAGCCGGGGCGGCAGCGACAGGCTCGGCCACGGGCGCGACCGGCTGCTCGGCGGCGACGGGCTGCGTGGGCGGCGCCTGCGGAACGTCCGTGGCGACGGCCTTCTCGGCACCCGCGTCTGGAGCCGCAAGCTTCTGTCGCATGACGCCCACGCCCACGACCGCAACGGCCAAGACGGCCGCCCCGACGAGCGCCCAGCGCCGGCGGCGCTCGCGGCCGCTCAGCTGACTCCACAGCGCGACCGCGGACACCGAAGCCTGAATGGTCGGTGATTCGCTCGAGATGGGCCCCGGGGCAACGGAGCTCGGCTTGTGGCCGTCGGCGGCTTGAAGCACGCGCCGCGCGCGCTCGACATGGACCCGGCCCCCCGGCGCGAACTCGAGCAGCGCGGCCCCGAGCTCGGCGACGTTTTGAAAGCGCCGCGTCGCGTCGCGCGCGAGCGCGCGGTGCAGGACCGCGTCGAGATTCGCCGGCAATCCTGCGCGCACGGTGCTGGGCGGCGGCGCGTCCTCCGTGAAAAGTTTCGCGCAAAGCTCGGGGATCGTCTCGCCCTCGTACGGCGGGCGGCCCGTGATGAGCTGGAACAAGATGGCGCCGAGCGCCCAGACGTCGCTCAGCGTGTCGGCGTCCTTCGTCGAGCGCATCTGCTCGGGCGACATGTACAGCGGCGAGCCGATGATGACGCCCGTCTTCGTGAGCGACATGTCACGCGCCCCGTGGCTCTCGATCATCGATTTCGAGATGCCGAAGTCGAGCACTTTGAGCAGGCGTGAGCGGTCGGCGCGGCGCGCGAGGAACAAATTCGCGGGCTTCAAATCGCGATGGACGATGCCGGCGGCGTGCGCCTCGGCGAGCGCCTCGGCCGCCTCCAAGATGTAGAGCACCGCCTCTTGCACTGGAATCGCGCCGCGCTCGATCAGTTCTTCCTCGAGGTTATTGCCGTCGAGGAGCTCCATCACCATGTAGGGAGCACCGTGCTCGAGCGAACCCACGTCGATGACCCGGCACACGTGCTCGCTCTTGATGCGCGCCGCGGCACGGACCTCGCGCCGGAAGCGCGTGGCCGCCTCCCCCTGCTCGAACACGTCGGAGTTCAAGAGCTTGAGGGCGACCGGCTGGTCGAGCTCGAGATGCCACGCGGCGACGACGAAGCCCATGCTCCCGGCTCCCAGGAGCCGATCGATGCGGTACCTCCCGCTGATCACCTCACCGATCTTGACTGGCGGATGGGCCACGTGGATTTTTCCCATGTTACGCTCACGGCGGCGACTGTCAAAACGTGCTTGCCGCTCAGGGCGCTCGGGAACCCTTTCCGGTCGTGCTACTCGAAGCGGGTAGGCGTCACGCTGTCTCGAACTCCGGACCGCGGACAACGCGCGAATTTTTGCGAAAGTCGTTTCGGTGACCATCCCCTTTAGTTGGGCCTGTTCGTGCTTGGTCGGTGGCCTCGCGTTCGGTATTTTCGGCTGCTCCGACCCCGATCCACCACCCGCGGCAGTGAAATCCGGTGTGCCGACCGACGCGACGTGCCCTCCGAACTCAACTCTGACCTATGACGGCTGGGCGCTCGGTTTCTTCGAGAACTATTGCCTCCGCTGCCACAGCAAGGAGCTCGGGCAGGGACAGCGGAATGGCGCGCCGCTCAACTACAACTGGGACGACCTCGACAGCGTGCGCGACCACGCGCCCGAGTTGGACCTGATGGCCGCCGCGAGCAGCACCGTGGTCAACACGACGATGCCGCTGACCCCGCCGAATCCGCCCGTGAGCGAGCGCCGCCGCCTCGGCGAGTGGCTGGCCTGCGGGGCGCCTGAGTGAGCCCGCTCGGGCGTCGGCCCGCGAGCCCGGCGCACTCGTGCCCCCGCGTCACGAGTCCGCTGCGGCCGCGTCAGTAAAAAAAAGCCGTCAGTCGGCCTGCGGCGACCAGCGCAGCCGCGGTTTGCGGGCCGCGCGCGCCTCGTCGAGGCGGCCGAGACGCGTCGCGTGCGGCGCCCCTTTGACGAGCTCGGGCGTCTCGCGCGCTTCGGCGGCGATGGCGATCATCGCCTCGACGAAGGCGTCGAGCGTCTGCTTCGTCTCCGTCTCCGTCGGCTCGACCATCAACGCGCCGCGCACGACGAGCGGAAAGTACACCGTAGGCGGATGCATGCCGAAATCGATCAAACGCTTCGCGACGTCGAGCGTCTTCACGCCGGTCGACGCTTCGAGCTCACGATCCGTGAACACGGCTTCGTGGAGCGACGGCGTCGCGTACGCGAGCGGGTAATGCGACGCGAGGCGCGCCGCGACGTAACGCGCGTTCAAGACGGCGAGGTTCGATACCTGAGCGAGGCCTTCGGGCCCGAGCTCGCGCATGTACGTGTAGGCGCGCACCATCATGCCGAAATTACCGAAGAACGAGCGCACGCGGCCGACGCTCGCCGGGCGCTCGAAGTCGGCGATGACCTTGTCGCCGTCGCGCCGCACCACGGGAACCGGCTGGTACGGTGCGAGCACGCTTTTGAACGCCACGGGGCCCGAGCCGGGGCCGCCGCCGCCGTGCGGCGTCGTGAACGTCTTGTGCAAATTGAGCTGGATCACGTCGACGCCCGCGTCCCCGGGGCGCGCGCGGCCGAGCACGGCGTTCATGTTGGCGCCGTCGCCGTAGACGTAACCGCCGCGCGCGTGCACGAGCTCCGTGAGCTTCGGCATCGCCTGCTCGTAGAGGCCGAGCGTGTTCGGGTTCGTCATCATCAGCGCCGCGACGTCACCCGGCGCCGCGTCGAGCGCGCGCAGCAGCGTCTCCGGTTCGACGACGCCCGCGGAGCCTGACGCAAACGCGACTGACTCGAAGCCGTTCAGCGTGGAGCTAGCCGGGTTCGTGCCGTGGGCGCTGTCGGGGATGAACACCTTGCGCGGCGCCCTGCCCTGCGCGGCGTGGCAGGCGCGGATCATCATGAGCCCGGTGAGCTCCCCCTGCGCGCCGGCGGCGGGCTGCAGGCAGACCTCGTCCATGCCCGTGATCGCGGCGATTTCCTCCTGGAGCGCCAGCATGAGCTCGAGAGCTCCGGGGATGAGGTGCGCCGGCATCATCGGGTGCGCCTGCGCGAAGCCCGGCAAGCGCGCCGCCCACTCGTTCACCTTCGGGTTGTGCTTCATCGTGCACGAGCCGAGCGGGTAAAACTGCGTGTCGATGCTGAAGTTCCACTGGCTGAGCCGCACGAAGTGACGCACGGCCTCCGGCTCGCTCACCTCGGGAAAGCCCGCGGGCCGTTGGCGAGCGAGACTGCCGAGCGCTTGCCGCACGTCGAGCTCGGGCACGTCGCTCGGACCCAGAGAAACTGCGGTTCTACCAGGGGCACCGCGCTCGAAAATCGGTGGCTCGCGCCACTCGAGACCCGTCGCGGCCTCGCCTCGAGCGCCCGGATGGTTCGCTTGGGACAAGGCTAGTTCGAGTCGTCCGCGGGCTTGTCGGAGTCGCCGCCCTCTTTTTCGTCGCCGCCCGAGTCCCACCCGCCGCCCGTGACGCGACCCTCGTACTCGTCCGGCTGCACGCTCTTGATGTCGGGCGGCATGTTCTTCTGCTTCACGGCCTGCCAGGAGTTGCCGGCTTCGTTGTCGCCGAGACCCCACTCGCCCTTGATCTCGTGCGCTTCGCCCGCTTTCGGGATGCCGTAGACGAAGTAGCCGTGGCCCTTCTTGACGGCGTCGGCTCCGACGGCGCCGATGCGGCGCTCTTTCCATTCGTACTTCATGAGGTTGCCGTCGGTCTCGCCGTGGAGCTCGCCGAAGGCGTCGCCCGCGGCCGTGCGCCAGGCGCCGTTCACGGCTTTGCCGTCGGCGACGATGTGGAGGTAGCCGTAGAGCGGGCTGAAGTAGACGCCCTGCCACTCGCCGCCGGACGGCATCTCGCCGGCCTTCACCGTGGCGTGTTTGACCTCGGCGCCACCGCCGCAGGCGACGACACCGAGCGCGACCGGCGCACAGAGCGCCACACCGAGCAGCAAACGGGAGAACCTTCCGAACGACATGGCCCGGACCTTACCATAATCGGCCCCGGTGAAAGAGGGGTCGCCGCAAGCGTCAAACCCCCAGGATTTAGCGGGCTTCGTGGCGAAGCTCACCCTCGACGCGCCGCCACCACGCGTCCTGCTTCTTCGGGGCGTAACGAGCGGAGGTGTCCTCGTCGAACTGCCCGTTCTGCTCGAGCAGGCGCTCGAGCGCACCCCGAATGATGGCGTCGAGCTTCGCCTGAATGCCGTCGCGCACCTCTGCTTGCGAGTCGCCTTCGGCCTGCATGCTCGCCGTGAGCTCGGGCGACGCGTCGTTCAAGCGCTGCGCCTCGAGCGCCGCGATCGCGAAATGGATCTGCTCGTGCTGAAGGACGTACTCCTCCGGGATCTCCTTCAGGTTCGGGTTCCACCACGAGCGCTTGCGATCCATCTGCGCGCGAAAGTGGAGCCGCGCGTCGAGCTTGCCCTGGTAGCGCGTGGCTCCGCCCGCGGCGCGCGTGCCGGTGATGAGGATCTTCAAATTGGGGTCGGGCCGCACGATGGCGTACGTCTGCGCGCCCATGGCGTCCACGTGCTCGGCGGCTTCGCCCACCGGTTTGTCACCCATGAAGTCGGCGCGCGTGAGCGTCCGGTATTCGATCAAATCCTCGCCGTCGATCGTCGAGGGGTCCATCAGCGCGCCTTGCGGGCGCGCGTAACCCGGGAGCCGCGAGCACGCGGCGAGCGCGAGGGCCAGCAGAACGACGCGCCGCAAAGCTAGGATTTCCGTGTGAGCTCCGCGCCGAGATCGCGGCCGATCGCCCGCGCTGCTGCCTCGTCCGCCGGCCAGGCGACGCGCCGTTCCGCGCGGCGCAGGCGCGAACCGTCCGGTTCCGCGAGCAGCCCACGCAGCCAGAGCTCGCCGCCCTCGCGCACGGCGTACGCGGCCACGGGCGTCTGGCAGTCGCCTTCGACGGCGGCCATCACGCCGCGCTCGGCGGTCACGGCGAGCGCGGTGTCGGCGTGCGTGACACGCCCGAGGAGCTCGGCCACGCGCTCGTCCCCCACCCGCTGTTCGACCGCGAGCGCGCCCTGCCCGATCGCGGGCAACGACAGCGTCACGTCGAGCACCTCGGTCGCGCGCTCGGCGAGCCCGAGCCGCACCAGGCCCGCGCGCGCGAGCACGACGGCGTCCACGACGCCTTCCGCACATTTGCGCAGCCGCGTGTCGACGTTGCCGCGCAGCGGGACGAGCTCGAGATCGGGCCGCACCGCCTTCAGTTGAATACCGCGCCGGAGCGACGTCGTGCCGATGCGACTGCCGGGCGGCAATGCGAGGAGCGGCGCGCCCGAGCGGGAAACGAGCACGTCGCGCGCGTCCTCGCGCTCAGGAAAACAGCTCAAGACTAGCCCCGGCATGAGCTCCGCGGGGATGTCCTTCGACGAGTGCACCGCGATGTCCGCCTGGCCGTCGAGCAGGCTTTGCTCGATCTCCTTCACGAAGAGCCCCTTGCCCCCCACCTCCGCGAGCGGACGATCCTGGATGCGATCGCCCGTGGTCGTCACGGTCAGCTCTTCGACGGTGAGCCCGGGGACGAGCCGGGCGATGCTCGCGACGAAGGCGCGCGACTGCGCGAGCGCGAGCTGACTCTTGCGCGTGGCGTACACGAGGCGCGAAGTCATCGCGTCCTCGTGCGGGGTCCGAGCCCCGCGCACGACGTCAGCGAAAATTGCTTCATTTTTCCATCACCTGGTGGCGGGGCACCTCGAGCTCACCCGCGTCCGAACGCGCCAGGGCGCTCGGCGTTTCGGAGGCACGCGGCTCGGACAGCGTCAGCTCCGCGTCGCCCGCGTCCTCGTCGAGCGCGAAGACGTGCTCGATGGCGAGCGTCAGGTCGGAGAGGCTCGGCGCGTCGAGCTCGGCGAGCACGGCGGACTCGCGCAGGCGCGTCGTCGGCAGGTGGAGCAGGCGATTGACGGCCGCGTCCAGCATCGTATCGAGCGCTTCTCGCTCCGGCTGGCCGAGGTGCCGCAGCCGGCCTTTGAGGCTGCGGCCGAGCTCCACGCCGAGCGCCGTGCGGATCCGCTCGCGCAGCGCGACGATGAGCGGAGTCGCCTGCTCGGCGCCCGCCCAGCGATCGAAGCTCCGCACCTCGGCGTCGATGATCTCTTGCGCGAGCGCCGCCTCGCGGCCCCGCGTCTTCAGGGACTCGGACACCACCTGCGACAGGTCGTCGATGTTGTAGAGGAACACGCCGTCTCGCCCCTGTACCTTGGGGCTCACGTCACGCGGCACGGCGAGGTCGATGTAAAATTGGCTCCGGCCGCGGCGCTTCTTTTGCGCCTGCTTCACGTGCTCGAGCTCGATGATCGCCGTCGGCGCGCTCGTGCTCGTGATGATCACGTCGACCTCCCCGAGCGTCGCCGTGAGCTCCGACCAAGCCCGCGCCTCGCCGCCCACGGCCGCGGCGAGCGCGGCGACTTTTTCGGGGGTGCGCCCGACGACGACGAGCCGCGCCCCCGACGACTGCAAGAGCCGCGCGACCGTCTCCGCCATCTCCCCGGACCCCACGAGCAGCACGCTGTGCCCGCGCAAGTCCCCGAAAATCCGCCGCGCGAGCTCCGCGGCCACGCTCGGCACCGACACCTGGCCCGACCCGATCGCCGTGTGCGAGCGCACGAGCTTCGCCGTGTGGAGCGCGCGGGACAGCGTGCGGTGCAGCACGGCGCCGACCGTCCCCGTCTTGCGCGCGAGCTCGTACGCGTCCTTCACTTGCCCCAAAATCTGCGGCTCGCCGAGCACGAGCGAAGCGAGCGAGGATGCCACCGCGAACAGGTGCTTCACGGCCGCGCCGCCCGTGAGCGCATACAGCGCGTCGCTCGGTGCCGCGGGCGCGAGCGCCGCCAGCACCTCGCGTCCGGCGTGCGCCACGGCTTCGAGCGGCGCTCCCGCGCGAGCTGCCGCGACGAGCTCGACGCGATTGCACGTGGAGACGAGCAGCGCTTCCCCCACCTCCGGTCGCGCGACGAGGCGCGACAGCAGATCCGGCACGCGATCCGCCGGCAGCGCGAACTGCTCGCGCACCTCGATGGGCGCGCTCTTGTGCGACAGCCCCACGACCGTGATCACGAACCGTGGCCTCCCGGCCGGACCGCGTACACGAGCACGACGAGCAGCACGCACAAGACGCCCGCGAGCGTCCCGTAGGCGGCGCGCCGCCCGCGCATGCCCGCGACCCGTCGCAGCACGAGCACGGCGGCGAGCACGGCCCACGTGAGGAAGCCGAACAGCGTACGCGCGAGCGCGGCGCCCGACGAGATTTCGAGCTGCCGCGAGAACAGCGCGCCCGTCACGACTCCGAACGTGAGGAGGGGGAACCCCGTGAGCAGCAAGCGGTGCGTCGCGCTGTCGAGCGCGTCGAGTGAAGGCAAGCGCGTGCCGAGCGCGCCGGCCCGCTTGCGTTGCAGGCGCCGCTCCTGGAGCAGAAACAAGAGCCCGGCCGCACCGGCGACGACGAAGAGCCCCACGCCGAGCACGTTGGCCGTGACGTGCAGCACGAGCAGCGGCCGCGAGATCCCGAGATCGGAGCTCACCTCCACGCCGACGAACTGCGCGGCGACGAGGAACGTGAGCGCCGCGGGGGCGACGATGACGCCCACGGCGTCGAGGTTTCTCAGGCGGCGCAGCACGAGAAACGCGGCCACGGCGACGAGCGCACTGAAGCTCAAGCCGAAATGCAGCGATTCCACGGGACAGCGGTTCAGAATCAAGCTCGCGACGCTGACGTGGACGGCGTGCAGCAGGGCCGCCACGCCGAGCACGCGCGGGCCCCACGCCGAGCGCCCCGTCGGCACGTTCTGCCGCGCGAGGTCGAGGAAGAACAACGTGCTTGCCGCGGAGTACGCGATGACGCCGAGGAAAAAGGCGACTGTCGCGAGCGCGTCCACTAGCCGCCCCCGATGAAACGCCGCCGGTAACTCTCGTCGCTCGCGTCGCTGGTCACGTCCGGGCTCGCGAGCGGCGTGCCGAGCCAGCCAATCACGGTCTCGTACGCGTTCTCGCCCATGATCATGGAGTCGCCGAGGAGCTCGGCGCCGAGCTCCTTCACGAACGCGAACGTCTTCACGCACCCCGCCATGTCGAAGGGATCCGGCGCCCCCGACACCTCGCGCACGATGCGCACGGCTTCCACCACGCGGTAGCGCCGCCGTTCGGAGCGCAGCCAAAGCTCCGCCCCCGTGAGCTCCGCCTCGCCCAGGGCGAGCCAGCGATCGATCACCTCTTGGGGAAAGAAGACCCGGCTTTTGCGCACGTCGGGAGAGTGTAGCGGCTCCGCCCGCTGGGACGAGGGCTATCCGTCTGCGCCGGGAAACGGGCCGTTCCCGGCGTTTGGCTCAATAGCCGGCGCGGGTCGTCGCGACGTCGCCCGGCACGAGCTCGCGACGTGATTGGGAGACGAGCGCGAGGCTGCTGAAGCGCTCCGCCGTCAGTATTCGCAGCTCGGCGACGGCTTCCGCGGGGAATTGGTCGTCTTCGCCCGGCAACGGCGTGCGCTCCACCTGGACGGGATCGGGGCTGTCGAGGCGCATGCGATCGCGCGCCATCTTCGCGCTGAGCGATTGCCGCCAGGTGTCGCCGTGCCGGAGCACCACCAAGCGATGGCCCGCCTGCAGGCCGTCTTCGCTGCCGCGATCGAGGAACACCACCTGGTTTTGGCCGAAGTAGACGTGCGGGTAAAAGCTCGACAGCACGTGCGCGCTCACGTCTTTCTGGGCCTTGAGCGGCGGCACGACGTTGAACGAGCGCCGCACGGGACCGACCTTCGCTCCGCGCTCGATGATGTCGAGCGACTCGACGATCGTGCCGCGCGCGACGTGCGTCTTCGAATCGACGCGGTCGATTTTCACCGTGCCGAGCACCTGCACGATTTCCCCGGGCGGCTGGCGCGCGCCGTGGACCTCGTCGGGCTTACGCACGCTGCGAAACAGCGTGAGCGACTCCCCGGGGCGCGCGGTCTTCTCCGGTTTGAGCAGCAAAAAGACGTGATTGCCCTCGGCGAGCAGCATCTGCTCTTCGACGGCGCCCGCCACTTCGCCCCAGGTGTCGTCCTTCGGGTCGCCCAGGTAGCCCTGGTCCCGAAGCACGACCGTATCCTTCACGAGCCGCTGACCGCGCTGCGTAAGCCCGCCGGGCCCGCCGCCGTTGCCGCGGCCCGCTCCGCCACGCGCGAGCCGATCGAACACGGAGGCCCCGGAGCCGTCGCCGGGCAAGAGGCGCAGCTGATCCCCCGGATAAATCCAGTGGGGGTTCGTGACCTGCGGGTTCATTCCCCAGATCTTCGGCCATTGCCAGGGGTTGCCGTAATACGTGTCCGACAGATCCCAGAGCGTGTCGCCGTGACGCACGAGATGAACCGGCGGCACCGAGCGACGGATCTCACCGCCACCCTCGGGCAGAATGGCCGCGCCCCCCGGATTGCCCACGACCACGGGGCCACCTCTCGACACGTTCATGTCGAAGGTGTCGCTCTGGTCGCCCGACTTCGGCCGCGAGCTCGACGGCAGGCTCTGGTTCGGGTCGGGCTCGGCGGGCGAGACCACGAAGCTTCCCGCCGGTCCGCGCGTGATGACGGTGTTCGGCGGAGCGGCTGGCGCGCTCGTCGGCGCGCCCGGCGCCGGCGGAGCGCTGGGATCGGCGGGGCCGGGCGCTTGAGCCCAGGCCGGCACAGCGCCCAGCACGACCGCGGCCACGAGCGACGGCGCGAGAGCCCGCATGGTCACTTGGACGGCTGCGCCTCGGACTTTTGGCCCTTCGGGGCGTCACTCTTCGGCGCCCGCGACGGAGCCGTCTTCGCCGCGGTCGGCGCCGCCGGCAGGGTGCGCGTCTCGAGGCTCTTCCCCTCGCCCTGAATCACGACGCGCGGGCCGTCGCTCTCCGGTGCGGCGTCGTTGACGGAGGTCCCGTCATCGCCCGCGACCTCCCCGCCCGGCTCCATGCGCACGACCTTCAGCTTCGGACGCGACAGCGTGCCCGACGAAGCGGCGGCGTCGACGCGCTCATCCGCCTGCCGCGCCGTGCTCGCCTGACGAGCCTCCATGCCGTCGAGCCGCTCCCCCATGCGGTCGGTCTCGTTCTGCAGCTCGGACATCTGGTCCCGCAGCTTCGAAAGCTGCCGTTCCATCGGGTCTTTCTCGGTGGAGCAACCGGCAACGGCTGCCACGACGAGCGGAGCTGCCACACGGGCGAGCGCGAACCAACACGCGGAGCGCATGCGGAAAGGGTAGGCCCGCTGGGCCGATTCGGCCAAATTGACGACGCCTGGCTTTGCCGGACTCGCCAGCGTACGCTGCCGCCGGGGGCGAGGCCCCCGCACCCACGAGGATCCGTTGCCGCTTCGCCGTCCCCGCCGCCCCGGTCGTGCTCGTCCCAAGCTCGACCTTCGCAAGACGCTCTTCGTCTTGCCGAACCTGATCACCCTGGGCAGCGTTTTTTGCGGTTTCAACGCCATTCGCCTGGTCGCGCGCGAGCAGCCGACGGACGACGACGTCTACCGCGCCGCCGTCCTCCTCATCTTCGCGATGCTTTTCGACCTCATGGACGGCCGCGTCGCGCGCATGACCAAGACCCAGAGCGCCTTCGGTCTCCAGCTCGATTCCCTGGCCGACGTGATCTCCTTCGGCATGGCGCCCGCGATCCTCGTCTATAAGTGGGTCCTTTACCGCTTTCCGGTCCCCGGGCTGCTCGTCTCCTTCATGTACGTGGCGGCCGCCGCCGTGCGGCTCGCGCGCTTCAACGTCCTCGCGTCGAATGCAGAGGGCGTTCCCACCAAACCCGGCCGTCACATCATCGGCCTTCCGACGCCGCCCGCCTGCGGCATCCTCATCTCCCTCGCCGTCGCCAACCACGCCGCGGGCGGCCTGATCGGCCGTCAGGAATACACCGTCGTCCTGCTGTGCGTGACCATCGGTCTCAGCCTGCTGATGGTTTCGAACGTGCGCTTCCGCTCGTTCAAGGACCTGCGCTTCGACACGGGCACCGTCCTGCTCGTCCTCTTCGTCCTCGCGTCGAGCGCGTTCGTGTGGGCGCGTTTTCGCCCAGAATTCGTGCTGATCTGGCTGCTCAGCGTCTATCTCATCATCGGCGTCGTCGAGACCTTCCGCACCCTCGCCGAACGCCTCGCCCGTCGCGAGCGCGGTTC
>Ga0164241_10004720_pt1 | contig 13042 bp, 12 predicted proteins | sample OricomyardsoilBY_FD_108780 | JGI IMG/M metagenome (GOLD analysis project Ga0164241, IMG submission 108780) | Backyard soil microbial communities from Emeryville, California, USA - Original compost - Back yard soil (BY) | ecosystem: Environmental > Terrestrial > Soil > Unclassified | place: USA...
TGAATGAAATGGCCGGATCGAAATGCGCGGGCGCGGCGCGGCGGATTTTCCGGTTCGCCGGCCCGGCGTGCGTTCACGTTGATCGAATTGATTCTCGTGCTGGCGCTGCTGGTGATCATGACGGCCTTGGTGGTGCCCAGAATGGCGGGCTTCATCCGGGGCCGGGCGCTGGATTCCGAGGCGCGGCGGTTGTTCTCGCTGATGCACGCCGCGCAGAGCCGCGCGGTTTCAGAAGGGATGCCGATGATGTTATGGGTGGATGAGAAAGCCGGAAGTTATGGCGAAGAAGCGGAAACGAGCGGGCAAAACGGCGATCCGAAGGCGGAGGAACTGACCGTGGATTCGACGTTGCAGATTGCGGTGATGAACGCCGGAACCGGAACGCCGGTGACATTCAAAAATTTGCCGGCCATCCGTTTTTTGCCGGATGGAACGGTGGATGAAGGCAGTCCGCAGGTTTTGAAATTGACCGACAGCGCCGGGTTTTCGCGGTGGCTGGCGCAGACGAAGAACCGCCAGGGTTATGAAATTGACGACACCGGCAAATAGGCGCGGCGCGGCGTTCACGCTGGCCGAAGTGATGGTGGCGATGCTGTTTCTGGCCATCGTGATTCCGGTGGCGGTGGAGGCCATCACCACGGCCAGCCTCGCGGGCGAAGTGGCGGCGCGGAAAGGCGCGGCAGCGCGCGTGGCCGACCGGGTTTTGAACGAAAGCCTGGTGACGACGAACTGGAGCAGTTCGCAGGGCGGAACGACGACTGAAGGCGCGCTGGATTTTCAGTGGACGCTTTCAAATCAGATCTGGCCGACGGATTCAGGAATGCAACTGGTGACGGCGGAAGTGAAATTCACGGCGCAGGGCAAAGAGTATTCGGTAAAACTGAGCACGCTGGCCAGCCAGCCGGGAACCGTGGCAACGATAAGTCAAACACAGTGAAAATTGGAATGAAACATACGCGGGCGTTCACGCTGATCGAGATGATTCTCGCCATCGGCGTGGCGGCCATCGTGCTGATCGCCGTGAACGCCGTGCTGTTCACCGCGCTGCATCTGCGCAACGTGACGACGGACGCGGTGGAGGCCGCCGCGCCGGTGGACACGGCCATGACGTTTTTGAAGCGCGACCTGGCCTGCACGGTGACGCCGACGAACGGCACGAGCAAATATCTTTCCGGCAGTTTCCGGGTCGGCAGCCTGAACAGCGCCGGCATCGCCGGGCCGGTGGCGATTGAGTTTTACACCGCGACCGGCGCATTGGGCGCGAACGCGCCGTGGGCCGACATCCAGCGCGTGACCTACGAATTGAAAAATTCCACGGAGGTTTCCGGCCGGCGCGACCTGTATCGCAGCGTGTCACGAAACCTGTTGTCCACCACCGCCACGCCGGACGTGGCCGACCAGTTGATGCTGAGCGGCGTGGACAACGTGAAATTTTCCTGCTACGACGGCGCGCAATGGCAGGAAACCTGGGACACCAGCGATGCCACGTCGCTGAACACTAATCTGCCGCTCGCGGTGCGGGTGGACATTCAGATGAACGGCGGCGGCCGCGCCAATCCGGCGCCGATTGAACTGGTCGTGCCGATTGATTCCGTGTCGCGGACGAACATGGTGCTGGCCAGCAGCACGGTAAATTGAAATGAAATTGCCCAATCCACAACGGCGAATTGACGGGCGGCGCAAAAATGCGTCCGTTCTCGTCATCGTTTTGTGGGTTTGCATCGGGCTGGTGAGCATCGCGCTCTATTTCGCGAACGCGATGACCTATGAACTGCGCGCGGCGGACAATCGCGTGAGCGGCGTGCAGGCGGATCAGGCCATCGAAGGCGCGGCGCGCTACGTTGCGCTGGCGCTGCAAACCTATGCGACCAACGGCGTGGTGCCGGACAACACGCAGTTCAGTTGCGAAGCCGTGCCGGTCGGCGACGCGAAGTTCTGGCTCATCGGCCGCGATCCGGCCGGCGATGACGCCACCGAACCGTATTTCGGCCTCGTGGACGAAGGCGGCAAATTGGACCTGAACGACGCCAGCACGAATGACTTTGAATGCCTGCCGAACGTGCCGTCCGATTTTGCCGACGCGATCATGGACTGGCGCGGCACGAACGGCCTCGTTTCGCTGGATTACACGTCGCTGGGCTACGAGGCGAAATATGCGCCGTTTGAAACCGTGGACGAACTGCGGCTGGTTTATGGCGCGACGGAAGATTTGCTGGCCGGCGAGGACATCAACCGCAACGGCGTGCTCGACAAGAGTGAAAAAGATTTGAACGGCAACGGCCGGCTGGACCCTGGCCTGCTGGAATATACAACGGTCTATACGCGCGAACCCAATTTCCATTCCGACGGTTCTTCGCTGACCAACGTGAATTCGGAAAGCGACAGCACGATTCGCACGCTGCTGCAAAATGCCGGCATCAGCACGTCCTACGTGCAGCAGTTGACGGCCACCAACACGGACGCGCGGCCTTACGCGGGAATTTTTGGTTTTGCCCTGCGCTGTCGAAACATCGGCATCAGTTCGGACGATTTCAGCCGGCTGGCCAATGATGTGACCACCAGCACGAACGCTTACCTGCGCGGCCGGGTGAACGTGAACACCGCGTGCGCCGACGTGCTGACCGCCGTGTTCATGGGCGCAAGCGTGAATTTGGACGAGTCCGCGGCGGAAAGCGCGGCGCAGACGCTGGTGACTTATCGCGAACAGAACCCGGACAACCTGAACTCCGTCGCGTGGATCATTGACGCGCTGGGCAACAACAGCCCGGTGGTTACGGCGCTGGCGCGGGGTGACTGGGTGACGACGCACAGCTATCAGTTCACGGCGGACATCGCGGCGGTCGGGCCGTATGGGCGCGGCTACCGGCGCGTGAAGTTCGTTTTCGACATAAGCGACGGCACGCCCAAAATTTTGTATCGGCAGGACTTGAGCCGGCTCGGCTGGGCGCTGGGCGAAAAGGCGCGGGAAACCCTGCTCGCGAACAACACGCAATGAAACCTGATTTCAAATTCAAACTCCGAAAGCGGAAGAAATTGACGACGCTGCTCGGCCTCACGCTGGACGGCAGCCGGCTGGACGGCGTGGTGCTCAAGCGCACCAACGGTTCGCTGACGGTGCTGCAAAATTTTTCCGTGACGCTGGCGCTCGATCCGCTGACCGCCGCGCCGGATTTGGTCGGCCGCGAACTGCGCAACCAACTGGACGCGGCGGGCGTGCGGGAACGCGACTGCATCGTCGGCGTGCCGCTGAAATGGGTTTTGACGGCGCAGACGGAACTGCCGCCGCTGCCGGAGGCGGATGCGGCCAGCCTGCTGCAACTGGAGGCCGAGCGCGGATTTCACACGGACATCGCCCAGTTGCAGGTGGCCGATTCGCGCAGCCCGCTGGCCGGCGGCAAAACCAACGTCCTGCTCGCGGGCATTCCCAATCCGCATCTCGTGGCGCTGGAGAACATTTGCGCGGCGGCGAAATTGAAACCGGCCGGCTTCACGCTCCGGCTGACGGCGCTGCAGCCGGCGGGCGATGAAGCCGCCGAGGGCGTCGTGGCCCTGGCCGTCGGCGAAAGCCACGTCGGCCTGCAAATCACGGCGGCGGGCGGCGTGGCGGCCTTGCGGGCGCTTGAAGGCGCGGTGACGGATGACGGCGGCCGCCGGGCGCTGCACGCGGATTTCGTGGTGCGCGAGACGCGCATCACGTTGGGCCAGTTGCCGGCGGAACTGCGCGCGGCGGTCAAACACATCCGCATTTTCGGTCCGCGTGAACTGACGCGCGAACTGGCGGACGAAATGGAATTGAAGTTCGAGCCGATGGGTTTGCAGACCGAGGTGGTCGCCGCTTATGCGCCGGGTGAATTCGGCGGGCAAGCGCCGCCGGATGTTCCCGTGAGCGGCGCGTTCAGTCTGGCGGCCCGGTTTCTGGCCGGGCAAAAGGCGGCGCTGGAATTCCTGCCGCCAAAACCGACCTTCATCGAGCGGCTCGTCGTGAAGTATTCGTCGGGCCGGTTGCGGACGGCGGGCGCGGCGGGCGCGGCGGCGGTGCTGCTGCTCCTGGGCGTGTTTGGTTATCAGCAGGCGGTGCTGTGGCAGTTGCGCTCGCAGTGGTCGCAAATGGCGGCGAAGGTCGGCGAACTGGAAAACGTGCAGGACAACCTCCGGCAATATGGCTCCTGGTATGACGGCACGTTCCGCAACCTGGCGGTCTTGCGGGAATTGTCGCTGGCGTTTCCGCAGGACGGCGCGGTGACGGCGAAGAACATCCAGATCCGCGACGGCGGCGCGGTGACCTGTTCGGGCACGGCGCGGGATTACGCGGCGCTGCTGGCGATGCAGGCGAGCCTGCGCGCGGCGGCCGGCGTGACCGACTTGAAGCTGCAGCAGGTGCGCGGCAAGACGCCGATGCAGTTTGTGTTCGCATTCAACTTCAACCACGGAGGCGGCAGTGAAAATTGAAAATCGCCAGCAATTTCTGGTCATGCTGACCATCGCGGCGGCGGCGCTGTTCGTGGGCGTGAATTTTATCCTGACGCCGCTGGGCGGCTGGTGGTCGTCGCGGCAGGCGCAGATCAAGGATTTGCGCACGAAGGTCAGCGAGGGGCGGCAGCTGATCAAGCGCGCGACGTTTGTCAGCAGCCGCTGGGCGGACATGCAGAAAAATTCGCTGCCGGCCAACACCTCGCTCGCCGAGCAGCAACTGTTCAAGGCGGTGGACGACTGGTCGCGCGGCAGCGGCGTGGAGGTGACAAGCATGACGCCGCAATGGAAAAATGATTCGACCAATTATCTGACGCTCACCTGCCGCGTGGAGACTTCAGGCGATCTCGGCACGTTGAGCCGGTTCCTCTATGACTTGGAAGCCGGCCCGATGGCGCTGCGGCTGGACTCGGTCGAGTTGAGCGCGAAGGACAAGGACGGCCAGCAAATGACCATGAGCACGGACATCAACGGGCTGGCGCTGCTGCCGCCCAACGCCAAATGAAACCGCCACGCACATTCATCATTCTGGCGCTCGCGCTGACGGGCGTCCTCGGCGCGCGGGCGCAGTCGTCAAACCAGGTCCCCGGCCCGGCGGATTACGCGGCGTTCAGCCGGTTCATCACGGAGCGGAATATTTTCGACCCGAACCGGCAGCCGCATTTCTCCGGCCGGCGCACGGTTTTGCGGCCGCGGACGCATTCGCCCTCGGCCCCGGCGTTTTCGCTGGTCGGCACGATGGCTTACGAGAAGGGGCTGTTCGCCTTTTTCAACGGCAACAGCGACGAGTTGCGGCAGGCGCTGCCGGTCTCCGGCGCCATCGCGGGCTACACGGTGGCGGACATTTCGTATGGCCATGTCACGCTGGAGACGACCAATGCCGCCACCAACATTGCTGCGAAAGTGGAACTGAAAGTGGGCGACGTGATGCGCGAGGAAAACGGCGAGTGGCACTTTGCCGGGGCCGGCGACATCGCCCCGGCTTTCGGCCCGGACAGCGGCAGTCCACCGCCAGCCACCTCCGGTTCCACCCCGGCGGCCGGCGTCCCGGTCAGCGAACCCAATGACATTTTGAAACGACTCATGCAGAAAAGAGAACAGGAAAACCAATGAAAAAAATTACTTTTGGCCTGATGACGCTGGGCGTCGCGGGACTGCTGCTGTCCGCCACCGCGCAGGACGCGCCGGGTGACAACAATCCGCCGCCGCCACCGTCAACCGGCGACAACGGTGCGGAGGGCGGCGGCATTCCCCAGCCGCCGGAAGAACCGGCCGGCACGAATGACGCGGCCCCGCCGGCCGAGACCGCGCCCGCCGGAGAAAACGGCGGGGAGAATAATGCCGCCACCACGCGGACGGTGATTTTGCCCAGCCAGTCGCGACCCAAACCGGCGGAGGACTACACGTCCAATTTTCTGCCGCCGGCGGAGGCCGCCGGCACAAACAACCCAGATGAATTGCGGCTGAATTTTCGCAACGCGCCGCTGGACATGGTGCTGAATTATTTGAGCGACGCCGCCGGTTTCATCATCGTGCTGGACACGCATGTCAACGGCAACGTCAGCGTGATCAGCAGCCATCCGATGACGCGCGACGAAGCGGTGGAACTGCTGAATTCCGTCCTGAACAAGAACGGCTACGCGGCCATCCGCAACGGGCGCACGCTGACCATCGTGGACAAGAACGACGCGAAAACGCGCAACATCCCGGTGAAAACCGGCAACAATCCCGATGACGTCCCGGACAACGCGGAGATTGTGACGCAAATCATCCCGATCCGTTTTGTGGACGCGCAGAAATTGGTTTCGGACCTGGCCTCGTTTGTTTCGCCGCAGGCGACGGTCGCGGCGAATACGGACGGCAATTCCATTGTCGTCACCGACACGCAGTCGAACATCCGGCACCTGATGGAGATCATCCAGGCGATTGACGACAGCGCCGAGGCGGAGACCGAGATCCGGGTTTTTCATCTGAAATACGCCAATCCCACGGACGTGGCAACCGAGCTGGGCAATGTCTTTCCGAGCAACACTTCCGGTAGCGGCACGCAGTCGCCGATCCGTTTTGGCGGCCGGTTCGGGCGTTTTTTTGGCGGCGGCCGCGGTGGCGGCGGTGATAATTCCGGCGGCACCTCCAGCGCCGACCGCGTCAAAAAAGCGACGCAGGTGACGGCCGTGGCCGATTCCCGCATTCAGGCGGTCATCGTGACCGCGCCCAAGGATCTGATGACCCAGATCGGCAGCATGATGACGGATCTGGACGTGCCCTCGGCGCGCGACCAGAAAGTCTTTGTGTTTCACATGAACAACGGCGATCCGCAGCAGGCCGTGCAGGTGCTGCAAAACATGTTCCAGACCAGCGGCACTTCGCGCAATGGCAGCAGCAGCTCCTCGCAGAACAGCGCGCTGATGCAGCGGGCGCAAAATAACGCGACCTCCACCGGCACGTCGAGTTCCGGCAGCAGCAGCGGGCTGGGCCTGGGCGGCAGCACGAGGAACCGGGGCGGCGGCAGATTCTGAAACCTTTGACGGGAATTAAAATTTATGAAGACCAATTATTTCAAAATCATCTGCTTCGGGGCGCTGGCCCTGCTGCTGGGCGCGCCGGGCGGATTGCACGCGCAACAACGTTTCGGCGGGTTCGGCGGGTTCAACCGCAACAACAATAACAACAGCGGCTCCGCCAGCACCTATAACAACAACGGCACGGTCGGCAGCGCGACCATCAGCGTGGACCCGGAGACGCACAATATCATCGTCATCGCGGACGAGGCGACGAGCCTGCAGATCAGCAACGTCATCGCCAATCTCGACGTGCCGAAGCCGCAGGTGCTCATCAAGGTGGTGTTCGTCGAGGTGCAGGACAACAAATCTTCCGCCATCGGCGTGCAGGGCAGTTACAACGGCGTCAACAACAACTTCTCGCAGATCACCGGTTACGTGACGAATTTCACGGTGGTGGACAACGCGGTCGTGCCTTCCAGCATCACGCCGGTGCGGCAGAGTGTGAACGCCGGCAACAATTTCGGGCTGCCGCAAAGTTTGGCGGGGGCGACCGGAAGCGGCGGCATCTACCAATTTCTCGGCAAAGATTTCACGGCGACCATTCAGGCCATCGCCGCCGCCGGCAAGGCGCAGGTGCTGTCGCGTCCGTCCATTCTGGCGCGCGACGGCCAACTGGCGGAGATCGTCGTCGGGCAGAGCATTTTTCTGCCGAGCGGCGTCAGCCTGACTTCCGTGGGCAACACGGCCACCACGGTTCCCACCATCAACGGCAGTTATCAAAACGTCGGCATCCAACTGGATGTCACGCCGTTCATCGGGGAGAACAATCTGGTGCAGATGATTTTGGAACCGCAGATCACCTCCATTGACACTTCGACGCCCGGCCAGGTGATTCAAGGTGGCAGCCTCATTTCATCTCCCGTGTATGCGCCCAACCTCAACAAGCGCGCCGCCGACACGGTGGTGGTGACGCCGGATGGCGAACCAGTCGTCATCGGCGGTCTTATTGGCAACACCAAGTCTTCCAACGACAGCAAGATTCCGATCTTGGGCGACATACCGGTGCTTGGCCATTTGTTCAAGTTCAGCGCGAAGTCGAGCCAGAAAAACGAACTGCTGATCTTTCTCACGCCGCACATCATCCGCGCGCCGAACCAGCTGGCCGCCCTGACAAGCCATGAAACCCGGCAGTCGCAGCTCATCACCAATTCCATTTCCGAGCAGCAACTGAACCATTTCCTGGACCGCCTGCCGGTGAAGCAGAATTAGAAAATTGTCTTTTTCCCGCAGGCCGGCAGACTGAAACCCGAACCCCGACATGGAATTGAACCGCCGCCATCGCCTCGTTTTCGGCCTGCTGGCCGGCGTCTGGCTGCTCGTCGTGGGCTGGCAGGTGGAGGAGCACCTCCGCGTGGTCGAGGCCGCCCAGTCCGACCTTCGCAACCGGTCGCACGAGATCGCCAGCACCTTGAGCGCCGTCACCCGCGCGCTCCGGTTTCGCGGCGCGCTGTTTCAAGACCGGCTTGAACCCGTCCTCAACGAGCTGGTCAGCAACCACACCAACGCCATTCTCAACACGAGCGGCCTGCTGGCCCTGGCCCTGGTCAACACCGATGGCGATCCGGTTGTGACCGCCGGCGACACCAACCTGCTGGCCCGCGAAATTCTCGCCGACCGCGAGCGTTGGTTTGCCGGGTTCGTCACGTTTGTCCTGCCCATTGCCGGGGCCAGCGTCAGCCCCGATGACACCAACAGCGCCACGGTCGTCCTGCCGTCGTTCCGCAGCCTGAACAGCAGCAATCCTTCGCATGGCCGCGATTTTCCCCGGCGCGGGCCGCATCCGGGGGAAACGAACGCCCCCAACGGCGCGCAGTTTTCGCCGGGAAAATTCTCCGCGCCGCCCGCCCCGTCCGGCGATGAAGCGGCACCGCCGCCGCCCGACGGCCACGGCCGGCCGCCGGATGGTGGCGATCATTCGCGCGGCGGCAATCACCGTCCGCCGTGGATGCGCTGGATGAACGAGGCCGAGTTCAAGGCGCTCGCCGCCAAGCGTGAGCTGCACGGCCTCGTGCTGGTGATGTCCACCGACAATTACCGCGCCCTCTGCACGCACGACTGGTGGCTGCGCGGCATCATCGGATTTTTCGCCGCCATTTCCGCGCTCGGCGTCGGTTTGGCCTGGCGCAATGTCGGCCAGACCGCCGACCTTCAGATCCGCCTCGTGCGAGCGAGCGAACAGAATTCGCATTTGAAGGAATTGAACCTGGCCGCCGCCGGCCTCGCGCATGAGACGCGCAATCCGCTGAACATCATCCGCGGTCTCGCCCAGATGATTTCGCGGCTGCCGGACGCCTCGCCGGACGTCCGCGAACGTTCCAAGACCATCGTGGATGAAACCGACAAAGTGACGGCCCAGCTTACGGAATTCATCAATTACTCGCGCCCGCGCGAAGTGCGCCGCACGAAAATTCCCCTCGCCGCCGCCGGCCAGGAAATCATCCGCACGCTCGGCCACGATCTTGAGGAAAAGAAGCTCACGGTCGAAGTCGCCGGCGAACCGCTGGCCATCGAGGCGGATGAACAACTGCTGCGGCAGGTGCTGTTTAACCTGATTCTTAACGCGGTCCAGGCGGCGGACACCGGCGGGAAAATCCAGTTTCAGATCCGGCGCGCCAACGCCGCCGAGGCGGTTCTGGAAATCCGCGACCACGGCCCCGGCGTTCCGCCCGAACGCCGGCGGGAAATTTTCAAGCCGTATTTCACCACGCAGCAGAAAGGCACCGGCCTCGGCCTCGCCGTCGTGCAGCAGATCGTCCTCGCGCACGGCTGGGAAATCGTCTGCCTCGGCAACGAGCCGCGCGGCGCGGTCTTCCGCCTCTCGCATTTGAAAATCGCGGTGTGAACTGCGAGCCGTCAAACGGGCGGCAAACGCAAGGTGGAATCCAGCGGCGGCACGTCCGCCAGTTCCTTCCCGGCGGTCGGTCCGCCGAGTTTCTGGATGCGTTCCCCGCTCGGCTTCACCATGCGCTCATAGCTGCCCACCGCGTCATTGAATGAACTGTTGGCCTTTTCCAAACCGTCGCGAATTTTCTGAAAATGTTCGGTGAACTTCACCACGCGCACAAAAAGTTCCTGCGCCGCCTCCGCGATTTTCTGCGCGTTCTCCGTCTGTGCATGCTGCTGCCAGCTTACGCTCACCGAACGCAGCAGCGCGATGAGCGACGCCGGCGTCGCCAGCAAAATCCGCTTCTCCGCCGCCCACACGATCAGGTCGTGGTCGCCCTCCAGCGCCGCGCTGAACAGCGATTCCGCCGGCACGAACAATACGACGTAATCCAGCGCGTTCGGAAACTGGCGCGGGTAATCGCGGTCGGCCAGCGCCCGGATCGTCGCCTTCAATTTCGCCGCGTGCGCCACGAGCGCCTCCGCCCGTTTCATCGGCTCGGCGGATTCCAGCGCATTGAGAAAATCAAAGTCGGGAACCTTTGCGTCCACGATGATGAAACGCTCGCCAGGCAGTTTCACCACGAGGTCGGGCCGGTTTTCGCCGGAGGAAATTTGCTCGGAAAAATCACAATGCGCGCTCATGCCCGCCGCCTCGACCACGCGCCGCAAGGTTTCCTCGCCCCATTTTCCGCGCGCCTGGTTCGAGTGCAGCACCAGCCGGAACTGCTGCGTCTCCTGCGCCAGCGACTGGTTGGATTGCGCCAATGTTTCCAAGTGTTTTTTCACTTCGCCCAGCGCGGATGATTGCGCCGCGCTGCTTGATTGCAGGTTTTTCTGGTAGGTTTCCAACTGTTGTTTCAGCGGCTCGACCAAACCTTTGATCGCTTCCTGCCGCTGCGCGAGATCGCCTTTCGCCGTCTCCTGAAATTTGCCGAACGACTGTTCCGCCAGCCGTAAAAATTCCGGCGCGCTTTGCTTCAGTGCGTCCGCGCTCAACGCCTTGAACGTGTCGCGCAAATCCGCGACGGCCTTTTCCTGCGCGAGTTTCGCATCGCGCAAATTTTGTTCGTGAAGCTGTTTTTGCTCCGCGAGAATTTTTTCAGCGGCGGCCTGGTTCGCCAGCGCGGTGGCGAGTGACGTTTTGCTTTGGATCAGTTGTTCGCCGGCCTGCTTCAGTTCCGTTTCGCGTTGCGCGAGCCGTTGCTGCAAATCCGCTTCCAGTCGCGAATCAACAGGCGTGCTGGCGCGGCGAACGGCGAGCCGGCCAATAAAAAATCCAACCGTTCCGCCGACGAGGGCGGCGACGAGCAGTTGAATTTCGAGCGGCATAAAAAATCATCTCATCCTCATCGTCCTCCTCATTCTCGTTTTGACGATGAAAATGAGGACGAGGAGGATTTGAATTTAGAAATGGGCGATGACCTCGATCTCCACGCCCGCAGCTTTCGGCAGACCGGCGACCTGGATGGTGGAACGCGCCGGAAAGTTTTCCGTGAAATACTTCGCGTAAATTTCGTTCATGCCGGCAAAGTTCGCGAGGTCGGTCAGGAAAACGGTGGATTTCACGACATTCGCAAACGTCAGTCCTTGGTCGTCCAAAATCGCCCTCACGTTTTGGAGGACGCGATCAGTCTGCACTTTGATGTCGCCGGTGACGAGGCTGCCGTCCTGCGGATCAATCGGGATCTGGCCGGCGCAGAACAGCAGATCGCCGACGCGCACGGCGTGGTTGTAAGGGCCGACGGCGGCGGGTGAACTTTTCGGTTTGATGATGGTTTTGGTTGCCATAAATATGGCGGGAAGTCTTGCGGCTTTGCCCGCGCGGGTCAAGAAATCCGCGTTCCTGATTTCATTCGCCCGCCAATGGCAACGCTGCTATTCTGTGCGGCCAAATAAATGCCTGTTCCGCATCCCAACGCTGACGCCGTCGCGCAACTCAAAGCCGCCGCCGAGATTCTCGAAAAAGCGTCGGCCAACCGCGTGCTGCTCGGCCAGTTGTCCGAGGCGGAACGCACGCGCTTGTTGAAGGCCGCCGGCGACATTTACTGCCCGGATTTGACCCAGCGCCGCAAGCTGGTGAAGGCGACCGTGAAACAGCGCAAGGCTGAGAAAGTCCGGCGCGATCAGGCGAAGCTCCACGAGACCGGCATCCGCAAGCTGCGCCGCGAAAAAGTTTTCACCACGCCGAATGTTTTTCCGCCGAAAAGTTTTGAGCAAAAAGAAATCGCAGACGATCCCGAATTTCGCGAAGTCGTCGAGCCGCAAAATTGTTACATCTGCAAAAAAGATTATTCCGCCATTCACCATTTCTACGACCAGCTTTGCCCGAAGTGCGCGGAGTTGAATTTTTTCAAGCGCACCGAGACGGCGGATTTGCGCGGACGCGTCGCGCTGCTCACCGGCGGCCGCGTGAAGATCGGTTATCAGGCGGGGATAAAGCTGCTTCGCGCCGGCGCGCATTTGATTGTCACGACTCGCTTTCCGCGCGATTCAGCCATGCGTTATTCGCAGGAACCGGATTTTGAAAATTGGAAAAACCGGCTGGAAATTTTTGGACTTGATTTGCGCCACACGCCGAGCGTCGAAGCGTTTTGCCGTCATTTAATGACGGCTCATTCGCGATTGGATTTTATTATCAATAATGCCTGCCAGACCGTGCGTCGGCCGCCGGATTTTTACGCGCACATGATGGAAAACGAAACGGGGTCGCTGAAAAATATGCCGGCTGCCGCGCGCCGACTTCTCGGCCCTTATGAAGGCTTGCGCGGTTATCATATTTTGCCGGAAGCGGGAGGATTACCAGCAGAAGAGAACAAAGAACCTTCGTTGTCTTCATTATCTTCGGCAAAAAATTTTCTGCCCGGACTCACGCACGCGGCGGAATTATCGCAAGTGCCGCTTTTGCCGGAAGAAATTGAAGCGCAAAAAGGTTTGTTTCCCGAAGGAAAATTGGACCAGGATTTGCAGCAAATTGATTTGCGCGAAAAAAATTCCTGGCGTTTGCTCATGCACGAAGTCCCGTCCGTCGAGTTGCTCGAAGTGCAGCTCGTCAATGCCATCGCGCCGTTCCTTCTCAACGCGCGGCTCAAGCCGCTCATGCTCCGCACGCCGGAACGCGACAA
>Ga0164241_10004721_pt1 | contig 13040 bp, 13 predicted proteins | sample OricomyardsoilBY_FD_108780 | JGI IMG/M metagenome (GOLD analysis project Ga0164241, IMG submission 108780) | Backyard soil microbial communities from Emeryville, California, USA - Original compost - Back yard soil (BY) | ecosystem: Environmental > Terrestrial > Soil > Unclassified | place: USA...
GCGAGGACCTTGGACAGGGTCGCACCGGACCGTTCCGGAGCGAACGGTCGAAGCGCTTCGGCGAGCTCGGCGACGTCGGGATAGCGCCGCGCGCGGTCCTTCTCTAGGCAGCGCATGACGACCGCGCGCATCGCGCCGGGTACGTCGTTTCGATACTGAGACAGCTCGCGCGGCGGCTCTTGCATGATGCTGACGACGAGCGCGGTCATCGTCTCGGCGTCGAAGGGCGGCGCGCCCGCGAGGAGCTCGAACAAGATGGCGCCGAGCGCCCACACGTCGCTCCGCGCGTCCACGTCGCGCGTCGAGCGCATCTGCTCCGGCGACATGTAAAACGGCGAGCCCATGACGTCGCTCGTCTTCGTCATGCCCTTGTCGCCGGTCTCGTTCGTGAGCTTCGAGATACCGAAGTCGAGCACCTTCACCGAAGGCGTCCCGTCGACGCGGAGGGTCAGAAACAGGTTTGCCGGCTTCAGATCGCGATGGACGATGCCCAGGCTGTGCGCTTCTGCGATGGCCTCGCAAGCCTGCAGGATCCACTCGGCGACGTCGTCGATGCGTTGGCGACCTCGCTGCTTGACGATCGCAGAGAGATCGTGGCCGTCGAGATACTCCATGACCATGTACGGAACGCCGTCGTCGAGCGAGCCGACGTCGCTGACGCGCGCGACGTGCTCGCTGCGGATGCGCACCGACGCCCGAGCTTCTCGCAGGAAGCGCTCTGCCGCGGCAGGGTTCTTCGCCGCCGAGGGCAGCAGGACCTTGATGGCGACCTGCTCTTCCAGCTGCAGGTGCGTCGCGGCGAGCAGGGCGCCGAAGCCGCCGATGCCGAGCACCCGCTCGACCCAGTACTTTCCTGCGAGCACTTGCCCTGGCTTGTAAGCGACCTCGTCCTTGTCCATCCGGCCCTCGAGGGCGCGTCGGGCCGTCCCGAGCCCCGAGCTTGGACGAGGCTAGCAGAGAATCGCCACGGTCCGACCGGCGACGAGAAGCGGCTCTCTTGAGCCCTTCCCGCGTCGTGGGGTCAGCCTCCGACGACCGAGATGATGCCCGCGACGTCCGCCTCGCCCCAGAGCCACACGTGCACGAACCAACCGTCTCGGCGAACCACCGACAGCACTCGCAGATCCTGGCCACAGGGCTCGATTACGTGGCTTCCGTCGAACGCTCCGGCCTGAGACTTCGCACGAAACGCTTCGGCGCGAGCAAGCTCCTTCGCCTCTGGCTCGCCCCAGCGATCGGTGAGGAGCCCCTCCGGGTCGACGACGACATACGCAACGACCCCGGGTAACTTGGACCACGGACGAATCTTCTGGGTGTCCGTACGCGTTCGTTGTTGGGCGCGCATCCTCTCACGGCGAGGTCCCGAGCGGGGCGGAGCGGAGTCGGGATTCGACGCCTCTGGCCTCGTGGAGTCGGCCTTCGTCGCGGTCGAAGCCACGGCGCGAAGTCCGGTCGATTTCCTATCCCCCTGAGGGCTACGGTCGCGCTTGTCGTTCATGTTCCTGCGGATCGATCGAGCAGCTTGCACGCGCTACGCATAGCGACAGTCGTGCCAATCCCCAATCGCCGATACTCCGCGCAGTTACCACCACCCCTCCTTGCAAGGATGCAATGCTGGGCACGCGTCACGGTTGCGCATGCGAAAACGAGGTCGGAAAAACCGCTCGTGTAAGCTCTCGAGCCGTGTTTCCGTTCGGACACCCGATGAACCGCTTGGCGATCGCTTCCATCGCATGTCTCGGCCTCGCGACGACGGGGTGCGCTGAGATTCATCGGAATCAGATCTCGACTGCCGACGAGGTCGTCGACACGGAGCCGAAGATCGTCCCGAGCCCGGACTTCGAGGCGGATCTGAAGCAGCAGTCGACCGTGCTCACAGTGCGTGTACGGCCCCATTGCTCTCTCGTAGAAGAAGAGACGGTCGAGACGACGACGACCTACGAACAGGACGTCGACGACGACGACCAAGTTTGGATGACGTTCCTCGGGGTTGGAGGCACGCTGCCGCTCGGCGGCGGCATCGCCCTGCTTGCGGACTCGCCCAACGTCTACGACTCGAACCTCAACGCGAGGACGTACAACCCGACCGGCAAAGACGCGGCGATCGGGCTCGGAACGCTTCTCACGTTGACCGGCACGGCCATGATCTTACCGCCGATGATCAACGCGTTCCGCGGGGTCGGCGACGATCACGAGACGCACGCTTCCACGCGCCAGGGGAAGGTCCTGAAGCCCGTCGTCGCTTGTGATGGTCGGCAGGTCACGAGCTACATGATCACCGGTCGCACGCAGCAGGGGGGCAACGTCTCGCTCGGAGCTGTCGCCGCCCCATCCTTCGAAGCGACGATCGATCTCAACCAGCAGCTCGGCCCCGCGTTCTTTCAGACCATGCCCCCGCCTGTGTCGCTCGCGGTCTGGATCAACCAGAAGTTCGTCGGAGAGGTCGATCTCCGCGAGATGACGCAGGCCGCGCTCACGCGACAGGCCGAAGCCGACGAGCTCGCGTGGCGCAGCGCCGAATCCGAGGCGTGCGCGAAGCAAAGGACGGACGCCTCTTGCGCGGGCGTCTCGCGGTACCTCGCGGCGCTTCCTAGCGGCAAGCACGCGAGCGAGGCGCAGCAGCTTCTCGGCAAAGCCGGCCCGTCGCAGGCGGTGGTGGCGGTCGATCCGAACCTCGGCCGATTGGACCGCGCGCGTCAGGCAGCCGCCGACGCCCAGCAGAACGCGATCGACAAGGCGCAGCAAGCGGCGGACGTCGCCGCCGAAAAGGCCGCAATCAAAGCCCAAGAGGAGCTGGAGAAGGCCGCAAGGAAGGCGTGCGCAGAGTCTTGCGCTCACGAATGCGCGAAGGACGTCGACTGCAAGGCATCGTGCCTGCGCGAGGTCTGCCAATGAGGCGGGCGCACCACCTCGTCGCGTGGGCGCTCGTCGCGACGATCCTCGGCGCCGCGCCGCTCGCTTGCTCGCTCGACAATCAAGAGGGGCCGAACGTCACGTGTGCGATGCTCGACTGCGGTCGAGTGAACTCGTGCAAGGACGGCATCATCGCCCAGTGCGTCGACGGCAAGACCATGCGCTTCCACGTCTGCGGGACGGACGACATCTGTGGCTCGACCTGGCAGGTCCCCGGTCAATATCGATGTCAGGCCGAGGACACCGACTGTGAGGGCTGCCGACCCGAGCGAACCGGCTGCGACGACCTGCCGTCGAGCGGCGGCGGTGGCGCAGGTGGCTCGGGCGGCCCCGCGACCACTGGCACGACCACGAGCGGCGGCGCGGGCGGCGCTGGTGGTGGCGCGGCGAGCGGCGGCGCGGGCGGCAGCGGCGGCGCGGGCGGCAGCGGCGGCGCGGGCGGGGGGATCTGATGCGTCGACTGACGATGGGGATCGGGCACGGTTCGCGCGTCCGCGTGGCTCTCGCGGTGCTCGGTCTCGGTCTCGGGATCGCGGCCGCCGCGTGTGGTGACAGCGCCGACGGCGGCGATACGGACGCGCTCGTCGCGTCGTGCAAAGACTTCTGCTCGGGGTTCTTCGGCGTCAGCTGCAGCACGCAGAGCTCGCTCACCGAGAGCCAATGCAACTCCGCGTGCGACTACCTCCCCACGCAGCTCGACGGTCAGTGTGTCGCCGAGTACCAGGCGACGTTCGACTGCTCGAACGCGGGCGGCTACCAATGTGTCGACGGCGTCGGTCCCGCGCCGAAGGCAGCGTGCGTGGAAGAGTCGACGGCGCTCAACGCGTGCACGAGCAGTCTCGGCTGCAAGAAGTATTGCAAGGCAGCCATCGACGCCGGATGCGGAGGGACGTCCGAAGATGCGTGCGTCGACGACTGCCAGGCGGATCGCACGGCGTTCGAGACCTGCAGCTTCGATCTCGATTCGCTCCACGACTGCCAGACCGAGAACGGGGTTTCGTGCTCGGGAGGTGCGCCTTCGACGGCCGGCTGTGAGGACGAGGCCACGCAGATCTCGGACTGCCTGGCCACTTTCGTCGATGGGTGCCTCGGTTACTGCTACGCGTCGGTGTCGAACGGTTGCTCGGCCGAGTCGCGAGACGCGTGCGTAGAAGGGTGCAGTGCGACGAAGAACGCGAACGCGTCGTGCACCTACCAGTACGAATACTGGCTCGAGTGCGTCGCACGAAGTTTCTCGCCAACGTGTGCGGTGGGTGAGCTCGACGCGTCCGAGTGCGCCTCCGATCGTCAGTCGTACGACAGCTGCATCGGCAACTGATCCGAGCCGAGAAAAGGAAACGGGATGGCGGACTTCTTCGAGGACGTGACGCAGACGCCGCGAGCGCTGAGCGAGGGCTCGTGCGATCTGCCCATCCTCTATCGAGACGCTTCGATCGTCGGTGTGTTCTGGAACGTGGACATCGCGCCGGCGCGCGAGGTGCTCGCGGGGGCCACGATCGAGCCGTGGCCGCTCCTCGGTCGCGCTGTCGTGGCGATCTATGCCTGGGAGTATCGCGACAGCAGCGTGGGCAGCTACGGAGAGGTGGGTCTCGGCATTCAAGCGCGTCGCAAAGGCAGCTCGCCGTCGCTTCTTCGACTCGGCCTCGACATGAAGGCACAGGAAGATCAGGGCATCTGGGTCGTCTCGCTGCCCGTGACCACGCGGGACGCGTACCGCGCCGGCGTCGAGATCTGGGGCTACCCGAAGTACGTCACGCCGATCGAGACGCGCTTTCACGAGACCATCCACGTCCGCCTCGGCGATGAGCTGTCGCTCGAGGTCGCGCCCATCCGAGGTCCCGAGTCCGTAGGGCTCCCCGTCGTCACGTACACCGAGAAAGAGGGCGTGCTCCTTCGAACCGTGATCGAGGTCGACCATCGGGTGCGCTGGGGACTCGGAGGCGGGACGAAGCTCGAGATCCTCGGCAGCGGGCGGACCGCCGACGCCGCGAAGGCGCTCGGCCTCGCCGACAAGCGTCCGAACGCCGTCTTCAGAACCGACGGCTTCCGGGCCAAGCTCCCCGCGGGCGTCGCGCTCGGACCGATCCGCGAGTAGCGGTCGGGGCGATCGGGGGGCGGCGTTTCGGCCGGAAAGCGCCCCGTGTGGTGGGTCGACGGGGACTCGAACCCCGGACCAACGGATTAAAAGTCCGCAGCTCTACCGACTGAGCTATCGACCCACGCTCGGGGCTGACCCCGAGCGGCGCGGAGCCTATCACGACATTCCGCTCGGTCGACTTTCTCCCAAACGGTTCGCAGCATATTCTGCTCGGAGTCCCCCATGAGCAACGCAGACGAGACCGAGTCCTTCGCCGCCCTGTTCGAGACCGTGGGAAAGGGGAAGGCGGCAAAGCGCGCGCGGCGCGGCGATCGCTTGGACGTGCACGTCGTCGCGATCGGCAAGGACGCGATCTTCGTCGACCTCGGTGAAAAGCAAGAGGGCTACATCGATCGCTCGGACATGCCGACGGGCGACGGCGCGCCGAAGATCGAGATCGGCACGACCATCGCGGCGATCGTGGCCGAGTCCGACGGCGAGCGCTTGCGCCTGACTCCCGTGCTCGTGCGTGTGGCGGCGAAGCCCGGGGAGATCGATTCGGATGGAGAGATCGTGCAGATCCCGCGAGCGCGAGGCGGCCCGCTCCTCGTCGAGGGCGCCCACGTGCGCGGCACGGTCTCGGGCGTCGAGCGCTACGGCGTCTTCGTCCAGCTCGAGGGGACACAGGGACGCGGCGGACGTGGCTTGATCCCCACGGCCGAGACGGCCACGCCGCGGGGCGCCGATTTGAAGAAGCTCTTTCCGCAGGGCGCGCCGGTCGAGGCGAAGATCCTCGCGATTCAAGAGGACGGAAAGATCCGCCTGTCGATCAAGGCGCTCGAGTCGGATGCGGAGAAGCGCGATTTCACCGAGTACGCGAAGGGCGAAGCCAGCGACGTCCCGGCAGGCGGCGGGGGCGGCAAGACCGGGAAGGCGCCTGCGCCGCGAGGCTTCGGGACGCTGGGCGACCTGTTGTCGAAGTCGGCGCCGAAGCGCCGCTGAGTCAACCCATCGAACCGTGTCAACCGGTCGAAACCGTGTCAACCGGTCGAACCGTGTCAACCGGTCGAACCGTAGCCGCCTGCGCCGCGCGCGGTGTCGTCGAGCGACTCGACCTCGAGCCAGTCGGCGCGCGTCACCGACGCGAACACGATCTGCGCGATGCGCGCGCCCGGCTCGACGACGAACGTCTCTTGGCCGTGGTTGATGAGGACCACGGCCACCTCGCCGCGGTAGTCCTCGTCGATGGTGCCCGGCGCGTTCAGCACAGTGACGCCGTGCTTGAGCGCGAGGCCGCTTCGCGGGCGAACCTGCGCCTCGTGGCCTTTTGGTAGCGCGAAAGCGAGGCCCGTCGGGATGAGCTTGCGTTCTCCGGCGCCGAGCTCGTGCGGTTTCTCGATCGCGGCGCGAAGATCCATTCCGGCCGCCCCGTGGGTCCCGTAGGCGGGAAGGGGGAGGTCCCCTCGAACGCGCTTCACCCGCACTCGGATGGGATCGCGGGTGGTCACGAGGCCCCGGGCGTGAGATGCGCGACCTCGTCGATCTTGCCGAGCGCGACGTCGTCACGGATACGTCCGGCGTCGTCAAAGCCCGCTGTCAGCGCGCGCTTGAGCAAGTCGACGGCGCGTCCCTCGTCGCCTGCACGCGCGAAGCTGCGCGCGGCGTCGAAGGCATCGCTGCCCTCGCGGTCTCGCATGAACGCCGCCTCGAAGAGGCGCCCAGCCCAGTGCGGGACGTTCGCATCGAGCAAGATGCCCCCGAGCGTCCGAAGATCGTGGGACGAGATCTGCTCGGCGCAGTCGAGCGCGAGCGCGCCTGCGCGGGCAGCTTCGCCGACCCCGAGGAGCGCTTGAACGAGCGGACCGAAGACCTCTTTTCGCGTGTCGCCCTGCGAGCGCGCGAGCTCGAGCACGACGCGCGCGCGCCCCGGATCGCCCTCTGCAAGCGCCAACGCGCCGAGGATCGCGGCGTCTGGCGTCGTGATGCGCCCGATGCGTCCGACGATCGCGCGGACCGAGGGGATGTCACCCTTCGCGAGCTCGGCCCAGGCGCACAGCGTCAGGGCTTCGACCACGGCGCGCGGGGAGGGTCGCAGGCCCGCGAAGGGTCGGCCCTCTGCGATGGGGCGTGCTTTGGCGATGGCGGCCACCGGATCTTCGGCGTCGAGGAGGAGCTTTGCGTCGCGGAGCTCTTTCGCGATCGGGGGAGCGACCTGGTTGCTCGTGTCGACGCGCTTGGCCGCGACGCCGCTCTCTTCGAGGACCGTGCTGATCTCTCGAAGACGCATGACCGCTTGAATGGCAGCGCTGCCGAGGATCATGGCGCCGAAGATCTGTCCCTGGGTCAGACACCAAATGGTGAGCAGGATGCCAACGGCAGCGCTGATCCCGAGCGTCACGCGGAGCCGGCGGGGACCGAGCGCGTGCTGCAAGATGTGGCCCCCGTCGAGCGGGATGACGGGGACCAGATTGAAGAGGCTCCAGAACATGTTGACCCACATGACCAACATGACCGCGCTGCGCGCGCCCGAGGACATCTCGATGCCGCTCGCCAGGACGCCGTACGTCAGCCCCGCGAGCACGAGCCCGGCGAGAGGCCCAGCGAAGGAGATGAACACGAGCTTCGGTCGCGACAGCGGCAGCACCGCGGTCGGCATGGTCACGCCGCCCATGAAGTGCAGGCGAATCGCCGCGCGGATGCCGAAGGTCCGGAAGGCGAGCGCGTGACCGAGCTCGTGGATGAGCACTGAAACGAACACGACCAGGAACCAGAGCAGGAAGTCGAGCGGTGCTTTCGCCCCCGACGCCCACGCGATGAGCAGGGCCGAGAGGACGAAGCTCCCGGTGATCTCGAGATCGTGGCCGAAGAGACGAACGTTCATCCCTGTTCCTTATAGTACTTCGAGGGACCCTCCGGGAGGCGACGAGGCCATTTTCTTGGCGCAGTGGCCCAAAACCGCGATGGTCGCGTCATGGGCTCTGGTCGCTTCTTCGCTGCGCTTCTCGGCTCCACTCTCGTCCTGGGCGCCATCGTCGGCTGTGGCGGGAGCACCTCTGAGCCTGCGCGCGTGTCCGTCGAAGCCGACGCTCACCCGACGAGCTCTTCCGCGGGTGAAATCGTCGCCGCTTCCAGCGCGTCGGTGGCGGACGCGCCGACGAGCGAGCCCGTGTCCTCTGCCGCGACTGCGGCCTCGGCGCCCGCCCCCCCCGCCGCACCGCCGCTCCCGAAGGGGACCGTCGTCCTGCACGTCGGCGACTCGTTCGTGCACTCCGGCCTGACGCAGGAGCTTCGAAAGAAATTCGAGCCGCTCGGTGTGAAATACGAAGTGCGCGCCGAAAAGAGCACGAACAGCCTCGACTGGGCCAAGCGCCTCCCGGAGATCGTCAGCGCGACGCAGCCCGATCTGGTGATCGTCACCCTCGGCGGCAACGAGATCGGTTCGAAGTATCTCGACGTCGAGGCTCACGCTGTCGAGCGCATCGTCAAAGCGATCGGGGATCGTCCGTGCGTATGGACGACCCCGCCGCTCTGGATGGAAGAGTCCGGTGTCTTCGACGCGATCCAGACGCACGTCGCGCCGTGCCGCTTCTTCGAGACGGACGTCATCGTCGGCAGCTTTCTGCCCCGACGCGACGGGATCCACCCGACGATGGAGGGCGGCGCCACGTGGGGCGATGCGCTCTTCGGGTGGCTCGAGCGCGAGCGGGTGGGCGCGGCTTCGCCCTGGGAGCTTCGTCCCGCGCCGGCCGACGAACGCGCCACGAAGGGTCGGCGCGGGCCGCTTCCCCACTGACGCGGCCGATTCTGCTGGGATGCGGCGCCTTTCGGCGTGGCTGCAACGCGACTAGGCTCTGTTCCATGGCTTGGTCACGATCTTCTCTTCGGCCCTGGAAAGCGGTCTCGCTCTTCTCCATCGCCCTCGGCGGCGCCTTTTCGGGCGCGTGTAGCGTCGACACCGAGGGCCTCTTCGGCGACGCGACGGGCGGAGTCGGTGGCACGGGTCAAGGCGGCGCGACGAACGACACGAGCTCGATGACGACGGCCTCGATGACGACCGACGTGACGACCACGGGGTCGATGAGCACCGTGACCAGCACGGCTGCGGGAGCGATGTGCGGCAACGACGCGCTCGACCCAGGCGAAGAGTGCGACGGCGCGGCTCTCGGCGGCGCGACGTGCGCAGATCTCGGATTCACGAACCCGGCGGGCACAAAATGCACTGCGTCGTGCACGCTCGACTACGGCGACTGCTTGAACGTGTGCGGCAACGGCCAGATCGAGCCGAACGAAGACTGCGACGACGGCAACACCTCCGAGCTGCTCGATGGTTGCTCGAAGACCTGCAAGGCGCTCGGTACGAGCTGCGCCGCGGCGGTCCCTGTCGCGCTCTCGCTCGGCACGACGAAGATCGCCGGGACGACCGCGCTCGCCGACGACACGTTTCAGTCGCAAAACGCGATGGGTTGCATGGACACGACCGGCGGAGACTTGGTCCTCGCCATAAGCCCCACCGAGGCGGGGTTCGTGACGGCGTGGCTACCCCGCGCGTCGACGAGCTTCGACTCGGTGCTCTACGTCCGCAACACGTGCGACGACGCTGCCTCGCAGGCGCTCTGCAACGACAACTACCTTCAGGGCGGCTCGAACAACGATGACGGCGGCGAGCTCGTCTCCGTCTACGTCCCCGCGGGACACACCATCTACCTGTTCGTCGATGGGTACGCAGGCGAGAGCGGAACGTTCGAGCTGTCGCTCGATCTCTCGAAGGGCGACAACTGCGCGGACCCGGTGCCGCTGACGGTCGAGGGGTCGAGCGACATCGTCCTGCTCGGCTCGACGGCCGGTTTCGCGAACGACGCGAGCACGACGACCACTCCGTGCTTCGGCGCGGGCGCCGGCCCCGATGTGGTCTACCAGGTCACGACCGCGAGCTCGGACACGTACAACTTCGCGACGTCGGCGAGCTTCAACTCGGTGACGTACGCGCGGTCGAGCTGCGGGGACTCGGCGACGCAGCTCGTCTGCGACAGCCCCGGTCTCTCGAACGACTCGGACGTCGACGTCGACGCGACGACGAACGTACCGACGTACGTTTGGGTCGACGGCACGAGCGGCGCCTCCGGGACGTATCGCCTGACGATCTCGCACTGAACCCCCGCTCGGGCACGTTCGGCTTCAGAGTCGCCCGGCGTCACCGCTCGCCGAGCGAGCTCGCGATCACATCGCGCACGTCGCGCATCAGCTCTTTGCGTCGCGCCTGTCCGTAGGAAGGGGCGTCAATGGGTGGAAGAAGCGTGATCTCGACGCGCGCGCCCGGGCTCACGATCAAGCTGTCCGGCGCGAGGAGCTGCTCGGTCCCCGTGATCGTCATCGGTAGGATGCGCGCGTTCGCGTCGAGCGCGATGTGAAAGCCTCCCGATTTGAACTCGCCGAGGCGACCGGTCTTGCTCCGCGTCCCCTCGGGCGCGATCCACACGCGCGTGCCGCCCTGGAGAAGATCCTTCGAGGCGCGGAGGCTCTCGATCGCCTTCTCGCGCTTGCCCCGGTCGACCTTGATGAACCCAGCCGCGAGCATCGCGCTTCCGAAGAGCGGGACGCGGAAGAGCTCCTTCTTCGCGACCATCCGGATCCGACCGGGCACGGCGCAATACACCGACGGGACGTCGTAGTAGCTGCGATGGTTGCTCATCACGACGAGCGGCTCGCCGTCGGGGACGTTCTCCAGGCCGCGCACGTGGATCTCTGCGCCCGCGCGGCGCAGCATGTTTTGACCCCACCAGCGGAGGCGCGCGTCGACGTCGTCCGGCGACAGGCTGTTCGTCAGGCCGTCCGCGAACGTGGGGAACGTGATCTTCGCGGTGATGCCGACGGCCCGGAGCGTGTCGAAGACGGTCATCCGTGGCGCTGAGTCTCACACGCCGAGGCCTCGCGGAACAAGCCGGACACGTCGTCGATACTCTCGGTGTCTGCGTCAGACTCCGAGCAGGGTGATGTCGAGGGTCCGCGAGTGCGAGGCGTCGCGGTGCTCGAACACGTAGAGCGCCTGCCAGGTCCCCAGCGCGAGCGTGCCGCGGCGGATCGGAATCGTCTCGCTCGTCTTCGTGATCGCGCTCCTGAGATGCGAGGGCATGTCGTCGGGGCCCTCGTCGTCGTGCTCGTAGCTCGCGTCGCGCGGCGCGACTTTTTCGAACCAACGCGCCAGATCCGACAGCACTCGAGGATCGGCGTTCTCCTGGATGACGAGGCTCGCGCTCGTGTGGCAGATGAAAATGTTCGCGATGCCCGTCATGATCCCCGAGCGAGCGACGATGGCGCGCACGTCCTCGGTGACGTCGACGAAGCTCTTGCGTCCTCCGCCACCCGGGGTACGCACGATGAGCGTCTCGGCATGCGTCTTCATTGGGTGACGACGTCCGCGATGAAACCCCAGCTCGCCCAACGCTGGAACCAGAGGCCGACCTTCGGCCCCAGCGCCGCCGCCTCGTCCTCTGGGAGGAGAGTCGCCGCGACCGCGCACGCCTCGACGAGCGTCTGGCCGGCCGCCAAGGACTCGAGGAGCGCGAAGGCGGTCGGCTCGAGCTCTTCGAAGTGAACGAGGTGGTTTCTTCGAAAGACGGCGATGAGGGACTCTCTCTGTTCGGGCAGCGGCGGCTCCGGGCCGAGATCGCCTTCACCGGCCTCTTCTGCGACCGCGCGCTCGCGCACCTGCTTTCGGAGCACCTGCACGGGATACGAGAGGCGCAGGCGGTAGACCAACGGCGAGAGCACGATGCGCGCGGCTTGCCACGCCTCGGGGCTCAACGCAGAGAGGCGCGCGGCGTCGAGCGGTGGCGGATCGGGACCATCGAAGACCTCGATGAACGCAAGCTCGTAGCGGACCATGTCGTGCGCCATGCCGGCGATCGACGGAGCGAGCCCCGCGCTGTCGATGAACGCGAGCATCTCTTTTCCGAGATCACGCAGCGAAGGCGTGTGCGGTGGGTACGCGGCGAGGTATCGCCGCGACAAGTCGTGAAATGCGTCGTCACCGACGATGCGCTTCAACCCGAGAAAATCGTCGCCGAGCGACTCGTCGTGGCGCAGCCAGAACTGGCGTCGATAGATGTCGACCTGCTCTGCGGGCGACAGACGCTCGTTGCCAGAGACCCACTTCGCGCATTCGGTAGCGAGCGCCGCGTCGTCCACGACGGGCTCCGAGCGCATGAAGGTCGCGTCGAGGAAGCGCTGGAGCTCGTGGAGCGATGCGGGCGGTGTCGGCTCTTCGGGTCGAGCGCTCATGCCCGTGCTCCGACCCCATCGGAAGCGCCGTGGCGCTTCGCGAGGGACGCATCCCGCAAGCCGCGAGCCTTCTCGACCTCGGCCATCAAGGTCTCGAAGCTCGGGATCTCGTCGTCCCACTCGATGAGCGTCGGGACGCGCCCGGCCTTCTCGATCGTGAGCGCGTAGAGCTTCCAGACGTCGTCCGTCACGTGCCCCGAGTGCGTGTCGAGGATGTACTTCTCCATCTTCGTGTGGCCCGCCAAGTGGATCTGCACCACGCGATCCATCGGGATGCCGGCGATGTAGTCGAGCGGATCGAAGCCGTGATTTTGGCTCGAGACGTAGATGTTGTTGACGTCGAACATGAGGCCGATGTCGGCGCGCTCGACGATCTCGCTGACGAACTCCCACTCGGTCATGACGCTCGACGTGTAGGTGAGGTAGCTCGATACGTTCTCGAGCGCGAAACGGACCTCGAGGAAGTCCTGCACGATGCGCGCGCGCTCTGCGACGTAGCGCGCCGCCTCGGTCGTCATGGGCATCGGCAGTAGATCGTGGAGGTTCTTCTCGTCGGCGCCGGTCCAGCAGAGGTGATCGGAGAGCCACGGCGTGCCGGTGCGCTTCACGAGGCGCTTCAACTTGGCGAGGTACTCCCAGTCGAGCGGGCTCGCCGAGCCGATCGACATGGAGACGCCGTGCTGCACGAGCCGGTACGAGGCGAGCGCGCGCTCGAGGTTCGCGATGGGGCGCCCCCCTTCGACCATGAAGTTCTCGCTGATGATCTCGAACC
>Ga0164241_10004722_pt1 | contig 13040 bp, 8 predicted proteins | sample OricomyardsoilBY_FD_108780 | JGI IMG/M metagenome (GOLD analysis project Ga0164241, IMG submission 108780) | Backyard soil microbial communities from Emeryville, California, USA - Original compost - Back yard soil (BY) | ecosystem: Environmental > Terrestrial > Soil > Unclassified | place: USA...
AAAATCAATTCCAGCAGCATCGTCCGGTCGTTCGCGGCTGGCAGCACGGCGAAGGCGCAGTTGCCGGCTGCGGTGCCGAGCAGCAAATCCATCGCGCCCGCGACCAGCGGATGATCCCACGTCAGAAAGCCAACGTCTTCGCGGCCCAGCGCGCGGCGGCGATCACAGGTGGCGATCATCCCTTCGGCGGGCATGGACGGAAATGAATCGGTGATGATGCCCTGCGGATTCAATTGCCAGGTGTGCGGCGCGAGTTCTTCGATGTGAACGCCGAAGTGATCGAACACATCGAGCAGATAATTTTCCAAATCTGGCTGCCGGTCTTGTTCCTGAATCTGGCCGATAATTTTTCGCGCCGGCGCCGGACGAAATGAATTCAGCTCCAGCAGACGATCCCGGCCTCGTTCGAGCAGCTGGCGAATTTCACGCCTCGCCGCCGTGGTTTGTTGCAAAAGGCCGGCCAGTTCATGCTCCGCCGACGCGCGATCCGCCACGGGAAATTCCAAAGCCAAGTCGTGAACCGCGCGGCCAAAGCGGCGCAGAAGTTCGTTGCCGCCTTCGAGATTGCTTTCAAACGCATTCAAACCTTCGTGATACCAGCGCGTCAAAACTTCCTGCGGACTGTGCACGAGATACGGCACATGAATCTGAATGTCTTTAGTCTGGCCGATGCGATCCAGCCGGCCAATGCGCTGTTCAAGCAGTTCAGGATTCAGCGGCAGATCGAACAAGACGAGGTGATGCGCGAACTGGAAATTGCGACCTTCGCTGCCGATCTCGGAGCAAAGCAGCAGCCGCGCACCGTCCGGTTCGGCGAACCAGGCGGCGTTGCGATCACGTTGAAGCAGCGTAAGCCCCTCGTGAAAAATTCCCGTCTTGACGGTGAGATGGCGGCGCAGCGCTTCGTCAATGGCTTCGGCTTTTTCAAGGCTGCGGCAGATCAGCAGCACTTTTTGCGGTTCCAGTTTTTGCAATAATTCCACGAGCCAAAGCAGGCGCGGGTCGCGCGCCAGATCAAACACGGTTTCCAATCTCGTATCGCCGGCGTCGGCGGCAAATTCGGTGGACACGCGATCCAGCCACTGTTCCGCTTCCGGGCCGGCGTCCAAGCGGACGAGCCGTGCGGTGCGTTGGGGAAAACCTTTCATGCCGGCGCGGGTATTGCGGAACAACACGCGGCCCGGCCCGTGCAAATCCAGCAAATCTTCCAGCAAGGCCGCGCGAACTTCGGCACCGCCTGCGTTTAGTTCAAGCAGCCTTTTTTCCAGTTCACCGTCATGCGCGAGCAGGCGGCGCAGCAAGGTAGCATCCTTTTTTGTCAGCGATTTTTCCGCCAGCAGCTTTTCGGCAACCTCGGCGGTAGATTGATAGTCTTTCGATTCACCCTGAAATGTGGCGAGGTCACGGTAACGATCCGGGTCGAGCAGGCGCAGCCGAGCGAAATGACTTTCCACACCGAGCTGTTCCGGCGTGGCCGTGAGCAGCAGCAATCCTTCCGACCGGCGGCTCAATTTCTCCACAACCTGATACTCGCGGCTGGGCGCGGCGGCCGACCATTCGAGATGATGCGCCTCATCCACAACGAGCATGTCCCAGCCCGCCGCCACCGCCTGCGCCGCGCGATGCGGATCGCCGGCCAAAAAATCAATGCTGGTCAGCACGAGTTGATCGTCGAGAAAGGGATTCGCGCCCGGCTCGCCGGCTTCGATGGATGCGCACCGTTCCTCGTCAAAAATGTTCAGCCACACGTTGAAGCGGCGGAGCATTTCCACGAACCATTGATGCACGAGCGATTCCGGCACCAGGACGAGAATGCGATTCGCCCGTCCGCTCAAGAGCAGGCGATGCAGGATGAGACCCGCTTCGATGGTTTTGCCCAGGCCGACTTCGTCCGAAAGCATCACGCGCGGCGCATGGCGGATGGCGACTTCCTGGGCGATGTAAAGCTGGTGCGGAATCAGATCAATGCGCCCGCCGACAAACCCGCGCACGGGAGATTGTCGCGAGCGATGAAGCAGTTCCAGCGTGCGGCGGCGCAGCGCAAAAGTTGACGAAGCATCAAAGTGTCCGGCGAACAAACGCTCCTGCGGGCCGCGCAGGCTGATGCGGTCGCTCAACTGCGCCTCGGGCAGTTGTAAGTTTTCGCCGGCGTAAATCAGCAGGCCGTGCTGCTCGATGACTTCGCGCACGGTGAATTCCCTGTCCGCCTGCGTTTTGATCTTGTCGCCCGCGCGGAAACGCACGCGCTTCAACGGCGCATGGTCGGCGGCGTAAGTGCGCGTTTCGCCGGCCGATTTGAACTCGACCTGCACGCGTCCGCTTTCGACGTGAACGACCGTGGCCAGGCCCAGTTCCGGCTCCGATTCGCTGATCCAGCGTTGACCGATGACAAACAAATTCATGAAATGGCGGCGGGGTATATGCGAGTTTTAGGCGGCAAATGCAATCTCTGAAGCGGTGAAGAAACTGGGGAGGCGATTCATTCACGCACGCTTTTCCTGGTGCAGGTTTGCACATTCTCGGCCGGGTTGTTAAAATAACTTTGTGCAAGTTACTTTTCGGATCCGCTTTGCCTCCCGGCCCGGCCAGTCGCTTTGGCTGGCCGGCGGCCATCCCCTGCCCGCTCATCCGGTCGCCATGCAATATCTCGATTCGGAAAACTGGCAGGTCACGATTCCGCTGACCACGCAGGTTCTTGATGCGCCCCTCAATTATTCCTACACCATGCGCCACGCCGACGGCGGGCAGACAACCGACTGGGGCCGTGATCGCGCGCTGATCCCCGCGCATTTTGACGCCCCGGAATTGCTGGTCATTGATTCCTGGAACTATGCCGGATATTTCGCCAACGCCTTTTACACCGAGCCGTTCAAAAAAGTGCTGCTTGCGGCAAATTTCACGGAGGTTTCCGCCTCCCCGACACAAGAAGCCACGCACACTTTCCGTGTCAAAGCGCCATTGCTCGCCCACGGCCTGACCATTTGCCTGCTCGGCGAAGGATTGAAGCTGGGCAACTGGAAAACCGAAATGCCGATTTTGCTGGGGCGCAGGACGGGTGAAAATCATTATTCAATTCAACTCAATCTGCGCGGAGGCAATTTCCCCATCGCCTACAAATATGGCGTGTTCGATGCCGTTCAAAACACCTTCGTCCGTTTTGAAGACGGCGACAATCGCCGGCTGAATGCCGCGCCGGCCCGCAACCAGCACACGCTGGTTGACGACGGTTTTGCGCGGCTGCCGGCGGACACCTGGCGCGGCGCGGGCGTGGCCGTCCCCGTTTTCAGTTTGCGCAGCGAAAAAAGTTTTGGCATCGGCGAATTTGCCGATCTGAAACCGCTGGCGGACTGGGGCAAAAAAAACGGGCTGAAACTGATCCAGCTTCTGCCCATCAACGACACCACCGCGACGAAAACGTGGAAAGATTCGTATCCTTACGCCGCCGTTTCCGCGTTCGCGCTGCACCCGATCTACCTGAACCTCGCCGCCGTCGCGAACGCCAAAAATAAAAAACGGCTCAAGACGCTTGAACCCGCGCGCCGGCGGTTGAACGCATTGGACGCCGTGGATTACGAGGCGGTGATGGCGGCGAAATTAAATTTTCTCAAACAAATTTTTCCGTCGCAAAAAGCCGCCACGTTTCGCGCCGGGGAATTCAAAAAATTCTTCGCCGAAAACGAAGCCTGGCTTGCGCCTTATGCCGCGTTCTGTTTCTGGCGCGATAAATTCGGCACGGCGGATTTCAGCCAATGGCCGGAGCATAAAAAATTTGACGCTGATGAAATTACCGCGCTGGCCAAAGACAATGACGAAATCGCCTTTCATTATTTTCTGCAATATCACCTGCACCGGCAGTTCAAGGATGCGACCGCGCACATTCATGCCGCCGGCCTCGTCTTGAAAGGCGACCTTGCCATCGGTGTCAGCCGGCATGGCGCGGACGCGTGGCAGTCGCCGGAATTGTTTCATCTGGACAAGCAGGCCGGCGCGCCGCCCGATCCGTTTTCGGCGACGGGCCAGAACTGGGGTTTCCCGACCTACAACTGGCCGCGCATGGCCGCCGACGGCTTCGCGTGGTGGAAACGCCGGTTCGCACAAATGGGCCGTTATTTCGACGCGTTCCGCATTGACCACATCCTCGGATTTTTCCGCATCTGGAGCAATCCGGCGCACGCGGTGGAAGGCATTCTCGGTCATTTTGTCCCGGCCATCGCCATCGAACCGGACGAGTTTGCGGCGCGGGGAATTTCTTTCGACCGTGAACGGTTCACGAAACCGTTTATCACCGACGCCGTGTTGCAGGAATTTTTTGGCAATGAAGCCGGAAAAGTCTGCCGCCAGTTTTTATTGTCATCGGGCGGCGGCAATTACGCGGTGAAGCCGAAATTCGCCACGCAGCAGCAGGTGGAAAAACATTTCGCCGCCAGACCGAAGAATATCCGCAATGCAAAATTGAAAACGGGTTTGTTCAATTTGATCAGCAACGTAATCCTGCTGGAGGCGGACGGGAAATTTCATTTCCGCTTTGCGATGGAGCAGACGATGTCGTTCAAAAATCTGCCCGGCGAGACGCAGACGAAATTGCGCGAACTGTATGTGGATTATTTTTTCCGGCGGCAGGATGTTTTCTGGATGCGCGAGGCGTGGCAAAAACTGCCCGCACTCAAACGCGTCACGAACATGCTCATCTGCGGCGAAGACCTTGGGCTGGTGCCGGCCTGCGTGCCGGAGGTGATGCGCGACCTCGGTTTGTTGAGCCTGGAAATCCAGCGGATGCCCAAGAATTTGGGCGCGGAATTTTCGCGTCCGGCAGAGGCGCCTTATCTCAGCGTCGTCACGCCCTCGACGCATGACATGAGCACGCTGCGCGGCTGGTGGGAGGAAAACCCCGGCCTGACGCAAAAGTTTTTTAACGAGGAACTGGGGCAAATTGGCGACGCGCCGCAGCCGGCGACGCCGGAAATCGTGGAGGCGATTGTGCGCCAGCATCTCGCGTCGCCGGCGATGTGGAGCATTTTTCAATTGCAGGATTTGCTGGGCATGGACGGCAACCTGCGCCATGCGGACATTGACGCGGAACGCATCAATGTGCCGGCCGTCCCGAATTTCTACTGGCGTTACCGGGTTCATTTGACCTTGGAAAAATTGCAGCGGGCCGGAGAATTTAATTTGAAATTGTCGCAACGGCTGCGCGCCGCCGGCCGGTGAATTGAAAGTTTCATGGCCAAATCCTGCTCGACGCCCCTGCGTTTCACGGCTAATTTCATGTCATGTCTAAGGATTCGCCCGCGCCGCCTAACAAGATCAATCTCCGCCGCCCCGACATCATGGAGGCGGTTTCCGCCCAGGTTTTGTCGCATTACCGCAGCGAGATTGTCGAAAGCATCCGCGCCAACGGCGGCGTGCTTTCCGCCGACGGCCTGACGGTGAAGCTGGCGAAGGAATTCGGTTTTTGCTACGGCGTCGAACGCGCGATTGATCTCGCCTACGCCGCGCGGAAATATTTTTCCGATGTCGCGCCGCACACGCCCATTTATTTGCTCGGCGAAATCATTCATAACCCGGAGGTCAACGACCAAATTCGCAACATGGGCATCCAGATCATTTCGCCCAAGCCGACGGATGAAGATCTGGAGCGTTTGCAATCGGGCGACGCGGTCATCATTCCCGCGTTCGGCACGGAAGTCAGCACGCGCAAAAAAATCGAGGCCAAAGGCTGTATTCTCGTGGACACCACCTGCGGCGACGTGATGAGCGTCTGGAAGCGAGTCCGTCAATACTCGAAGGAGCACGTCACCAGCATCATCCACGGCAAGGCCAAGCACGAGGAAACCAAGGCCACGACCTCGCAGGCGCGCGCTTATGGCAGCGGCCATTATCTGGTCGTCTATAATCTCGCGGAGACGGATTACGTCTGTGACTACATTCTAAACGGCGGCGACAAGCAGGAGTTCCTGCAAAAATTTGAAGGCGCGTATTCCGCCGGCTTTGATCCCGACCTGCATTTGCAGGCCGTCGGCGTGGCGAATCAAACCACGATGCTGCGCGGGGAAACCGAGGAGGTCCAGCGCCGGTTCAAGGCGGTCATGGAGAAAAAATACGGCGTGGAAAAAACCGCCGATCATTTCCGGTTCTTCGACACGATTTGCGGCGCGACGCAGGATCGCCAGGATGCGCTGGAAAAAATGCTGCTGCAGCCGCCAAGCCTGCTCATCGTCATCGGCGGTTACAATTCGTCCAACACCTCGCACCTCGCAGAAATGGGCGAAGCCAAGCTGCCGACTTATTTCATCAAGAACGCGGCCAAGATGGAATCCACCGCGCTCATCCGCCATTACAACCAGCATAAAAAGGAAGAAGTGGAAACGCGCGACTGGCTGCCGGCCGGCCCGCTCACCGTCGGCGTCACCGCCGGCGCGAGCTGCCCGAATAATTTGATCGAAGACACCATCCGCCGACTCTTTGAATTGCGCGGCATCTCCGTCCAAGAATTGCTCAAAAAGAATTGATGATTTAATTATTGATAAATGATGATTTTAGCATCAAAATGAACGCATGAGAATGACGGTAGATATAGACGAGAAAACCTTGGACGAATTGTTAAAAGTCACGGGACACAAGAAAAATAGTCCAGCCGTGGCCTTTGCCGTTCGGGATTTTATCAACCGGCGGAAGGCCAAGGATTTTGGCCGGATGTTGCGGGAAGGCACCTTTGATTATCCTGCCACCAACGAAGCAGGCGAAAAACAGGATATTTGAATCATGGTGCTGGTGGATTCATCGGTTTGGATCGAGGCGCTCCGGCGCGAGGGGCGCCTCGACGTCAAGCTGGCGCTGGAAAGCCTGCTCGAAGAATACGAAGCCACTTGGTGCGGGCCGGTGAAACTGGAAGTATTGGGCGGCGCGCGGCAACAAGATCGCAAGGCGCTGGAAGAACAGTTCAGTTGCATCCCCTATTACCCGATGATGGATGCCGCGTGGGATTCGGCCAAAAGCCTCGCTTGGCGGCTGCGCGACAAAGGCTGCACCGTGCCGTGGAATGACATTTTGATCGCGTCGCTTTCGGTCAAAGCCGGTTGCCGGGTTTACGCCGTGGACAAACATTTTACCTTGATGAGTCAGGCCGAGGCCGGCATCCGGCTTTACGAAGCGGGTTACGGCGGCAAATACAATCCGAACTAAACTTTATGCCGCGCACCCGCCAGGAACTCGAACAACTGGAACGCCAGATTCTCGCGCCTTACGCCCAGTTCAGCGGCGACACACGCGGACGAAAATATCAGGAAGCTCCGCCCGTCTGGCGCACGCAATATCAGCGCGACCGCGACCGCGTGATTCATTCGCGCGCCTTCCGCCGGCTCGAATACAAGACGCAGGTCTTTCTCAACGGCTCCGGCGATCATTTGCGCACGCGGCTTACCCACACGATGGAAGTGGCCGCCATCTCGCGCAACATCGCCAGCGCGCTCCGGTTGAACACCGATTTGGCGGAAACGATTGCGCTCGCCCATGACCTCGGCCATTCGCCGTTCGGCCACAAAGGCGAAACGGTGCTGGCCAAACTGATGAAAGGCCACGGCGGGTTTGAACACAACCAGCACAGCCTGCGCATCGTCGAGAAACTGGAACAAAAATACCCGAACTTTTCCGGCCTCAATCTTTCCTGGGAAGTCCGTGAAGGTCTGGCGAAGCATTTCACCGCCTACGACCATCCGGGCAAGCGCAAAGGTTTCGCCGCAAAAAATTCCTCGCTCGAAGCGCAGATCGCCAATCTGGCGGATGAAATCACTTATTACAGCCACGACCTCGACGATGGGCTGGATTCCGGTTTGCTTTCGGAAAGGGAACTTTCAAAAAATGTCCGCGTCTGGGCGCACGCGGAAAAACTGGTTCGCAGGGAATACGGCAAGCTGCCGGATGAATCGCGCCGTTACATCATCATTCGCACGATCATTGACATGCAGATCAAAGATGTCGTGGAAAACAGCGAACGCCTTATCGTCAAGGCCGGCGTGCAGTCGGCGGATGACGTGCGCCTTTGCCCCAAACCACTCGTGCAGCACACGCCGGAACGCGGCCGGTTGAATCTTGAACTGCGCAAGTATCTTTACAAAAATTTGTATTACAATCCGGTCGTGCATCAGCCCAACCTGCGCGCGGTGAAAGTTCTCGGCGAACTTTTTAACTACTTCCTCACGCATCCGAAAAAGATCGGCGAAAGCGCCCGGAAACGCGTCCAGAAAATCGGCCGGCACCGCGCCGTATGCGATTACCTCGCCGGCATGACCGACCGTTACGTCATGCTGGAGGCCGAACGCATCTTTGGAAAACGCTTTGAACTTTGACTTATGCTTTGGAAAAAATCGCTTCTTCTCGCCATGACTTTCAGCGCCTTTGCCGTCGCCAGCGCCCAAACCGGCAGCCTCGCCGACTTTCAGAAAAAGGCCGCCCAATTTAATTCCGTCGTCACCATTCCGACGTTCGAGACGACCGCGAATGAAGTGGCGGCGACGGCGAAAAACATCATCGCCACCGGCGACGCCGCATTGGATCGCATCGGAAAGCTCGGCGCGCAGGAAGTCAACTTCACCAACACCTTCATCGCGTTGGATGATCTGGATTATCAAATCAACCTGGGCGTGAACCGGCTTTCGCTCATCGAGCAGACCAGCACCAACGCCGCGGTTCGCGACGCCGCGACCGATGCCGTGAAGAAACTTTCTGAATGGTCGGTGGGCATTGATTATCGCGAAGATGTTTATCACGCGCTGAAAAATTTCACCGCGACGAACCCGCAGTTGAGCGGCGAGGATAAAAAACTTTTCGACGACACGCTGCGCGATTATCGCCGCGCCGGTTTGGAATTGCCCAAGACGAAACGTGACGAGGTTGAGCAGATGCGCAAGGAACTGACCGCGCTCGAAACCGATTTTGAAAATAATGTCACCAAGGCGACGAAATCCTTGAAATTCACCAAAGCAGAATTGGCCGGCGTGCCGGCGGATTTTCTCGCGCAGCAGGGCGTCAAGACCGGCGACGACGAATACACGCTCAAGGCGAACATCACGTTTCACTATCTGATGATTGAGGACAATGCGAAGTCCGAAGCCACGCGCCGCGAAATGATGACCGCAAGGTGCAATCTTGCCCGCGAAGCGAACATTCCCCTGCTCCAGAAAATTCTCGTCCTGCGCGACAACATCGCCACCAAGCTCGGTTATGCGAACTGGGCTGATTACGCCACCGAAACGCGCATGGTCAAGAACAGCGCCACCGCCATCAATTTTCTCGAAAGCCTCAAGACTGGTTTGCAACCCAAATACGATAAGGAACTGGCCGAGTTCCGCGACTTGAAGATCAAGGAAACCGGCGACACCAATGCCGTCGTCAACATGTGGGATTGGAGCTATTACGCGAACCAGTTGAAGAAGACCAAATACAACGTGGACGCCGAGCAGTTGCGCGTTTATTTCCCTTATCAACGCGTGCTCGACGGGATGTTCGCGATTTACCAGCGCATCTTCGGCCTCAAATTTGAGCGTGTGGAGCCGCCTTACAAATGGATCGGCGACCTGCGGCTTTACGCCGTGTCCGACGCCCAGACGGGCGAGCCGATGGGCCTGTTCTATCTCGACATGTTTCCGCGCGATGGAAAATACAACCACTTCGCCGAGTTCGGCATCATCGAAGGCAAGCTGCTGCCGGATGGAAAACATCAACGCCCCGTCTGCTCGCTGGTCTGCAATTTCCCGCCGCCGCAGCCGGACAAACCTTCGCTGCTCTCGCACGATGAAGTGGAAACCATCTTCCACGAATTCGGCCACGCGATGCACACGATCTTGACCCGCGCGAAATACTCGCGCTTCTCCGGCACCAGCGTGCCGCAAGATTTTGTTGAAGCGCCTTCGCAGATGCTGGAGAACTGGGCGTGGGACAAGAAAGTTTTGGACAGCTTTGCCGCCGACTACCGTGATCCCAAGAAGAAAATCCCAGATGACATCTTGAATCAACTCAAGGCCGCACGCTTTGCCACCTATGCGACTTATTATCGCCGCCAACTTTCCTTCGGCCTGATGGACTTGGCGTTGCACACGCAAATCCACGCCACCAACGCGGATCAAGTCCTGCCACTCTCAAACAAAGTTTTGAGCGACGTCTCGTTCCCTGTGCCGCCGGACACGGCATTCGTCGCCTACTTCGGCCACATCATCGGCTACGGATCGGGTTACTACGGTTATGCGTGGGCGGACTCCATCGCGGCGGACATGGCGACGGTGTTTGAAAATTCGCCGGACGGCTTCTTCGACAAAACCGCCGGCATGAAAATGCGCCGGGAGATTTACGCCGTCGGCGATTCGCGCGACATCAACGTCTCCATCGAGAAATTTCTCGGCCGGCCGCGCTCCATCGAGCCGTTTCTCAAACGCATCGGCGTGGAAAAAACCGAGGCCAAATAAGCACATCGGGCTTTCATTAGGCAAACCGCTCGCATAGGCTGGCGCACACCATTGAGCATGTCATCGCCCGCTGAACAACCCGCCGCGAGCCGCTGGCCGCGCCAGATCAAATACATCGTCGGCAACGAGGCGTGCGAACGCTTCAGTTATTACGGCATGAAGGGCATCCTGGCCGGCTACATCACCGGCACGGTGCTTCAGGGCGGACTCGGCCAGTCGGCGGACGCCGCCACGGAAATCATTTCCCTGTTCGTCTCCGCCAATTATTTCATGCCGCTGCTCGGCGCGTGGCTCTCGGATAAAATCATCGGGCGCTACCACACCATTCTCTGGGTCTCGCTGTTTTACTTCGCCGGCCACGGCGTGCTGGCGTGCAGCGATTACGCGGGCGGCGTCCACGGCAAAATGATCTGCCTCGTCACCGGTCTTGGCCTGATCGCGTTTGGTTCCGGCGGGATCAAGCCCTGCGTCTCCGCGTTCATGGGCGACCAGTTCCGCCCCGATCAAGGCCATCTGCTGCAAAAGGCTTACGGCGCGTTTTACTGGGCCATCAACTTCGGCTCGTTCTTTTCGTTCCTCGTCATTCCGTGGGTGAAGGATCATCACGGTTACAGCGTGGCGTTTGCCGTGCCGGGAATTTTAATGGCCATCGCCACGTTCGTTTTCTGGCTGGGCACGAAGTATTACATCCGCGTGCCGACGAACCGCCAATTAAAGCACGCCGGATTTTTCGCCGTGTTCTGGCACGCCTTCCGCGCCCGTCCGCAGTTCCGGTTTTCCGCGCTCGTGAACCTGCTGGCGACCATCGGTCTGCCGCTGATCGCGATAACGCTGATGGCGGTGCTCGGCTTTTCCAAACGCTCCGGCAGTTCGACGCAATTTCTCGGCTGGTCGGCATTGATCTGCGTGGGCGTCTGGTATTTGCTGGTCATCGGATTGAGCTTGTTGCGAAAGACTGAACTGCCGGATCAGTTCTGGGCCGGTGCCGCCAGCCAACATGGCGAAAAAGAAATTTCCGGCGCGCGTTCCTTCACACCGATCCTGTTCATCTTCGCCTTCGTCCCGATCTTTTGGACGCTGTTTGACCAGACCAGTTCCACCTGGGTTTTGCAGGGCCAGCAGATGACGGCAGTGAAACTTTTCGGCTATCGCATCAGCGCGGAGGAAATGCAGTCCATGAATCCCCTTGTCGTGATGGTGCTGGTGCCGTTGTTCACGCTGGGCATTTATCCGCGCATCGGGCGGTTCGCCTCGCCGCTCAAGCGGATGGCGTGCGGGATGTTTGTGGCCGCCGGCGCATATCTGATCGTGGCCACGATTCAAAAAGAGATTGAGGCCGGTGCCCACCCGTGCGTGCTGTGGCAGACGGTGCCGTATGTCATCCTGACGGCGGCGGAAGTTTTATTTTCCACGACCGGTCTGGAATTTGCCTTTCGCGAGGCCGCGCCGGAATTGAAAAGCACCATCATGAGCTTCTGGCTGCTGACGATCACCATGGGCGACCTGTTTATCGTGACGGTGACCAAGATGTTCGCCAGCGCCACCAATTCCGCCGCCTCCGTCAGCCCCGGCCGGTTTCTGCAATACGCCGGCATGACCTTGGTGGTGGCGGTGCTGTTCAGCATCGTCGCGGCATTTTATCAATATCGCGATAAGTCGGCGGCGGCAGGGAAATGATTTTCATCCACGGAAAATAAGCTTGAAAGAGTTGAACACCCAGCGCAAAGTCGAAGCTAGTGAAAACTTCGGCTTTCAAAATGGCTGGACAATGCGGGATTCTCAAATTTGTCAGCAATGGATTATTCACATCAACCGCATTCAGCCTCTGGCCGAATGCAGCTGCGAAAGCCAATCGTCTTGCGGATCACTTATTTGTTAACCACTGTCGCAAGTCATGAGCTTTTGGACACGCAACCCATTTGAAACTGATGCCAAGATTGCAGACAGTTTGTCTGACTCACCGTCTGGTGGCCGGCTCAAGATGTGGCTGCTTGGCTTTGGGCTGGCCTTCATTCCCATCTGGTATGGAATTCGCTGCTTACAAAACGGTCATACAACATTTTTTGGCAGCCGTGGCACGCACCTTGACTTGACGGGTTCAGCGGCGGTTGCGATGGCTGTTGCTTACATCGCCGTGGGTGTGTTCATTCATGCACATTGGTTTTGGGGATTGCATCCCAAGCTTGAGCCGTTGAGTCCGATTCTAAAGGTCTTGGCGGTGCTGGTGTTTCTTGGCGGTTTGGGTTACACAGTTTACAAGATTTTGGCATCGTGACATTGGCATCTACGGCAAAAGCTTTCAACTGACCAAAGCGTTCCATTTGGCTCCTGACATTCTCCCGATCAAACAGCCGGTTCAGTGGCCGAATAGCTTATGCCACATCTCCGGGCCGTTCTGCCAGAAGATGATCGCCACGCCCATCAACGCGCCGCCCGCCATGATGCCGGAAGCGACGGGATAGGTGTATTCCTCCGCCTTGGCCGGTGACTTTTTCCGGAAGCCATACGCCAGCATCGCGCCGATGAAGAACAGCAGGCCGTAATACCATTGGAACACCCATGCCAGCCCGAAGGCGGAGGCGG
>Ga0164241_10004723_pt1 | contig 13040 bp, 9 predicted proteins | sample OricomyardsoilBY_FD_108780 | JGI IMG/M metagenome (GOLD analysis project Ga0164241, IMG submission 108780) | Backyard soil microbial communities from Emeryville, California, USA - Original compost - Back yard soil (BY) | ecosystem: Environmental > Terrestrial > Soil > Unclassified | place: USA...
TGACCGAGGGGAGAGGTGAGAGATGAATTACGGCGTTCTTTTCGGATACTTTCAATTCCAGATCAGACAGCACACTTCTCAGGATTTCGTTCAGGTCAATCTCTGTTAAAGGGCTGGTGTCGTTGGTTATGCCTGAGTACGATAGCAGATCGTCCATGAGCCGACGCATCTTCGCCGCACTGGTCAGCATCTTTTGAGCATTCGCTCTTGCCTCTTCCAAGGTTGTGCCGTCAAGAATGCGATGCGCGAATGTTTGTATTTTTCGCAAAGGTTCTTTCAGGTCATGACTTGCTACGTATGCGAATGAAGTTATTTCTTCGTTCAGTCGTTCCAGTATGCGATTCTTCGACGCCATTTCAATGGCACTTTCCTTCAGCCTGTCGTCGGCTTCCTTTTTCGAAGTGAGGTCCCGGGTTACTTTAGAAAATCCAATCACGTCACCCTGTTCGTTGTGCAGTGAAGTGATTACCACGTAACCCCAAAACCGAGTACTATCTTTTCTAACACGCCATCCTTCATGAATTGCACGACCATTTCTGATCGCTTCATCCATCAACCTCCGTGGAAGACCGTCGGCCTGATCCTGATTGCTGTAAAAGACTTCAAATGATTGGCCGATGATCTCGCTGGCTTTGTAACCTTTGATTTTCTCGGCACCTGCATTCCAGTTTTGGATGATCCCCCGCTCATCTAACAAGATGATCGCATAATCTTGCACTTCGGCAACCATGCGCTGATAACGTTCTTCGCTGCGCCTTAATTCTTCATTTTTTGCGGCCAGGTTATTCGCATAAAGGTTAAGGCGATCGTCGGCAAGCTTTGAGTCCGTCAAGTCCCGCGTAACTTTCGAGTATCCAAATACTTTTCCTCCGTCATCGTGTAACGCTGTGATTACCACACTTCCCCAGAAGCGCGTGCCATCCTTTCGAAGTCGCCATCCTTCGTGAGCGATGGATCCCTTTTCTGATGCCTCTTTTAACAAGCGTTCGGGAAGACCCCTTTCCCTATCCTCGGTTGTATAGAACTGGCGAAAGTTGGTTCCAATGATCTCTTCGGCAGTGTATCCCTTTATGCGCTCTGCACCCTTGTTCCACTCTAGGATCCTTCCCTCCAAATCGAGCATGATGATGACGTAGTCGGTAACCTCCAATATCATCTTGTGAAACCGTTCCTCGCTCCTCCGAAGTTCCTCGTTGGAAATGCGTAGCTCTTCGATGTATCTGTTCCGGGTGTCTTCCGCAAGTTTTCGCTCCGTGAGGTCACGCGTTAACTTCAGGAATCCATTAATTGTTCCCGATTCGTCATGAATTGCCGTGATAGTTACCGAACCCCAAAAGCGCGATCCGTCCTTTCGTACGCGCCAGCCTTCGTGAATGACCCGGCCTTTCTCAGTCGCCTCATGCAGAAGGTGGTCTGGAAGACCCCTTTCACGGTCATCCTTTGTATAGAACGCACGGAAACTCCGTCCTACGATCTCATCAGCCAGGTATCCTTTCGTCTTCTCAGCGCCCCGGTTCCAGGATACAATCACTCCATCCCGATCCAGGATAATTATGGCATAGTCTTCCACTTCAGCAATAAGATGCTGAAATCGCTCCTCCTGAAGACGCGAACGGATCAGTAATTCACGCTGACCGCCTTCCGATAAGGGTACAAACTCATTCTCCATCTACACGTATTAGACGGATAAATATAACGATAGATATCGAAGGCCTACAATTTCAACCCCCGGTGTTATGTGGGTAATTAATTGTTGAACACTGGCGTTGCGAGGTCCTGATCCTGCTAAGGGTCGACGCAGACATCCCGAGGCACGATGCTACGTTACCTAATCCAATACGGTCCGTCAGGCCAGGATGAATCCTATCGAATGCCAGATATCGCGACGTTGCGTCGACGCCGATCCAGCTGTGGCCCCAGTTCTGTCGTTCCCTGAGAATCGTCAGGGCAACTCTGGCCATCAGCACGTCCCAGCCATCGATAAGCGCAGGCATCAGCGACACCGATTCGGCGCTAAGTGTCAAAAGCCGCGAATCCGTCACCGCCTGAACGAATTCCTGAGACGGCCGACCGCCAAGCCTATACGCGTCTGAAATAAAATGCCCCTCCTCTATAAAGCGCTTCACCACGGTCGCCCCACGTGAATCATAACAACCAGCCCGCAGTACCCCGCACTTAACAAAACCTATGGTTCCCGGAATTTCGTTTACATCCAGAAAGTAATCGTCACGCGCCAACGAAACCTCCCGGACGTGATGCCCTAAGCACCCGGCGTCCGAATCCGAAAGTGTGGCAAAAAGTCGCAGGTAGTTCAGGAGTTCGTCCATGCTGCAATATGTCAATTCAAAGGGCAAAATCCCTGAACTTGATCGAAGCATATCCTTACGAAATACTGTCAGGGAAATCTGTGAATGATTATCCCAGCATTCGCGTGTAGTTAACACAACCTTAAGGCTATACGCATGAAATAAAATTTACAACAGGTGAGGCCACCTCTTTTACCGGCCAGTCGCTCAATCCAGGTAGACACTACCTATTCCCGTAGCCGTGGCCCATGGAGAGCTGGTATACGACCGCGCTGTACGAACGACTCCAGATTCACGTAGCCTGATTTCCCCGCCTGAGTGACTGATAGTGCTTGCGCTTCGTCGCATCCAGTTTCTCGACAGCGTATCTCAAAGTAACGGCAGGCATATGCGCCGCATGAGTGTTCAGGAACGATATCAATTGTTTGGGCGCCTTCTTTCCGGCCTCGCGAATCCAGCTTCCCACCGCCTTGTTCACCAGGTCATCTTCGTCTTTGATCAGCAGTTCAGCGATGGCAAACGTGTCATTCACGTCACCCCGTCGGATGAATGCATAGGTACTCACGATGGCAGTGCGTCGTCGCCACGGGTCTTTTGATTTGGCAAGTTTATAGAGTACGTCGCGATTCTTGTCTACGAGGTATTCGCCCACAACGTGTGGCGCGGCGCGATCGACAAAATCCCAATTATCGATATGGTCGTGATGTCCGATGTAAAAATCAAACAGCATCTTACGGGCATCCGCCGACAACTTCTTGTTGCGCGCCTGAAAATCAAGGATGCTCACTCCTCCCATCCGTACTTCATAAAAGCTACTCTTCATCAGCCGTACAACCTGACTCAAAGGCATGTCCTTGAACTCCTTAGCTGTAGCGAATATATGCGCAAATCTAACGCCCAGTGCTTTGGTAGATTTGTCCGTTCCTTTATAAAAGCGATCAACTTTGTCGAGCTCTTTGTCGCTTTTGTAGAGTGAAAGTGTTTCAATGAAATCTTTCGCCGTCATGATCGAATGGGATGCGAACTCAATTTACAAAACGATGGTGCACGGCGATCACTAAACTGTCGGTCGATAACGCCTGTCTGTTGGTACAAAATAGCGAAATCACTTCATTGAAAACGATTGCATCATTATCTTTGATACATGCCTGTTTATCATTCTTTGGGATTGAAACCTCCGAAGCGGCATACGATTTTCGAAAAACCAGCGGGAGGTTATTACTATGAACAGCTCTTCGGCACGGAAGGCTTTCACGGCGTATCCTCCCTGTTGTATCATACGTACCGTCCTACGGAAGTTAAGGCCGTTAAGCAAGTGCAGGACCTGTCGCCGCGGATTGCGATACAAAAGGAACTGCTCAGTCGAAAGTTACTGGGATTCGACGTCAGCGCGCAGGATGATTTCCTCAATTCACGAACGCCGCTGCTGGTAAACAACGACATCCAAATTGGCGTGGCTGCTCCCATGAAATCCATGACGGATTACTACTACAAGAATGCAAGCGCAGATGAATTGTTGTTTATCCATCGCGGATCCGGCAGATTGAGAACCCTGTTGGGAACGATCCCTTTTCAATACGGCGACTACCTTATTATCCCACGGGGCGTGATCTATCAGATTGAATTCGATACAAACGACAATCGCCTCCTCTACGCAGAATCATTCAGTCCGATTTATAGTCCGAAACGCTATCGCAATGAATTCGGGCAGCTGCTTGAGCATTCACCCTATTGTGAACGCGATTGGATATTACCTCGTGAGCTCGAAACCTATGATGAGGCAGGTGAGTTTCTTCTTAAAATAAAGAAACAAAATTTCCTTTATGACTATGTGTATGCCACTCATCCTTTCGACGTAGTGGGATGGGATGGATACAACTATCCGTATGGGTTTTCCATTCATAACTTTGAGCCCATAACGGGGAGGGTACACCAACCGCCACCTGTGCACCAAACCTTCGAAGGTCACAACTTCGTGGTATGCTCATTTTGTCCGCGGCTTTACGACTATCACCCGCGTGCTGTACCTGCACCCTACAGCCATAGCAATATCGACTCGGACGAAGTGATCTACTACGTGGATGGTGATTTCATGAGTCGCAATGACATCGGGCCGGGACAGTTTACGCTGCATCCGGGTGGTATACCACATGGACCTCATCCCGGCGCCATGGAACGAAGTATCGGAAAGAAAGATACGCGGGAACTGGCCGTCATGATCGACACCTTCCATCCGCTCATGGTGACCGATGCGGCACTTAAAATTGACGATGGAAAGTATTTTAAGTCCTGGTTAGAGCATTGAACATACAACTGCTGTAGTCAGGCTCAAGAAGCAACGCCCGGGCCAGTGGTCGGTGTATGATCCAATTAAAAGATCCCGTCATAAGGATCGAAATGGCAAAAGATAAAAAAGTATCGCGCTATCTGTTTACTAAACTTTCATCACCATGACACTGACTTTGGAAGAACTGCACAAGAATGTCGCTGAGGACTTCCTTCCGCTCAAGGGTACAGACTATATAGAACTTTATGTGGGCAATGCGAAACAATCAGCGCACTATTATCAACACGCCTTCGGATTTGAGCGCGTTGCCTATTCCGGGCCTGAGACTGGAAATCGGGAGATGGCCTCCTATGTTTTGCAACAGGGTAAGGTACGACTTGTGCTCACCACTGCGTTGAGTCCAGACGGCGACATCGCTGCGCACGTGCAAAGACATGGCGACGGCGTAAAAGTGCTTGCACTATGGGTGGACGACGCCACGTCCGCGTATGAAGAGACGATCAAGAGAGGCGCCATCTCGGCATCCAAGCCCCGCACCTCAAATGATGAGCATGGCGAGGTGGTGACTTCTTCCATTCGTACTTATGGCGATACGATTCACACCTTCGTAGAACGACACAATTATCGCGGACCATTTCTGCCGGGTTATGTGGCTTCGGGCAGCGCATTCAAGACCACGCCTTCCGGTTTGAAATACGTGGATCACTGCGTCGGTAATGTCGAGCTCGGCGATATGAATAAGTGGGTGAAATTTTATGAAGAGGTGATGGGATTCAAACTGCTCATCACCTTTGACGACCACGACATTTCTACGGAGTTCACGGCGCTCATGTCGAAAGTTGTATCCAACAAAAACGAGTACATCAAGTTTCCTATCAATGAGCCTGCCCAGGGAAAAAAGCGATCACAGATTGATGAGTATCTTGATTTCTACCAGGGAGCTGGTGTCCAGCATATCGCCATTGCAACAGACGATATCATCCACACTGTCTCTACATTACGTGCGCGTGGCGTCGAGTTCCTAACCATTCCAGCCAACTATTATGAAACGTTGCTGGAAAGAGTGGGGCACATTGACGAAGACATAAAGCCTCTGAAAGATCTGAACATCCTGGTAGACCGTGACGAAGAAGGATATCTGTTGCAAATCTTCACGAAACCCGTTGAGGATCGTCCAACGTTATTCTTCGAGATCATTCAACGCAAGGGGGCGAAGTCTTTCGGGAAAGGTAACTTCAAAGCCTTGTTCGAGGCCATCGAACGCGAACAGGAACTGCGGGGAACACTTTAATGGAACAGCACAGGCCATTGGCGTCGTGGGTAAACGTATCCACAGACAGTGATTTTACCATTCACAACATACCCTTCGGCGTCTATGTATCATCGACAGGCGAAGCTCACTGTTGTACAGTTATCGGCGATGTGATTGTGGATCTGGCCGCGCTGGCCGAACGTGGATTCTTTCAGCACATCAAAGGGTTTCATTCGAAAGTACTTGAGCGCAGTTCGTTAAATGCATTCATTGCCTTGGGCAAGGAATGCACCAATGCCGTGCGCGATCGACTTATCCAAATTCTCTCCGTCGGCAATCAGGAGCTTCAATCGCGTACCGAAATCCTGGAAAAGGTTTTCGTTTCCTTAGCCAGTTCGCGTATGGTCATGCCGTTAGAAGTGGGCGACTACACAGACTTCTATTCCAGTAAAGAGCACGCCAGCCACATTGGCGCTATGCTGCGCGATCCTCAAAATCCGCTGCTACCTAATTGGTGCCATCTGCCAGTTGCCTATCACGGACGGGCCTCTTCTATCGCCATTTCAGGCACGCCAGTCATCAGGCCTGTTGGCCAGTACAAGGCAAATCCCCTGGATGCTGTGCCGATCGTCGGCCCCACACAACGGCTCGACTATGAGCTGGAACTGGCATTCGTCATAGGTAAAAACTCGACGCTCGGCGAACGCATCAGCATACACGAAGCGGAAGACTACATCTTTGGATTTCAGCTATTCAACGACTGGTCAGCACGCGACATACAAAGCTGGGAATACGCGCCACTGGGACCTTTTCTCTCGAAGAACTTCCTTTCGTCGGTATCCCCTTGGATCGTGACAACGGAGGCGCTCGCACCCTTCAAGGTGCCAGGTCCTCTTCCCGATGTACCGTTGTTGCCGTACCTTCAAATTGATGGCGCGCACAATTATGATATTGACGTTGAAGTGCACTTGTCCCCTGAGGGCGAAGATCCCGAAATGATCACGCGATCAAACTTCCGGTACATGTATTGGAATGTTCGTCAACAGCTGGCCCATCACACCCTAACAGGATGCAATGTAAAGGTAGGTGACCTGATGGCGTCGGGCACGATCAGCGGTCCCGGCGAACGTGAACAGGGATGCCTGATGGAGCTTACGCGCAACGGACAGTCGCCGCTGTTGCTAAAAGACGGAACCAGGCGTTCGTTCCTCCATGATGGAGACACGGTCATTATGAAAGCCAGCGCATCAGGATCGGGCCGACGAATAGGGTTCGGTTCAGTGGTGGGTAAGGTGGCGACCGCGAGGAATTGAAAACAATAAATCAACCTTGAATTCATAGCGGCCTCATGGTGGAAATGTTGAATGAAAACGTCAGCTGGATCAAAAGATCATGACGCAACTGAGTATCATGACAGGCTTTCGGCACTGTCAGCGTCTATAATGAAAACAATACATGGAATTGAATGAAGTAACTGCGCGTCTTCCCAAGCACCTGCTTCAGTTCGTGGTCGATCAGCCTTACAATGCCTACACCGCCATCGACCAGGCGGTATGGCGATATGTGATGAGGCGGAATTGCGAGCATCTTAAGAAAATCGCGCACGCCTCCTACCTGCATGGTCTTGAGGTTACCGGTGTAGAAATTGACAGGATTCCAACCATGTATGGCATGAACCGGATTCTGAAGGAAATCGGTTGGGCCGCTGTGGCGGTAGATGGATTTATTCCGCCAGCGGCATTTATGGAGTTCACCCAATACAATGTCCTCGTTATAGCAGCCGACATTCGTACACTTGAACACATTGAGTACACGCCGGCGCCTGACATCATCCATGAATCCGCTGGTCATGCACCCATCCTTGCCGTGCCTGAGTTTGCAGACTACCTACGCTGCATCGGAGAGGCTGGAGCCAAGGCCTTCTCTTCCCGCAAGGACGTAGAACTATACGAAGCGATCCGGCACCTTTCGATAATCAAGGAAGATCCCGCCACTTCACCCGAAGACATTGCCAGCGCCGAGGTCGCCATCGCCGACATCCAGCACAACATGGGCGAATCGTCGGAGTTAGCCTACATCAGAAATCTGCATTGGTGGACTGTAGAGTACGGACTCATCGGAAGTGTCGACAATTTCAAACTTTATGGCGCGGGCTTACTCTCCTCGATTGGCGAGGCCATCAGCTGTCTGAAAGACACTGTGGTCAAATTGCCTTACAGTATTGACGCCATGAACTACAATTACGACATCACCAAACCGCAGCCGCAGTTGTTTGTTACTCCGGATTTTCAACACCTTATGAAGGTACTGGCCGAATTCAAGCAACTCATGGCCTGGACGCAGGGTGGCCTGCCGGGGATGCGAAAGGCGATTGCGTCCCAACAAACAAGCACGGTCGTGTTCAGTTCAGGGTTGCAGGTGACGGGCACGTTCAACGAAGTTCTCGCAAACGAAGGCGACCCCATATTCGTGCGCACCATCGGTGATACGGCATTCGCTGAGCACAACAAACAACTTGAAGGTTATGCAAAACACCGCTTTCCAACGGGCTTCGGATCACCCGTAGGTGAATTAGTCGGCGCTTCATCTCCCCTGGAGACTATGAATGATGAAGCCCTGAAGCGCGTTGGCATAGCTCTAGGCCAGCCGTTGGACATAGAATTCCAGGGCGGCATCAGTGCACGGGGCATTACCCGCGAAATCGTACGGGGTGCAAATGGAAGCGTGTTGTTCATCAACCTGGACGAAGGTTTGATCACCTACAAGGGAGACATTATCTGTGGAGCACAACGGTATACGCTAGGCGTCGGCGCCCGCCTGGCATCTGTGTTTGCCGGACCGGCCGACATCGGGGCTTTCGAACCCAACGCAGCAGTTCCCCATGAGAAAATGCATAAAATCGCGCACGACGAGTCGAGCCTTCGTCTACAACAGCTTTATGCAGAAGTCCGAACTATGCGGGAATCCACTGTGGATAAGTCTCGTCTGCAGGACATTTTTTGGATCATCAAACGTCAATTCAAGAAGGATTGGCTGTTGTCGCTGGAGATATTGGAGTTGCTGCAATTAAACGGATCCGACGGGCCGTTACAGGAGGAAATCAAGCGTTATCTTGAACAGAAGGCAACTGAAGAGACCTCCTTAAGTCAACTCATATTAAACGGAATGTCGTTGCTGCACGTCGCCGTGTAAATAGTCGAACACGTCTTCATCGTGACAAATCGCACTTCTTCAAGCTTTCCCGATCGTGCTACAAGTGGTAAGTCGCGAGTCTAATATCCGGTGGGGCGCTGCCTTCGGACACAAATTCACACGCGAACCATACAACTATGCACAAACGACGTCAAAAGCGACGATATTACGTCTATGATTGATCGTTGGATTGGAAGACCTGCACCAAAAGCCACTTTGGAATTGGATGGATCCGACAAAGACTTTGATGTTTGTTTATCCAAAAAAGTTCAGACAACTGGCGGATTTACACTTCACCCCTTTGAGCGTTGCCAAAACGGCCGCATCATTTCTGGTTACTCACGCCCGCACAAAAGTATTGGATGTTGGCGCAGGCGCCGGAAAATTCTGTCTCGTTGGCGCCTGCACAACACAGGGTGTATTCACGGGCATCGAGCAACGAGAGGAATTAGTTGACTTATCAAGCCGTATTGCCCGCCAGTACCAACTCGCCAACGTTAGCTTCATTCACGCTAATGTCATGTCGATTGATTTCACCACGTTCGACGCCGTATACTTTTTTAATCCCTTTTACGAGAACATGAACTCGGGTAAACAGATTGACGATGCTGTGTTGATGAATCCAGCGCTGTTCCGAACCTACACCTCGTACGTGTATAGTCAGCTGGAGGCGATGAAGGCGGGAACGCGGCTGGTGACGTATTACTCCTCCTCTATGCGCCCACCGCACGACTACGAACTGGTGAACTCCGGCGAAGAGGGAAATTTGCTCATGTGGCAAAAACGGGTAGGCAACTGACGCGACCCAAATCGTACGCGAGATTGGTGGTGAATATTACTTTACCAATTATTTATAACGCCATGCCTGATGTACGGAAGGGCTATACGTTGTTTGGCATTGGCACTCCCCTAAAATTCGGGGGTGTGTAGCGTCGCTTTACTTGACCAGGCGACTCGACAATTCGTCGACTGATGACTCAATGTGTTTTGAAAACACCATGAACGACTGCCGTATTCGGTGAACGGCTTCACGCGTGGCTAAAGTTCGGATTGTTACCGAAGTAATCACCTTGCAATGAATCAGCCTATATTATAGAGTACCACGACGATCCGGGCATAAACCATCATTACTCATTTTCGAGACGCCATACACGCGTCAACTTGTTTCACCATCAAATAATTCATTGTTAGTCGTGGAGACAAGATGCCTTGCGAGTTCCCGTACACAATAACACATTACCTTACATCCCCTTTATTGGATGAGAAGAAACGTATAGTTTTAAGTATTGAAAGTTTTTTTAAGCAACCCTCAGTTTTTTCAACGTTACTTTAGATGAAGAGATTTTTTCTGGAGAATTGGATCATTCTTGTGATCGGTGTCTCCCTGGTAGCCAGCATGTCATTGGCAATCCGAAACAACTACGTGATTGAAGAGAATCACAACCTGCAGCAACAAACTCAAAACGTCCGGGCACTCACACAAGACATCCTCACGACCGTGATGCACGGCCTTGACCTTGGCGTACGGGGTTATGGCCTTACGAAGGACAAGAACATGCTAAGGCCGTACGATGAAGCCGTTATGGTTGCGCCTGACATCTTTCAAAACCTGGACTCCCTGCTGAAGGAGCAGGGCTATGACAAACGTGATCATCTTGGGTTGGTGGACAATGAGGTGAAGCGATACCTTTCCATCAGCCAGGAGATGATTACCATGGCCGAACGCGACAGCATGAATCAGTTCGTTGCGATGCTGCGTGAAGATAAGGGCTATGATGTATGGAAAAAGTATGACGACTTCTCCAGACCTCTCTTTATCAGGGAAGATGAACTCAACCGACAAGCAATTACTTCTTATCGCGCGGCGATGAGAAATAACCTGATTCTTCAGATATCAATTCTTTTTCTGACGATGCCACTTCTCTATATGTTCATCGTGAAGATGCGAAAGGAACGCGACCGTCGCGCCGCTCTGCTGAAGAAAGTGGATGAAAACGACAGACAGTTTGTGTTCAATTCGGGTGCAGAGGCAACTGAGTACGCAACTGAGATCAACGAAACCACCATCCAGAACGTAAAAAAGGCATCAGGATGTATTGCCAACCTCAAGGACGGAAACTACGAGGTGGAGTGGGAAGGCCTGAACGAGCGGAACAAATCACTCAATGATTCAACGCTTGCGGGCAATCTCCTTGAACTTCGTGATAAGTTAAAGCGCGTTAAACTGGAAGACGACCGGCGCAACTGGACAAACGAAGGTTTAGCGGCGTTCTCGGAAATCGTTCGTTCACATCAGCAAAACATGGACAACCTGTGTGAACAGAGTATCCAGTATATGGTTCGGTATCTGAACGCACAACAGGCGGGACTATTTGTAATCGCTGGCGAAAGTGATGATCAGTACCTGAAACTTGCCTCTTGCTATGCTTTCAACCGAAAGAAGTTCCTGGACAAACGCGTCAATATCGGAGAAGGACTTGTTGGGCAGACTTATCTGGAAGGTGACACCATTCGTCTGAAAGAAATACCGCAGGGCTATACGCACATTACTTCTGGCTTGGGCGAAGCGACTCCACGCCACCTCGCGATTGTTCCTTTCAAATACGACGGAAAAATCCCGGCGATCGTAGAGATCTCATCGTTTCATGACCTCGAAGAACATCAGCTGGCGTTCCTGGAACGTGCGGGAGAACACCTGGCTTCGGCTATTGTAAGCTCGCAGAATACGGTTAAGATGAGGGAATTGCTGGAGTCTGCATCGCAGAACGAAGAGCAAATGCGGCAGAGGGAAGAAGAGCTTCGTCAAAACATGGAAGAGCTTCAGGCGACACAGGAGCAACTCTTGAGACAACAGCGGGAGGAAAAGGTTTATCAAAAAGCCTCGTAGGTTTGGGTCGGATGGAGGCTGCGGCCGAAAATGGAATCCAATTTTTTGGGGAGGTTATGGTCACGTAGAAGATTGACAGGTTTTGCGTGTGAACATGGTTTGAGGACCGACATAGTCATTTTTGATGGGGATACTTTGAATGGATACACCTTTCTTTCGATTCTATTTGGATTGTATTCCATTCCAATAGACGCTCCAATCGATAGGCATTCCATTCGATGCACACTCCGCCCGCTAGACACTCCATTCAGATAGGCATCCACGCTATAGACACTCCCTTCGATAAGCGCCTCTATGTCGATAGGCCACTCCATTGCGATAGACGCACCATTCGATTGACACTCCGTCAGGCACTCCATTCGTGAGCATAGTTCGAAGACATCCCTGGATTGACAAGCGAAGGGGGAGTCATGGCGACACCACCTTCAGCATGTTCTCCAATTGAAATTGATGACGTTTCAGATGCATCTCTCCAAACCAAAGCCATTCGTACCGTGTGAGGTATCCGATCCCAGGTAATTCAAAATCCAGACAGACAACGCTTAGATCTTCCTTGTCGATGATGGCAAGATTTTTTGTTCGTACGCGCTGAAGTTCCTCCTGTAAATTTTTTCCAGACCTCGGTTGACCGTCTGGTCGTAACTGTTCCGGCGCCGTGAACTTTTGGCTGAGGTCCTCCCACCAGGGTCTAATCCTGGGCAGGCTAGCGTCGTACTGACGATGGGTAGGCGTAGTATTCGAGTCGGGTAGGCCATCCGTTGCAATTAAAATGTGTACCACGACTTGAGCAGGTGTCCAGCTGCCTGCTGACGGAATCTGGTTCAGGCTATTCTCATCAAATTCTTTTACTGCGCCGAGGAAGTCGTCATAGGCCTTGGCGACTGCATCGCGAAGTTCCAATCTGTGTTGTGTGGTTACCTTCATAGTTTGTTGCGTTTAGGCAAATATCCAATCGTTATTGCACTTTTGAGGGGCATGAGTTTGTCAAATCCCGGGGGCAAATGCGTCAGCAACTGGACATTTACGTATGCCAACGTTGCCCATGCGGGTAATGAACTTAGAATCCTCGCGTCCCGAGCCACAAAGGCTTCCTCGGCCGACACATTGAACAGGCCA
>Ga0164241_10004724_pt1 | contig 13035 bp, 13 predicted proteins | sample OricomyardsoilBY_FD_108780 | JGI IMG/M metagenome (GOLD analysis project Ga0164241, IMG submission 108780) | Backyard soil microbial communities from Emeryville, California, USA - Original compost - Back yard soil (BY) | ecosystem: Environmental > Terrestrial > Soil > Unclassified | place: USA...
ACCTGCTCTGCGCCGTCCCCAAGCACCGGCGGGGTCGGCGGTTTCACGCCGGGATTGTGCTTGAATTCGCCATCACTGGATCCGCACCCACGCCCCTGGCCCGGGTCCTTACGGCACTCGAACACCCGCACGTGATCCACCAGCATCTCCTGCGGGAAAACACTTTCGTCGATACCGGTATCGTTTACGGTTCCCGCCCAATTGCCACCCACGGCCAGGTTGAGAATCAAGTGAAACTTCTGGTTGAAGGGAGCGGCCGGATTGCTCAGCGCATGCGTGGAATACCAGCCCTCCTGGCTCTGAGTGGCGTAGTGATCGCCATCCACATACCAGCGGATTTCCCCCTCTTCCCATTCAATGGCGTAATCGTGAAAACCGTCTGCCGGATTGGCGCCATCGGGTAATTGGTAAGCCTCACCGGAATAAACGTTGTTCGGCCAGATATCGCCGAAATGCAAAGTGCCGTGGACCCTGCGTTCGCCACCAACTTTCAGGTTCACCGCTTCCATGATGTCAATCTCACCGGAACTGGCCCAACCGCCATAGGTCCAGTCGGTGGGCAACATCCAGATCGCCGGCCATGTGCCCTGGCCCCAGGGCAGCTTGGCACGGATCTCAAAACGCCCGTAACGCCAGTCGCCCTTGCCCTTGGTGCGCAAGCGCCCAGAACTAAAGGTACCGGTGCGACTTTGGTCTGCGGGGTTGTACGCCGGATCATCATCCGCCACGGCCGGACCCGCGATATTCTCGCGGATGGCTTTTATGTGCAGAAACTCGCCATCCACCCAAACGTTTTTCGCGTCGTCCACATAACACTGGGATTCGTTATTGCCGCCGCCGGAACAATTGCGCTCGTAACTCCACCGCTTAGAGTCCAGTTGAGCGGAGCGGAATTCGTCCTGCCATACCAAGCAAAAGCCGTCCCCCGCCGCCGCAGGAATGCAGTCACCGCCACTGGAAGTGCTGGATGAACTGGACGAGCTGCTGGAGGAAGTGCTGCTGGAGCTAGAGTTGCTTGAAGTGCTGCTTGACGTGCTGGAAGTACTTGAAGTGCTGGATCCCCCGCCGCAGGCCGCAAGCGCAAAGCAAGCGATGGCCATCAGGAAGCGTTTGGATGAAAGTAAACTACATCGCAACGGCATAGGCGTGTCTCCGACGACGGCTGCCAAAAAAGAGGCTCATTCTAGCCATCTCCACGCCCTCTGCCCGTCACCCACATCACAGGCCGGGACCAGACATGGGGAATTTGCGCCCTTGCGGAAGCGTGAAGCCATCCCCTAAAATCGCCCGGACCTCACGCTCCTGAATATCCAAGGGTTTTACCCCGACGCCCTGCTCGACCCCAACGCACACCTCGTGGGTATCCCATAATCAACCAGGCGGGCCTATTTGAAAGCCATTATTTTGAGCAACTGGACCAGTCCGGACATGCGCGGCATGCGCAGCTACGTCACGTCCTACACGCTGCGCCTGGATCAGGAGGAACTCTTCACCATCCATCTGAACAAGCAGATGGGCTTTTATCAGATCTCGGAATTCCAGTCCCCGGACAAACGCCAGAACTTCATCATCGAACAGACCAACCGCGTGGGCACTCCACGGATAGCCGCCTTCGATAAGGAGTCCGGCAATATGCTCGGCGCGCTCAAGGGCAATATCCTGCTGGATGGGGATGACAGCCCGATGCTGGACATCAAGCCCATGTCAAAGATCACCGAGATCGCCTGTCCTATGATCGAAGACAGCCCGGAGGACTACGCCGGCGTAGTGCACGGCCAGGCCAGCATAGGGGTGATATTGTCCCAACTGCCCCACCGCTACGCCCGCCAGAGCCTGATAACACAACTGCGCCGCCTCACCCGCCGTGTCGGCAACACCCCGCGTGATGTTCTGGAAGTAGTGGTGGTGGAGGACGGGGTGTGCGACCTGCGGATGCTCTGCGCCGTAGGCGTCATTATGCATAGCCGCGGCGGTTTGCAATTGAATTAGAACCCTTTCTGCACGCTGACTATACTGAAACCGACATCGCCAATTGCCCTGGTTCCTCCACTCAGTCGGTTACAGCAGGTTTATATGAGCAAACGCATTCTCGTTGTGGAGGACAATCCGGATAACAGCAAGCTGGTCTCCTGGATTCTGGAAGATGAGGGCTACGAAGTCACCTGCACCGAAACCGGGGAGCGTTGCCTGAGCCTGTTGGAAAAAGGGCCCTTCGACATGATTCTCATGGATATTTCCTTACCGGGTATCAGCGGCAAAGAGACCACCCGCCGCATCCGTCAAATAGCCCACCTGAAATCCCTGCCCATTGTTGCGCTGACCGCCCACGCCACCGAGACTGAACGGCAAGCCATTCTCAGCAGCGGCGTGGATGATCTGCTGACCAAACCCATTCACGATGAACATTTGCTGGAAATGCTGCGGCGATATCTGCGCACCGTGCAATGAAATCACCGACATAAAAAAAGCCGGTCAAAGCCGGCTTGGTAAGGGTCAAATCAACGCTCAACGTTCAGAGCGGATCTTGTCGATCAGAAAATTCACGATCTGCAGCATTTCCTTCTGGCTTCCGGCGGCGGAGGTATTTACGTAGTAGTAGCCTGCCACGACCATCTCAGGTGTTCCGGATATACGGTATTTACGCTGGCGCGCGTCGGCTTGGTTAACCTGGGCATTGACGGCGAAGGAATCCATCGTTTTAACAAACATTTCGCCATCCAAACCCTGCGCCGTTACCAGTGCGGAAATCTCTTCTTTATTCAGGAGGCGCTTGTTCTGCTTGTGCATTGCCTCAAAAAACACCGGATGAAGCTTTTTGAGCTGGCCGAGAGCACTGGCAGTGTAAAAGAGCTTGGCGTGGGTCCACATGGCATCCGGCACGCTGCCGCCCTGGCGCCACATGGCGGGCGACCGCACCAGCACTGCGTCTTCAGCGAGAGTCTTTTCCCACGCCTCGATCAATGGCTCAAATGCATAGCAGTGGCCGCACCCATACCAAAACAGCTCGGTTACTTCGATCTTGCCGGTTTTGGCAGGCTTGGGCTGGTCATCAAGCACCGTATAGTGTTTGCCTTCTTCATATTTGGGTTTGGCAGGTGCTTCAGCGGCACAGGCCAACAGCGGCATAGCCAGTCCCAGAAGTGCGACAAGAAAACGCATGTGTATCCCCTTTAGGTTGCAGCAAGCTTAATAGGCGGCCAATTCGGCCGCGGCGCATTAGAAGCGGACGTTCGAACCGAGTTCCGTCGTCAATGGAAAAGCGTGAATCAGTTCTGGTCAATCCGTAAGTCGAACAGGGCTCAATTCAGGCCGGCAATATAATTCGCCAGGGCCGCAATCTCAGCGTCGCTCAGATTTTCCGCTACCTTGCGCATCACCTGGGCCTCACCATCGTTGGCGCGGTTGCCGGCGCGGAAATCGCGCAGTTGTTTTTCAATGTATTGAGCGTACTGGCCGCTCAGGCGGGGGAAAGCAGCAGGATCATTGCCCAATCCCTTGGGGGAGTGGCAACCACTGCAGGCGGGTGTCTTGGTGGCAGCGTTGCCGGCGCGGTAGACGCGCTCACCCAATTCCAGCGCATCTGTTTTGCTGCCGGAGTTCACCTGGACTTCCAGCTTTTTAGCCCCGGCCAATTGCAGTGGCTTGCCGGCAAAAAACGCAGCCATATCTGCCAGATCCTGTGCGCTGGAGTTATCCAGCAGACCGGTCATTTCCGGCACGACCCGCACCTTGGTCTTGATGTCCGCCAGTTGTTTGGTGATGTATTTTTCACCCAGGCCGGCGATTTTGGGGAAATTGGGAGCCGGGCTGTTGCCATCGGCGCCGTGACAGGCAGCGCAAGTGCCGGTCAGTTTTTCACCCCTCGCGGCGTCGCCGGCTGCCAGGGCGACGGGTGCCAGCGAGGTTAAACCAAGAACCAGCAAAAATGTGCGTAATGAATTACTCATGGAGTTTCCCGTTGTCATCTCAATGTGAATCGTGTCGAATGCACCCCGTCTGAACGTAGGATGCGGGCACAGCGGATGTGATCGCCGGACGCTGTGCGCTGGCTGGCCCAGGGCGCTGGAATTCGCCAGGGATAAATTGGGCTGGCATTATATACACCTGATTCTGATAACTCATCTTTTTGTCACCCCCAGAGACCGCCATGGCCGATACCACCCTATTTCGCCGCGCCCGCTTTCTTACCAGCGCCCCGAGCCTGCGCCAATGTCCTCCGGAAACCGGGGCTGAAATTGCATTCGCCGGTCGTTCAAACGCCGGCAAATCCAGCGCCATCAATAGGCTGACGCAAAATGGCAAGTTGGCGCGCACCAGTAAAACGCCGGGGCGCACCCAACTGATCAACTTTTTTGCATTAGGCGACGACCAGCTCCGGTTGGTGGATTTACCAGGTTACGGTTATGCCAAGGTGTCCCACGCCACCAAGGCCGAATGGCAGGAGAACCTCGCGGAATACCTGCAGGCCCGCCAGACATTGCGCGGCCTGGTGCTGTTAATGGACATCCGCCATCCCATGCAAACCTATGACGCCACCATGCTGAACTGGGCTTTGGCCGGCGCCATGCCAGTGCATGTGCTGCTGACCAAGAGCGATAAACTCAATCGGGGAACAGCCCTTAACACCCTGCATCAGGTGCGCGGACAGCTGCAAAAATTGAAAGCAGGGCATCTCGTCAGCGCTCAGACTTTTTCCTCCCATAATGGCGAGGGACTGGAAGTTCTGGAGGAGACAATCTGCGGCTGGTTGTTGCCGGAAGATCAGGACAATTCGCCCGAGTCCAGCAACGCACCGTAACCATCGCGGTAAGAGGGGTAAAGCAGGCGATACCCCGAGTCCAGCAGACGTTGGTTACGGCAGCGTTTGTTACCACCGCGTTCGGAAGCGTTCGGCAGCAGGCCGGCGGGGTCGACCCCGAGTCGAACGGCCAGCCATTGCCGCACTTCCATCCCTGATGCCGGATTGCTGTCGCATACCAGATAACGTGGCTCCACTGTCTGCCCGTCAAAATGACGCTCCAACAGATGCGATATCGCGCCCGCCGCGTCTCGAACATGGATGCGGTTGGTGAAATCGCCGGAACCACCTTTGCCGCCTCGCACTTGGCGCAGCAGGAAATCCCGACCCGGACCATAGATACCCGCACAGCGCAGCACCGTGTGCGGCAGGCCGCTGGTGCGCAGCAAATTCTCCGCCTCCAGAAGGCGACGGCCGGAAAAAGTGCCCGGTTCCGTGGCACTGTTCTCGTCGACCCAACCGCCGTCGTTTTGATGGTAGACACTGGTGCTGGACACAAAGATCACCAAGCCTGGGGAATGGCTGTGCAACACGGGCAACAGAGTGCGCAGGGTTTCCACATAGGCGACCGCATAGCCCAGGTCGGAAAATTCCGTGGGGGTTAGCGTAATCACCAGGGCGTCGCATTTTTCCTGAGTCAGGCGCTGCCGTATAACGAGACTGTCCGCCGCCCCCTGCCAAAATTCCACTCCCGGTGCAGGTGGTTTAGCCGACCGGGCGACGCCCACTAAACGGTGTGCGGTGAGCTTCTCCGCCGTGTGGCGGGCCAAATCGCCGAAGCCTAGAAACAGAATATTTTTTGATTGCAAAACGCACCGCCCTAAGGTTTATTTATCGCATCGCCACATTCGATAGATTTTTCTATGACCCTCACCGAACTCCGCTACATAGTCACCCTCGCCCAGGAGCAGCACTTTGGACGCGCTGCGGAACGTTGTCACGTATCCCAACCCACCCTGAGCATAGCGGTGAAAAAGCTGGAGGAGGAGCTGGAAACCGCCATCTTCGAGCGCTCCAAAACCCGCGTTTACGCCACTCCTGTAGGGGAACAGATCGTCCAGCAGGCGCAGCGGGTCCTGGAGCAGGCGGCCGCTATCAAAGATATCGCCAGCGCCGGAAAAGACCAACTCACCAGCCCATTGCATGTTGGCGCCATTTTTACTATAGGGCCTTATTTATTGCCCTTTGTGATTCCGCAGCTGCAAAAACTTGCTCCCAAGATGCCCTTGTATGTGGAGGAGAGCTTTACCGGCACACTGCGCCGCCGTATCCGCCAAGGGGATTTGGACACCATCATAGTCGCCCTGCCCTTCACGGAAGCGGATGTGGTGACTCAACCGCTGTACGAGGAAGAGTTCGTCATAGTGACGGATCGCAACCACCCTCTCACCGCCTACGACGCCATAGAGGCCAGCCAGTTGACCGGGCACAATCTCTTATTGCTGGGCGAAGGTCACTGCTTTCGCGACCAGGTTCTGGAAGCCTGCCCGGCACTCAAACCCAGCATAGACGACCCCAATGGCCGGGTGCGAACCGCCCGGGAAGGCAGTTCCCTGGAGACGCTGAAACACATGGTGGCCTCCGGACTTGGCATCACTATCCTGCCTCGCACCGCCGCCATCGCCAGCCATTACGCCGCCGATGCCCTGATCGTCAAACCCTTCGCCGGCACGGCACCCAAACGCACCGTGGCCCTGGCTTGGCGGGCGAGCTTCCCCCGCCACAAGGCCATAGATGTCTTGCGCGAGGCCATCTTCGCCGCCCGCGCCACCCTGGCCGTTAAAACCTAAACCTCGCGTGGCCCAACCGCAGCCTCTGGATCAAATGCCCGTCACGGCGCTGAAAGGCGTGGGGGGCGCTTTTGCAGCACTGCTGGCCAAGCTCCATCTGCATACGGTGCAAGACGTCTTATTCCATCTGCCACTGCGATACATGGACCGCTCCCGCGTGGTACCTATTGGCGACCTTGCACTCAATACCAGCGTTGTGCTGGAGGGTGAAGTGGTGAACTGCCAAGTCCTCATCAGCCGGCGACGCAGCCTGCTGGTGACGCTGGGGGATGGCACCGGCCAAATTGGTTTGCGGTTTTTTCATTTCACGGCAGCACAGAAGAATCAATTGGTGGAAGGCGCACGGCTGCGCTGCTATGGCGATCCCCGTCTCGGCGCTTCCGGCCTGGAGCTCTATCACCCGGAATATGAGCTGTTGCAGACGGGCGTCGATTTCAAACCGCTCGATCTGTCCCTCACGCCCATATACCCCACCACCGAAGGCCTGAGCCAGGTGCGACTGCGCAAACTGACCGCCCAGGCATTGGAACTGATGCGGGGCAATTCGCCGGCGGAGCTGCTGCCATCAGAGATCAACCGCGAGTTCCGGGTGGCCAGCCTCAGCGAGGCGCTGGCCTATGTTCATACACCGCCCCTTGATGCCCCCGTTTTGCAGTTGTTGGAAGGCACTCATCCCTGCCAACAACGCCTGGCGTTTGAAGAGTTGCTTGCCCATCACTTGGCTCTGCAGCGGAGCCGGGCTGAGGCCCGGCGAGAGGCCGCGCCGCAGATCGTTCCCGATTCCCGTTTGCTCGATGCCTTTTATGGCGGCCTGCCGTTCCACCCCACCGCCGCGCAATTGCGGGTGACCGGAGAGATCCAGAAGGATATGGCCAAACCCCATCCCATGTTGCGCCTGGTGCAGGGCGATGTTGGCAGTGGCAAAACACTGGTGGCGGCGGTCGCAGCGCTGACCGCCCTCGCCCAGGGCTGGCAGGTGGCGCTGGTGGCGCCAACCGAAATTCTCGCCGAACAGCACAAGCGCAACTTCGAACACTGGTTGACCCCCCTGGGGTTTCCCGTGACCTGGCTGGTGGGCAAGCTCACCGCCAAACAGAAGGAAAATGCCCTGGCGCGCATAGCCGCCGGCGATGCGCAGGTTGTGGTCGGCACACACGCGCTGTTCCAGGAAACCGTCAGCTTTCCGCGGCTCGGCCTGGTGGTGATCGACGAGCAACACCGTTTCGGAGTCCATCAACGCTTATCCCTGCGGGGTAAAAATAAGGAGTCCGGCTTGTGGCCCCACCAGTTGGTGATGACCGCCACCCCCATCCCCCGTACCCTGGCCATGACCGCCTATGCAGATCTGGACGTGTCGGTCATCAATGAATTGCCGCCCGGTCGGACACCGGTGAACACGGTGCTGGTCAATCAACAGCGGCGGCCCGAGATCATCGAACGCGTGCGAAGCCTCTGCGCTGCGGGCCGCCAGGTGTATTGGGTGTGTACCTTGGTGGAGGATTCCGAAACCCTAGCCGCAGCCGCTGCCGAAGCAACCGCCCAAACACTTGCCGCTGCCCTGCCGGAGCTGCGCGTGGGTCTGGTGCACGGCCGCCTCAAAAGCCGTGACAAGGAGAGCGTTATGGCGGATTTCAAGAACGGGGCAGTGCAATTGCTGGTCGCCACCACCGTAATAGAGGTGGGGGTGGATGTGCCTAACGCCAGCCTGATGATCATCGAGAATCCCGAGCGGCTGGGCCTGGCGCAACTGCATCAACTGCGCGGCCGGGTGGGGCGCGGTAGTGAGGCCAGCCACTGCGTACTGCTCTATGCACACCCTCTCTCCCGGCTCGCCAAACAACGCTTGCAACTGTTGCGCGCCACCAACGATGGCTTTGTGTTGGCGGAAGAGGACCTCAAAATCCGCGGCCCCGGCCAACTGCTCGGCACCCGGCAGACCGGCGCGCTGCAGTTTCGCCTCGCCGACCTGCAACGCGATGCCCACCTACTCCCCAGAGTTCACGAAACCGCCCGCCTGCTTCAGACCCATCACACGACGTCCGTTACCAAAATCATCGCAAGATGGTTTTTTGATCAACAGCAGTACATTAAGGGATGAGCATTAAAGGGTAAGCCTCAAGGGATAAGTGTCCTTCCGTGTCATCCATACCAGGGCGCAAGCCGTTTCTCGGCGCGTTTAGCGAATTGCCCGAAGCGGTCTATAGTCAAAAGAGCCATCTTGCCCGCCACCCTACTCGTAGAGTATTCGTCGTGCGGCCTTTGTGTTTTTGAGGAGGAAGTGTCAGTGCCCGTACCGGCCAGTGTTATGCAGATTCTGGAATCTGCCAATATCGCCTATCAACTCAAGGCCACCCAGGCGCGTTTTGTCAGCGCCCGTGCGAGCAACACGCAGCCCGCCGCTGCTTGCGCCGTGAAGGCTCTGGTACTGCAGGACGGCCAGGGCCGTCTGCAAGTGCTACTTCCCGCAGATCACATGCTGGATCTAGCTGCTGTGAAATCCCAATACGGACGCAACCTCGAAGCGGTGCCGGCAGGTGAAATGGCGGCGCTGATGAAACAGCAAAACCTGAAGGCAGTACCCGCGATTCCCGAATGGCAGGGCCTGACGACCCTCGTCGATGCCTCACTGCTGCGCCATCCGACCCTCTGGCTCGACACCGGCGACGGTGAACAGATGCTGGAGCTGAAACAAAGCGACTTCAAAAACATCATCAAAACCGCCTGCGTGGGAGAGATGGCGGTACCGGCTCCGCGGTTGCCCGATTCAGCGGAGATGGACCGGGAGCAAATTCTCTACGCCCTTAAGAACTTCACTACCCTGCGCATCAAACAGCGCCTGGAAGAAACCCTGGAACTGCCGCCGCTGCCGGAGACCGCCCAGCGCATCATCAAACTGCGTGCCGACCCGGATGCGGACATCAGCGATCTGTCCAACATCGTTGAGCTCGACCCATCGCTCGCCGCGCAAGTAGTGAGTTGGGCTTCGTCCCCCTACTACTCCGCGCCGGGCAAGATCAAATCCGTACACGACGCCATAGTGCGGGTGCTGGGTTTCGACATGGTGTTGAACCTCGCCCTGGGCCTGGCCCTCGGGCGCACCCTCAATACCAGCGCCATGAACCAGAAACAGGTCAAAGCCTACTGGCAAAGCTCCGTATGTACCGCCGCCGTGGTTGAAGGGTTGGTTACCAGCATCACCAGGGAACATCGCCCCGGTTTTGGTATGGCGTACCTGTCCGGCCTGCTCAACAACTTTGGTCATCTCGTACTGGCGGAAGTCTTCCCGCCCTACTTCGCCAACCTCAGCCGCCACCTGGATGCCAACCCCCATATCCCCGGCTCTTCCATTGAGCATCACCTGCTGGGTGTTTCCAGTTGCCAAATTGCCTCCTGGTTGCTGGAATCCTGGCATATGCCGCAGGAAGTGGTGGCGGCCATGCGCCACCAGAACAATCCCTACTACCAGGGTGAGCACCAGGCCTATTCCAAACTGGTCTACGTGGCGCGCCAACTGCTCGCCAATCGAGGCTTCGCCAACGGCGTCTACCAGGACATTCCGGATATCGTTTACGAAGACCTACGTCTCGACCCTGCAGCGGCTGCCATAACTGTGGACAACATCCTCGAATCCGCCCACGACCTGCAGGCTATTGCGGAAAAGATTCAAGGCTGAGCGAATCGAAAGCTGACGCAAAAAAGTCCGGTAACAAGCCGGGCGCTGGCAGGTAGTACGCTCGGCCATATTTCAAATACCAAACCAAAAAAGGGGCGAATAATCTTCGCCCCTTTTTTGCTTTGGTGTTGTGGATAGCCCCTCAGCTCATTTGCCTATAAATCCATTTCGTGTAATAAAGCCGGCCAGTTGCAATTAAACGAGGAACATAAAATGGGAAATCAAAAAATAATCGGTTTAGTACTCTTTGCAGTAGGTTTGATCTTGCTCTACTTCGGTTGGCAATCGTCGGAATCGGTTGGTGATCGTATCAGCGAAACTTTTACGGGTCGTTTTACCGACGAAACCATGCTCTTTTTAATCGGCGGAGTGGTGGGTGTGGTGGCAGGTGGGGTTATGGCGTTTCGTAAGTAAGGCGTTAAGGGGTGATATAGGTTGTTTCTGGCGATCATAAATTCTTATAAAGCCCCGTCTCCCCCTCAGTACTCGCTACGATCACCGCGCAGCAGGTGTCGCTGAACACGTTCACCGCCGTGCGCATCATGTCGAGAATACGATCCGTAACCAACAATAAACCTATGCCTTCCAGTGGGAGGCCAATGGCGGTGAGGATGACGCTGATGGCCACCAGGCTCGCCGCCGGAATACCTGCCACCCCGATGGATGTAAGCAGCGCAAGTACCACCACGAGAAACTGCTGCGCGAAGCTCAGGTCCAGACCGTAAGCTTGCGCGATGAAAATGGCGGCGGTGCATTCGTAAAGTGCGGTGCCATCCATATTAATGGTCGCCCCCAAAGGCAGCACGAAGGATGAGGTGCGGTTGGAAACACCGACGTTTTTTTCCAGGCATTTGATTGTTACAGGTAGGGTGGCTGAGGAGCTGGCGGTGGAAAACGCCGTCAACATCGCCGGCACCATGGCGCGGTAATGCAGTAGAGGATTTACCTTGGCCAAAACCCGGAGCATGAGAGCCAAGGTGACGAATGTGTGTAAGAGTAAAGCGATTACAACAGTAAAAAAGAAAACCGCCATGGGCGCAAACGCGGCGAATCCGGTGGTCATGATGGTTTTTGCCACCAAGCCGAAAACACCCAACGGCGCAAACCGCATGACGAACAGCGTCATGGCCATCATCACTTCGAACACGCCCTGCCAAAATGACGTCAGCGTCTGAGCGTGCTGCGCGCCGATACGCAGCATGAAAATTCCGAACAGCAGGGCGAAGACAATCAGGCCCAACATGTCATCGGTGGCGGCGGCCTCGACTATATTGGTTGGCACCATGCGTAAGAATATATCAGCGATATCGCCCGCATCCCGCCCTTCAATTTTACTGAGACTGGCCTCCAGTTGATCCGGGGAGGACAGGTGGAGCTGGCTTCCCGCAGGCAGCCCATCAATTAAACCAGGCTTGGTGAGGTTGACCAGAAACAAACCCATGAGGATCGCAAACAGCGTTGAGATCATGTAGAGCGCAATGGTTTTAGCGCCCATCCGCCCGAGATTCTCACCCTGCCCTGCGCTCACCACGCCGCAAATAATGGAGGAGATGATCAGCGGAACCACGATCATCTTCAGGGCATTGAGAAACAGGGTGCCAAGAAAGTCAAAGATTGCGTAGAAGGTGACTGGTCCGAAACCGTGGTGCGGCTCCAGAAACGCTCCCATAAGCACTGCCAGCAATATGGCCAGCAGGATTTGCCAGTGCAGTTTCACAGACGGATCCGGGAAGTGCGGGTTAGGCGATGGAGTCTTTCAAACCTTTGCCGGCTTTGAATACCGGCATAGTGGCAGCCGGAATCTGAATGGGTTCACCGGTTTTGGGATTGCGACCCTGGCGCGCCGCGCGCGATTTGACGCTGAAGGAGCCAAAGCCCACTAAATTGACGGTTTCGCCGCGACTCAAAGCATTGGTGATCTGTTCCAGCACCGCTGCCAATACCGCGTCCGCCTGACGCTCGGAAAGGTCCGCGAGCTCCGCCACTGCTTTAACAAGTTCGGGTTTTCGCATATCTGCACTCCTTTAATAGTGATGTTTTTTAATGGTGATATTTTTTTGAATGGAAGGACTCGCTGTCGCGCGGCCCATTAAAACAAGACGGCCGGCACCGGTAAACCCCCTGCAGGGTTGACAGTGAGACGACCGTGACAGCACAAATGCTCCATTCTGCGAGAGCATTCACCGACGTGCCTGCGATCGCACCGGGCCAGCACCTTACCCGAATTTCCAAGCCGCCGCCCTAAATTTTTCCCCTGGAAAACGTCTATCCGAGAGTCGGCAAATGCAGAGGCGCCCCAGGGATGGCTGTACTTTTCGGTAGGCTCCAACCAAGGGCAGCAATCGCTAAACCTTCATATTCACGGGCGCCGCGTGTATGCTGCTGGCGACCAAACGGGACCCCGCACATGCCCAAACACACGACCTTGCACCACTACCTCCAGCTAACGCGCCTGAATCGACCCATCGGTATTTACCTGGTCCTTTGGCCAACCCTTTGGAGCCTGTGGCTGGCTGCAGAGGGTGCACCTGATATCAAAAATCTGGTGATTTTTATACTCGGTTGCGTCCTTATGCGCTCCGCCGGTTGCGTTATCAATGACTACGCTGACCGGGATTTCGACGGCCATGTGCAGCGGACCAAGGACCGCCCCCTCGCGACAGGCGCTGTCAGCCCTCTGGAAGCCATCAGCCTGTTTGCCGGTTTGTGCTTCCTGGCGTTTCTTCTGGTGCTCTTCACCAACGCGCTGACGATCAAGCTGTCCCTCGTCGGCT
>Ga0164241_10004725_pt1 | contig 13035 bp, 13 predicted proteins | sample OricomyardsoilBY_FD_108780 | JGI IMG/M metagenome (GOLD analysis project Ga0164241, IMG submission 108780) | Backyard soil microbial communities from Emeryville, California, USA - Original compost - Back yard soil (BY) | ecosystem: Environmental > Terrestrial > Soil > Unclassified | place: USA...
GGAAGTCGTAACCAGGATGTCTATAGCCAGAGAAGGCGCGAACCTCATCATGCCGGTATTTCTCATCTGGCGTGATCACGATCTCAAGATCGACATCGCCCGGAGTCAGAGAACCACGCGCATAGGAACCGAAGAGCCAAATCTCATCCACCATTCTGGCGTGCCGGCCGCCGGCGGCGACATTGGTGAGCAACTCTTCGAGGCGCTGGGTTGCGTCCTTGCGCTTCACTACGCCGGATGGGTTTTGGCTGCCGCGACGAGCGCTTCGATTTCGCTCTCCGGGATGCCAGCGCCTTGGGCACTCAAGTGGACGAGGTGCAGTTCTGGACTCATATCGAGTCCATTGCCATTCCTCCCCCTCGCCGAATGATTTCGGCGGAGCCCCGCAGCCTCGTGAGCAGGAAGCGCCCGCGCGCTCAGCGTCTCCTCTTGTGCCATGGGTCGTACCCTAAGGCCTCTGACCTTTCCTAGGCCAGATCGCGCGTAGGTAGCGACCGCGCAATCAGCTCACGCGCTCGCGGCGGGTATTCCGCGTGTACATGGACCTCTGGTCCGTTAACTGCACTCAGGAGAGGTCGTCACCTCGTACCACTTCACGGATTTCAACGTCGGCGGGCGGCGCCTCCTTACCCTCGAAGTAGATGCCCTCGGGAACGTCATCACGCTGTCCCTTGTTGTTGCGCACGTGATAGAGCGGTGTGCGGATCTCGGTCACAAATTGCAACAGGTAGCCAATTAGGAACTCCTTTTGCAGCTCAAACATGTCGTGATCGAACCCATCTTCTGGATTGCGGTGGCCTTCAATCTCTAGAAACAGCGAACGAGGCGCTCCGGGAGCCTCGCGCTGGCTGAAAGCAACGAGATCGACCAAGGCGCGGGCGGCTTGCTCGAAGGTCTCGTGCTTATAAACGATGTGGTAGAGGACGTTGCTCTTCCCGTGCTGCTGGCGATCGAATGCATCGGCCTCCTCGCGCGTTGCGAACGAGCGGGAGCGGTGCTTGCCTTTCTCGTCGCGCCAGCGAGAGACGAATGGTTTGGCTTTACGGTTGGTCTTGTGGACGCTCATGGACGGTCCTCTCGTGCAGAAAGGAGAGCACGCAGTGTACTACGATCGTTCTACGCTCACTCAAATAGCGGACATCTTCGACGCCCCCGGGTGGATTCGAACCAGCGACCGTGATTAGAAGTCGCGCCGGAAGCCGTCCATAGAGCCGAATCTGGCCTGATAGAGCGATTACGTCCAAGGAGTTCGGTGGGGTCGGGGACCAATTTCGGGAGCAAGTTTCAAGACCGGTTCGATGTCGCTGAAGTCGCCGATCGTCCGTCATGCATCGCGATAACGAAGGCCTGGTCTGACAACCCCTCGTAGCGATAGAGCAGAAGCATCCAAGACCAAGGACCCAGCACAAACCGAGTTGGGGCCCACCGGCCGCGAAGCTCGGCACCTGCAAGCGGAAACGTTTCGAGCACTCTCAGCGAACGCGCGACTCGCGACCATGCGTCATCGGGGAGGTTAAGCGTTGTGACTGCTTCGTCTAGGTCCCGCTGAGCGCGCGGGGTGACGATGACCTGCGCCACTCAGGAAGCCAGCTCGTCGAGCGGCGTTCCTTCACCGCGAGCTGCTTGGGCTAGGCCCTCCTGCGTCCGCTCCCACGCGCCCGGAATTGCATCGAGGATCTCGGTGATGCGCACCGCATCTGGGTCAGCATCGTCCAGGGCGGTTGAAAGCAGAGAGCGGGCCAACGTCCCCTCTTGGACGTGGGTGCGCTCGGCAAGCTTCGCAAGCTTGCCAGCATGCTCTTCGTCAAGCGTGACATTGATGCGCTTTGCTGATGCTGCCACAGACTCGAGACTACACGAACTGGAACGCGCCGTGTAGCTCAGGTCCTTCTCGGCCTGTATTCCTCCTCGATCTGAATCGCAGCATCAATAGCGGACAAGGCTGCGCCAATTGCATGTTCGCCTCCGGGCCCGTGACCCTCCATCGCATCCAATTCGCCGCTGGCGGAAATAATTCTCTCGCGACAGTCCTTGAGACGTTTTACAAACTCTGCTTGCGCCTCCGTCATCTTGCCCTCCTCGGCAATGGTTGTTAGCGGTCACACGGTGCAGGTCTTAGCGAACCTGCACCGTGTAGACATACCCACAGCCGCAGCTGCACCGAATCTGAACCCTGCCCCGACCGCTCAGAGTCCGACGGTTACGCCGCCCGCGAGGACAGACAAAGGTGATCTCTCGTCTTTGCATAGGTGGTACTCCTTCGTTATAGACCAGGAACCTACGAAGGTTTGCACCCCAGTCGGACAGCAGATCGCTGAAAATGGGGCGGGAAGGACTCGAACCTTCGACCGACGGATTATGAGTCCGCTGCTCTAACCAACTGAGCTACCGCCCCCTATGGCTGAGGAGGGTAGCGCTAGGCGCTGAAGAGCTGGGCCAGGGAGCGGCCGACGTCGGGTGGCTCTTCCTCGCCCTTGGAGGCTGCGGCCGCGCCCTCGGCAAGGGCCTTGGCGGCGTCGGCTATCTGGTGGGTGCGACCACCGCGGATGCTGCCGGTCTTCTTCGCTTCGGCCAAGTCGGATTCCATCAGGCCGGCGAGCTCGGCGAGGCGACGTAGGCCGACGGCCCCGGCGGCGCCTCTGAGCGCGTGTGCCTCGAGGCGCATCGTCTCGAAGTCAGTGGTCTCGGTCGCCAGGCCAGCCGCGATCACGTCGCAGCGGCGGCGCGCCTCCTCGGCAAACGACGCAAGCAGCTCTGCGTCGGGACTCGTTTTCTCACTCATTCTCCGGTTAGCCCCTTCACGACATTGGTTAGCTCTTCGACACCGAAAGCACCCTCGACCTCGGCGTCGATCCTTCCACTTTGGTCGATTGCGAACAACCACGGCTCGCTCGGCAGGCGGAACGCGCGCACCTGAGGTCGCGTGTGCTCGTTGGGATCGTTGTCGTTGTAGATCTCCATGTGGATGAACGCCGCCTTGTCCCCGTAGAGCTGTTTGACCTGCTCCGCCACGTCGACGACCGGTCCGCAGACGCGACTCTGGCAGAACTGGGGGGTCGCGAACAAGAGCACGATCGGCTCCTTGCCGAGCACGTCGGCGTAGTCGACCTTGTTCTGGGTGTCGGGCGGGATACGCGTGGTGATCTGGGAGAGGTCGCCACCGGCGTCGGAAGGCGTCGGCGTGTGGATCAGCGGCGCCCTCTCGCCGACCCGCGGCACACCGGCGTAGGCGCCGACGTCGGCGCTCGGCAACAGAGCCGCGGAGAGCTCGTCGCCCTGCCTGATCAGGGCCCCGATCCGCCACTCGCCGTCGCTGGGGAAGTCGAGCCCGGTCGTGTAGACGACGGTGGCGGCGCTTGGGTCATCGGTCGTGGTCAGCGCCTGGAAGGCCGGCTGCGTCGTCAGCGTTTCGACGGCGGCTGGGAACGGCCCGACTGCGGGCTGGTCGAGAGCGCGTTCGGCCGCCTTGTCACTCGCCGCCTCAGGGTTGCCACCTTTGCCGGCAGGCGCCGGCACCTTCGCCAGGTAGAGGGCCACCTCGGCATCAGAGACCTGACTGTGGTCGCGTTCGAAAACGCCGAACGGGTAGCGATTGGAGCCCTTGAAGAAGGCCAGCGCAGCGGGTGAGACGACCAGTTCGCTGGGCTTGGCGTCTTCGGCTTCAAGCACCTCGCCGAGGGTCTTGCCCTTGGCGCTGGGGAAATCGCTCTTCGGCGGCGCCGGCCGACTTTCGGCGCTGCCGGTCGAGCCATTCGTCGCGTCGTCGGAGTCGCTCCCACAGCCACCGACCACGGCTGCCACCAGCGCCAGCAGGCAGGCGAGAGCGGCGAGAGCTCGGGTCGGGCGCATCGGCGGCATCTTATTGCGCGATTGATACGTGGCACCTCCCCCTTCGGCACGCGGCGGGCACGGGGAGAGATAGGGTCCGCACGACCATGGGCGAGCGCTAGGAGGGCGAATGGCGGAGCGAGCAGCACTGATAACTGGAGCATCGAGCGGGATTGGGCTGGCGATCGCTCGTGTCCTCGGCGAGGAGGGCTACGCGCTGACCGTGTCCGCCCGCCGGGCGGAGAAGCTCGAGGGCGCCGCCGAGGAGCTGCGCGCCGCCGGCGTCGAGGTGCAGAGCGTCGCCGCCAACATGACCGACGAGGAGGATCTGGTCGGGGTCTTCGCCAGGCACCGTGAGGCTTACGGCCGCCTCGACGCGCTCGTCAACAACGCCGGAGTGGGCATCGGCGCTCCGATGGAGGAGATCCAGACCAAGCACCTCGACATGCAGCTCGCCGTCAACCTGCGGGCGCTGATCATCGGCACCCGCGAGGGGCTGCCGTTGCTGAAGCAGGCCGGCGCCGAGCACGGCAAGGCGCTGATCGTCAACACCGCCTCGATCGCCGGCAAGGGCGGCCAGGCCTGGCTCTCGATCTACGCGGCGACCAAGGCGGCGGTGATCAACTTCACCCAGTCGACCCATCGCGAGGTCGGCGGCGCCGGGATCCAGTGCACGGCGCTGGCGCCGGGCTTCGTCGAGACGCCGATGACCGAGTTCGTCCAGCAGCAGATTCCGGGAGAGGAGATGATCCGCCCCGAGGATCTCGGCGAGGCGGTCCGCTTCCTCCTGCGCACCTCGCGCAACTGCCACGTCCCCGAGGTCGTCTTCACGCGTCCGGGTGAGGGACTCGATACCCCCTGACGGCGGCATGCGGTTCCTAGTCGCGGCGTTCGGCGACCCCGGTCACGTCTTCCCTGCCATAGCCCTTGGGCGAGCGCTGCGCGAGCGCGACCACGAGGTCGTGATCGAGACCTGGAAGGAGCGCCGCGAGGCGGTCGAGGGCGCCGGGCTGGGCTTCGCCGCGGCGGAGGAATACCGGATGTTCCCGCCGCCCGACCCTGACTCGGCCGAGGGGGCGCACGCCGCCGAAGCAGCGCGGGCGCTGCTGCCGCTGCTCGAGGAGATGCGGCCCCACGTGGTCGTCAGCGACATCCTCACCCTCGCTCCGTCGCTCGCGGCCGAGAAGGCCGGCGTTCCCCTGGCGACGCTGATCCCCCACATCTACCCGGTGGTCGAGCCGGGACTGCCGTTCTTCGCGGTCGGGCTGCAGCCGCCCCGCACGCCGGTCGGGAGAGCGGTCTGGCGAACCGGGCAGCGGGCCCTGAACATCGGCCTCGAGCACGGCAGGCGGGACCTCAACCGGCAGCGGGCGCGGCTCGACCTGGCGCCGGTGGAGCGCTTCCACGGCGGGATCAGCCCTGACCTGGCTCTCGTCGGCACGTTCCCGCAGCTCGAGTACCCGCGGCGCTGGCCGGCCGGGGTCGAGATCACCGGGCCAATGACCTTCGAGATCCCCCACCCCGAGATCGAGCTGCCGGCCGGTGACAAGCCGCTGATCCTCGTCGCGCCGAGCACCGCGCACGACTCGGGCAACCACCTGGTGCGCACGGCGCTGAAGGCCCTGGCCTACGAGCCCGTGCGAGTCGTTGCGACGACCAACCGGGTCGCGCCGCAAAGCCCGATCGAGGTCCCGGCCAACGCGGTCCTGGTCGACTGGCTCAGCTACAGCCAGCTGATGCCCGCTGCCTCCCTGGTCATCTCGCACGGCGGGCACGGCACCGTGGCCCGCGCCCTCGGCGCCGGCACGCCGCTGCTGATCTGCCCGATCATCGGCGACATGAGCGAGACGGCGATGCGCGTCTCCTGGGCCAAGTGCGGCCTTGCCCTCCCTTGGCGGCTCTGCAGCCCCGCTCCGATGCGCTGGGCGGTGGAGCGCCTGCTCGGCGATCCCTCCTTTGCCCGGCATGCCGGCCAGCTCGCCAGCTGGGGCGACGCGCACGACGGCGCTGCTCGCGGCGCCGAGCTGGTCGAGCAGCTCGCCGGCCGCCACGCGCCAAGCTGAGGAGAAGAAGCTCCGGGGGGTCCCTTCAAGGTGAGGCCTATCAAGAGCTTCACGCTCCGGCCACCGACCGTCAGGGAAGCCCTCTGGGGCGCCGAATGCGGGCGATTTCGCCCTTCCTAGGTTCAACTCCGGGGGTGGGACTCGAACCCACAACCCCGCGGTTAACAGCCGCGTGCTCTGCCAAATTGAGCTACCCCGGACCGATCTGAGCTACCAGGACAACCCGGCAGCACGACAACTCTAACGATCCTTGACCGGCACTTCCGTGACCCCAGCCTCGACCAGCGCATGGCAGTTTGCGCACAAGAGCACGCACTTCCTGGCCTCTGCCCGCATCTGGTCAATTCCCCGGGTCATACCCCGGTATCCAAGATGAAAAAGCTTCTTGGATGGATCTCGATGATGAAACTGAAGAGCCGACTGATGCTGATTGAAACCACAGATTCGACATTGCCCTCCGGCCTCGTTAACAAGCTGACGCTTGACTAGCCGACGCCGTTCCGAGACAGCAGCAATGCTGCACTTCAGACAGCGAAAACCTCCGTCCGCGCGTCGGACGAAGGTGGTGTGACCGTGGCGCGGGCAGCGTAGGTAAGCCTTCTCCAAACCCTTTTTCCGCGCAGCATCGCTTTCCCTACGACGTACCGACGGCTCGGTCTCAAGGTCCAATCGCTTGAGCCAGTAGCGGACCGTCGAATACCCTAGACCAAGCTCGCCGGCGATCTTCCTGATCGAGTCACCCGCCTCAACCATTCCACGAAGGCGCTCTGTCTCAATCGAGCCTTTGGGCGCATGACATTCAGCTTGGCTTGCCCGCAGGCCATGTTTTTTCAGCCAATAGCTGACAGTCGACGGGTGCTTTCCAGACAGCTCACCGATCACTTCGAGCGACATTTCCCTTGCCAAGCAATTCTCCAAAAATTGCTTGTCCACAGGGAAATATTGTCATTCAGGTCGGATGAACACGAACAGATGTTCGCTACTCCGAGACGAACGGAACGATCTCGGCCAGTCGCTGAAGGCTCGTATCGTGCTCCCGGCGGACCGCGCTCTCTGACTTATTCGAAATCGCTAGCGGCGCGACTTCGGGCTCGATCGTCTCATCCTCGCGGATCTTTGGAGCCTTCGTTCGGGGTGGCATCAAACCTTGAACGAGGTCGCCGTAGAAGTCCGTCGTTTGCCGTCGGGTATCGGCCACGAACGAACCCTCCTTTCGCCCGTCCTTCTTCCCCATTGGCTTCGACAACGCGACGACGAAGGTGCGAGGCTCGCGCTTCGGGTCGTCCGTCATCAGGAGACGGTCGGGCGCGTGCCGGCAATCCCGCAAGAGCTCCGATCTGGTTGCCCGCACCCTGGCGAAGCGGACATCGACTCGTAGGTCGTCGGGCGCATCCGCCAGCTGTCGCAGCAGCCAATTGATCCGCGTCTTCGGCCGGCCCTCGCTCGGCGCCGGCACTTCGACGCTTGTCGTCACGAGCCTCGTACGCAGATTTGCCTCGATGCCAATCGGTCCAACGGCGTTAGGCACCTGGATCGAGCAGTCGAAGACGCCATCCGCGACGAGGCGCTGCGCAGCGGCGGCGAGTTGCTCTTCGGGCGTCTTACCGCGCAGACGGAGGTGCTTGACATCGACTCCCAGTTCCTGGCTGAGATGAAGACAGAGGTACTCGACGAACTGCTCCCAACGACCGACAATCACGTTCGCCTCCGGATCAGAAGCCCGCAGGGTCCCATTGCGGGCGCTTTCGCGCACTCGGACCCACTCGCTCCCCATAGCATCGAACCCGCTCGCCCCTGATCTCTCGTCGTCTAGATAGCGAATCAGCTCGCCCAGAATCCAGGCTTGGTCTGGATCGCTGATCCCGCGGAAGCGGTGCTGCACTATCGCCTCGGTAAGCACCCGCCACCAGGAAAGGTGGTAGACGGTCAAGCCACGCAATTTGGATTTGCGTACCGAATACGGCAACGACCTGGAGTCACCGAGAATCTGGTTGGAGATGGTCACCAGTCCGTCGAAGCCGTGCTCGCGCGCGAGATCCAGATAGCGAGAAACCTGCTCACCCTCTAGTACGGCGCCACCTGTCTTTATCTCAACCAAGCAGCTCCACTGCTGCTTACCTCGCTCAACCACAACGGCCCCGTCGGGGATGTGCAGCTTTTCGTCACCATCCCTGAAGCGCAGCTCGGTGTACGTGGAGATCTTGCCTTTCGGAGCCTTCATCCCTGCCAAAAGGGCATGGCAAAAATCAGGAACCGCGCTCATTACCGCCAGCAGAGCCGATGCAGCCCGCCTCTCCTGCTCGGTCTGATTGCGAATGCCAGCGGTCGGCAACAACCTCGCCGGCATCCACTTATCCCGCTCTGTCAAGTCAGCAACTCCCACAATCATCCTCCCATACCGGTATAGAGACGGGAGATTATTCGCCGCTTGGCTGGCCGAACCTCTATCCGCCGACGCGCTCGGTGTGGGCTATGCGCTCGACCAGAGCGGCGCGATCGCGGCTCAGCGCGGCGCGTCGCTCGTAGTCGTTTTGCTCACCGGCGGCAGCGATCTCGGCCTCGATGCGACGCTGCTCGAGGAGCAGGTAGTTGAGCTGCATCGCGCTGGCCGAAGCGGGCTCGTCGTGGGCCATGATGACCAGCTCGGCGATCAGGCCGGAGAGCTCGGAGTCGTCGCGGGGAAGGTTGGATGCCGGGTCCTCGGGGTGCTGGCGGAGCCACTCGGCGGCACGCAGGCCCCCCGGCGAGAGGTGCTCGGCGGTGAGCCGCGACAGGTAGTCCTTGCCCTCCTCAGGCAAGGCGATGCACATCGCCAGCAGCGCGCGCTCGCGGCGCTCACGCGAGGTCAGCTCGGCCGTGCGCCGAGGCGGCGCTGCCGGACCGCCGCCGCCGCTCGCCGCTTTGGCAGGGCCACCGCTGAGCGGCTGCGCGGCCACCACCCGGCCCATCACCATCGCCGGCTCCAGGTCCAGGCGCTCGGCAACACGGCGCACGAGGTCATCGCGACTGGCGCTCTCCCCCAGTCCGGCCAAAATCGGCGCCACCTCGGCGAGGGTGCGATCGCGCTCGGCCGGCGAGGAAGTGTCTGTGCGGTCGAGCACCAAGCCAACCTGAAAGGCGGTCAACTCAACCGCGCCCTCGAGCAGGGCGCGGAAGCGCTCAGACCCGCCCTCCATGGCCATCATCTCCGCCGGATCCTCCCCGGCCGGCATCGCCGCCACGCGCAGCCGCATCTTGCGATCTCCCGCCACGCGCTGCGCACGCAGCATCGCCTCCTGGCCGGCCGAGTCGGCATCGAGCGCCAGCACCACCTCGTCGACCATGCCCGAAAGCGCAGCCACCTGCTCCTCGGTAATCGCGGTGCCCATCACGCAGACCGCCTCCTCGACCCCCGCCTGGTGCAGGGCGAGCACGTCCGTATAGCCCTCGACCACGACCGCGCGACCGGCCTTGGCAATTGCCCCCTTCGCCAAGTCGATTCCGTAGAGCATCTTGCTCTTGTGGAAGAAGTCGGTCTCCGCCGTGTTGACGTACTTGGCGCCCTGGTCTGAGCGCATCGCCCGGCCGCCGAAGCCGAGGGTGCGACCGCGGCGGTCGCGGATCGGGAACATGATCCGCGAGCGGAAGCGGTCGTACTCCCCCCCGCCCTTGCCGCGCTGCGCCAAGCCGACGCGGCGAAGCTCGTCAACACTGAAGCCGGCTCGTTGCCCCCGCATCAGCACCGTGTCCCAGGCGCTCGGCGCGTAGCCAACCGCGAAGGCGCGCAGCACCTCCTCACCCAAACCACGCTGGGCCAGGTACTCGCGCGCCTTGCCGGCCTCGTCGGAGTCCCAGAGATAGCTCGTGTAGAAGATCGCGGTGCGGTCGAGCAGCTCGCCGAGGCGACGGCGTTGCTGGCGCTTGGCCTCCGCCTGCGGGTCCTCGCGCTCGCGCTCCAGCTCCACCCCGTAGCGATCGGCGAGCAGCTCGACCGCCTCGGCGAAGCCGAGCCCCTCCTTCTCCTCGATGAACTTGATCGTGTCGCCGCCGACCCCGCAGCCGAAGCAGTGGTAGAGCTTTTCCCCCGCGTCGACCGAGAACGAGGGCGTGCGCTCCTCGTGGAACGGGCAGAGCCCGACCCAGCGGGCACCCTGACGGCGCAGGTCGGTGTGGGCGGAGATCACCTCGACGATGTCCACCGCCTGCTTGACCCGCTCCAGGCTCTCGGTCGATATCAGCGCCACGCAGCCACCGTAGCGCCCCGCCGCCCGCTCAGAAGCGAGCCTCCTTGGGTGTGGTCAGTTCCGCGAACTTTGCGATGCAGTAGCGGTCGGTCATCCCGGCCAGGTAGTCGGCGACGCGCTGGCAGTCGCTCGACCCCGGCTCCAGCGAGGGCGCCTCGCCGGGCCGCTCCATGTAGTGGTCGAAGAGGGCCTGCATGACGCGATGGACCCGCTCGTGCTCGCTGCTCGCCAGCGGCCCGAGGTAGACGCGGTCGAACATGAACTTGCGCAGGCGCAGCATCGCCCCGCCGATCTCCTCGCTCTGCACGATGTCGCCGGCCTCGCGCGAGCGCTCGACGATGTCGCGCACCAGGGTGTCGATCCGAGCCGAGCCGGTGGCGCCGAGCAGCTCGATCTGAGCAGCCGGGAGGTCCTCCGGTTGCAGGATCCCCGCCCGCAGCGCATCGTCGATGTCGTGGTTGATGTAGGCAACGCGGTCGACGAGCTTGACGATCCGCCCCTCCAGCGTCGCCGGCTTGTTGCCTCCGGTGTGGTTGAGGATGCCGTCGCGGACCTGCTCGGTGAGGTTGAGGCCGCGGCCATCGCGCTCCAGCACCTCGACGACACGCAACGAGTGCTCGTTGTGCTTGAAGCCGCTGCCGCAGCGCTCGCGCAGCGCCGCGTCCAGCGCCTCCTCGCCGGCATGGCCGAAGGGCGGATGGCCGAGGTCGTGGCCGAGCCCGATCGCCTCGGTCAGGTCCTCGTTGAGACCGAGCGCGCGGGCAACCGTGCGAGCGATCCCACAGGCCTCCAGGGTGTGGGTAAGGCGGGTCCGGTAGTGATCGCCCTCAGGCGCGACGAAGACCTGTGTCTTGTGCTTGAGCCGGCGGAAGGCCTTGCTGTGCACGATCCGATCGCGATCGCGTTGAAACGGCGTCCGCAACGGGCTGTCGGCCTCCTCGACGGCCCGGCGCGCCGGATAGGACCGCGTCGCCTCCGGGACGAGGAACTCCTCCTCCCAAGCGCGCACCCGACCCTCAAACGTCACCGTCCCATCCATCGTCCGATCCTAAGGGCCGATCGGGATCGGCCCTTAGGCAGCGGCGCGGAGCTGCACATGAGCGTGGTGCTCGAGGGTGTCGCCCACCGCCCGCTCCACCTGGCGCAATGCCTGCTCGCCAGCAGTCGGCGCCTCGGCCAACGGGCTGCCGATCGCTCCGACCATGAAGCCGTGCGCCTCCTCGGAGAGCGGGAAGGAGCCCGCTTCGCAGCTGGCGCAGACGATGCCGCCCGCGGCACCGGAGAAGCCGGCCAGGTGCTCCGCCTCGCCGCAGTGCGCGCAGGAGGCCAGCTCGGGCGCGAAGCCGGCGACCAGCGCCAGCTTGAGCCGGAAGGAGAGCGCGGTCTCGATGCCCGCCGCCCGCTCCGCCGCGGGGTCGTCGAGCAGGCTCAGATAGCGGCTGAGCAGGTTGTAGGCGGGTGGGTTTGGCTCGGCGGAGTCGAGCAGGCGCAGAACCGCATCGCAGGCGCGAGCGCCGGCGTTCAAAGCCGGCCCCGAGGCGCGCAATCGCGGGTAGCCGTCGAGGGTCGACACGTTGGTCACGGTGAGCAGCTCGCCGCGTCCTTCGTGCAGCACCAGGTCGAGGCGGAAGAAGGGCTCAAGGCGACCCCCAAAGCGCGAACGCGGTTTCCGCACCCCCTTGGCGATAGCGCCGATCCGACCTCGCGTCTTCGAGTAGAGATGGAGGATGCGGTCGGCCTCTCCGTAGCGGATGCTGCGCAGCACCACCGCCTCCGTCTTCAGCGTCTTGCCGGCCATAGCCGAGCTACGGTGAACGACGTGCCGGACGGCGCTTGCGGGGCCGGCGCCGTAGCCGCACCTGACAACTCGGGCAGTAATAGGTCGAGCGCCCGGAGACGACGATCCGCACGATCGAGCCGCCGCACTCCGGGCACGGCTCTCCCTCGCGGGTGTGGACGAGGAACTCGTCCTGCATCGTGCCTTTCTCGCCGCGGCCGTCACGGTAATCGTCGATCGAGGCGCCACCCCCGTCGATGCCCGCCGCCAACGCGGCGACGACGGCGTCCCGCAGCGCCTCCAGATGCTCGGGCTTCATCGAGCCGGCGGGCGAGAGCGGGTGCAATCGAGCCCGGAAAAGCGCCTCGTCGGCGTAGATGTTGCCGACCCCGGCGACGCCGGACTGGTCGAGCAGGAAGGACTTCAACGGCACGGTGCGGCCAGCCGCCATCTTGCCCAGCGCCTCGGCGGTGAACTGCTCGGAGAACGGCTCGACGCCGAGCTTTACGAAGCGCTCGTCGAGATCCGCATCGTCGATCAGGAAGGCCTCGCCGAAGCGGCGCGGATCGGTGAACCAGAGCTCACGACTGTCGTCGAGGCCGAAGCGGGCCCGCAGGTGGCGCTCGGAGACCGAGCGCTCGTTCTCGTAGAGCCGCCGCCCCTCGGAGGGATCGAGCTTGCTCTCCCCCTCGACCAGGACCAGGTTGCCGGTCATCCGCAGGTGCATGACCAGCGTCCGCTCTCCCTCCAGGACGAGCAGCAGGTACTTGCCGCGCCGTCCCAATCCCTGGATCTGAGACCCCTCGACCGCTCGCTCCAGCATCGCGACCGGCATTGGCCGGCACCAGCGCGGATCGAGCACCTCCAACCGCGCGATCCGCCGCCCTTCGATCTCCGGCTCGAGCTGCCGGCAAACGGTCTCGACCTCAGGCAGCTCGGGCACCCCCCAGTTCTACACCACGCTGACTTCCTCTTTATTCGCGCATAGTACGAAGAAACGGGAAGTCAGCGGGCTTTAGGAGGTGGCGCGGGGGTGGGCGTTGAAGTAGGCGGTCTTGAGGTGCTCGCCGGAGAGGTGGGTGTACATCTGGGTGGTCGAGATGTCGGCGTGGCCGAGCATCTCCTGGACGGCTCGCAGGTCGCA
>Ga0164241_10004726_pt1 | contig 13032 bp, 10 predicted proteins | sample OricomyardsoilBY_FD_108780 | JGI IMG/M metagenome (GOLD analysis project Ga0164241, IMG submission 108780) | Backyard soil microbial communities from Emeryville, California, USA - Original compost - Back yard soil (BY) | ecosystem: Environmental > Terrestrial > Soil > Unclassified | place: USA...
CGTGCTGGCGTTGAAGGGCAACCGAAGCGCGTTGCACAACCACGTCAAGAAGCGCTTCAAGGACGCGGAGGAGGCTGGCTATCTTGGAGCACGGTCTTTCGAGGACAGGGACGACGCTCACGGCCGGCTGGAATACCGCATTGCTCGAACGCTGCCATTGGGACAGCTTCCAGCCGCGATCAAGGCGCCGTGGACCGGTTTGCGGACCATCGTGCAAATCGATCGGGTACGAGCAACGGATGAGCTGACCGTCCACCGCGCCTACTACGTGACCAGCCATGGCGCCGACCCCAAATCACTCGCGGCGCGTATCGTGCTCACTGGAGCATCGAAAACCAACTGCACCACTGCCTCGACGTGAGCTTTGCTGACGACCGGCGCAGCATCCGGAGCAAGAACGGCTCACAGAACTTCGCGCTCATCAACCGCTACGCGCTCTCGTTGCTGAAGCGCGAACCCACCAGGATGAGCGTCGCCATGAAACGACGCAAGGCAGCTTGGAGCGACAACTACTTCCTCGATGTCCTCAGCACTGGATTCTCGGAGATTTAGATGCGCTCCCCCTGGGTGCGGGTCTGAGCCCTACGCTCCGCCACACGGCGGCTCGGGCAACAAGCGCAGGAGCGCAGGAGCGCAGGAGCGCAGGAGCGCAGGAGCGCAGGAGCGCAGGAGCGCAGGAGCGGAATAGTTACGTTTGTGAGAAGACAAGTCTCGGCGTTGCCGCGCGCGAAATCATTGGCGAATATTACTACCACCCGTAAGTCTAATCTCGAACGCTCAAGGGGTGTTCCGGCTTGCACTTCGCGAGCCGACGAGCTGGGCGGCAGCTCGCGGTTGTCAGCGGCTCGAACCGCAGCGCCCGGTGCCGGGCGTGCGTGCGATCACTTTGTAGTCGCCGACGTCGATGTCGAATGGGACGGTGACGCTGCCTTCGAGCTTGCCGTTGCCGTCGGTCGGAAACGCGCCGAGCCAGGTCTCGACGCCCGCCCCATCGCTCAAGCTCACGTCGACGCGGGAGAACAAGCACGGCTCGCCCGCGGCCTCGACGCTGCCGAACACTTGCAAGCTGGCGCCGCGCTCGCTGCTGGCTTGCCCGAGGCGGATACCTACGGTGGCGCGCGGCCGATCGTCGGTCGCGCCGGCGGCGGGCGGCGCGGAGCTCGCGGCGCTGCTCGCGGACGGCGCCGCGCTCGCGCTGCGCCCCGCCGATGCCCCCGGTTTGGGCACGCCAGAGCTGGGGGCAGCGCCTTCCAGCGTTTCGGCGAGCATGGCCTGGCCTGACTCGGAGCCTTCTGGCCAGTTGAACGCGTCGGGAGGCGGGCGGTACAAGTGATCGGCGGTGCGCGGATCGAGCTCCATGCGGCCAGCGGCGCCGCCCAGATCGATGCGGTGGAAACGGACGCCGTCGTACACCTCGACCCAGGCGTGAGCTTCGTTTCGGACCATGCGCGTCGGAATGCCCAGGCCGAGCGCGGTGAGCGCGAACGCGTAGGCGCGGTGGCGGCAAACGCCTTTGCGCGAGAGCGCGAGCTCTTGGTAGAGCTGCGCGCCGCGCGAAGCCTTGGGCGTCGCTTCCGACGGCGCGAAGCCGCGGAAGTAAGCGACGAGCGCCGCCACCACCTGCCGCGGCGACTGCCGCTGCGACACGCCGATATCGCGCGCGACGTCGAGAGCGGCGCTGCGCACCGCCGGCGGCAGCGGCGGTAGCTTCGGCAGCAGGTCACCCCAGGTCGCGTCAGCGAGCTCGGAGCCGAGGGCGGCGCGAGGAGCCGCCAGCTGCATGATCAAGCGCACGCGGCGCCGCGCGTCGCCGACCATGAACCAGTTGTCGGCGCGATCGCGCTCGAGCACGAACGGCACCTCCGGATCGGTGCGCGCCACCAGCACCCGAGCACCCGGCGCGACGCTCGGGATACGCACCGGCAAGCCCGGGGCCACATCGACGAACAGATCGGCGTAAAATTGATCGTCGGCGGGGCCCGGCTTGCCCCCGACCTCGAGCTTGCTCAACGACTTGTCGAAGACGGTAAGCTCGAAGCTCTCGTCGACCGTGTCGTACGCGTACAGCCGCTTGAACGGCGCGACGGCGGGGATGAACGGCTCGTCGTACGAGACCGATTCGGGCCGCGTCGTGTCGCGATCGACCCGGAAGCTGGCGTCGATGCTGTCGGGCGTCGCGTTGCCGCCGTAGGCGTGCTCGGACTTCGCCTTCGGCTCGCCCGACTGCGGCGCGGGCACGACGCCGCTCTCGGTCTCGAGCGCCGCCGGCATCGCGCCATCTTGCGTCGTGGCAGAAAGCTCCACGTCTTCCGCCGGGTTGGGCTCGATGTACTCGTGCAAGACCGGCGCCTGGGCCTGGGCGGTCACGGCGACGCACAGCAGCGCAGCAGGCAAGAAGCGAAAGGCACGGCGTGACATACGCGACGGCGCAGCGTAGCACGGCCGCTCCGCCCGAGCCGCGCTCGCTACGGCGGCGGAGTCTGCCAGCGACCGTCGACCCAAACGTAGCGCACGCCATCCCAGTGCCAGTAGCCGCACGCCCAGCGGGCGCCCGCGACGGACGGCTTGCCCTTCGCCTCACAAGCTTCGTCGCTCGGGCGGTCGCGCGCCTCGGCCGAAGACAGGCGCTGCTCCCGCTGCGTCGCGCAGGCGGCGAGCAAGAATGACACGACGCCGAGGCAGGAGCGCATCGCGCCGACTATGCCAGATTTTTTCGCGGCATGTCCTTTCGCGCCGAGACCCACTATCGTGCGTGCCGCCCATGACCTCGCTCGAAGCCCAGCTTTCATCGCTGCCCGCCGACGTCCAGCAACTCCTCGAAGCTGCCGGCTTCGACGCCGCGCGGCTGATCGCCCTCGCCAAGCCGCTGCAAGACGGCGTGGCCGCCGACAACCTCGTCAAAGGCACGCTCACGCCGCCGACAGCGGACGATATCGTGCAGCTCCCGGCCCCCGGCACCGTCGAGCACGCGCGCTTGACCGCGCTCGGCCGCGCCGCCTTGGAGCGCGGCGAGTACGCGTTGATCGTGCTGGCAGGCGGCATGGCCACCCGCATGGGCGGCGTCGTCAAGGCGCTGGTCGACGCCGTGCCGGGCAAGAGCTTCCTCGATCTGCGGCTGCGCGAGGTCGAGGTGCTGCGCGAACGCTACGGTAAAGCGCCGCCGCTGTGGCTGATGACGAGCCACTCCACCGACGCCAAAATCAAAGCCGCGCTCGGCGATCGCCGCCGAGGCGACGAGGTCGCGACGTTCTTGCAAGAGCTGTCGCTGCGGCTGACTCCGAACGGACAGCTCTACCTCGGCGCCGATCAGCGCCCGAGCGAGCACGCGCCCGGCCACGGTGATTTGCCTGACGCGCTCAAGCGCAGCGGCTTGCTCGAGCGCTTCGTGGCGCGCGGCGGCAAGACGGTGATGATGAGCAACGTCGACAACCTCGGCGGCACGATCGACCCGCTGATCCTGGGCTTTCACCTGGCCCACGGCCTGCCCGTCACCTCCGAGGTGGTCGACAAGCTCGGCTCCGACCGCGGCGGCATTCCCGTGCGCGTCGACGGAAAGCCGGTCGTCCTCGAGGAGTTTCGCATTCCGCCGAGCTTCGATCCCGCGAGCGTCCGCGTCTTCAACACCAACGTGTTCCACTTCGACGCCAAGGCCTTGCTCGAGCTGGAGATGCCGTGGACGTTCTTCACCGTCACCAAGAAGGTCGACGGCTCCGCCGTGATCCAGTTCGAGCGGCTGATCAACGAGGTGTGCTCGGTGCTGCCGACGAAGTACCTACACCTGCCGCGCACCGGCGAGCATTCCCGCTTCTTGCCCGTCAAAGACAACGAAGAGCTTGCCGCGCGCGTGCCGGAGATAGAAGCCGTGGCCAAGGCTCACGGCTGGCTGTAAGCACCGAGCCCCTCATCTGGCGTTGTTGCGCGCGGCGTGCTCGGCCCAGAACGCCGCCGCGTCGGCTTGCGTCCACGGCGGTAGGTCGAGCTCGCTCAGCGCGCGCATCAGCTGGGCGGCGCTGGCAAAGCGGTCTTCCGGGTCCTTGGCCAGGCAGCGCATGACGATCCGCTCGAGCTCGGGCGTGACGTCGGGGTGACAGCGACCTTTCAGCGGGAGCGGCATCTTGGTCAGGTGCAGCGTCGCGATAGCGGCGTCGGTCTTGGCGCTGAACGGATCGTGGCCGCTCAGCAAGAAATACGCGACACAGCCGAGCGCGTAGAGGTCCGCGCGCGGACCCGACTGCGAGCTGGCGAAGGCTTCGGGCGCCATGTAGCGCGGCGTGCCGAGCAGCACGCCCGGCCCCGACATGCCCGCCTCCACCCCGCGCGTGACCCGCACCAGCCCGAAGTCGAGCACCTTGACGAAGTCGTAGATGCCGCCATTCACGCCGACCATCAAATTGCCCGGCTTGACGTCGCGGTGCACGAGGCCCAGGCCGTGCGCTTCCGACAGCGCCCCGCAAGCTTGTACCAGCAAGTGCCGTGTCCGGGCCGCCGGCTGCGCGCCGTAGCTACCGACCAGCGCCTCCCAGGTAATGCCGTCGACGTACTCCATCGCGTAGTAGAAATCGCCGCGGCGGGTGCGGCCGTAGTCGAACACGACCACGCTGTTGGGGTGACCCAGCTGACTCGTCGTCTTCGCTTCGAGATCGAAGCGCCGGAGCTGCTCCGGCGACGCCTCTTCCTGGGCGATGACCTTGATCGCGGCGCGGCGTCGGAGCAGGCTGTGCTGCGCCTCGAACACGCGCCCCATGCCGCCGCCGCCGATCTCGCGCAGCAGCGTGTAGGGGCCGAGCGCGGACAGCAGGGCGAAGCTCTTGCGAGAAGCGCGCAGCGAGCCCGCCAGCGCCACCAAGAGCGCGACGAGCACGCTACCGACGCCGCCCACGACCAGCGTCGGCGCGACGGCGAGAAACCTCCGCGGCGCGTCGCGCGAGGTCACCAGCGTCCAGGCGCGGCCGGCGAAGTGTAGCTCGCGGCGAAATCCGAAATCGTGCGCGCCGAGCGCCTCACGGCTACCGAACAGCAGCGCGTCGGATTCGGGCAGGCGCGGATCGAGATCGACGAGCGCCACCGACCCCCGCTCCAGATCGGTACCGGCGAGCGCGCCGCGCATCAGCGGCCCGAGCCGATACAGCGCCACCGCGAAGCCGCGCAGCTGGCGCTCGCGCTCCTCGTCGCGGGCGGGAACCTCGCCGCTCGTGTACAGCGGATCATAGACTGCCACCGAGAACACGCCGTCTGGATCTTCGACGAGACGGAACTTCTCCGTCACCGTCGGCGTGCCGGCGCGAGTAGCAGCCTCCATCTGCGCGCGACGCACCGGATCGAAGCTGATGTCGAGCCCGTGGAGCTGCTCGTGAAATGGTAGCAAGCGCGTCAAGACGACGTGCCGCTCCCGCGGCGGCGACACGACCATCGCGCGCGACCCCGAGCCCGCCGGCTCCTGAAACGAAAATGGGTGACCGACCTGCTCGCTCACCCGCCGCTCGAAGCCTTCGCGATCGACGCCGCGCACGACGTCGAAGAGCTCGAGCGCGGCCAGGCTAGGGTAGCGCTCGATCAGCCGGCTCGCGAACTGCGCGAAGCGCGGCTGGTCGACGTCGGGGAGCGCGCAGCCCAGAGCGTGAATGCCGTACAGCGCCTCGAGCGGCGCGCGAAAGCTCTGCTCGACGTGGGCAGCGACGAGCCGCGAACGGTCTTCGAACTCACGGCGCGCCTGCTCGCGCGCCCGCTGCCCGGCGACAGTGGCCCAGACGAGCGTGCAAGCGAGCCCGAGGAGCAGCCCGAGCCAGCTGCCGCGGCTGCCGAGCGCGGCGCGCAAGACGAACTTGGTCGAGCCGTAGCGCGAAGGCGCGACGCTGACCAAGCCCTGCTCTACGCTGTCCAAGCCGACAATTTTAACTCACTTTCGCGTCCTGTAGTAGAGTCCGCCCAAGTGACAGAGGGACGCTCGACCAGCTCGGTTTTCGAGGCCACGCGGCTTGGGCTTTCGAGGCTGGCGCTCAGCCAAGCCGATGAGCTCGCGCGCGCGCTCGAGCGAGCGTGTGAGGCGAGCGCCAACGCGATCGGCGTCGAGCGCGTCGGCATCTGGTTCATCTCGACCGGTGGTGACGAGCTGCGCTGCGCCGCCCTCTACGAGCTGAGCCGAGGTCGGCGCTCCTCGGGAGCGGTGCTCGAGCTCGAGCACTTGCCGGGCTACTTGCAAGCGCTCGAGACCCACCGTGTCTTGCAGGTGCCCGGGAGCGGCGAGACCCTCGTCAGCGACGCGCTGCGCCAAACCTACCTCGAGCCGAACGACATCCGGGCCACCCTCGAAGCTCCGATCTTTCGCCTCGGCGAGGCTGTCGGGGTCGTGCGCTACGAGCACACGGGCTCGACCCGCGAGTGGTCGTCGCGCGACCGTCACTTCGTCGGCTCGGTGGCAGACCTGACCGCGCTGCTGCTCGAGCAAGCCACCCGGCTCGACGTCGAAGCGGCGCTGACCGCACAGCGCGAGCGCCTGGCGAAGGCCGAGAGAATGGAAGCGCTCTGCCGCATGAGCGCCGGCGTCGCTCACGACTTCAACAACGTGCTCACGGCGATGCTGCTCAAGGTCGAGTCAGTCCGCCTCGACCGCAGCCACGACGCGGAGCTGGTCGCCGAGCTCGGCCAGGTGCTCGATGTCGGTCAGAGCGGGGCGCGGCTGGTGCAGCAGCTGCTGACCTTCGCGCGGGCCAAGGTGCCGACGCCGCAGCCGGTAGATTTCGGCCGAACCCTGCGCGAGCTAGGGCCGATGCTGAGCACGCTCGCGCAAGGCCACGCCAAGCTGCGCATGGAGCGACCGACCAAGCCGGCGCTCGTCAGCATCGATCCTTCGCAGCTCGAGCAGGTGGTCATGAACCTCGTGATCAACGCGCGCGACGCCACGCGCCGTGAAGACGCGGAGGTGCTGGTGCAGCTCGACCTCGAGCCCGAAGCTGTGTGCTTGACGGTGGCGGATCAGGGCGCAGGCATGGACCCCGCGACGCAAGAGCGGATTTTCGAGCCATTCTTCAGCACCAAGGAGCGCGGCTCGGGCCTGGGGCTTTCGACCGTCTACAGCATCGTTCAGCAAGCCGGCGGCACCGTCACGGTCGAGAGCGGCGAGGGCCGGGGCTCGACGTTCTCGGTGCGCTTGCCGCGCATCCAGTGATAAGACTGCGGGCCGCAATGAATCGCATCAGAGCCGCCGCTAGCCTCGGGTTGATCTTCGCCCTCAGCTCGCTTCGTTCCGCCCCCGCACGAGCGCAGTTTCCGACCGATCAGCCTACGCGACTCCCGGTGTTCGGCAAGAGCCCCGTCAGCAACGACGACTCGACCGCGCTCGTGCAAAACCCGGCCAACCTCGCGTTTTTACCCGCGAGCGAGCTGCGCTGGTCGAGCATCTATTTGAACGAAGGCGCCGAGGTGCCGTGGCAAGGTCACGCGTTCGCGTTCGCGTTCCCGATCCCGTTCTTGAACGCGTCGACGGGTCTCCGCGTCGACGTGATGAGCCCGCCCAAGGGCGGCGCGGGGCCGCTGTTCACCAAAGACGGCCTGTACCAGTGGGTAACCTGGGGTCTCGCCATCAAAGCCAGTAGCAGCTTCGCGATCGGCACGTCGCTGCAGCGCTCGTACTCCGACATGCGCGAGGCCCACGGCCTGTTCGGCTGGTCGATGGCGCTCACCAGCCGGCCTTCGGACTATTTCGGGCTCGCGTTCGTCGCGAGCGACATCAACGCTCCCCGCAACTCGTCGGGTGGCCGGATCGACCGCAGCTTCGACGTGGCGCTGGCGGTGCGGCCGCTGCGCAGCCGCGCCCTCGAGGTCGGCGTCTCCGGCAAGATCATCGACGCCGCCGACGCCTACTGGGTGCCGAGCGCCAACGTAGGGGTCGACATTCCGGAGCTCGGCCGCCTGCGCGGCTCCATGTCACTGCTCGATCCGGACGACGGCGTGTCGAAGAAAGAGTGGCTAGCCAGCGCCAGCATGTCGTTTTACCTGAACGGCAGCAGCGGCTCGATGGATCTGTCGGCGGGTAGCATCTTCGGCGGCGCGCTGGGCGAAAACATCAGCGGCAAGGCCCACGAAAACCTCGCCACCGAGGTCGCGTTCAAAGCTTACCGCGAGCCGTCGGGTACGCCGTCGCCCACGTTCGCGCTGCGCATCCGCATGGAAAGCACGCCCGGCACGCGCGAGCACGTCGCGCTCCTGCGGCACCTCTGGCAAATCGCGGAAGAAGAGCCGTCGATCGGCGCGGTCGTGCTCGAGCTGCGCACCGCCCCCGCCGGGTCGATGGCCCACGTGCAAGAGCTGCGCGACGCCGTCTACATGCTGCGCCGCGCCGGCAAGAAGGTGCTCTGCCACCTCGAAGACGCGGACGGCGCGTCGCTCTACCTGTGCTCGGCGGCGGACCGCATCTTGATCAACCCCGCCGGCGGCGTTCGCTTCGCCGGCCTGCGCGCTCGCTACTTCTACTACGCGGGGCTGCTCGACAAGCTCGGCATCAAGGCCGACTTCGTGCGCATCGGCGCCCACAAGAGCGCGCCGGAAGCGTTCACCCGCACCGCCGCCTCCGACGTCGCGCGCGACGACAAGATCGATCTGCTGCAGCAGCACGAGCGGCAGCTGGTGCAAGGCATCGCCCACGGCCGCAAGCTCACGCCGGAAGCGGTGCGCGCCAGCATCGCCAAGGGTCCATTCGTGGCGATCGAAGCCAAGACGGCCGGCTTCGTCGACGGCTACGCGTTCGACGACGAGCTGGAGGCCCAGGCGTCGGTGATGATGGGCCAGCGCGTGCGGCTGATCGACGACAACCGCGGCGTGTTCGCCGATCGCTTCAACGGCGCCAACGCCGGCATCGCCCTGATCTACGTCGACGGCGACATGGTCGACGGTCGCAGCCAGACGATTCCGCTCGTCGGCATGAAGCTGGTCGGCTCGTACACTGTCGCCGAATCGATCAAAAAAGCCCGAGAGAACCCGATGATAGGCGCTGTCGTGCTGCGCGTCGAGACCGGCGGCGGCTCGGCGATGGCAGCCGACGTGATCTGGCGCGAGCTGCAGCTCACGACCAAGGTCAAGCCGGTCGTGGTCAGCATGGGCACCGCCGCCGCCAGCGGCGGCTACTACATCTCTTCACCGGGCACGCGCGTGTTCGCCAACCCGCTGACCATCACCGGTAGCATCGGCATCTTCTACGGCAAGGCCGACGTGTCGGAGCTCTTGCGTAAGCTCGGCGTCAACGTCGAGGTCTACAAGACGTCGCCGCGCGCCGACGCCGAGTCGATCTTTCGCCCGTTCACCGACGACGAGAAGGTCGAGCTGAAGCGCAAGGTCTGGCAGTTTTACGACGTGTTTTTGCAGCGGGTCGCCGACGGCCGCAAGCTGACCAAAGACCAAGTCGACGCTGTCGGTCAGGGCCGGGTGTGGACCGGCGAGCAGGCGCTCGGCCACAAGCTCATCGACGAGCTGGGCGGCCTGCGCCAGGCGCTCGACGCCGCGCGCAAGCTGGCCGGTTTGACCGATCACGCGCCGATCACGGAGCTGCCGCCGGTAGAGACCAGCATCATCGGCCGCATCCTCGGCATCGAAGGCATCAGCGAGAATATCCCCAACCACTTGCAGGCGTTGCCGCCGGGGCTCATGGACATGGTGAAGTCGCTCGGCCCGTTCGTCGTGCACCCCGCCGACAAGCCGCTCGCGCGCATGGAGCTGACCCGAATTGAGTGACGTGCCGACGCTCGAAGCCAAGACGGCGCGCATCGATTTGCTCGGGCAGCCGCTGCTGACGCGGCTCGACGTGACGAGCCACGCCGAGCGTCTGGCCCTGCTCGGCGACTGGTCCCCGCTGTTCCGCTTGCTGTCCGGCGAGGCCGAGCTCGCAGCGGGCAGCCTGACCGTCGGTGGCGTGAGCGTTCCGCTCGGCGTCGAGCGCGGCACGATCGGTCTGATGCGGCTCGACCCGATCTTGCCGCCTGCCTTCAGCGCCGAGCAGCTGCTGTCGACCAGCGCCGAGCTTGCCGGTATGCCGCCGGCGATCGCGAGCCGGCTCGCGTTTCAAACCCTGGAGCGACTCGGCTTGCTCGAGCTCGCCTCCCGGCGGCTCGCCCACCTTCCGCTCGCCGAGCGCCGCGCGCTGCTCGTCGCTCACGCCGCCCTCACCGATCCTCAGGTGCTCTGCCTCGAAGATCCTCTGGCTGGCCTCGACACCCACGCCGAGCACACGCTGCTGGCGGTGATCGAGCGAGCTTGCGCCGGGCGCCGCCTACTCGTATCGCTCGCCGATCCCGAGCAGAGCGGCAGCGCTCGGCGCCTGGTGCAAAGCTGCACCGAGCGGCTGGGACTCGCCGCCGGCGTGGCGGTGGCGGTGGCGGCCGAGCGCGGCGCCGTCTCGCGCGTCACGGCCACGGTTTGCAACAACCACCAAGCCTTCGCCGCCGCGCTCGCCGCCCGTGGCCTACGAGCTCACGCCACCCACGAGGCCGGCATGCTCGGCACCCTCACCTCGCCGCTCGCCGGCCCCTGCTGGCGTTACTTGGTCGAGCTCAGCGGCGACAGCACCGCGCCCGTGCTGGACGCCGCGCTCGAAACCGAAGCCGGTCTCGTCGAGCTCATCCCGCTGTTTTCTTAGGTCGGGCTGCCGCGCTGCGGCCTGCTAGCAGAAGCTCACGTGGCGTCTTCGGGCAACTCCGAGCGAGGAGTCGTAGCTTCGCGCCGACGCGTGAGCTGTGCCGGCGCCGCCTCGGTCAGTTCGGCGCGTCTTCGTCGACTTCGTGCTTCGGCACCGCGGGTCCGCCCACCACCACCGGCAGCACCGGCTTCGGAGCTGCCGCCGGCGCTTTGGCGTTCACGCCCTGAGCGGCGTAAGTTTCCATGCCGCGCCGCACCGCCAGGATCGCGAGGCGGCGATTCTCCGGCGCGAAGGCATCTTTGGCGTTGTAGAGCGCCGACGAGCCGTGGGCGAACACGCCGCCGATCTGACCCTTCGTCAAGCCGTTCTTCTCGAGCACCAGCCGCGCCGCGTCGGCGCGCTCGAACGACAGCTGCCAATTCGAACGGTTCGAGCCGGCCGGAAAGGGCTTGGCGTCGGTGTGGCCGTGGACCTGAATCTTGTTGTCGAGGCGGCCCAGGATCGGCGCGATCGCCGCGAGCAGCTGATCGAGGCGTGGCTTGAGCTCCGATGACGAGCGATCGAACAGCAGATCGTCGCCGCTGCCGTCCAAGATCTGGATCAACAGGCCTTCTTCGGTGACGCTGACCTTCAGCTGCTCGGCGAGCTTCTTGAGAGCGGGGTCTTCCGACATCGAGCGCTGCAAGGCGGCGCGCACGGCGGCGGCCACCCGCTCGAAGGCCTGCGACTCGGGTTGAATCGACGACTGACCGACGACGTCGAAGTAGGCTTTGTTCTGGATGCCGCTGCCGCCGTTCAGCACCGAAGGCGCGCCCGAGAACACGCCGGTACGGAAGTACTCGGACAGCTGCTGGCGCGTCTGCTGGTCGGTCTGAGCCAGCAGCCACATCACCATGAAGAACGCCATCATCGCCGTCACGAAGTCGGCGTAAGCCACCTTCCAGGCGCCGCCGTGGTGAGCGGCGTGGCCCTTGCCCTTCTTCTTGATGATGATGACGCGACCGCCACCACCGCTGGGAGCTGCGCCGGCCATTATTTGCCCTTCAGCTCCGCGAAGGCCTTCTCGAGCTCCGGCGTCGTCGGTCGCTCATCGGAGAAGATGGTGCGCCGCGCGAACTCGATCGCGATCTGCGGGTTGACGCCGCGCGCCGCCGCCACCACCGCTTCCTTGATGCAGAGCATGAAGCGGCTCTCGGCGTTGCCCACGATCTCGATGCTCGTCGCTATCGGGCCGACCATGCCGTAGCACAGCAAGATGCCCAAAAACGTGCCGACGAGCGCGGCCGCGACGTGGTGTCCAATCTCTTCGGGACCGCCGTCGAGGTGACCCATCGTGATCACGATGCCGAGCACGGCCGCCACGATGCCGAGACCGGGGAGGGCGTCACCGGCGGTACGAATCAAGCCTACTGGCTGGCTGGCTTCGTCGTGGTGAGTCTCGAGCTCGGCGTCGAACAGCAGCGACAGCTCTTCCGCCGAGCAGCCGTCGACCAGCTGCTTGAGGCCGTCGACCAGGAAGTCGGCGGCGTGGTGGCGATGCATCACGGTCGGATAAGCGGTGAACAGCGAGCTCGTCGCGCGATCGCTCACGTGCGGCTCGAGCGCGAGCACGCCTTCACGCCGGATCAGGGCCAAGATCTGGTAGAGGAGCTTGAGCAGCTCCATGTAGTCGGCCTTGGCGGGCGCCCCGCCCTTGAAGCCCTTCTTGAACGCGCCGGTGACGCGGCTCAGCACCTTGCCCGGTGCGGAGATGACGACGGTACCGATGGTGGCGCCGCCGATAACCACCAGCTCGTTAGGCTGAAGCAAAACGCCGAAGGCACCGCCGGACATGGCGAAACCTCCGAGCACGGAGCCGAACACGACGAGAAGCCCAATGAGGGTGGACACTGCTCGGTCATGACGGCCGTCTCATCAGTTTCTAAAGACTCGATTTGAGAACCGAGCCAAAACTGCAGTAATTCTAGCCGGTTATGCCGGCGGACGGAGCCGGTTCACCGGCCTCGCCGTAGCGGCGCGATCGCGCCGGCCGACGTGAGCTTAGGCGGCTTTGGGCAGCTCGCTCGTGCAGTATTTGCAGCGCGTGGCCTTGACCGGCACGTTCTCGCAGCAAGCGGGGCACTCGCGGATCACCGGCGGCGCCGCGTCGGCCGGCTTCTTCAGCCGGCCCTCGGCGGCCCTGATGATGCGGCTCACGACGATGAACAGCACCAGCGCCACCACGAAAAAGTCGAGCACGGCGCCGATGAAGTCGCCATAGCCGAGCACCACGTTGTCTTTCGGATCGGCGGCCGTCTTCAGGATCAGCCCGCTCTTGCGCCAGTCGCCGCTCGGCAGAGCCAACGCCACCATCGGCATGACGAGATCGGAGACCAACGCCGAGACGATCTTGCCGAAGGCGCCGCCGA
>Ga0164241_10004728_pt1 | contig 13029 bp, 11 predicted proteins | sample OricomyardsoilBY_FD_108780 | JGI IMG/M metagenome (GOLD analysis project Ga0164241, IMG submission 108780) | Backyard soil microbial communities from Emeryville, California, USA - Original compost - Back yard soil (BY) | ecosystem: Environmental > Terrestrial > Soil > Unclassified | place: USA...
ACCCGTGGATCCGCCTCGTCGCCGCCACGCTCACGGTGTGGCTGGTGGCTCAGGCGGCCATCAACATCGGTTACGTCGTGAACTTGCTGCCCGTCACCGGCATCACGCTGCCCCTCATCTCCTCGGGCGGCACATCCGTGGTGATCACGCTGCTGGTCTTCGGTCTGCTCGCGAACTGTGCGCGCCATGAGCCCGAGGCAGTGGCCGCACTACGCTCTCAGGGACCCGGCCGGTTCGGCCGGCTGATGCGGTTGCCCGCCCCGGACCCGTACCAGCCGCCGACCAGACGCAGACCGGTCCGGGCCCCCGCCCCGTCGCGAGGCCCCGGTGGCACGGAACGTGCCCGCCGGCGGTACCCGCGAAATGGTTCCCGAGGAGGAACGTCTTGACCGACCCCACCAACCGTGGGCCTTGTGTCGTGATCGCCGGCGGCGGCACCGCCGGACACATCGAGCCGGCGCTCGCGCTCGCCGACGCCGTCTGCCGGATCCGGCCGGACGCCCGCGTCGTCGCCCTGGGCACCGAGCGCGGCCTCGAGAAGTCGATCATCCCGGCGCGGGGCTACCCGCTGGAGATGATCCCGCCGGTGCCGATGCCCCGTAAGCCCAATGTGGACCTGCTGAAGCTGCCGCTGAAGGTGCGCTCGGCGGTGAAGACGACCCGCGCGGTGCTAGACCGGGTCGGCGCGGACGTGGTGGTCGGCTTCGGTGGCTACGTCGCGCTGCCCGCCTACCTCGCCGCCCGCGGCCGCCTGCCGATCGTCGTGCACGACTCCAACGCCCGGGTCGGCCTGGCCAACAAGGTCGGCGCCCGGTTCGCCGAGCGGGTCGCCGTCGCGGTGCCGGACTCCGGGCTGCCCAAGGCCGAGGTCGTCGGCATCCCGCTGCGCGAGTCGATCATCACCCTCGATCGCGCCGCACTGCGTGCCGAGGCCCGCAGGCACTTCGGCCTGCACCCGGACGCGCCGACGCTGCTGGTGTTCGGCGGCTCGCAGGGCGCGCGGTCGATCAACAACGCGGTGTCCGCGTGCGCCCGCCGGTTCGCCGACGCCGGGATCGGCGTGCTGCACGCGCACGGCCCGAAGAACTCCCTCGCCGTGCAGGAGGTGCCCGGCGCGCCGCGCTACGTCGGCGTGCCGTACCTCGAGCGGATGGACCTCGCGTACGCGGCGGCCGACGCCGTGCTGTGCCGCAGCGGGGCGATGACCGTCGCCGAGGTCGCCGCGGTCGGCCTGCCCTCGGTGTTCGTGCCGCTGCCGCACGGCAACGGCGAGCAGGCGCTCAACGCGAAGCCGGTGGTGGACGCGGGCGGCGGGATCATCGTGCCGGACGAGCAGCTGTCCCCGGACAAGGTCGCCGAGATCGTCGTGCCCCTGCTGACCGACCAGCGCCGCCTCGCGTCGATGAGCGCCGCCGCCCGCGGCACCGGCCACCGCGAGGCCGCGGACGTCCTGGCGCGCATGGTCCTCGAGGTGATCAAGAAGTGAGCGATCTGGAACGGACGCACCTCGTCGGCATCGGTGGGGCAGGCATGAGCGGGATCGCCCGCATCCTGCTCGACCGCGGGCTCGAGGTGTCCGGTTCGGACGCGAAGGAGTCGCCCGGCCTGCTGACGCTGCGCGCGCAGGGCGCCAAGGTGGCGGTCGGACAGGCGGCGACGAACCTCGACCTGTTCGGCGACCGTGGCCCGACCGCGGTCGTCGTGTCCACCGCGATCAAGCCGGACAACCCGGAGCTCGTCGCCGCCAGGGCCCGCGGGCTCACCGTGCTGCACCGCTCCGAGGCGCTCGCCGCGCTGATGGCCGGCCACCGCGTCGCGTGCGTCGCCGGGACCCACGGCAAGACGTCGACCACGTCGATGCTGACCGTCGCGCTGCAGCACTGCCGGCTCGACCCGTCGTTCGCGATCGGCGGCGACCTCAACGAGTCCGGCGCGAACGCCCACCACGGGCACGGCGGCATCTTCGTCGCGGAGGCGGACGAGAGCGACGGCTCGTTCCTCGCGTTCACCCCGTCGGTCGCCGTCGTCACCAACGTGGAGGCCGATCACCTCGACCACCACGGCACGGTCGAGGCGTACACCACCGTCTTTGAGTCCTTTGTGGACAAGATCGAGCCGGGCGGGCTGCTGGTCGCGTGCGCCGACGACGCGGGCTCGGAGTCCCTTGCCGCGCGCGCGGAGGCCCGCGGCGTGCGGGTGCGCCGCTACGGCCGCGCCGCCACCGGCAACGAGCGGGACGTGACGCTGCTCGAGCACCGCCCAGACGGCGGGACCGGCGGCGGGGTCGCGCGGATCCTGCTGGACGGCGCGGAGATCGAGCTGCGGGTCGCGGTGCCCGGCGAGCACATGGCGAGCAACGCGATCGCGGCGCTGCTCGCCGGGCTCGAGCTGGGCGCGCCGCTGCCCGGGCTGCTGGACGGCATCGCCTCCTTCGGCGGCGTGCGGCGGCGGTTCGAGTTCAAAGGACGCTCCGGCGACGTGCGGGTGTACGACGACTACGCCCACCACCCGACGGAGGTCGCCGCGCAGCTGCGTGCCGTGCGGCCCGCGGCGCAGGGCGGCCGGATCATCGTGGTGTTCCAGCCGCACCTGTACTCGCGCACGAAGCTGTTCGCCACCGAGTTCGGCGCCGCGCTGGCGCTGGCCGACGAGGTGATCGTGCTCGACGTGTACGGCGCCCGCGAGCAGCCGGAGCCGGGCGTGACCGGCACGCTGGTCGCCGACGCGATCTCGCTGCCGGGCGGGCAGGTGCACTACGAGCCGTCGTTCGAGAAGGTGCCGCCGCTGGTGGCCGGGCTGGTGCGGCCGGGCGACCTCGTGCTCACGATGGGCGCGGGCGACGTGACGATGCTCGGCCCGGAGCTCATCGCCGAGCTGGACCGGCGGGTCCAGCCGGCATGACGGGCGCGGCGCGGACCGGCACCCGGCGGCGTCGTCCGCCCGCGGACGACTACGACGCGGACGAGCCGTTCGAGCGCCGCCCGAGCCACCGCCGCTACCTCGCCCGGCGCTGGACCGCGCTGCTGATCGTGCTCGCCGTGCTCGGGCTGACCTACGTGGTGATGTTCACGTCGCTGATCGGCGTCCGGTCCGTTGACGTCCTCGGCGTGCACGATATCCCGCCGGACGACGTGCGGGAGGCGGCTGCGGTCGAGTCGGGCACGCCGATGGTGCGGCTGGACACCGACGAGATCGCCGCACGGGTGGCGAAGCTGCCGCGGGTCGCGGAGGTCAGCGTGTCGCGGTCGTTCCCGACCACGGTGGAGATCCAGGTGACCGAGCGGACCCCGGTCGTGGTCGTCCCGGCCGGCGACGGCGTACACCTCGTGGACCGCACCGGCCGGGACTACGCGACCGTACGATCGCGGCCCGCCCGGCTCCCGGTGCTCAAGGTCGTCAAGGTCGCCCCCGACGACCCGGCCACCCACGCGGCGGTGACGGTCCTCGCGGCGCTCCCGGAGGCCCTGCGTGGCCGTGTGGTGGAACTGTCCGCGCGCTCCGCCGGCGACGTCCGGTTCACGCTGCGCAACGGCCGCGTGGTCAAGTGGGGCGACGCGGAGGACAACGAGCGCAAGGCGGCGGTCCTGGCGCCGCTGCTGACCCGCCCGGGCAAGATCTACGACGTGGCCACTCCCGACTTCCCCACGGTGTCCTGAATGGTCACCCGGCCCGAGCCGCCGATGGCAGGCGGCGAACGCGAGCAGCTCAACGGCTTCCTGGACTTCCAGCGCGCCACCGTCGTCATGAAGGCGGACGGTCTGACCGACGAGCAGGCGCGCCGGCCGCTCACCGCCTCGCGACTGACCGCGATCGGGCCGCTGCTCTCGCACCTGCGTTACGTGGAGCGGTACTGGTTCAGGGTCGTCCTGCTGGGCGGGGAGGACGTCTGGGCGCGGGAGCTGAAGTCCGATCCGGACGTCGAGTTCCGCGTGGCGCTGAACAAGCCGCTGTCGCACCTCGTCATCGAGTACGAGGCGGAGTGCGCGCGAAACCGGCAGATCGCCGCGCGGCTCGACCTCGACGCGTGCGGCACGCGGCGCGGCGAACCGGTGAACCTGCGCTGGGTGCTGCTGCACATGATCGAGGAAACCGCCCGCCACGCCGGACATATCGACCTGCTCCGCGAGAACGTCGACGGCGCGACGGGGGAGTAGCACTCTGCGATCGATCGCACAAGACCGTGACCGCACGGCGTGGCGGCTGGAATCGGGGTCCCTCGATGCCTACCGTCCTGTATTCGACGCCCGGGCTTGACATAACTCTGAGTCTCTTGCTGAGGTTTAGGGTTTTTCGGTTCGCCGTTGTTGGGATGCAAATAGCACGTAGCTCGATCAGGAAGGCGGTCCGATGACGCCCCCGCACAACTACCTGGCGGTGATCAAAGTCGTCGGCATCGGCGGCGGTGGGGTCAACGCTGTCAACCGCATGATCGAGGTCGGCCTCAAGGGTGTCGAGTTCATCGCGGTCAACACCGATGCACAAGCGCTGCTGATGTCCGACGCTGATGTCAAGCTCGACATCGGCCGTGAGCTGACCCGAGGGCTCGGCGCCGGCGCCAACCCGGAGGTCGGGCACAAGGCCGCCGAGGATCACCGCGAGGAGATCGAAGAGGTCATCAAGGGCGCCGACATGGTCTTCGTGACCGCCGGCGAGGGTGGCGGCACCGGCACGGGCGGCGCGCCCGTGGTCGCGTCCATCGCCCGAAAGCTCGGCGCGCTGACCATAGGTGTGGTCACCCGGCCGTTCGCCTTCGAGGGCAAGCGCCGGGCCAAGCAGGCAGAGGACGGCATCACCGAGCTGCGCAACGAGTGCGACACGCTCATCGTGATCCCGAACGACCGGCTGCTGCAGCTCGGCGACATCGGTGTCTCGCTGATGGACGCGTTCCGCTCCGCGGACGAGGTGCTGCTCTCCGGTGTCCAGGGCATCACCGACCTCATCACCACGCCGGGTCTGATCAACCTCGACTTCGCCGACGTCAAGAGCGTCATGTCCGGCGCGGGCAGCGCGCTGATGGGCATCGGCTCGGCCCGCGGCGAGGGCAGAGCGGTGCAGGCCGCGCAGAAGGCGATCAACTCGCCGCTGCTCGAGGCGTCCATGGACGGCGCGCACGGCGTGCTGCTGGCCATCGCGGGCGGCTCGGATCTCGGGCTGTTCGAGATCAACGAGTCCGCCTCGCTGGTGCAGGAGTCCGCACACCCCGAGGCCAACATCATCTTCGGCACGGTCATCGACGACTCGCTCGGCGACGAGGTGCGGGTGACCGTGATCGCCGCCGGATTCGACGGTGGCACCCCGACGCACAAGAAGCTCGACGCGACGGCGATCGGCTCGCGCGGCTCGATGGCGTCCGGTCAGGCCGGCCAGGTGAGCGGCAGACCTGCCGAGCCGGCACTCCCGCCGCCCGCCGAGCCCGCTCCGGAGCCGCCGAGGCCGGCGAACCCGCCGCCCGTCCAGACGACGCAGCCGCCGGCCATCAGCCAGCAGCCGACCGCGCCGCCGCCCCGCCAGGCCGCGGCCGGGTACGGCACCGCGGTGGGCGGGGGAGTGCCGCCATCAGGCGGCGCGGCTCGCCGCCCGGCCGCCGGGAACGGCAGCCTGCCGGGCCGCGCGGTCCCGGTAACCGACGACCCGGACGACGAGGTGGACGTCCCCCCTTTCATGCGCCGGTAACCTCGCCCTCGCGAGCAAGCCCAACGCAGTGAAAAGGGGAGACGAGCGTGAACATCAGGCGGGTTGTCACGACCCGTGCTGGTGGCCGGTCCCGGCCGCCCTACGAGTCCTTCAACCTCGGTGCCGGCGTCGGTGACGACCCGGCCGCGGTGACCGCCAACCGCAACCGCCTCGCCGACGAGCTCGGCCTCGGCCGTGATCGCCTGGTCTGGATGGAGCAGGTCCACGGCCGCAACGCCGAGATCGTCGACGGTCCGGTGGCCGGCGCGGTCGAGGCCACCGACGCGCTCGTCACCGCCGAGCCGGGCCTGGCGCTGATCGCGCTGTGCGCCGACTGCGTCCCCGTCCTGCTGGCCGACCCGAAGGCCGGGGTGGTCGGTGCCGTGCACGCGGGCCGGGTCGGCGCCCGGGTCGGCGTCCTGCCCGCCGCCCTCGCCGCCATGGAGACGGCGGGCGCGGCGATCGAGCGCGTCGAGGTGCTGCTCGGCCCCGCCGCGTGCGGCGAGTGCTACGAGGTGCCGGCCTCGATGCAGGCCGATGTCGAGAAGCATCTGCCGGGCAGCGCGAGCAAGACCCGCAAGGGCACGCCGGGCCTCGACATCCGCGCCGGGCTCTGGCAACAGCTCGCCGACGCGGGCGTGGCGAAGATCGGCGTCGACCCCCGGTGCACGATCGAGGACACCACCCTGTTCAGTCACCGCAGGGAGGGCACCACTGGGCGATTGGCCGCACTGACCTGGCTCGAGCCGGAGCCGGCTCGGTGACCGCACCGGACCCGGCGCCCGAGGGGGACCGCCGCGCGGAGCTCGCCGCCGCCCTGACCGCCGTTCGCGAGCGGATCGCCGCAGCCTGCACCGACGCAGGCCGCCCCGCCACCGAGGTCCGGCTGGTCGCGGTCACCAAGACCTTCCCGGCCACCGACGCCGCGCTGCTCACCGACCTCGGCATGCTCGACCTCGGCGAGAACCGCGAGCAGGAGGCCGCCGCCAAGGTCGCTGAGCTGCGCGAACTCCGGCCGGACGCCGCCGTGCGGTGGCACATGGTCGGCCGGCTGCAGCGCAACAAGGCCCGCTCGGTCGCGCGCTGGGCGGCCGAGATCCAGTCGGTCGACTCGGTCCGCCTGGCCCGCGCGCTCGACAAGGGCGCCGGCGCCGCCCGGGCCGAGGGTGAGCGCGACGGCCCGCTCGCCGTCCTCGTCCAGGCGTCCATCGACGGCGACCCGGACCGCGGCGGCTGTCCGCTCGACGGGCTTCCGGAGCTCGCGGATGAGGTAGCTGGATCGGGTGAATTACGGCTCCGCGGGCTGATGGCCGTCGCGCCGCTCGGGATGGACCCGGGCGAGGCCTTCGGATCGCTGGCCCGAGCTGCGATGCGCCTCCGGCGCGATCACCCGGACGCCACGGAGCTGTCCGCCGGAATGACCAATGATCTTGAGATCGCGATTACACACGGTTCTACCTGCGTGCGTGTCGGAACCGCGTTGCTCGGCACCCGCGGGCTAGCCTCCCCGTAACACACGTTCCGGGAGCCGTAGGTAACGAGGGCAGACATGGGCACGCTGCAGAAGCTGAAGGCCTACTTCGGCATGGTCCCTGCCGACGAGTACGACGGCTACGACCTCGATGACCTGGACGAACTCGACGACCACGCCGCCGCGGACTACCGGTCGGGCTACCGCCGCCCCGAGTACCTCGACGACGACTACGACCCGTATCCGGAGCCCCGGCGCGGGTTCTCGGCCCGCCGTGGCTACCGCGAGGAGACCGCCGGAGAGTATGCGGACCGTTACGACGAGCGGGAGACCGAGTTGTCCGCCCGCGTCGACATTCCGCAGCGTCCGGCGGCCCGTCCCCGCTCCGGCCAGACGTGGTCGACCGCTGCGCCGGTACAGGGCGCGCTGGCCGTGGAACCGCGCCGCGAACCGGTCGCGCGCCCGCGGGTAGCCGAGCCCGCGGCCACTCCGACGGGATACCCGATGGGCCGCATCGTGACGCTGCACCCGAAGAGCTTCGCCGAGGCCAGGACCATCGGCGAGCACTATCGTGACGGCACGCCGGTGATCATGAACCTGACCGAGCTGGAGGACGCGGACGCACGCCGTCTCGTCGACTTCGCGGCCGGGCTCGCGTTCGCCATGCGGGGCTCGATGGACAAGGTCACCAACAAGGTGTTCTTGATCTCACCCCCGAACCAGGACCCGACAGCCGAGGACAAGCGCCGGATTGCGGAGGGTGGGTTGCTCAACCGGACCTGAAGGATGGCAGAGTTGACACGTGGATCCCCTCCGGCTTGTCTTGTACTGGGTACTGTTCGTCTTCTGGCTGTTCCTGACCGCCCGAGTCGTTGTCGAACTCGTACGAGCGTTCGCTAGGGAGTGGCGCCCGGCCGGTGGGGTTGCGGTAACGCTGGAGACCATCTACACAGTGACCGATCCTCCGGTCCGCTTGGTCCGTCGGTTGATCCCGATGGTCAGGATCGGGGGCGTAGGGCTGGACCTATCGATTATGGTGCTGCTGTTGGTCGTGTTCATACTGATGCGACTGGCCTATCCCGGGTGACGGGGACTTCCGGGCAGGCCGCAGCCGATGAGTGCGTGAGGTGATCAGATGTCGTTGACCCCCGCTGACGTTCATAACGTCGCGTTCAGCAAGCCTCCCATTGGCAAGCGGGGCTACAACGAGGACGAGGTGGACGCTTTCCTTGACCTGGTCGAGGTGGAGCTGTCCCGGCTCATCGAGGAGAACAACGACCTGCGTGCGCAGGTCGAGCAGCTCGACGCGCAGCTCGAGTCGGCACGCGCCGACATCGAGAGCGCGAGCCACTCCGTGCCCCAGGCGGCGCCGCGGGTCGACGAGCCACGCCGGCTGACGCCGGTGCCGCCGCCGAGTGCGATGGAGCAGACCTCCCCTGGCGGCGCCGGTGGTGATCATCACGTGCAGGCCGCCAAGGTGCTCGGGCTGGCCCAGGAGATGGCCGACCGGCTCACGGGCGAGGCGAAGGCCGAGTCCGACGGCATGCTGGCGGAGGCCCGGACGAAGTCCGAGCAGCTCCTGTCCGACGCCCGTGCCAAGTCCGACACCATGATCAACGAGTCGCGCACCCGGGCCGAGACGATGCTCAACGACGCGCGCACCCGGGCCGAGACGCTGGAGCGTCAGGCCCGCGACAAGGCCACCACGCTGGAGCGCGACGCCCAGCGGCAGCACTCCGAGGTCCTCGGCCAGGTGCAGGCGGAGCGCACGGCGCTCGAGAAGAAGATCGACGAGTTGCGGACCTTCGAGCGCGAGTACCGGACCAGGTTGAAGACGTTCCTCGAGTCGAGCCTGCGTGAGCTGGGCGATCGAGGTTCGGCGGCACCGTCCACGGGTTCGTCGGGTTCGGATGGCGGCAGCAGGTCCTCGGGGCAGCAGGGTTACGCGTTCGGTCCGCGTGCTGCCGAGGCCGGCTGAGACATCCGCGCGGTTCTGTAGGTGCTGTATCTCGTACTGGGCCTGGTGCTGGCGGCCTTCGGGCTGTTGATCGCCGCGCTGACCACGGCCAACACGCTCTTCGCGTGGGTATCGGTGACGGTCAGTGTGATCGCGGCCGGGGCGTTGGTCGCGGACTGGCTCAGCGGACGTCGCCGGGCCCGGGAGGCCGCCGAGGAGGCGGAGCCGGACCCGGTTCTGACGCGCCCTGAGCAGCCGCTCGGCGACCAGACGCCACCGCTCACCGAAACGCGTCGGGGAGCGTCCCGGCGCGCAGGTCGGGCGGCTGCGCGCGAGGAACGCGCCGCGCTCCGTGAGGAGACCGCGGTCCGCGAAGACCCGGCTGCGCTGCGCGAGAAGCGCGGTGCCGGGCGCGTGGAGACGGCTGCCGAGTCCGCGCGGGAGGCCGAGCGCGAGGCGCCGAGCGAGCCAGTAGCTGAGCGTGATCCGGACGGACATGAGTCGGCCGGGCTCGACGCGGATGCGCGTGAGTCCGTGGCTGAGCGTCGGTCCGCCGCAGGGCGGGAGCCCTCAGCGCCGGGCGAGCCGTCGGCCGAGCAGGAGTCCGCCTGGGATTTCTCGCCCGAGAGGGAACGAAGGCAGAGGCTGGACGAGCCCGCGGTCGGTGCGGGAGGCGAGAAGCCTCCTGGCGGAACCGAGCCGGACTCAGCCGACCCCGAGCGAGCCGAACCCGCCCTCGCCGCGCTGTCCCGGACCGAGCCCCCGGCCGACCAACCGGCGGACCGATCCCCGGACCGCCCGGCGGACCGATCCTCGGACCAAGCAGCTGACCGATCCCCGGACCAAGCAGCTGACCGATCGCCGGAACAGGCAGCCGACCGGGGAGCCGATCGTCCGGCGGATCAGGCGCCGACCGGAGAGGCGGACCGAGCGACGGATCGTCCGGCCGACCAGACGCCGGCCGACGTCGTGGACCAACCCGCAGAGCGAGCGGCAGACCAAGCGCCCGACCGAGCGGCTGAGAAGCCAGCGGACCAAGCGCCGGGCCGAGCGGCCGGTGAGGACCGCTCTCGGGAAGAGCGCACCGCCGTGCTCTCGGGCCGCCGCGCCGAGGAGGCCCGCCGGACGGTCGTCGACGAGCACGGAGAGCCGGGCGAGGAGCCGACCGACGCCACCGACCTGCTCATCGTGACGGATCTGCAGAGCCAGGTCCGCGTCGTGGACGAGCACCCGCGCTACCACCTGGCGACCTGCACCTTCCTGCTCGACAAGCCGACCATCCCGCTGCCCGTCGCCGAGGCGCGCCAGCTCGGCTTCACCCCGTGCATCCGCTGCGGCCCGGACGCGACACTCGCCGCCCAGCACCGCGCCACCCGCTGACGCGGCGCGCCACCGGCAACCCGCAGGGCCACCCGGTAACCCGCTTGCCGGGTCCGGCTACCCTGGATCACAGCGGCGTTGATCCGGCCATCACCGGGGAGCTTCCGGAAGAACGGGCGCGAGCCCTACTAGACCCGGACGGCACGGCCCGTCACAGCCGACGAACGAGAGGCCGGCCCTGGGCCGGCAAGCGGGGTGGTACCGCGGCGCAAGTCGTCCCCGTGTGAGCACCAGGCACACGAGCGACCGCGAGGACCCCGATGGCATACCCCAAGGCGCAGCTAGGAACCGACGACGCAGTCGCGGCCCAGCCCTCCTTCCCCACACTCGAGCTCGCCGTGCTCGACTACTGGAACGGCGACCGCACCTTCCAGGCCACCATCGACGCGCGGCCGGCGGGCGAGCAGGGCAGCAACGAGTTCGTCTTCTACGACGGCCCGCCCTTCGCCAACGGGCTGCCGCACTACGGGCACCTGCTGACCGGCTACGTCAAGGACGTCGTGCCGCGTTACCAGACCATGCGCGGCAAGCACGTCGAGCGTCGCTTCGGGTGGGACTGCCACGGGCTGCCCGCCGAGTTCGAGGCCGAGCAGCAGCTGGGGATCAAGACCAAGGCCGAGATCGAGGAGATGGGCGTCGCCGAGTTCAACGACGCCTGCCGGACCTCGGTGCTGCGCTACACCGACCAGTGGCAGGACTACGTCACCCGCCAGGCGCGCTGGGTCGACTTCGACAACGACTACAAGACGCTCGATCTCGACTTCATGGAGAGCGTCATGTGGGCCTTCAAGTCCTTGTGGGACAAGGGCTTGATCTACGAGGGCTACCGCGTCCTGTGGTACTGCTGGCGCTGCGAGACGCCGCTGTCCAACACCGAGACCAAAATGGACGATGTCTACCTCGACCGCCAGGACCCGGCCGTCACGGTGGGACTGCGGCTCGAGACCGGCGAGCTGGCGCTGGTGTGGACGACCACGCCGTGGACATTGCCGTCCAACCTCGCGATGGCCGTGCACCCGGACGTCGACTACGTGACCGTCGAGCACGACGGCGAGAAGTACCTGCTCGCCGAGGCGCGGGTCGCCGCCTACGCCCGCGAGCTGGGCGAGGAACCGCCGGTCGTCGCGCGGTACAAGGGCGCCGACCTGCTGGGGCGCAAGTACACGCCGCCGTTCGACTTCTTCGCCGGTGCCGAGAACGCGCACCAGGTCCTCGCCGCGGACTACGTCACCACCGAGGACGGCACGGGCATCGTGCACATCGCGCCCGCCTACGGTGAGGAGGACAAGGTCGTCACCGACGCGGCCGGCATCACGCCGGTGACGCCGGTGAACCCGCACGGCGAGTTCGACGCGCAGGTCCCGCCGTACGAGGGCATGCAGGTCTTCGACGCCAACGCGCAGATCATCCGCGACCTCAAGGCCGCGGGGAAGCTGCTGCGCCACGAGACCTACGACCACCCGTACCCGCACTGCTGGCGCTGCGGCAACCCGCTGATCCAGCGCGCGGTGACGTCGTGGTTCGTCGCGGTCACCAAGTTCCGCGACCGGATGGTCGAGCTGAACCAGGAGATCAACTGGGTGCCCGGGCATGTCCGGGACGGCCAGTTCGGCAAGTGGCTGGAGAACGCCCGCGACTGGTCGATCTCGCGCAACCGGTTCTGGGGCTCGCCGATCCCGGTGTGGGTGTCGGACAACCCGGAGTACCCGCGGGTGGACGTGTACGGCTCGCTGGACGAGCTGGAGCGCGACTTCGGCGTGCGGCCGGACGACCTGCACCGGCCGTTCGTCGACGAGCTGACCCGGCCCAACCCGGACGACCCCACGGGGGAGTCGACGATGCGCCGCACCCCGGAGGTGCTGGACTGCTGGTTCGAGTCCGGGTCGATGCCCTACGCGCAGGTGCACTACCCGTTCGAGAACGCCGACTGGTTCGAGCACCACTACCCGGGCGACTTCATCGTCGAGTACAACGGCCAGACACGCGGCTGGTTCTACACGATGCACGTGCTGGCGACCGCGCTGTTCGACCGGCCGGCGTTCCGCAACTGCGTGGCGCACGGCATCGTGCTCGGCGACGACGGGCAGAAGATGTCCAAGTCGCGCAAGAACTACCCGGACGTCAACGAGGTGTTCGCGCGCGACGGCTCGGACGCGATGCGCTGGTTCCTCATGGCCTCGCCGATCCTGCGCGGCGGCGACCTCGTGGTGACCGAGCGCGGCATCCGCGACGCCGTGCGCCAGGCCGTGCTGCCGCTGTGGAACACTTGGTACTTCCTGGCGCTGTACGCGAACGCGGAGCACGTCGAGGGCACCTGGCGGACCGACTCGCCGCACGTGCTCGACCGCTACGTGCTCGCCAAGACACACGACCTCGTCGTGTCCACCCGCGAGGCGATGGACGTCTACGACCTGTCCGGCGCCTGCGCGGGCGTGCGGGAGTACCTGGAGGCGCTGACCAACTGGTACGTCCGCCGCTCGCGGGACCGCTTCTGGGACGGCGACAAGGACGCGATCGACACCCTGCACACCGTGCTGGAGGTCGTGTC
>Ga0164241_10004729_pt1 | contig 13028 bp, 9 predicted proteins | sample OricomyardsoilBY_FD_108780 | JGI IMG/M metagenome (GOLD analysis project Ga0164241, IMG submission 108780) | Backyard soil microbial communities from Emeryville, California, USA - Original compost - Back yard soil (BY) | ecosystem: Environmental > Terrestrial > Soil > Unclassified | place: USA...
CGTTTCGTTGCGCAGGGTGTTCAGGTGTCCGAACACGTAGGCGATCTCCCGGCCATGGGGGGCGCCCTCTGCACTGGCCGGGTGCTGGTTGAAGAAGTACAGCCACGCCTTCGACTTGCCGTGCTGCGATTGCAGGCGCGCCCAGGTCCAGGTGTGCCAGCCGAAGGACGCGTCGCGTACCAGATCGCGCGCGGTCTTGGGCAACGCACCGTCGCCGGCCGGATAGTGGGCCAGCAGGCGATCCGCATACGCGCCATAGCGTCGATGCGTGTTGGTGGCGAAGTCGGCCGAATTCTGCTCGCGCGGAAAGCTCGCGCCCTCGTCCGAGTTGTAGCCCACCAGCACGGGCACGTCATTGAAGTTGCCAGCTTCATACATCGGGTATTGATCGCGGGGCAGCACCCAGCCATCCACCACCGGCCAGGTCACGCCATTGCCGCGTGCAGCGGCCTGCACCTGCTGCGGCGTCAGCGCACGCAGTTGCGCCAGCGACTTTGCGCCGGCACTGCGCGCGATGATGATGCCCTGCGTTTCGGCGTCGGCGAGCGTGCGCATGTTCTCGCCAGGCTGTCCGGTGGGCCTCGGTGCCGAGAACGAGCCGCCGCTTTCCGAGATGGCGCCATCGAACAGACCCTTCGCCAAGGGCGAGGCGCACAGCTGGCTCACGGCGATGGCGCCGGCCGACTGACCAAAGATCGTGACCTGCCGCGGGTCGCCGCCGAATGCAGCGATGTTCTTGCGGATCCATTGCAGTGCCGCGACCAGGTCCAGCAGCCCGTAGTTGCCCGACACTTTCTGTGCGGACTCGGCCGAGAGATCCGGGTGCGCCATGAAGCCCATCGCCCCGACGCGATACGCAATGCTCACCAGCACCACGCCCTTGCCGGCGAGCACTTCGCCGCTGATGTTGGGGCTGGACGTGGAGCCACCGCTGAATCCGCCACCGTAGATCCACACCAGCACCGGCACCTTGTCCCGGGGTGATTTCGCCGGCGTCCACACGTTGAGGTACAGGCAGTCCTCGCTCATGGAGGGGCCGCTGCCATTGCCCTGGATGCATTGCGGCGCGAACTGTCCGGCGGCGCGCGTGCCGCTCCATTTCGCCGCGGGCTCGGGTGCGCGCCAGCGCAGGTTGCCCACTGGCGGTGCCGCAAAGGGCACACCGCGATACACGGCAAGCCCGTGCTCCATGGTCCCGCGCAGCTGGCCCTGCTCTACCTTGGCCACTGCGTCCGCGGCACTGGCCGCCATGGCAGGCAGGGCCGCCAGCGTCAGCGCAATGATCAATTTCTTCATTTCACAGCCTCCGACGCTGAACTCATTTCCCGCTGCAGGGCGCCTTCTGGCACAGGTTCCGGCCAAAGAACGGGATGACATGGTTCTGGAAGCGATCCGCCACGGCACTGGTGTGCGTGCCCTTGTAGATCTCGAAGGCCACCGGAATGGAATACAGGTCCAATGCTGCCTTGAGCGCCTTCCCCTCCGCGATCACCGGGTCCGCATCGCCCACGTCGAGGCCGATGGCGCGGTACTGGCGCAGGTTGCCGACGTACTGGTCGATGAACGCCAGCGGCGCGTTGGCGGCCCATTTCTCGAGCACGGTGGTGTCGGTCTTGCCATCCATCAGCGGCAGGTCCAGGTACAGGGGCGGCTTCTTCGGGTTCGGTGACCACGCGGCAGCCACGGCGAGCTGTGCCTTGCCGGCGGTGGACATCGTGGCGGCATCCTTCGGCGACTTCAGCGCCTTCACTGCCTTCTCGAAGGCCTTCTGGTCCGCTTGTGGATTGGTGGTCTCACCCATGGCCGGCAGCTCCGCCGGATGCGGCAGCAGCAATCCAGGGCTCATGATGTACAGGCTGCCGAACACCTCGGGGTGCTTCATGCCGATGCGGGCCGTGCCATAGCCACCCATGGAGTGACCGGCCAGTCCGCGCGCGCGACGATCAGGAATCGTGCGGTAGTGCGCATCCACATACGCAACCAGATCGTGCGAGATGAATTTCTCGAAGTCGCCGACGGTGACCGAGGAGGAGTAGATCGACCCGCCGTACTGCGTCTTCGAGTCCGGCAGCACCACGATCATCGGCGCGGCGCCTTTGGCGAAGGCGCCTTCAATGGTCTGCGGTACGTGGATTTCCTTCGTCCACTGCTCCGCGCCGATCGAGTAGCCATGCAGCGCATACAGCACCGGATAGCGCCGATTCGGGTCTGCGGCATATCCGGGCGGCAGGAACACGATGACCTCGCGATCCACGGCTTCGCCGCCCAGATTGCCTTCGAGCGCCGCGCCATGCACCTTGATGCGCTCGACTGCGACGGGCTTTGCGCCGGCGACCAGTGGAGGGACCTCAGTCTGCACCTGCGCGGCGAGCGGCAGCGCAACAGCCACAGTCATGAGCATTGCCCAGCGGGCGACTTGCAACGTATTCATCAGTGCCTCGAAAAGAATTCCATGATCTGCGTCGTGCTCGGCGCAACCATGGAGCCGTGAGTGCCGCCGGCGATTTCCACGTATTTCACTTCACCACCGGCTGCTTTCAGTGCCTCGACGGCCTTCTTGCTGGACACGACGGTGTCGGTCTCCTGTTCGCCCACGGCCACGAGCACCGGCTTGCGGGCGAGCTTCTTGAAATCCAGTTCCTTCAGTGCGTTCTCGTTGATGCCTGACATCGGCGCAATGGCTGCCCACGTGCCCGCATGCTTCTGCCCCAGGAACCAGGTACCGAAGCCACCCATGGAATGACCCATCAGATAGATGCGCTGGTTGTCGACTTTGTATTCGTGCCTGACGAGGTCGAGCACGCTCATCACATCCAGCTCACTGAGCTCGCGCTCGCGCAGCTGCTCCTGTTCGCTGCCAGTCTGCGGCACTGGCAACCTCGATCCTGGCGGGGGTGCGCCAGGCACGGACATGGGCGCGCCGTACCAGCCACTGGTCGAATAACCCATCGGGGCAACGCAGATGAACCCGTACTTCTCGCACAGCGCCGGCAGCTCTTTCACGTACCCGAAGAAGAATCCGTAGTTCACGCCGTAGCCGTGCAGGGCCACCACCAGCGGAGCGCCCTTCTTCGGGTCGTAGCTCTGCGGCACATACAGGTGATACGGCATTTCCCGCCCGGCCTTTTCCAGGCGGTAGTGGCGCTCCTGGTCACCCTTCGCGCCAGGCGTCTGCGGCCACGCGGCAACCTCTTCACTGGACGGGCCGGCTCCGACATAGGCCTGCGCGGTTGCCTGCGCTGCCAATGCCATTCCCATGCAGGAATTGAGCAGGATCAGCGCCATCCACCGTGTCCTTGAATTCATGCGGCTCTCCCCAGGCGTTGCTGTTGTACGTTCGCGTGCTCGATGCTACGGCAGCGCGTAGGCAATGAGCTCCGCGCCATCGCCACCGCTAACGGCCAGCACGATGTACTGCCTGCCATCGATCATGTAGGTCATCGGCGAGCCGGTCTGCTTGTTCGGCATCTCGACCGCACCGACATCCGCGCCGGTACGCTTGTCGTAGGCGCGCAGCAGCGCGACACGCGATCCCGCTTCGTTCGTGTGAACCCCACCTTCGCCCGCGATCAGCAGTGACTTCGTCGCCAGCGTGCCGACGAAGGTCCGGCCGGGTTGTCCGAGGCGTGGCAGGTCGAGCCCCGCCAGCGCGGGATTGTTCTTGATGTCGTCCGGTGTCGACGAATGCGTCTTCTGCCAGATGATCTCGCCGGTGTTCATGTCGTAGGCGGTGATGCGATCCCAGGGCGGCTTGACCAGCGGCAACCCATCGACCGTGGTTCCGCCCGGCCCGCCGCCACCGAACCCGCCGAATCCGCCGCGACCCGGGCCGCCACCGCGCGGACCACCAGGCGCACCGGCTGGCGGGCCACCGGCTGGCGGGCCACCTGCTCCCGGGCCGCCTGGACCCGGGCCGCCGGCGCGTGCCTGCCCTCCGACGTAGCCCATGTCGGATCGATCAGGGCTCGCTTCCACCAGTCCACTCACATACACGGTGGTGTGCGAATGGATGAAGAGGTAGTTGTCTTGCGGATCGAAAGAACCGCCCGGCCAGTTGGCACCGCCGACGTCGCCCGGCATCTGCAAGGTGCCCAGCGGACCGTCCACGGAGCTGACCACCGGCGGTGTGTACAGCGGCCCCATCCTGTAACGCTTGACCGCCTCGAGTGCCTTGGCCTTGAGCTCGGGCGTGAAATCGATCAAGTCATCCGCGGTAATGCCCTGCATATCGAAGGGCTTCGGCCAGGTCGGAAATGGCTGCGTGGGGCTGGTCCGCTCCTTCGGTGCATCCGACTGCGGCACCGGCCGTTCCTCGATCGGCCAGATCGGTTCACCCGTTTCCCGGTTGAACACGAACAGGAACGCCTGCTTGGTCGGCTGCGCGATGGCCTTGATCGTGCGGCCATTCATCTGCATGTCGAACAGGATCGGTGCGCAGGACAGATCGTAGTCCCATATGCCGTGATGCACGGTCTGGTAGTGCCACCGGCGCTTGCCGGTCTTCACGTCCAGCGCCAGCAGGCTGTCGGCAAACAGCGTGTTGCCCGGCCGGTTGCCGCCGTAGTAATCGCCAGTGGCCATTTCCAGCGGCACGTAGACCAGGCCCAGCTCCGGGTCGGCGCTCATCTGCGCCCAGGCGCCGGTGTTGCCGTTGCTCTCGGCGGAATTATCCAGCCAGGTGTCGTGGCCGAACTCGCCGCGTTCGGGAATGCTGTGGAAGATCCACAGCCGCTTGCCGGTGCGCGCATCGTAGCCACGGACCATGCCGCGCGCGTTATGCATGGTCTTCGGTGCGCCACCGGCGCGGTGCGAGACGCCGACGACGATCACGTCACCGACGATGAGCGGTGTCGCATTCAGACCCAGCTCGGCCGTCTCCAGATCCACCTTCTGGTCGGCCTCGAGCTTCAGATCGACGACGCCGCGCTTGCCGAAACCCGGCACTGGCACACCGGTCTTCGCATCCAGCGCCAGCATCCGGTAGCCAGGCGTCACATAGATGATTCGCTCGTCGGCGCCATCGGCGCTGGCCCAGTAGGCCACGCCGCGACCGGCGCCATTGCGCGGCGCGTTCTGTCCACGCTGGCCTTCATCCTCCGCATGCATCCACAGCATCTCGCCGGTGACGGCGTTCAATGCGATGGCTGCGCGGCGCGTGCCGGCGGTGGTGTACAGGGTGTGGCCCACCACCAGCGGCGTTGCTGAATAGAGAGAGTCGGGGCGAGGCCCGAGAAAATCGGTCTTCAGGCGCCAGGCGATCTCCAGGTTGTTGAAGTTGTCCTGGTTGATCTGGTCCAGCGGCGAGTAACGCTGGCTGGCGAGATTGCCACCATACGTGGTCCACGTCGTATCCGGCCCGGTGCTGCGGGCAGTGGGTCGTTGCGCGCCAGCGGGACGCGGTGCGGCGGCGGACATCGGCGCACGGGCCGGCGCCGCCTGGCCGAATGAGAGGCCGGCCAGCTGCGTGCGATCAGTGGGCAACGTTGCCGGGCCCGCCGGCATGCCCGAAAAGCGCAGCAGGAAGGCCAGCAGCGCGGATTTGTCCGTTGCCGACAGGCTCTTCTGCGCAGTGGGCGGCATGGTGTCGAGCTTGTCGAAGAGCTCGCGCAGGTTTCTGCCGCTCCAGGTCTGCATGAACTGCGTGCCGGCCAGCGCAGTGGCCTGTTCACGGCCAGCCAGGGTGTCGCCGTGGCACACCGAGCACTTGCCGAAATAGATCTTCTCGCCCGCAGCGGCCTGCTCCGCTGCGTAGAGGCCCGACGCGGCCGGGCCGGCTTGCCGCGCCTGCTGCGCGGCAAGCGTGGCGCATCCGAGAATCAGAAGTCCGCCGATCAGGCGGCGCATGTCACGCATGGATTGCTCCTCGCCGCGCGAATCGCGGCCGAATGGCCGTGGCTCCGGATCTATCGTCCTCTTGCCGGTGCACTGCCAGGCAAGCCGATCACCGGTTCGGACTCGTCGTGCGTTTCGACGGGACCTCGCCCGCCCGGCGCTGCCGCGGGCGGTGCGCCGCGGCCGGGACCACCGCCGCGCGCCGGCCGCTGCCAGCCATCGCGTGCCGGACCATCCTGCACAAAGCGCGTATCCGCGCTGACGACATAGCCGCTGAGGTACTGCTGCCCGGCGTTGCCGTAGTACTTGCCGTACTTGTTGGCCGCGTTGCGCACCTTGATCAGCGCATCCTGGTAGCGGGGGTCGTTCTGCGCCCACCCCGAGAAAGACGACAGGTCGTTGTTGCCGAAGATGATGGCGTCCACGCCGGCGGTGGCCGCAATCTCCTCGGCATTGGCCACGCCTTCGAGGGTCTCGATCATCACCACCACCAGCATGTTGTCATTGATGGTGGCGCGGTAATTGACCCCCGGCCACACCTGACCATACGAACCGCCACCGGAGCTGCGCCGGCCGACGGGCGGCAGGCGTGAATAACGTGCCGCATCGCGCGCTTCCAGGGCGTCATCCACCGTCGGAACGATGATGCCAACTGCGCCAAGGTCGGTCGCCTTCTGGATGCTCGACTCGAAGGCGTCGGGCATGCGGATCATCGGTGCCGCACCATCGACGCCCGGGCAGGTCAGCATCATGCGCTTGAGCTCGTCCCAGGACATGGTGCTGTGCTGCATCTCGAACCACACGTAATCGAAATGCTTGCGCACTTCGCAGTAGAGCTCGGGGTTGAAGGACGAGATGGTGTAGCCGGTGACCTGCTTGTCCTGGAACAGCAGCTCCTTGGCGCGGTTGTAGAAGGGCCGCGGCGTATCCGGGCTGATCGACGCCTTGACCTGCCAGCCCCACCCGCGTGCATCCAGGGGTGTCATGGCCACCTCGCCGGTACCGCCGATGAGCTCCTTCGATGCCCCGCCTGCGCGGGCACCGCGTGCACCCGGCGGAGGACCCTGCTGCGCCTGCACTGCGGCAACCAGGCAGAGCGTGACACCGACGGCAATCGCGAGACGCATGATGCGCATGACTCGACCCCTTGATTGTAATGGTTTTTACAGTTGCAATCATTGCACAGCTCGCGCCCGCGCGACCTGTGCATAGTTGCCCTAGGGGCCGAAATCGAAGATTTCGCCTTCCGCGGGCCGCTTCATACCCTTCTCGAGGTACTTCTCCCAGATGGCGGCCCACGGCCGGCCGTAGATGTCCGGCACCGTGTACGGGATGGTGGTGCCGGGGCTCACCGGCTGCGGGCGCCCTTCGACGGGGAAGATGGTCTGCATGCAGCGCGCGTAGATGAAGGGCGAAACCTCATCCAGGTTGCCGGTCCTGATGTGCACCTGGATGATCCTGAGCGGCTGCACGAAGGCTTCGGGGTCGTAGAGCACGATCTCCTGTTCGATGCCGGCGAGCGTGCCATCGGGCGCGCGGCGCGGCGAGAAGATCTCGATGGTCTGCAGCTTGCCGGAGAATTCGAACACGCCGTGCGTGATCCACGGCACCACATTCGACGTCCAGGTGATCAGCGTGTCATGGTCCCAGAAGCCGATGCTTTCGCCGAACCAGCGCGGCACTTCCGCGCCCAGCCGCGGCACGGCACCACTCAGGTCGAAGCTGCGCCCGATGTTGAAGTGCCGGATGAAGTTGTCCGCGCTGCTGGCCATGAGCTGCACACGCTCGGGCGTGGTCACGAAATCCATGGCGAGGTGCGCCTGCCGCGAGAACAGGCGCATGAAACCATCCGGCCAGCAGAACTGGGCCGGCCACAGCGGCGCGTTGTCCACGGCCTGGTGGGAGTGCATCTGCACGGTGCGGCGCTGGTACTCGGGCGTCAGCAGCGAAAGGATGGTCGAAGTCTGGTTGATGGCGGTGAAGAACCATTGCGGTGGTTCGGCCAGGTAAGCGGGCGGTGCCTCCCACGTCTTGCCGTCGCGCTGCGCCATGAACTGCAGCGAGATCGCGCGGCTGTAGCGTCCATTCCAGTCCGGCGGCGGGTTCGCGCGCGTGTAGATCGTCGGTCCGCCATGCGCGCGCGCCTCGGCCAGCAGCGCTTCGTAGTGTTCCTGCGCCGTCCTGAATGGATAGGGCGAGACGATGGCCTCGCGCGGGTAGTCGATTTCGCAATGGCCCCAGGAGGCGCTCTGCGGTGGCGAGTCGCCGATCATCCGGCGCGAGGTGAGCGCGTCGGCGCCCCACATGGCTTGCAGCGTCGCAGGACTGTTGCAGCGGAAGTAGCGCGGATCCGGCCACAGCGCTTCGTCCTGGTAGAAATCCTTCGTCGTGAACAGGTCCACCGGCAGCGGCGTGATGCCGGCCGGTGGCCCATTCCAGGATGCCTGCTCGCCGGCACCCTCGGCACCGGCGCTTACGTAGCGGGCTTCGGGCGCAGTGACCGGCCAGCCATGGCCGACGCTGCGTGCTGCTGCTTCATGACGGCAGCCACTGCATGCCAACAAGGCCAGCAGCGCGGCGCCAGCGCTCGGCAGTAATCCACGCGGCACGCGAAGATCAGGGTCGTCGCTGCGCGGGGGCTGCCGCCTGCGGGCCGAGCGCCAGTGCTGCCTGCGCGCACTGCCCGGCCACCGTGAAATAACGCTGCACGACAGTCTTGCCGATGACATAGGGATTGGCGTCACCGGACTTGCGCTTCGCCAGAGCGGGCAGCTTCAGGGTCGACCCGTCATAGGCGGTGTGATTGGACAACAGGATGTCGGCCCCGGCATCGCTCGCCACCTTGCCGAAGCGCGCGGCCGATGCGGCATACATCTTCAGGCGGGCTTCGCGCGGGTCGTCCGGGCTGTCGCGGAAGTTGAACAGCGTACCGCCCCACAGCACGGCCACATGCGCCACACCCTTGTCATGGACCGTCATGACCGACGAGAGGGTGCCCTTGGTGTGTCCGGGCGTCAGGTACACGCGCACACCCGCGTTGCCCAGCTTGATCTCCATGCCGTCGGTGGCAACGATGTCGCGCTTGGCCTTCACCTTGTCGTTGGTGGTGTCGTAGAGATCCCAGTCGGCCGCCGACATCACCACCTTCGCGCCGTACTTCTGCTGCAGGATGCCGGCGCCGCCGGAATGATCTCCATGCGCATGGCTGATGATCACGTAGCGGATTTCCTTCGGATCGATGCCGAGCTTCTTGAGCCCGCCGATCACTTCGTCTTCCACCGAATAATCGAAGATCGAATCGATGAGGATGATGCCCTCGGAGGTGCGCAACGCCCACACCGAGAACGCGGTCTGCCCGAGGAAATACAGGTCGTCGAACACCTTCACCGGTTCGGCGTACCAGTTGCGCACCTGGTCGATGGTCGGCAGCGCGGCAGGCACTTCACCGACCGGCGGCGCAGCGCCCAGCGCCTGGATGGGTTGCTGGCACAACTGGCCGAAGATGAAGGCGTGATCGGTGCCCGCGGCGCTCCTGGCCTGTTCCAGGTGAGCGCGTGCCTCGTCATTGGGACTGGCGCCGTTGGCGGTGGCACCGGCAACCAGCACAAAAGCAGTCAGCAGCTGCAGCATCAGGCGCGATTTCATGAGACCTCCAGTAACGTATTGGCGTAGCGCTTGCCCAGTTCACGGTAACCGGCCGGCGTGAAATGCAGGTGATCACGCCGCGCCTCGCAGCCCGCGGACGACACCACATGCGCAGTGGGCACGACCTGCGGTAACCGGGCAATGATCTCGTTGACTGCCGCACTGGCTCCCTGCTGGTCGGCATTGACGGTTTCGCCGGCCAGCAGCGGCACCTGGGCCGCGTCGAGTTTCAGATCCGAGAGCAGCCTGCGATAGATCTTCGCCACCTTGGCCGGCCACTGGCTGTCGCCGGTATTGGATTCGCCCTGGTGAAGCAGGATGCCCTTGATCACGCCCTGCTGCTGGGCCACACGCGCCATGTCGACCAGGCGCTGGTACGGATCGCCGCCGTACTCCGCGATGATCGCCGTCATCCACGGCGCAGCCGTGGCTGCGTAGGACTGGAAGGTGTCCCGGTCGAACAGTTCGATCTTGCAGCCGGCGACCGCGACGTTCAGCACACCGACGCGCACCCGCTGCGGCAGCCTGGCCACCATGGTGCGGCCGAAGAAATCGACCGGGCACAGGCCGGTGGAACTGCGGCACAGAGGGGGCACGGCCGGGTACCACTCGCCCTGCCTGCGACCGAGGCCGGCAAGATCCACGGCGGCCAGCATCTGGAACCGGGGATCCACGCCGGTCTTGTCCTGCTCTTCGATGCCGGGAAAGCCTTCCATGTTCGACTGCCCGAAGGCGAGATACACATGGAAGTCCGGGTCGGGCGAAGCCCGTTCGGCAGCAGTCACTCGCGCGGCCGGCATGCCGAGCATCGCGGTGCCCGAGGCAGCTGCGGCAAAGAGGAAGTCACGGCGGCGGATGCTGCGGGACATGGCGGCCCCCGAAAGGTAAATCGAATTACAGTGCGGTGCGCGAGTGTAGCACCCACCCCCGACAACACGGCGAACCAGCAAGCGGCGTGATGGGTGCTTCCGTTGACACCTCGACCGCTCCCCTCACAATAGCCGGACCATTGCAGGGGGAGACACGCGTGGCCGGGGTCAGACTGTCCCGTATCAGCAAGCGCTTCGGCGACGTCCCGGTCATCGATGATGTGTCGCTCGACATCGAGGCCGGCGAGTTCATCGTGTTTCTCGGCCCTTCGGGCTGCGGCAAGTCCACGCTGCTGCGCATGATCGCGGGCCTCGAGACCGTCGACGCCGGCGGCATCGAAGTGGCCGGACAACGCATCGACCATCTGCCGCCCGGTGCGCGCAATGTCGCGATGGTGTTCCAGCAGTACGCGCTCTACCCCCACATGACGGTGCGTGAAAACCTGGCGTTCGGCCTGCGCAATGCACGTGTGCCCGCCGGCGAAATCGCGCAGCGGATCAAGGACGCTGCCCAGCGCCTGGAAATCAGCCCGCTGCTGGAGCGCCGTCCCGGGCAGCTCTCGGGCGGTCAGCGGCAGCGCGTGGCCATCGCACGTGCCATCGTGAAGAAGCCGGCCCTGTTCCTGTTCGACGAACCGCTTTCCAATCTCGATGCCGCGCTGCGTGCGCGCACGCGCGTCGAACTGGCGCAGCTGCACCAGCAGCTGGGCGCGACCATGATCTTCGTCACCCATGACCAGGTCGAGGCGATGACGCTGGCCGATCGCATCGTGGTCATCCATGAACACCGCATCGAACAGATCGGCACGCCGATGGAGATCTACCGGCGCCCGGCCAGCCAGTTCGTGGCGAGCTTCGTCGGCACGCCGCGCATCAACCTCATCGCGGTGAAGATTGCAGAGGTGGATGGCAAGGTTCTGGCGCGCCTGCCGGATGGGTCGACCGTGAGCACCGGCATCCCGTTTGCCGGTCTGTCCGCAGGCGCGGACATGACACTGGGCCTGCGCGCCGAAGCCATCCGCATCGGCGACAACACCGCCGGTCTGCGCGGGACGGCACGAGTGGTGGAACGCCTGGGCGATCGCACACTGGTCCACGTTGCGCTGCCCGACGGCACCCTGCTGACCGCCGAAGATCGCGGCGACTCGACCCTGCAACCCGGTGAACCGGTCGGGATCGCGGTGGATGGCGGCGCGGCGCATTTGTTTGCCGCGGACGGCACGGCCTGCCACGCCGGGGCAAGGTGATGACCGATACGGCGCAGCGACGCTGGTCCGGCGCCTGGTTCGTCGTGCCCTACCTCGCCGTATTCGTGCTCATGCTGGTGGTGCCATTGATCATCGGGCTGCGCCTTTCCATGACGCGCGGCGACCTGTTCGGCATCAAGGAATTCATCGGCTTCGCGAATTTCGCGCGCCTGTTCGCCGACCCGGTGTTCCGGCAGACCGTGTGGAACACCTTCTACTTCGTGCTGCTCACGGTTCCGGCCATGACGCTGATCGGGCTGATGCTGGCACTGGTGCTGAATCACCAGGCGCGGTGGGCGGCCATCCTGCGCGCGGTCTTCTTCGCCTCGACGGTGTTGTCGGTCACCGTGGTCACGTTGATCTGGCGGCTGGTGCTGATCCCTGAAGGCGGGCTCGCGGCCGTGATCGCAAAGGCCATCGGCACCGAACCCGTGGCGTACTTGAGCGAGCAGGCGCTGGCCATGCCATCGGTGGCGGTGACCACGATCTGGTGGGGCATCGGCCTGCCGATGGTGCTGTTCCTGGCCGCGCTCCAGCAGGTGCCGCGCGACATCTACGAAGCCGCTGCGCTCGACAATGCCTCACGCATGCGCACGCTGCTGTCCATCACGCTGCCTTCCATCCGGCGCACCATCGTGCTGGTGATCGTGGTGGAGATCATCCTGCAGTTCCAGCTGTTCGGTCAGCCGCAGCTGATGACCGGCGGCGGCCCGAACAATTCCACGCGTCCGGTGGTGCTGTTCATCTACGAGACGGGCTGGAAGCAGTGGCAGCTGGGCTATGCGGCCGCGGCCTCGCAGGTGCTGTTCGCCCTGATCGCCATCGCGGCCATGGCGCAGTACTGGTTCTCTTCGCGCAAGGAAGCCGCGTGAGCGCGCCCACGCTGAACCGCCCGCCCCGCATCGGCGTCGCGCTGGTGGCCATCGCCGCCATCGTGATGGTCACGCCCATGCTGTGGGTGACCATCCTGAGCTTCAAGGACAATGCCGCGCTGATGGCCGACACCAGTTCGGTGTTCACACCGCCGTGGACACTCGCCAATTACCGCAGCATCCTCGGCGAGGGCCAGGTGTTCACCTGGCTCACCAACAGCATCATCGTCTCCATCGCCATGACCATCGGCGTACTGGCCTTGTCCTCACTGGCAGGCTACGGCTTTGCACGGCTGGATTTCCCCGGCCGCAAATGGCTGTTCGTGGTAGTGCTGCTGGGCCTCGCCATTCCGGAACAGGCGGTGATCATCGGCCGGCACCAGATGTTCAGCGCGGTGTCGATGCACAACACCTACACCGCGCTGGTGCTGCCAGGTCTTTCGATGCCCTTCGGCGTGTTCCTGATGACGCAGTACTTCCGGGCGATTCCGCGCGAGATCGACGAGGCGGCCATGCTGGACGGCGCCTCGCGCGCGCGCATCTTCTGGCGGGTGCTGCTGCCC
>Ga0164241_10004730_pt1 | contig 13027 bp, 6 predicted proteins | sample OricomyardsoilBY_FD_108780 | JGI IMG/M metagenome (GOLD analysis project Ga0164241, IMG submission 108780) | Backyard soil microbial communities from Emeryville, California, USA - Original compost - Back yard soil (BY) | ecosystem: Environmental > Terrestrial > Soil > Unclassified | place: USA...
AAAGAGCGGAGGAGAACGAGTAGGAGTAAGAGAACGAGAACGATTTTTTCGGAGAGCGCTCTTAGTGGGGAGTGGACAGGGCCAGGGCGGATGCACCCGGGAGATCTTCGGTGTTTCTGAAGCCGGCGAGGGCGAGGCCGCGGCGCGCTTCGGGGGCGTGCATGAAGTAGTGCCACACGAATTCGCTGCGGAGGTTTTCCGCCATGATGAGCGTGATGCCGACATCGATCGCGATCACGTCGGGCGAGACCCAGCCGGTGAGCGGGTTGAAGGCGTCGGCGAAACCGTAGCGGCCCCAAACGCGAGTGCCGCCGGTGCTGCGCATGGTGTGGAGCGATTCGAGGCATTCGCGCGGGGCGAAAGGCAGCGAGCCGCCGGGCGCGCAAGGGACGAGGGTGCCGTCGAGACGTTCGGCGCCGCCGCCCACGGGGCCGCCCCAATCGACGTAGCCGCGCGCGCTATCGGACGCGGTGACGCCCCAAAGCGTGCGGGACCATCCGGCGAATTTCTTTCCGAGATCGGCGCACCAGTCGCGTTGGGCGAGCGTGGCATCGACGGAGTTTTGCCAGTAGTCGGCGTAGTCGTCGCGTTTGCCGCGAAAATCGAACCATGCGTGCGCGTACTGATGCGCGAAGAGCGGCGGGTAGTTGATGAAGGTGCGGTTGCCGTAGGTGACGACGGGGCCGCGCCGCCAGGCATCCCACGAGCCGGCGGGCAACGCGTGCGCGGGCGCGCCGATGCCGAGGAGATACAGGCCGAGGAGTTCGCTGTAGCTGTCCCAGCGATGCGGGATGAAACCGGTTTCGGGCCGCCAGCCGTGCGTGAGCGTGGTGCCGCCGTTGAGTGCCCAGCGCCATTCGATGCGGGCGTAGAGTTGGTCAACGAGCGAGCGGACCTCGGGATCGTCGAGATATTCGCGCGCCATCAAAGCGCCTTTGAGGAAGAGCGCGGTGTCGATCGTGGAGGCTTCGCAATTCCAAACGCGTTTGCCGGTGCGGGCGTCGACGAAGTGGTAGATCCAGCCGTGCTCGTGATCGACCTTGTCGTGGATGAAATGGAGAACGCGGCGTGCGCGGACGACGACCTCATCGTGGCTGAGCCAGCCGTGTTGCGCGCCGATGCACCATGCGGTGAGGGCGAAGCCGGTGGCGGCGATGCTCGCGGGCGCGTCGGATGCGGAGCCATCGGCCGGAGCGCGATCGAGCGTGAGTCCGGTGACCGGATCGGAGTGTTCGTCGAAATAGCGGAGGGCGCGCGATTGCAGATCGTCGAGGAAGACGGCGTCAGCGGCGGAAAGGGCGGGCGCGAGCGAAGCGGCGTGACGGTTGGTGTTGGCGGGCGCGGCAGCGAGCGCGAGGCAGGCCGCGAGCGTCACGATCCCGATCTGGAGCGGACGATGTTTGCAGCGGAAGCGCGATGTGGAAGGGACGATGGGGCGCGCGACAAACATGGGTATTTTATCGGACTCTTCCGCAGAAGTTCTGAGGAAGTTTCGTGAAAAGGAGGTGAAGTCCCGCGCGTGTAGGAACAAAAGCACTACACGACGAAAAAAGCGGGCGATTTGCCCGGCGCGGGACGGACGGGTCGCGTGCAAAACGCGTTGCGTTGGCTGGTCGAAACGCCGCACTGGATGCGCATGAAGATCCCTCAGCGCCCGGCACCGGCATTTCCTGTTCGCAACGATCTCGCGCGGGTGAGTCGCCGGCGTTTTTTAACGCGGTCGTTGGGCGTGGTTATGGCGACGGGATTACTTGCGGCCGGTGCGTTGCCGGCGTGGGCGCAGGTGGTTTCCGACAAAGGGGCCAGCGCGGCGCCGGCGGTGACGAGGACGGGCGCGCGCTATAAAATCGCGGTGATCGACCTGATGATTTTGAAGCGGCAAAAACTGAGCGCGCTGCCGCTCGCGAAGGAACTCGGCGCGGACGGGCTGGAGCTCGACATGGGTGGGCTGGGACAGCGGGAAACCTTCGACAGCAAGCTCGGCGATCCGGCGGTGCGGGCTCAGTTTCTCGAGCAGGCGCGCGCGCTCGGACTGGAATTTTGCTCGGTGGCGATGACGGGATTCTACGCGCAGTCGTTCGCGACGCGGCCGACGTACGAACGCATGGTGCAGGACTCGTTGGACACCGCGCAGGCGATGGGCGTGAAGGTGGTTTTTCTCCCGCTCGGCATTCAGGGCGACCTGGTGAAAAATCCTGAGCTGCGGCCGCGCATCGTGGAGCGTTTGAAAGTCGTCGCGGCGATGGCGGAGAAGGCGGGCGTCGTGATCGGGATCGAGACCTCGCTCGATGCGGCGGGGGAGATCGCGCTGCTCGATGAGGTCGGCTCGGACGCGGTGAAGAGTTATTTCAATTTCTCCAATGCATTGAAGAACGGGCGCGATTTGAACGCGGAGTTGCGGGCGCTGGGCAAGGAGCGCATCTGCCAGATTCACGCGACAGATGACGACGGGGTGTGGTTGGAGAACAACACGCGGCTCGATATGAAAAAGGTGAAGGCGACGCTCGATGCGATGGGCTGGAGCGGCTGGCTGGTGGTGGAGCGTTCGCGTGATCAACGCCGGCCGACGGATGTGCGGTGGAATTTCACGGCGAACGTGAAATACCTGAAATCGATTTTTCAGGCGGAGTGAGCGGGAAGGTGAGCGAGAGCGTGCCGACTTCGCGGGGGGCAGCCAGCGCGGGGAGATTTTTTAACCGGGAAGGGACGCGAATTTTTTTCGGAAGAGGGGCGGAGCGGGAAGCGTGAAGACAGATGTGAGGCGGCGTTTTCGAACCGTGGCCGGCGGGCCGCCGGCCACTACACGCGGGCCGCGTGTGGTCCCCGGACCAAGGGCGGCGGCGAGCGGACCGGGAGGGAGCGGACGGCGGAGCGGAAGGGGCCGGAAGGGAGCGGCGGGTTCGCGGAGCGCGGCTCGGCGGGGACGCCTCGCCCTACCTCGGACTTGCGCCCTATCTCGGGGCGGTGGCGTAGTCGGGAGTGGCGCCGCGGTTGCTCGCGACCCATTCGCCGAGGCGGCAGGCGTGGCGGAGCGCATCGGCGGGGGCATTTCCGGCGGTCAGCCATTTCGCGATGAAGCCGCCGAGGAAGGCGTCGCCCGCGCCGATCGTGTCAGCAACGTTGACGGGCTTCGCGGGCTCCCAAATCCAGCGGCCTTCGTGAAGGAGACCGGCGCCGCGCACGCCGCTGGTGATGCAGATCGTGGCCGTGCGGAACTGGTCGAGGAGGGTACGGGCGTCGGCTTCTTCGCGGCCGGGGGATTCGGTCGCGCCGGCGGCGAGGCGCGCGGCTTCGGCGGCGTTGAGTTTGAGCACGGTGGCGTGTTTTGCGAAGGCGCGCACGAGCGCGAGATCGTCGTGTGGCGGGCGGAGGTTGACGTCGAAGATCCGCGCGGCGGCGGGCGGGAGCTGGTTGAAAAGTTTTCCCAGTGATTCGCGATTGTGCGTGGAGCGAAGCGCGAGCGAACCGAAGATGAGCGCGTCGGAGGTCGTGGCGAAAGCGCAGGCGTGATCACCGGCCTCGATGCGATCCCAGGCGACGTTTTGGGTGATCCGATAATGCGCGTCGCCGGATGCGCTCACGTCCGCGACGACGTAACCGGTGGGGAGATTTTCGTGGCGGTCGATGCCGGCGGTGGGGATTTTCCAAAGGCCGAGCCGGCGGAGGAGTTCGTCGCCGAGGACATCGCGGCCGACGGCGGAGGCGAGCTCGGCGGCGAGGGCGTGCTGGTGGAGATGATACGAGACGTTGAACGGCGCGCCGCCCGGGAAAAGGCCGTCGGGGAGGAAGTCCCAGAGGATTTCGCCGAAGCAGAGGACGCGGGCGGGGCGTATCGGAGAATCCATGACGAGTGGCGCGCGCTCAGTCGCGAGGCTCGGAGCTCGGGGCGGTTTCGAGCTCGTGGCAGGCCTTGATGAAGGAGGCGGCGGACCAGGCCTGGAAAGCTTTGCCCATCGGGCGGCCGGTCATGCCGTGAGCCCATTCGTTGAACTCCCAGTCTTGATCGCGGCCGAGACGGTTGAGGCGCGCGAGCTGGAGGAGTTCGCGGACGGCGACCTCATGGAAGCCGAGCTGGTGGATGAAGCGCACCCACATACCGCCGATGAACGGCCAGATGCCGCCGTTGTGGTAGTGGTTGGGCAGATTGAGGAGATTGACGGTGTAATAAGAGCGCCAGTCGGGGTCGCCGGCCTGGACGACAGGATACAAGTTGGCGACAGGCCAGGGGTTGTTGACGCCGACGCCCCAGAGGTAGCGGAAGGCGATGCGGGCGCGGTCGACGTCGAGCACGTGCATCAAGAACGCGAGGACGTTGCCGTACACGTCGCAGCGCCAGTTGAAGGAGAAGGGCGTGATTTCGGCGAGGAGGTATTGGGTGTCGCCGAGGCCGAACTGGCGGTCGGCGAAACGGTTTGCGGGCGGCGAGCCCGGATCGGACTGGCGGGTGGACGGCCAGAATGTATCGAGAACGCGGCTACGGATTTTTTGGGACCAGCGGAGGTAATCGGCGGCGCGGTCGAACTGGCCGAGAAATTCAAGGAGGCGGCCGAAGCAGACGTTGGTGCGGTACCAGAGAACCTCGTCGTAGAGGATGTTGTAGCTGCGGCCGAAGAGATCGGTCCAGTCGCCGGCCTCGGGAATTTCGAGGAGACCGTCGTTGTTGCTGTCGTGCGCGCTGAGCCAGTTCATGGCGACCTGGAGGCGCTCGGCGTATTTGCGGAGGAAGTCGAAATCGCCGGTCTTGTTGACGTAATTATAGACGGCGATGATGACCCACAGGCCGCTGTCGATGGAGCAGATGTTGCCGACGCCGCCGTAGTCGGGCTCGGCGTTGTCGATGCGGACGTTGGCGGGAATCTGGCCGGACGGTGACGACGCGGAGAGCAGGGTTTCGAGGGTGGCGCGCTGGGCTTCGCGGATGTCGGCATCCTCCAGATCGAGCGTGTAGATCACGGTCATGGAACCGTCGCGCGCCCAGACGGAGCGGTAATTCACATCGGTGCCGGTGACGATGTTGTCGGTGAGCGAGCAGGCGGAGAAGCCGATCGGGGTGATGTTTTTGCGGACGGCGACGAGGGCTTTTTCGTAGGCGGTGGCGATGAGTTTTTTCTCCTCGTCGTTGAGCGAGCCGAGCTTGGTGCCGGTGAACAGCAGGCGGAAGCCGGGGGCCATTTTTTCCGCGGGGATGCCGGTCTGTTCGGCGGACGGGGCGCGGGAAATGACGCCGTAGTGACGCAAGCCCTCGAGGACGCCGTCGGCGAGGACGAGGCCGGCGGTGTAGATGGGAATGTCGACCGTGGCTGTGAAGAGTTCGGGCTGGGCGTTCTGGACGATGATGCCGCGAACGCCGGGGAGACGGAACATGCCGGAGTCGTTGCCGGTGTCGCCGGCGACGAGGACTTCATCGGTGCCGATGCTCAGGCGCGAGCAAAGCCAGGAAAGCGCGCCGCCCTTGTTGGCTTTGCGCGGGATGACGTCGAGGTCGCGACTACTTGAATACACGATGCACGTTTGCAAGCCGAGCGAGGCGAGCTGCTGCTCGAGGGTCTGGAGCTGGAGCTGGGAGGCGTTTTCCAGAAACCAGCTGGACTTGAACGGATCTTGAAATTCGGCGGGCTGTTCGCGGATGCCGGGAACGGTGCTGGTGACTTTTTTTACGGCGTCCAAATCCCAGCCGGTGGAAAGTTCGGTGGCGAATTCATCGAGTGAGCGACCGTCGCGGAGATTATAAATCTGGGTGCCGACGCCGCCGATGATGTAGTCGGGTTTGGGGAGATCGCCCGAGTCGATGAGGCTGCGCGTGTCGTCCACGAGGCGGCCGCTGTTGAAGACGAGGAGCGGGCGGGACTCGGCGGGGATCTTGGACCACGCGCTGGCGAAGCGATTGGTGGCCTCGGGATTGCCGAGCAGGGTGCCGTCGAGATCCGTGCTGAAAAGTTTGATGGGGCGGGAGTCGTCGGCGGGGGAGTTTTTGTCGCTCATGATGCTGGAGGCCGTGGGGCGGGTGTGCGGGGATCAGGAAAGAATAGGTCCTATAGGCTTAGGGGACCTATAGGACTCATGGATCGGACGGGGATCAGTCGCCGTCGTTCCAAGGCTCGTCCCACTCGGTGTCGGTGAAGGCGGCCGCTGACGTGCGGTCTTCGACGAGGCTGATGAGTTGCTGGGCGATGCCGGTCCAGGTGAACAGGCTGCGGGCCTTGTGGGCGCCCATGCGCGAAAGGCGGGCGGCGAGGCGCGGATGCTTGAGCGGCTTCATGATCATGATGCCGAGGTCTTCGCGATCGAAGGGGTCGCCGTAGAGTGCGTGGCGACCGAACGAGATCGCGCGGAAAAGGCCGCCGTGAATCGTGACGACCGTGGGCGCGCCGCAGGCCATGGATTCGATGGCGGTCATGCCGAACGGTTCGTAGCGGCTGCAAAGAACAAACACGTCCGCAGCGCGGTAATAGTCGGGCAGATCGGCCTCGGTGACGAAGCCGCCAAAGCGAACCTTTTCGTCGAGGCCGAGCCGGGTGACCTGGGCTTTGAGCTCGTCGATGATGGCCTGTTCGTGCGTATTCAATTTTTCCCCACCGACGGCGAGGTGCAGCACGGCATCGGGGATGCGCTGGGCGACGAGGGAGAAAGCCTCGACGAGCAAATCGTAACCCTTGTTGCGGGCCAGGCGGCCGAGGGCGAGGACGACGTGGCCCTCGAAGCCGAGGCGTTGGCGGATGGATTCCCGCGACGCGCCGCTGACCGGGTAGAAGCGATTGTCGTCGTAGCCGGGCGGGATCATGTGCGCGTTCTCGGTGACTGTGCCGTAGTCGGCGGTGATCATGTCGAGCTGGGGCGGCGTGGTGGCGATGACGGCATCGCACGAGCGGTAGAGAAGCGTTTCCTGGCGGATGCGTTCGGTGAAGTTGTACTTCTTGTCGAAGTTGGCGGCGTCCTCGGGAAAATCTTTTTCCATCAGCTCCTTTTTCCAAAGACCGAGGGAATGCGGCGTGTGGATGTGGGGGACATCGAGGGCCTCGGCGAGGCGTTGGGTCGCGTAGCCGGCGTCCCAGTAGTGGCTGTTGAAAAAGTGATATTGCAGGCCGTGCTTTTTGATGAAGCGGAGGGCGTTTTCGGCCCATTCCGCGAGGTGTTCGACGAGGTATTCCTTGCCGATGAATTTCTTGCCGCCGCAAGGGACGCGGATGACGCGTACGCGTTCGTTAATGACGTCGAAGGGCGGTTGGTCTTCGAACTGGCGTGTCCAGATATCCACTTCGAAGCCGAGCTGGGCGAGTTTCTTGGAGAGTTCGATGACGTAGACGACCTGGCCTCCGGTATCGGCCGCGCCGAGCGGAGGAATGCCGGCGACGTAGCCGTGAGTGGAAACCATGCCGATGCGAGGCAGCGGTGAGTCTGTGGAGAGTTCGTTCATAGGCTTCTGACAGAGGGAGGCGACGATCCGAAGACCGAGGACCCGATAATTAACTAAAGACGGTGAGAAGCACCGCGACGGTGTCCGCATACCAGTGGACACCCCGACCGGCCGCGCAAACGGGAGCGAAAGAAAACGCACCGGGCGACGCGTCGTCACCGGGCTCGCGTGTGCGACCGCGCGAAGGACAACGCGATAAGCAGGGCGTGCCGAGAATTTTTTCCCTCAGCGGAAATTTTTCCGCGTTCGTGGGTGGTGAAAAAATTTTGCGGACGCGCGGGTGCTGCGCGTTACCGGACGTTCTTCGCGAGCCAGCGATCGATGACGGTGGCGAGTTCGGCGAACTTCACCGGCTTCGAGAGATAATCGTCCATGCCGACGGAGAGGCAGTGTTCGCGTTCGCCGGAGACGACGTTGGCGGTGAGTGCGACGATGGGGATACGCGTGCCGTTGTCCTCGCGGCGGCGGATTTCGATCGTGGTCGCGTAGCCGTCGAGTTCGGGCATGTGGCAATCCATGAGGATCAAGTCGTAGGCGTCGCGATCGAGCGCTGCGAGGGCTTCGCGGCCATTGGCGACGACGTCGGCGCGATGGCCGAGTTTTTCGACCATGCGGCGGGCGAGCGTCTGGTTCACGGCGTTGTCTTCGGCGATGAGGATGCGTGCGCCGGTTTTGCGTGGAGGCGGAGCGGGGGGCTCTTCGATGCGCGCGGCGGGCGAGGCGTTTGAATTTAAGGTGGCCGGGCTGGCGACGGTGACAGACGGTTTCGCGGACCAGGCTTTGAGGAGGCCGCGCAGGAGGGAGGCTTTGCGAAGTGGTTTTTGGGAGACGGAAACGAACTGGTTGTTCTCGATCAGCGAACGATGATCCCGCATGAGCGCGGAGCTGAGCAGCATGAGCGGCGTGGACGAGATCGAGGGATCGGCGCGGACGGCGGCGGCGAGTTCGAGGCCGTCCATTTGAGGCATGTGGAAATCGAGGACGGCGAGATCGTAGGCCGCGTTTTCGTTCGCGGCGTGGCGGAGGCGTTCCAGGGCGGAGGCGCCGTCGCGCGCTTCTTCGACGGTGATCTGCCAGTCGCGGAGGATGCGCGAAAGAATGAGGCGGTTGGTTTCGTGATCGTCCACGATGAGCACGCGGCGGCCGGGAAACGCGGGTGCGGACTCGATGACCGCCGGTGTGGTGTGGGCGCTTTCGGCGAGTGCGAGCGTGAACCAAAAGAGCGACCCCTGGCCTGGCGTACTTTCGACGCCGATACGGCCGCCCATGAGCTCGACGAGCTGGCGGGAAATGGCGAGGCCGAGTCCGGTGCCGCCGAAGCGCCGGGTGACGGAGCCGTCGACCTGGGTGAACGATTGAAAAAGGCGGGCGGCGGCTTCGGAGGTCATGCCGATGCCGGTATCGCGTACCTCGATACGGAGAAGCAGGCGGCCGTCGTTGCACGGCTCGCGGGACACCTTGACGAAGACCTCGCCCTCCTCGGTGAACTTGACGGCGTTGCTGGTGAGATTGAGGAGGATCTGCCGGAAGCGGCCGGGGTCGCCGGAGGCTTCGGGAGGGACATCGTCATCGATCCAGCAGGCCAGCTCGATGCGTTTGCGGGTGGCGGCTTCGGCGAGGAGTTCGACCACGTCTTCGACGGCGTCGCGGAGTTTGAAGTCGGTGCGTTCGAGTTCGAGTTTGCCCGCCTCGATTTTGGAAAAATCGAGGATGTCGTTGATGATGCCGAGGAGGGCTTCGGCGGATTTGCGGACGGTGTCGGCGAACTGGCGTTGTTCCTCGTCGAGTTTGGTATCGAGGAGGAGGCCGGTCATGCCGATGACGCCGTTCATGGGCGTGCGGATCTCGTGGCTCATGTTGGCGAGGAAAAGACTTTTGGCCTGCGTGGCGGCCTCGGCCTGTTCCTTCGCGCGGGCGAATTCCCGGGTGCGTTCGACGATGCGGGATTCGAGGAGGTCTTTGTCGCGGCGGAGGGTTTCGGTGCGCGAGCGGAAGAAGCCGTAGAGCGCGCCGCCGAGCATGGCGGCGCCGAGAGCGTAGAACCACCACGTCTCGTAGTAGGCGGGCGTCTGGGTGAGGGAGAGCGTGGCGCCCTCGTGGTTCCAGACGCCGTCGTCGTTGGCGGCGATGACGCGGAAGCGGTAGGAGCCGGGCTTGAGATTGGTGTAGTAGGCGGTGCGGCGGCCGCCGGCTTCGATCCATTGGGGGTCGTGGCCTTCGAGTTGGTAGCGGAAGATGACGCGGCTCGCACGGATGTAACTCAGCGCGGTGTATTCGATTTCCAACGTCCGGGTGCCGGCGGGGATCGTGATGGCGCCCTCGGAAGGAAGCCGGGGTTCATTATCAATCAGGACACGCTCGATCAGGACGGGTGGCGCGACGCGGTTGATGGGGACTTGGTTGGGATCGGCGGCGACGAGGCCGCGGTAGGTGGCGAACCAGAGCCGGCCGTCGGCGCCTTTCATGGAGGCGGGTTGGGAGCCGAAGCCGACGGTGCTGGCGATGACGCCATCGGTCTCGCTCGCGATCGCGAAGGAGTCCGCGCGGCGTTCGCCGCGAGCGATGGCGAGCAGCTCGGCCTTGGGCGCCCAGACGATGCCTTTCGGTGTGCCGAGCCAGATGCGGCCGTGGGCGTCTTCCTGGATGACGGAAACGAGGTCGTTGAATGGCGCGGAAAGTTCTTCGGATTCCTGCCAGCTGCCGTCGTTGAGAATCAGCAGGCCCTGGCCCTTGCTGCCGACCCAGAGGCGTCCGTCGCTGTCGCAGTACAGCGCGCGGATGGTATCGACCGGGGCGCCGTTTTTGGTGTTCCAGTGTGTGAGCTGTCCGTTGCGGGCGCGCTTGACGATGCCGTCGGCGCGGAGGCCGAAATACATGCCGCCCTCGTCGTCTTCGGTGATGGCCATGACGACCTCGGCGGGAGCGATGCCGAGTGCGTCGTTCATCGGGGTGTAGCGGCCGTTCGCGAAACGGATGAGGCCATCCTGCTCGGTACCGAACCAGAGCGCGCCGGCGCGATCTTGATACATGCATCGCATGCCGCGGATGTCCTTTTTTTCCACCTCGGTGCCGTCGGGATGGTGGATGATCAAGCTGCCGCGCCGGCCGATCCACAGAGTGCCGTCTGGTGTGCGAAGAAGTGCCCAGATCTCCGCCATCGGGCCGGTGCCACCGTGGATCGTGGATATCTGGCCGTCGGGCGCGATGTGGACGACGCCGACGGCGGGGATGGCGGCCCAGATGTTACCCGCGCCATCGCCGGCGACGCTGCGGACTCCGTCGCCCGGCAGGCCGTCGCGGGAGCTGTACATGCGAAAGCTGGTGGGGCGGATGCGCGAGATGCCATAGCCCGCGGTGCCGACCCAGATGCTGCCCTCGTGGTCCTGCATGATTGCGCGGCAATGATCGACGGTGGGAAGCTGGAGGGCGGTGAACCGGTCGCCGCCGGCATTTTCCATGATGAATGCCCGCCTCGCGAGCGCCCAGACGCGGCCGGAGCGATCGATGTGGACGTTGGTCACGGGCTCGGCACCGAGGCCTTCGGCGGTGCTGTAGAGGCGGACGTCGGAGCCGCGTACGCGGAAAAGTCCGGCGGTTTCGCTGGCGAACCAGAGCGTGCCGTCCGGTCCCTCGGCAATGTGGACGACGGACTGACATTTCGGCCCGGCCGCGTCGAAGGTGTGAAAGCTGCCATCGGGATCGCGGTAGATCAGGTTTCCTGTCCGTGGACTGATCCACAGACGGCCGGTGGAGTCGGCAAAAACGCAGCGCAACTGCATGGCGGGCGGGAGCAGGCCGCCAGTTTCCACGGTGAGGAGTTTGCCGTCCACGAGTTCCTTTAAACCCTGTCCGAGTGTGGAGGCCCAGAGGTGTCCCTCGCGGTCGCGAGTGAGATCGGTCACCGCGGCGGTGAGCTCCTCGACGAGTTCGAGCCGGCCTTCTTTCCACCGGGAAAGGCCTTTTTGGGTGCCGATCCAGAGGGAGCCGTCGGGATCGGGGAGGAGACAGCGGATCAGATTATGGGGAAGGCCCGGGGTATTGCGGACGCGGAAGTTGACGAAGCGGATGCCGTCGAAACGGGCGAGACCGCTTTCGGTGCCGGCCCAAAGGTAGCCGTCGGTCGTTTGCACGAGCGTAGCGGCGACATTGTGAGGCATGCCGGCTTCCACGCCGTAAGTGTGGGCGGCGTACGAGAGTTCGCCGGAAAACTGCGTGGTGGAAGTCGTTTCGAGATCACTGGAGCGGGCGGCGAGCGGAGAGAGAAAGAGGCAGGCGGCCAGGCAGAAACGGGCGAAGCGTCCGCCGAAGGGGGAACGGGGATGAACTGGCGTCCCCGCACGCGGGTGATCGGCTGCTGGTGGGGCACCCATTGGAAAATGCATCGGAACGGCGGGGCTCAAAATGAAGGAGGGATTAAGGGTAAATCACACGGATGTGATTGCCGGGGGCGGTCGGGCGCGCGTGGAGACGTCGCGGGGCAACGCGACCAGTCATGACGGGTTTGCCGCTGGCTGGGAATCGCGAATTCAGCCTTGGCCATGAAGAATTTAGGTGCGTCCAAGCCGCCCGGAAATTTCCTTGGGGAAGCGCGGGTTAAGTCGCCTCCGCTCGAGCCGAGCCCTCGGACTTTGCACGAAAGATAAGAAGCGACGAAGGCTCGCAGCTCGTTCGAGGTCTTTGGGGTCGTCGTTCTCTTCGTTACCTTCCGCGCAAAATCCGTCTCCGGGTTTTCAGCGGTTCCTTGGAAGGCCGTGGACCGAACGCTGTCGACCGCGTCGCGAAAACGCGGTCCGGGTGATTTTCTAGGCGAGGCGACCGGTGAGCGGGCTGCCGCGGCGAGGGACTTCGACGATCACGCGAAGGCCGGAGCGATCGGTGCGATTTTCGGCGCGGATGGTGCCGCCATGGAGGCCGGCGATGCTTTTGCAGATCGCGAGGCCGAGGCCCTGCCCGGCGGCGTTCTGGCCGCGACGGCTGTGGTCGTAGCGCACGAACCGTTCGAAAACGCGGTCGATCTGCTCGGGCGGCAGGCCGGGACCTTCATCGGTCAGCGCGACAGACCACGTGTCATCGGTGAGGGAGGAGGAAAGCGTGAGCGTGGCGGAGGGCGGCGAGAGGTTGAGCGCGTTGCTGACGAGATTGAAGAGGAGCTGGCGGAAGAGATTGGGCTCGAGCGAAACCGGGCCGGCGGGATTGGCGGCCAGGACGAAGGTGATGCCGCGATCTTCGGCGAGCGCGGTGGCGTCTTCCGCGAAGGAGGCGATCAACGCGGCGGCGTCTTCGGTCTGGCGCGGGAGCGTGAGGGTGCCGCTGTCGGCCTTGGCGATGAACAGGAGGCTTTCGATGATCTGGTTGAGGCGCGTGATATCGACGAGCAGGTCTTCGAGATCGGCGTTGGCGGCGGGGTCGTGCGCGACGGAAGGGCGGAGTTTTTCGGCGTTGAGGCGGATGAGCGTGAGTGGCGTTTTGAGTTCGTGAGACGCGTCGGCGGTGAAACGTTTCACTTGGGTGAACGAGGCCTCCAGACGGTCGAACATCTGGTTGAGCAAGGTCGCGAGCGCGCTGATCTCGTCGCGCGAAGAGGATACCGGGATGCGTTCGTCGAGGCGGTCA
>Ga0164241_10004731_pt1 | contig 13026 bp, 12 predicted proteins | sample OricomyardsoilBY_FD_108780 | JGI IMG/M metagenome (GOLD analysis project Ga0164241, IMG submission 108780) | Backyard soil microbial communities from Emeryville, California, USA - Original compost - Back yard soil (BY) | ecosystem: Environmental > Terrestrial > Soil > Unclassified | place: USA...
CGCCGCCCGTGGTCGAGCAGCTACCACCCGACCCGATGAGCGTGGAAATGAGCGTAACGCCATCGCCGTCGCCGCTGTTCAAGCACACCTCGTTTCCGTCGTCCGTACTGAGCGTCTCGAAGAAGTTGCCGACTGAGCACACCTCGATCTCGATCTCGCACGAGTATCCTGAGGTGAAGCAGCCGCACGTCGTGCAGGAGCGCGTGTCGGTGACATTGCGAAAGTAGGAACTACGGTTCGGGAACGCGCTCGGACACGAGACGTCCGCATTTTGCGAGATGCAGACGGAGCCGAAGGCGCTCGCGGAGGGGTAACAGGCGCCGCCGCCGCCGCCGCTGCAGCTGTCGGTCGGGGCGGCGCCGCCGCAAGTGAGTCGCGTCGTCGCCCAGGTGCTGGGCGTGATGGTCGAGAATCCGTTGGGCGTGCAGCTCGTGGAGAGCTGTGCCGAAAGGCAGTCGTCCTCGGTGGGCGGAGAGTCGCACGCTCCGTTGGGCTCGATCGGGTTGTTGGTATTGCCGGACCCGATGTAGCAATTCACGTTGTTGACCACGCAGCCGCAACCGCAGGCGGCCGCCGGAGCGTTCAAGCCCTGATTGACGTTGCCGAGCGGCGTCGCGTAGCTGCCGGGGCAGCTGGTCACGCCGCCCGCGCTGCTGATCACGATGGGTCCCGTCCAGCCGCCAGGAACGGCGGGCACGCACACCTCGGCGGCTCCGCATTCGACGGTTCCGCTCGAGCCACCGGTGCCGCTCGAGCCGGCGGTGCCGCTCGAGCCGCCAACGCCGCCGCTGCCTCCGGTACCCGCGCCGGCAGCGCCGGATGCGCCCGAGTCCTGGCCCGCATCGTTAGCTAGACCCGCGTCCGGATCTTCGGTGCCCGCGGCGCCACCATTGTTGTCGCCGCCGTCGCCACCCAGGCCGCCCGCGTCCTCCGGGAGGGAGCCACCCTGGCCCGCAGAGCCCAATAGGACGTCGTTTCCACCAAAGCCGCTCGACCCTCCGTTGGCCGCACTCGGGATACCCAGCTCGGCGTAGTCGCGTTCGGGAACCGCGCACCGCATCAAGAGGTACAGTGCCGCGAGGCCCGTACTTAGACTGACCGTGTTCCGCACGTAGCTTCTCAAAATTGCCCCCAGAGCCCGAGCTCGTTGGCAGAGGCGTAAGGTTGGACAGTCACCCCGGTCGCCGTCTTGGGCCCCTCTTCTGTCTTGCCGTTCATCAACAGCAGCGCGACCCCCGTTCCCAAGCCGACCGCACCGACGCCGAACGAAACTACGGAGAGGGTACCCATGCTGGCGGCCTTGTCATCGAGGTCCTCCATGTCGGTCTGATCGGAGGGGCCGCACGCCTGCGACTCCAGGCAGGCGTCGAACTTGCTGTCGAAGTCCGACAGCGCCGAAGAGCGCTGCGTCAGGAACACCACGCCCAGACCGACCCCAACGGCACCGACGCCGAGCGATAGGTACGCTGGAAGCGGCGACTGAAAGAAGCCATCGTCGCTGGGCGCCAGCGGCTGAGGCGCGGGCGCGGGGGCCGCCACGGGCACGACGACCTCCTCGACCTTGACCTCCTCGAAGCGCACCTCGTGGCTGCCGCCGGCGCTCACCGAGAGTTCGTGAGTCTGCGCTGCCTGTGTGCCCCACTGCGCGCTGAAGCGATGCGCGCCGGGGCGCACGCGCAAGACCAGAGACCCGCCCTCCGGCACTTCGTAGTCGTTCTTGATGTCGGAGCCGCTGTTGGGGCTGCGCACGTCGGTCACGCGGGTTCCGGCGGGGGCGCCTGAGATCGTGACGGTGGCGGCGGTCGCCGATAGCGTGTCGAGGTCGGCCTGGAACTGCGCGCGCTCGGCCTTGGTCAGCTCCTTGCCGCCTTGCTCGAGATATCCCTGGAACGCCTGGATCGCTTCCGCGTCCCGCTCCAGCTTCATCGCAGAGAAGCCGAGGTTGCCCAGGATCTTCCAGGAAGGCGACTCCGCGTAGGCAGCCTTGAACTGCTGGTACGCCTCTTCATAGCGGGCGCCATCGGGATCTTGGAGCAGCCTCACGCCGGTGCCGAAGAGCTCGCGAGCCTTCTCGGTGATCTGGACGGTCTGCGCGGCGGGCGCCGAGCCTTTGGGCGCAGCGTGGGCCGTCGCCGCCGCCATCGACAGCAACACGGCGCTCAGCGAGGTCACCAGACGCAGCGACAGGGGCCGAGCCGCCCTTCCGGTCATTGGCCTCGAGCCGCTGCAGCGAGAGGGGGCAATTGCTTTCATCTTGTCCGTTGAATGTAGGCGTAACCCGCGCATGTCGTTCCTGGTCGAAACGCAAACCAACGCACTTGCGAACGGCTCGGCCATCCTCTCCCGAAAGCCTTTGTGCTCGGCAGAGCCGAGCGCGCTTCAGGTGCCCAAGAGAACCACGCCGAGCAGCATGCGGTGGCAGCACGTGCCCGATGTGGTTTACGCCCTCACGTTGAGCGCTGCTCAAAAGGCCGCTGCTCGATCCCCCAGCGCTGCAGCATATTGCCGGGGCAGGGCGAAAGCACACGCTCTTCGCTCAACAAGGGCCTACATCTTCGGCATGGAACGTTCGAGTGCGAGGCGGGTGCCTGACGCCTGGAAGAGTGAGGCCGGCGCGGGAAGGCAGGTGCTTTTCATCCATGGTGCTGGACCGGGTGCTCACGAGGCGGACTCGAAGCTCGCCGCATCGCTTCAGAGCGAGCTCGGCGGCGGCTGGGACGTGGCGTGTCCGAAGCTGCCGGAGGACCGCCCCGAAGTTCAGCTCTGGACGTCGGAGCTCAGCAAAGCATGCGCCTGCTGTCATCAGCCAGTGTTCTTCGTGGGGCATTCGTTCGGTGGTTCACTGCTGTTGAAGTACCTCTCCGAAGAGCCAACACCGCCGCGGACCGCCGGGATCTTCATCATCGCGGCGCCCTATTGGGGCGCCGGCGGTTGGTCGGGCCAACAGTACGCGCTGAGCGATGATTTCGCGTCCAAGCTTCCGCGGCAGGCGCGCGTCTTTCTCTATCAAGGCCGAGACGACAGCGTGGTGCCGTTCGCCCACCTCGCCCTGTACCGCGAGAAGTTGCCGCAGGCGCAGGTGCGCGAGCTGGTCGGTCGCGACCATCAACTCAACGACGACCTCTCGGAGACCGCCCGAGACATTCAGGGCCTGGTCTAGCGAGGACTCGGGGCCGCAACGTTCTGTCAGCAGAGGAACGGCCGGGCGTTCCCGGGGGGCGGATCAAGGCGAAGTCACGGTCTAGGGCGAACGGCGTGCCGCCGGCTAGGGGGCTCCCCCCTGGGAACCCTTTTCAAACTCCAGAAATCAGTTTGCATACAAACCGTTTTTCGAATGCGGGCAGGATTCCTGCCGGGATGGCGCACGCCTAGGGTGCGAGACGATAGACGATGAGCTCTCTCTCTAAGCAGATTCAGGATCTGGAGGAGCGGCTGGCGTGCCGTCAGGTGCAGTCACGGGACGAACTGAGCGGTCTGCTCGCAGAGGGGTTTCGCGAGCACGGGGCGTCAGGTCGAGCTTACTCTCGGGCGGAGGTTTTGGAGAGCTACGAACTTGGGCGCCCCATCGAAGTCGAACTGTTCGACTTTAGCGTCACGAGCCTCGGGCTTGATGCAGCGCTGGCCACGTATCGCAGTCGAGAGGCGGACGAGCGCCGGGCGCGTCGGGTGTCTGTGTGGGTGAAGGAAGACGGGCACTGGCGGATACTCTTTCATCAAGGCACGGTGAGCCTGGACGTCGAATCAGTAGATGACCCGTAAGGCGGGCGTGAAGCCTCAATCGTCCAGAACTCGCAGCGTCCAGCGCAGCCCGAGGGTGAGTTCGCGGGAGTTCACGCGGTCCGGAAAGTCCGTATACAGCGGAGACTGCATCCCACCCCAGCCCGCATACCGCAAAAATACACCGGGTCCGTGCACCTGCGTGCGAACGAATTCGTAACCGGCTTCGAGGGCGTACCCTGCCATGATCAGCCCTCTATCGATGGTGTTGGGCGGAAGATTGGAGTTGGCGGGCATCCAGCCCAATGACGCCGTCAGACCGAAGAAGAGCCCCTCGTCCTTCCAGGGATAGATCTCCAGAAACGGACCGGGCAGCGCCCACAACGTGTAGGAGGTCTCGCGCAGCCAGTAGGGGTGGTTGAACGTCTGCTCCTCCCGAACCTCCAGCTGTCCGACACGTGAATATCGCGCGACGGAGGCGGCAGCGCCCAAGTGTACGTGCGAGCCCAAGGGCCAGCCTACACGCAAGCCGAGTCCCAACGTCGCCGCCTGTTGATCGACGACCGGAGTGTCGTTGCTCTTCCAGCCCACGGCAGCCCCGCCGCCGATCAGCCGTAGCTCACCAAAAAACGAAACCGGGTCCTCGCTGGCTGGCTCGATGGGCTCGGTCGGTTCAGCCGCCACTGCACCGCCCGCCACGGCCAGGACGGCCAGACTTGCTCCGACGGCAGTGTGCCATCGGCCCGGACTGTGTCTCGGGAGCAACACCTGTGCGGCCGAGCTGGAGAACCCACGATGATTGCAGCACATCTTCGAGAACCACCCAAGCATGACCTCATGCCAAGCAATTGGCATGCCGCGGGAGTGCTCCGAAATGGTGCCACGGTCACGCGCATGCGATGGTGGCATTGCTTCTCCGTTCTCTGTGTTCAGACGCAGCATTGGGCGCGAACTGCTGATCCAGAAGTGCCCTCCACGTTGCCCCCGTCGAGGTCCCAGGGCGTGGCCCCGCCTGCCGCGGACGTAAACGTCAGGCCAAATGGCGCCGAGGGCTCGTGGGCAAAGTCCCGGTCGAGCGGGCGCCAGCGAGCCCGTGACACAGAGCCCGCGTGCTGCGTAAGCCCGCCTCGTCGAGGCCAAACGGAAAGTCGTCTATCCCTCATGGCTTCCGAACCGCCATCAATCCTTGGCTCGTGGAAACGTAGATCTGCTCTGCATCCTGTCCAACGATCTGACTTCCCAGCGGCAAGCTGATGCCCGGTGTCCGCAGGCGCTCCAGTGCACCAGACTTCAAGGAAACTCGGACCAGCGGCACTTCGGGCATCATCGGAGGCGATGGACCTTGATCTGTCACGTTCCCCAACGCATTGAAGCTGTACCAATAGACATGATCGTCATCCAACGCCGTGGTGTACGAAAGGGACTCTCGGAGCGAGGGTAGGGCTCGGGCGCAGCCTGCGGCGGAGGGTTCGCTCCGCTGATTCCAGAAGGACCCTTTGCTCGCCCCCGTTCTTGTCGATCGATAGCAGTCGACCCGGAGGAGCGAAGCCCACGACGAAACCTGCGTCAACGCCCGTGAAGACGCTGGCTTCGCCCCAATACAAGTGCTCTGCGTCGCTCGTGAACCCATCGATCGTGAGTCCGAAGTCCATGGCAGCGCGTGCCGAGTCCCCGACGAATGCTCTCTGCGCCGGCCGAAGTTCCAGCGGAACCGACCCCCCTCGCGGCAGCTTCAGAATCGCTCCACTCGCATCGTACCAATACAGATCGCCGTCATCGACGAGCAGCACATCGACGGGGCCTCCGTCGGTGAGCAGTGCAGCGCTGGTCTCCACAGTGGCTGGTCTCTGCACTCCAGACGGGAACGGCGAGCAGGTCTCTTCGCCGCAAGCCGTAGTACTCGCAAGCAGAACCAAAGCTCCCAGCAGGCCAAGCCGCAGCATGCGCCACTGTAGCTCGCCTCAACTCCTGCCGCACGGCCCGGGACCTTTTGACGCTCGGCTCCCGTGGGTGCAGAATGTTGAAGCCAGGCGGCCCGATGACAGAATTTGCCCCTACGCGGCTGAGCATGGCTGACATCCCGAGCAATGTCAGACTTGCGCGCGACGTTGGTTGGCCCGACACGGACGGCGATTGGCGCGTCGTGCACGAAGGGGCCATCGTCGTCGGGCTCCGCGCAGGGGCCAGCCTGGTCGCGCAAGGCGCTCTTGGTCTGTATGGGGGAGCGGGGACCATCGCCAAGATGATTGTTGCTCCGCGTTTCCAGCGGCGCGGCTTGGGGGAGCAGATCCTGAAGGCCTTGCTTGACCAAGCAGAGAGGCGGTCGATGGAGGTCCTGGGGTTGATAGCAACCCCTTTTGGCCGTCCCTTGTACGAGCGGTGGGGCTTCAGGCGTGTCGGCGACGTGGTGGGCCTCGCTGGCACGCCCGCCGGCTTGTCGAGCAGTGATGAGGGCACATCCCCGAAGCAGCTGGAAGAACTGCTTCGGCTGGATCAGCGCTGCTTAGGTTGCTCGCGCGAGGCCATGCTCCGGGCGCGCTTTCGAGAGGCGGTTGCAGTTGCATCCGTGGCCAAACCCGACGGCGACTTGGGCGGCTACGCATTGGCAACGGGTCAAGGGGCGCAGTGTGTCGTGGGGCCAGTGATTGCGGACACGGAGGTACAGGCCCGGGCGCTCGTGCAAGCCATTTTCCGGAACGTGAGCGGGCCTGTTCGCATCGATGTGCCGGGCGAACAGGCTGAGTTCCTGCGCTGGCTGTGTGAGCTTGGTCTTCGCGAAGACAAGCGTCGCTCCGAGATGGCGCGAGGTAGTCAGAGCCTTCCGTGGCAGGTGCCGGAGCGCTTTGCGCTCGCCGCGCAGGCGTGGGGGTAGTGGCGTCATGACCTCCGACTGCACCTTTCAGGCGAGCTGCAGCCAGCATCCGCTCCGTGTAGCCCGACTCAACGCCTCCGGTTGGATGGAGTTCTTTCGTGGGTGCGGTCGACGTTTTCCGGTACCTTACAGGCGAGGCAGCATGCAACGTAGAACGGCTGCACAGAAGGCAGATTTGGCCGCGTCTTGGCTCAGGCCCGACCGCGAGTTCTTCAGTGCTGGAGCCTGTCACATTCTCGCAGGCGTCTTCCTCGAGGCCCATCCAGCTTCAGAATTCGCGGCCTACCTGTTGCAGCCGGCGAGCGATTTTCGCGGTGGGCACGTGCTCGTGGTGGGCAATGAAGTCACCTTCGACTGGCTGGGGTACCAAGAGAGGGGCGACTACCTGACGCGTTTGGAGCAACAGCGCCGACTGGCAATGCCAGGCTGGCATTGCTCGATGGTTCCGATCGCCAATCCTCTCAGTTGGACTTTCTGCCGACCGTTTCATCATCGTCACCCCTCACAGTTTCCGCACGACGTCATGGCGCGGGCGCGACGCTTCCTACTCGAGCTCGAGCATCATTGAGCGGCGGCGGGTCGCGCACTGCCCGGACTCTGGTAGTCGTTTGAGTGGCGGAAAACATTTGAGGCGCCGACTTTCATGTCAGGCCACAAGATTAAAATCGAGCACGAGCTCAGACGGCGCGCCCCGCCCCACCGTGGGAGAGCAATACCTCCGGGATCGGCACGCCCGGCGCCAACTGCGCATCGGCGATCGGTGCGCCTGCCCGCAGCGCGAGCGGTAACACTCCTGCCCAATACGGCAACGACAGATCCTCCGCGCTGTCGAGCGCAGGCCCGCTACGGCACTTGGCCGAGGCCTCTACGATCGGTAGGCCGAGCACGCGCGTGCCGCCGAGCTCCTGGCGCGTGGGCGCTCGTGACACCGAGCTGCGCCCCACCACCAGGTGCTCGCAGAGCGCCGCCAGTACCAGTGCCTTGCGCTCCGGATCGGTGACGTCCTCGGCCTGCGCGAAGAGCGCGACGCTGCGATAGTTCATCGAGTGGTGGAACTGGGAGCGTGCCAACACCAGCCCGTCGAGCAAGGTGACCGCGACGCAGCAGGGGGCGCCAGCGCCGAGCACGTCCAGCATGCGGTTCTTGGTCGAACCGTGCAGATAGATGCTGTCGTCCACTCGCACATAGGCCATCGGCAACACGACCGGATGCGCTGCGTGCACGAAGCTGACGTGGCAGACCAGGCCCTCGTCCAGGATTTGATAGATCAGCGCCCGATCCTGTGAGCCGCGGTCTGGGAGCCGACGGAGGCGGGTGCGAGAGGTGAGAGGCAAGCTCGACATGAGCCTAGCATGGGGTCCATCCGGTACCTTATAAAGTACCAGAATGAGGAATATGCACAGACCAGGTGCGGCGCGCAACGCTGGCGCCTGGGAGGTGACACTGGTCGCAAACGAGCGTTCCGGAGCGGCGTTGTACGTGCAGATAGTGCAGGCGGTGGTGGCGGACATCCGGCGTGGGCGGCTCATTCCGGGGCAACGCTTGCCGGGCACCCGCACGCTCGCCGAGCGCCTGGGTGTACATCGCAACACGGTGCTGGCGGCGTACGCCGAGCTGCGGGCGGAGGGCTGGATCGAGTCGGATCCGGCGCGCCAGACCTTCGTGTGTCAGGCCTTGCCGGAGGTTCCGCTGGGCAAGACCACGGGGCGTCGTTCGCGGCCAGCTGCACCGCCAACGGGCTTTCCCGTCGAACAGAGCGCGCTGCCGCCCATCGGCGATGTGTCGCAGGGGCTGCTCCTGGGAGAGGGCACGCCGGATCTACGGCTGGCTCCGCGCGTGGCGCTGTCGCGCGCCTATCGTCACGTGATCCGTGGGCGCGACCTGGGCGTGCTGGGTTACGGCGACGCGCGCGGGCACGCCCGCTTGCGTCAGGCGCTGGCCCACATGTTGAGCGCCACGCGCGGTCTCGGCGTGGGCGCCGACCAGGTGCTGGTGACGCGCGGCAGTCAGATGGCGCTCGAGCTGGTGAGTCGCGCCTTGTGTGGTCCGGGTTCGCTCGTGGCAGTGGAAGCGCTCGGTTATCGCCCCGCATGGCAAGCGCTTGCCGCCACCGGCGCAGATCTCGTGCCGATCGCCCTGGATGCAGAAGGGCTGCGCGTCGATCTCCTCGCGGAGCTGGTGCAGCGGCGGCCCCTGCGCGCCGTGTACGTGACCCCGCACCACCAGTACCCAACCACGGCCACGCTCAGCGCGGCGCGGCGACTGGAGCTGCTCGATCTGGCACGGCGCGAGCGCTTTGCCATCATCGAGGACGACTACGATCACGAGTTTCACTATCAGGGCCGCCCGGTGTTGCCGCTGGCCAGTGCGGATGAGGGCAACGTGGTCGTGCACATCGGTACGTTGTCGAAGATCGTCGCACCAGCTTTGCGCATCGGCTACCTGACAGGCCCGGCGCCGCTGCTGCAACGTTGCCTCGCGGAGCGGCAGCGGCTCGACCGGCAGGGAGATCTGGTGACCGAGGCCGCAGTGGCCGAGCTGCTGGAGGAGGGAGAGCTGCAGCGCCACGTGCGGCGCATGCGCCGTATTTATGCGACCCGCAGAGACGCGCTGGTCGCCTCGCTGGAGCGCTACTTGTCGGGCACTTTGAGCTGTACCCCACCGCCGGGCGGCATGGCGCTCTGGGCCCAGGCTCACGAGGTCGATCTGGAGCGCTGGGCGGAGCAGGCAGCGGCGCAGGGGCTGCACCTGTTCACGGCACGGCATTTCGCCTTCGATGGGCGCGCGCAGCCCTACCTGCGCCTCGGTTTTGCGTCGCGCAGCGCAGAAGAGACGGCGCGGGCCATCGAACGCCTCGCGCGTTTGCGTCCCACTAGTGCGCGGCGCCGTTGAACGGCGCAGCGAGTTGCTCGAGCTACTGCGCCGTGCTTCGCTTCGCCCATGTCTGTCGTGTCCGAGCCGGGAGCCCGTTGCGTTGCACCGCTGCGCGAGGTGATCCGGGAGCAGCTGGCGAGCTGGTCCCAGACCCCGGTCGAGCTCGCGATTTTCGAGACGGGAGAGCCCGCTGCGATCGCTGCCACGTTCGAGCGCTTCTGTCGCGAGCAACTCGGCGTGGGCGTACGCGGCGGCCTCTTCTACCAGTCCAGCATCGGGGCCGTGGCAGGGCTCGAGCTCGAGGATGGGCGGCGCGTGGTACTCAAGGCGTACCAACCGGACCGCACGCGCGAGCGGCTGGAGGAAGTCGTGCGCCTGCAGGGGCATCTGTCTCGACACGGTGGCCTGGCGCCGCCAGTGTTGACAGGGCCAGCGCCGCTCGCTCTGGGTTGGGGAGTCGTGGAAGAATACGTCGAGCGCGGCCGCACGCGGGACGGGCACGATCCGCAGGTGCGCCAAGCGCTGGCCGTCAGCCTACACGCGATCTGCGCCCAGCTTGCGCCGTTCGTGGCTGCGTCGCGGCTGACCTCGCAGCTCTTCTCCCAGCTGGTGCCCGGCGCGTTGTGGCCGAAGCCGCACAGCAAGATCTTCGACTTTGAAGCGACGCACGCCGGCGCCGAGGAGATCGACGCGCTCGGGGCCACGGCGCTCCGGCAGCTGGCGCTCCAACAGGGGACGCCCGCAGGGCAGCTGGTGCTCGGTCATTGCGACTGGCGTGCGGAGCATGTGCGCTTCGAAGGCGATCAGCCAGTGGCGGCGTTCGACTGGGACAGCTTGTGCAAAGAGCGAGAACCCATCCTCGTCGGCTTCATCGCGCACGCCTTCTGCGCCGACTGGACGCGCAGCAACTACGCCCAGGCACCCACGCTCGACGAAGCTCGCGCCTTCGTGGGCGCGTATGAAGCCGCGCGCGGCGCCTCCTTCGAACGCGACGAGCGAGCGCTCTGTGGAGCCGCCTTTACCTACTCGGTCGGCTACACCTCCCGCTGCGGTCACGCCTTCGGCAAACGAGAGCGTGACGTACCCGGCACCTTCCACCACCTGCTCGCGAGCCATGGCGAAGGCTTGCTGAGGCTGTAGGCGGGAGGGCGCGCTCGGGATCTTCCGAGGAGTTCCGAACTCCCACATGTGGCGTGCGAGAGCCTGAGCCCGCCGTGGTGAATCGCGCGGTGATGAGCGGCGCAGACGCAAACGAGATTTTCCAGCGAGTGGCGTCCACCTTCGGAGCGCAGCTCGATGTGATGTACATCGATCCAGCCGGCGTTGCTGCAGCCGGGCACCTGGCAGCAGCGCTGATCGCGCAGAAAGACGGCGCGGCGCAGGGCGGGAGGGATGGTTTGCCTGGCCCGCGGGAGTGCGCGCGCAGCGCTCGCCGGAGCGTTCGTCTGCGAGGCGCTGCCCGAATCTCGCTCGACGGTCGCTCGCTGCTCGAGGGTGGCGGATGAGTCCACCCCCGTGGTCTGGTACTCGAGGGAGGCAGAACTCTGTCGCGCGCCCGCGCTCACGTGGGCGCCAGCTCGAGTGGCGGATGCAGGGCCGGCGGTGGAGCCGTACTCGCATCGCTTTTCATCCGGCTCGGAATCGTTCGCGAAGCTCGCACCTTCGATTGCACCGATGTGCTGGGCGTCACACTCGGCCATCTTCACGACATCAGGGCCGACCGGCACGAGGCCACCTGCCGCCGGTTGCCGGCCGTTGCCGCAGGCGGGACACACGCTGAGCACGACCTGATAGCTCGCCCGACCTGCATCGCTCGGCCCCACCGAGCACGCAACGCGCCAACTCGATCAGGGCCGAATCGTCGTCGAGCGAGGCGCCGGCGCGCCGGCGCAGCTCGCTCCAGGCTTCGCGAAACAAGGCGAGCGTCTCGGCGGCCACGTCGAAGCGCAGCGTGTGGCGCCGCGCGGAGAGGTCCGGCGGCGAAGCGGGAGTGTCGCCGGAGCGCCGGTGCGCCAAGACCTGTTCCAGTTGTCGAAGCGTCTTACCCTGGGCGAACTCGATCCACTCTTGCTCGGTTTCGTACACTGCCACGCGCGTGAGCTCGCGCGCCGCGGACCAGCTGAGCTGGCCGTTCGAGAGCGCTCGCGCCAGAGCCGGCAAGCCCTCCAGGGCTTCTGCAACGCGCAGCCTCTCCTGAAGGGAGCGAGGTTGGTAGCCGAACAAGCGTTCGATGTATTCGCTAAAGGAGCCATACCCCAGGTGCACGTGCACGGCCGCCCGCTGTGCGGCGAGCCGCCAGCGCCCTTCCTCGGCGTCCGCCGCCGCACGTGCGGGCGAGCCGAGAGAGCGCAACATGTGCGACCTGCCACGAAATCTGTTCGTCTTCGAGTGCCCCCAGCTCGAATGCGTTCATGCCTCGTAAGCTACCACACTGATTTTTGAGCTTCTCAGCGGCGCAGAGAGAGCTCTTTTGCCGAGGGATCGGCTTTGAGCGCGCACTCGGCTCCAAACGCCGTTTGCAGCGGCAATCTGGCGCGACAAACGGCTACTGCGCAGAGTTCGGCGCTGAATGACGCTTGCTGCGCGCCGGCGCCGTCAAGTCCGATCCTCTGCTCACTCGCATCTTTACTGGTTTGCATGCGCCACGCCGAAGGACTTGGGGCTTGCCGAGCCGTTCCGCATCAAAGCAGGGATGCGCGGCGGGATGACGCGGCGTGCCCCTCAACACTCCGCCAAAATCATCTCCAGGTTCGAGGCCCCGGGCGGCACCATGGGCAAGACGTTTTCGTCGCCGGCGATACGCACGTCGATCAGGCAGGGGCCTGCCTCGGCCAGCCATGCGCCCAGGCGCTCGCGTGTCACGTCGGCCGCATCCACCGCATGGGCTCGGATGCCGAAGGCGCGGGCCACGGCGGCAAAATCGGTGCCCTGAAGGAAGTGGGACGCGCTGAAGCGTTGCCCGTAAAACAGTTGCTGCTGCTGGCGCACCAGGCCGAGTTGACCATTGTTCAGCACCAGGACGACCACGTTGCAGTCGAGCTCCGCCAGGGTGGCCAACTCCTGCAGGTTCATCGCGATCGAGCCGTCCCCGCTGACGCACACCACGCGCGCTTCTGGTCGGGCCAACGCCGCGCCGATCGCCGCGGGCAAGCCGAAGCCCATCGTGCCCAGCCCCCCCGACGTGAGCAAGCTGCGCGGCTCTCGGAAGCGCAAGCACTGCACCGTCCACATCTGATGTTGGCCGACGTCTGTGGTCACGATGTTGCCGGGAGCGAGCAGCGCGGCCAGGTGCCCGAGCACCTCACACGCTCCGCCCGACAGGGACAGCGGGTGTTGTCTTCGGAGCACCTCGATGCGCTCGCGCCAGGCGCCATGGAGCTGGGGAGACACGTGTTCGAGCAGCGCCAATAGAGCTCGCCGGGCATCGCACACCATCCCCCATTGCACGGGTTTGATCTTGCCCAGCTCGCGCGCTTCGATGTCGATGTGCACGATGCGTGCGTTGCGGCAAAACCGCTCTGGATCGCCCGTCGCTCGGTCGTCGAAGCGGGCGCCCACCGCGA
>Ga0164241_10004732_pt1 | contig 13025 bp, 17 predicted proteins | sample OricomyardsoilBY_FD_108780 | JGI IMG/M metagenome (GOLD analysis project Ga0164241, IMG submission 108780) | Backyard soil microbial communities from Emeryville, California, USA - Original compost - Back yard soil (BY) | ecosystem: Environmental > Terrestrial > Soil > Unclassified | place: USA...
CGCTGCCTGGAGTTCGGCGACATCGAGACCAACCTCGCCGGCGCCCGGCAGAAGATCACCGTCAAGCAGGGCATCGAGCGCGAGCTGGCGAAGAAGCTGCAGGCCGCGATCAAGGAGGCCAAGCTCAAGGTCGATTCGCAGATCAACGGCGACAAGCTGCGGGTCACCGGCAAGAAGCGCGACGACCTGCAGGCGGCGATGGCGTTGCTGCGTTCGCAGGAATTCGAACGCCCACTGCAATTCGACAACTTCCGGGATTGATCGCGCCGATGGATGCCGCGGCCGTCGAAGCGGATGTGCGCCGCTGGCTGGAACGCGCGGTGATCGGGCTGAACCTGTGCCCGTTCGCCAAGGCGGCGTACGTGAAGGACCAGGTACGGATCGTGGCCAGCGACGCGAGCACCGCACGCGCGCTGCTGGAACAGCTGGGCGAGGAAATGGCCCTGCTGCGCGATACGCCGGCGGAGAAGATCGACACCACCTTGCTGGTGCATCCGCGGGTGCTGGGCGATTTCCTCGATTACAACGATTTCCTCGACGACGCCGATGCGCTGGTCGAGGCGCTGGAACTGGATGGCGTGCTGCAGGTCGCCAGCTTCCATCCGCACTACCAGTTCGCCGGCACCGAACCGGACGATGCCGAGAACCTGACCAACCGCGCGCCGCATCCGATCCTGCACCTGCTGCGCGAGGACAGCGTGGAACGCGCGGTCGCAGCCTATCCGGAACCGGGTGCGATCATCGAGCGCAACATGGCGACGATGCGCGAACTGGGCGCTGGCGGCTTCGCGAAGCTGCTCGAACCCGAGGCGTGAATGCGGGCGAAGGCGCGGCATGTCCGCAGCCGGCGCCGCGAAACGTTGTCCTGCTTGCCCGACACACGGAGATCCGCATGCCCCGTCCCGCCCTCTCGACGCTGCCGCTCCTGCTGTTCGCCACGCTCGCCTTGTGCGCGTGCAGGCAACCCGCGCCGGACCCTGGCGATGCCGCGGCGACGGCTTCGGCCGCGCCGGACGCCGCGATGCCGGCATCCGCGGCGGAAACCGACCCCGCACCAACCGAAGCCGCCGGCACCAATGCGGGCTTCGATCCGGCCAGCGTGCCCGAGAGCGCGGCGACGCTGCCGCCGTTTCCGTTCTTCAAGGCACCGGATGGCCTGGCCAGCGCGCAGGACGAAAAGACCCGCAATGCCAGCTTCGACCGCGAGCACATGATTGCCGGCGACAAGGTCGTCGTGCTGGAAGGCAAGGTGTACCGCGACCTGTTCCCGCTCGAAAACCCCGATCGGCCGTATTCGGCGCTGGAATTCCAGCGCAACTACGAGGACGCCGTGCGCGGGCTCGGCGGCGCCAAGGTCAACGCCGTGCAGTTCACCGATGCGGTGAACGATGCGTTCGGCGGCCGCGCGGCGGTCGATGCGCATTTCCACGGCGCCTGCGCCGGCAGCGATTGCGAGAACAACACCTACCTGATCCGCCAGGCCGGCAGGGAATACTGGATCCTGGTCGGCACCGGCGCGATCCCGTTGCACGGCCACCTCGTCGTGCTCGAACGGCAGGGCATGGCCAGCAAGCTCGGCTTCCTCGATGCCTCGGCAATGCGGAAGGCGATCGAGCAGGATGGCCGCGTGGCCCTGCACATCAATTTCGACGTCGACAAGGCCACGCTTCGCCCCGACGCGCGACCGGCGATCGCGGAAATCGACAAGCTGCTGTCCGCGGACAGCGCGCTGAAGCTGTCGATCGAAGGCCACACCGACAACACCGGCGCACCGGCGCACAACCAGGAACTTTCGGCCGCGCGGGCGGCCAGCGTGCGCGATGCGCTGGTCGCGCTCGGCACCGACGCCGCGCGCCTGGGCTCCAGGGGCTTCGGCCAGGACAAGCCGGTCGGCGACAATGGGACCGAGGCCGGCCGTGCGCAGAATCGCCGCGTCGAACTGGTGAAAGTCGACTGATCGCCTCAGGCGGCGGGCGCGAACAGCGCCTGCTGCCGCACCGCATCGGCCAGCCTCCATTCGCCGCTGGGCAAATCGCCCAGCGCCAATCCGCCGATGCGCTCGCGATGCAACGCCTCGACGTGGTTGCCGGCCGCCGCGAACATCCGCCGCACCTGGTGGTAGCGGCCCTCGTGCAGGGTCAGGCGCGCGCGGCGCGCATCCAGCGCCATAAGTTCCGCCGGCAGCAGCGGCGAGGTTTCGTTGTCGAGCATCAGCGTGCCGCTGGCGAACAGCGCCGCCTCGTCCCCGCGCAGGTCCTGCGCCAGCGTGGCCAGGTACACCTTCGGCAATTTGGATTTCGGCGCGATGATCCGGTGCAGCAACTGGCCGTCGTCGGTCAGCAGCAGCAGGCCGGAGGTGTCGCGGTCGAGCCGGCCCACCGTCGAAAGCGCCGGGTTGCGCGCGCGGAAACGCGGCGGCAGCAGGTCGAACACGATGCGCCCCGGGTCCTTCATCGAGCAGGTATGGCCGACCGGCTTGTTGAGCATCAGCAGCAGGCCCGGCGGCGGGTCCAGCGGTTCGCCATCGACGCGCACGCTGGCGTGGTCGAGCGGATCGTCCGCATACAGCACGTCGCCCGCGGCATCGGTGATCCGGCCTTCGCGGAACATCCACTGCACGTCCTTGCGGCTGCCGTAGCCGAGGTTGGCGAGGTACCTGACCAGCTTCATCGCGTGGCCTTGGTCGCTTCGACGATCTTGAAGCCGCCCTGCTGCGCCACGGTCCGCACCTGCGCGAAGCCGTCGCCCAGCGCCTGCTCGTAGGGAAGATGCCGGTTGGCGACCAGCCACAGGCGCCCGCCCGGCTTCAACGCATTCGCGGCGGCGGCGATGAAGGCGCGGCCGATGTCCGGGCGCTCGCCCCGGCCCAGCGCATGGAACGGCGGGTTGCAGACGATGGCGTCGAAGCGCTCCGGCACGCCTTGCGCGACATCCTGCCAATGGCAATGCACCGGCAGGTGGCGGCTCGTATCAAGCATGCCGCCGAGGTTCTCGTCGGCCAGCGCCAGCGCGCGCGCGTCGGCCTCGTACAGGTCGAGCGAGGTCACCTGGTTGCAGCGCGCCAGCACCTGCATCGACAGGTAGCCCCAGCCCGCGCCGAAATCGGCGACGCGGCCGCGCAAATCGCCTGGAAGCGCCTCCGCGAGCAGCTTCGAAGCGGCATCCACGCGGTCCCAGGCGAACACGCCGGGCCGGGTGCGGAATCCGCCGCCGGACACCTCGGCGCTTTTCTGCAAACGCGGCGCATCGGCCCTCGTCCATTGCGCGACCAGGCCGGCATCGAACGCCGCGCCCGGCTGCGTCCAGAACACCCGGCAATGGTGCTTGCTGATCGTGGCGACCGCGCCGGCCAGCTGCCTGAGGTCGGCCTCGCGCGACTTCGCGCCTTCGTCGTTGGCCACCGAGGCGACCACGATCCCGCCCGGCGCGACCGCCGCACACGCCTTCGCCAGCAGCGCGCGCGCTTCCTCGCGCTGGCGCGGCGGCAGGACCAGCACCAGCGAATGGCGCGCCGCCGGCAAGGCATCTTCCTCGACCATTTCCGCGCCGATGCGTTGCAGCCGGTCGGCTTCCGGCTTGAACGGTTGCGTGCAGGCCCAGTTGCCGCCGCGCACCGCATGCAGGGCCGCGCCCGCGCGCGCGCGCAGGAACAGGACTCCATCCGCAGGCCGGCGCAATGGGCCGTCCACGAGCGGCTGCATCAGGGCATCGAGGGCGTTGTCGCGATGTGCGGAATTCATCCGCGCAGTTTAACGAGGCCGGCTCCCGGCGATCGATCAGGCCGCGGCGTGCGATCCGCGTTCGAGCTGCCGGCGCAGTGCGCCGAAGCCCCAGTTGCCGAGCAGGCACAGCGCGGCGACCCCGCTCCAGCCCACCGCATCGTTACCGCCCGGCAACACCGCGGCCAGGTCCGCGACCCAGCCGCGGCCGTACCAGGCCACGACCACCGCCGCGGACAGGGCGAACACCAGGCCCAGGCCGCGCAGCAGGCGCTGCTCCAGCACGGTCGAAGCCGCCGCCTGCGCGCGCGCCTGCGCGGCGACCTGCACGGCGAAACCGGCCGGCAGGTCGACCGGCGGCGGGTTGCGCAGCGCGCGCTCGATGCGTGCATCGAGCGCGTCGTGTTCTTGTTCGTGCGGATTGCTGTCATGGGGCAGGTTCATGCGGCGACTCCGATGCGCGGGGCCAGTATCTCGCGCAATTTGTTGCGGCTGCGGAACAGGTGGCTCTTGATCGTGCCCTCGGCCAGCCCGGTGATGGACGCGATCTCGCCGATCGGCAGCTCTTCAAGGTGATACAGGGTCAGGATCGTGCGTTGCAGCGGCGGCAGGCGTTCGATCGCGGCATGCAGTTCGCGTTCGTCGTCGGCCTGCGCATGGTCCGCCTGCAGGTCGGCGCCGTCGCCGATGTTGTCGAGCAGGGACAGCCCGTCCTCGTCGTCGGAGGTCTCGGCCAGCGCGATGCGCTTGCGCTCCAGGTGGCGCTTGGCCACCGAATAGGCGACCTGGCCGATCCACGATTTCAACGGGCTGTCGTAGCGGTACTGGTGCAGGTAGCGGTGCACGCGCAGGAAAGCCTCCTGGCACAGCTCGCGGGTGTCCTCGGGGTGCCGGACCATGCGCTGGATCACGTGCCAGCACAGGCCCTGGTAATCGCGCACCAATTGCTCGAACGCGCCCGCGCGGTTCGCGAGCACGGCTTCGACGAGGGCGCGGTCGGCTTCCATGGGGCATGGGATACGCCCGGCGGGCAGGCGGTTGCAAGGACTTCGAACGAATTTTCGATGGACGGCTGCAACCGCCCCCGCGGCGGCCGTATCCCTTTGCCCGAACGGCCACTGCGGCCGGCCCCACCCACCCGAGCAAGATCCACCCCGGAGCATTCCATGAACTTCGAACTGATGATCCCGATTTCCCTGTTCGTCTGCATCGCCTATTCGATCAAGGCGGTGGTCGACGCCCGCGTGCGCAAGCAGCTGGTGTCCAGCAACGGCTCGCCCGACCTCGTCGCCAGCATCCTGCGCGGCGACGAGGCCAACCGCCGCCTGTCCTCGCTGCGCTGGGGCATCACCATGGTCGCGCTGGCGCTGGGCTTCGGCATCGTCGAGGCCGCCGGCTGGACCGAGATCACCCCCGGCGTGATCGCGGTGCTGGTCGGCGCCATCGGCCTGGGCAACCTGGGTTCGTTCGCGGCCTCGCGCAAGCTCGGCTGAGCGACGCGCTGCGGGTATGCTGTCGGTCCACGCAGGCCGACAGCATCGCCCCATGTCCGACAACAACAGCGACACGCAACCCGACACGCCGCCCGATCACCTGTCCAACGATCCGCGCAGCAAATTCCACGACCCGGCGGCGCTGGAGCGCGGCGTCGGCATCCGCTTCAACGGCGTCGAACGCCACAACGTGGATGAATACTGCATCAGCGAAGGCTGGGTGCGCCTGCCGGTCGGCCGCTCGCTGGACCGCCGCGGCCAGCCGATGACGATGAAGGTCAAGGGCAGCGTCGAGGCCTGGTTCCTGGACATCGCCGGCGAAGGCGGCGATTCCGAATAAGAACGCCGGCTGACTGATTTCCGCGGTCGACCCCCATGGGCGTTTGCGCAGGCGCACACTCGCCTCACGCCCACTGCGGAGCAAAGCCATGACCCTCAAGACCCTCGTGCTACCGCTGGCATTGGCGCTGGCCGTCGCCGGCTGCGCGTCGTCCGGCGACAAGGACATGCTCGCGGCCGACGCGCCGCGCGCCCTGCCCGAATCCGGCCCGGTCAGCGTGCGCTGGAACGATCCGGCCACCTTCACCGAACTGCGTTACAGCCGCAATCGCCGGGATGCCGAACGCGGCGCCTGGCTGACCGACCTCGCCGAATACCTGCGCAAGCGCGCGGAAACGCAACTGCCCGCGGGCGAACGGCTGGAACTGACCATCGTCGATGTGGACCGCGCCGGCGACTACGAGCCCTGGCTCGGCGTCCGCTATCAGGACACCCGCATCGTCCGCGACATCTATCCGCCGCGCATGACCCTGCAAGTGCGCCACTTCGATGCCAGCGGCGCGCTGGTGTCCGAAGGCGAACGCAAGTTGAGCGACCCGGGGTTCCTCACCGGCAGCATGCCGATCAACCAGTCCGATCCGCTGCGCTACGAGAAACGGATGGTCGACAGCTGGCTGCGGCGCGAACTGGACACCGCCGCGCGCTGAATCCGGTGGCGACGCCGCACGAAGCCGCCTGCGGGCGGCTTCGTCGTTACTGCATCAGCCGCAGGCCGCCGCGCGCCCCGCCAGCACCTCGCGTTCGCGCGCATTGCCGGTCAGTTCCGCCGCGCGCGCGAATTCGTTGCGCGCTTCGTCGTTGCGCCCGAGTTGTTGCAGCAGGTCGCCGCGCACCGCATGCAGGGGCGCATAGCCGCGCAGCTGCGGGATGTCGCGCAAGGCCTCGACGATGGCCAGCCCCGCGTCCGCACCGTGCGCCTTGCCGACCGCGACCGCGCGGTTGATCTCCACCACCGGCGAAGGCGCGACCCGCATCAGCAAGGCGTACAAGGCCGCGATCCGCGCCCAATCGGTGTCCTCCGCGCGCACGGCGCGCGCATGGCAGGCCGCGAGCGCCGCCTGCAGGGCGTACGGCCCCTGCCCGCCGCCCAGCTGCTGCGCGCGTTGCAGGGCCTGCAACCCGCGCTGGATCTGCAGGCGGTCCCAGCGCGCGCGGTTCTGCTCCGGCAACAGGATCGGGCTGCCGTCCGCCTGCGCGCGCGCAGGGATCCGCGAGGCCTGCAATTCCATCAATGCGAGCAGGCCGAAGACCTCCGGTTCGTGCGGCAGCAGGCCGGCCAGCACGCGGCCCAAACGCAATGCCTCCTCGCACAGCGGCGGGCGCATCCAGTCCTCGCCGCTGGTCGCGGCATAGCCTTCGTTGAACACCAGATAGACGACCTCCAGCACCGCCTCCAGGCGTTCCGGCAACTCGGCCTTGCGCGGGACCTCGAACGGCACCCGCTTTTCGGCCAGGGTGCGCTTGGCGCGCACGATGCGCTGCGCCACCGTCGGCTCCTGCTGCAGGAAGGCGCGTGCGATCTCCGGCGTCGACAGGCCGCCGAGCATGCGCAGGGTCAGCGCGACGCGCGACTCCATCGGCAGCGCCGGATGGCAGCTGACGAACAGCAGGCGCAGCAGATCGTCGCCGATGTCGTCGTCCGCCAGCCGTTGCGCGTCGTCGCCCTGCATGTCGGCCCCGTGCAGCTCCAGTTCGATGCCGTATTCGCCTTGCTTGCGCGCGTGCAGCTGGCGCTGGCGGACGTGGTCGATGGCGCGGTGCTTGGCCGCGGTCATCAGCCACGCCGCCGGGTTGTCCGGCACGCCCTCGCGCGGCCAGCGTTCGAGCGCCGCCACCAGCACGTCCTGCGCGAGTTCCTCGGCGGTGTCGATGTTGCCGGTGATGCGCGCCAACCGCGCGAGCAGCTTCGGCGATTCCATCCGCCACAGGGCGTCGAGGCGGCGATGGGCGGCATCGGCATTCATGTCGCCGATGACACCATCGCGCGCACGGCCATGCAAGGCCGGGAGCCGCGCAAGCCTCGTCCGCTTACTTCGCCGGGAACTGCGCTTCGTCCATCCAGAACGGACCCCAGTTGTGGCCGTCCAGATCGGTGAAGCCGCGCTCGTACATGAAGCCGTGGTCGGTGGCCTCGCCCACTTCCCGCGCACCGGCCGCCACCGCTTTCGAGACGAAATCGTCGACCTCTTCGCGGCTGTCCAGCGAGATCGCCAGCAGGACCTCGGTGGCCTCGCGCGCATTGCAGATCGCCTTCGGGGTGAAGCCGGCGAAGAACGATTCCTTCAGCAGCATCACCGAGGTGTTGTCGTTGACGATCATCGCGGCGGCATTTTCGTCGGTGAACTTCGGGTTGAACGAGAAGCCGAGCGCGGCGAAGAAATCGACGCTGCGTTCGAGGTCCCGGACCGGCAGGTTGGCGTAGAGGTTGCGGGGCATGGCGATGTCCTGTCGATTGTCGGGTGGCGGCGCTTACGCCATGGGCTTGTTGCAGTTGACCATCCACGGCTTGCCGTAGCGGTCCTCGAACATGCCGAAGCGGTGCGACCACGAGGTCTCGGCCAGCGGCATCTGCACATTCCCGCCCGCCGACAGCGCGGCGAACACGCGCTCGGCTTCCTCGGCGGTCTCGACCTCGATGTTGACCGTGGTGTCGTTGCGGCCGTCGACCGTCTCGTTGCCGCACACGCCCATGATCGAATCGCCGCCCATGATCGAGGCGCCGCCGACCACCAGGTTCACGTGCGCGATCTGCGATTTCGCTTCCTCCGGCAGCGGCGGCTGGTCGGGCGCCGACGGCATGTCGCCATAGGTCACCGTGGCGACGATCTGGCCGCCCAGCGCGCCGGCGTAGAAATCGAAGGCCGCGCGGCAATCGCCGTTGAAGAACATCAGGTACGGGATCAGTTTCATGGTTCGCTCCAGTGGGTTGCGGCTGTTGGCTGTTTCAGTTGCCGAGGCGCTCGCGCAGGCGGTCTTCCCGGGCTCGCAGCTCGGGGGTGAATTCGGCGCCGAAGTCCTCGGCTTCGAACAACGGGCGGATCTCCAGTTCGGACGGACCCGGCATCGGGTTCGGGCAGCGCTTGGCCCATTCGATGGCTTCGTCCATCGAGCGCACCTGCCACAGCCAGAACCCGGCGACCAGTTCGCGGGTCTCGGCGAACGGGCCGTCGATCACCCGCCGCTGCGGGCCATCGAAGGCGACGCGCACGCCGCGCGCGCTGGGGTGCAGGCCTTCGCCGGCCAGCATCACCCCGGCGTTGACCAGTTCCTCGTTGAACTTGCCCATCGCTTCCAGCAGCTCGGTGCTGGGCATCGCGCCGGTTTCGGAATCGGCCGTGGCCTTGACCATCACCATCACTTTCATGTCGCTCTCCTCGGTGGGAACGGGCCGGAGTGTCCGCCCTTCATGGGAAACGACGGATGACGATGGCCGGGATCGACACGCCGTCGAAAAATAATTCATGCCCATTCACGTTGTACGGGAGCTGCCGGGCCGGCATGATCCGCATCCGTCCCGGACGCGTCCCGCTGGAGAGCCTTCGATGCAATTCCTGACCCTGATCTACACCGATCCGGAACGACTGGCCGACGTGCCCGCGGAGGAATTCGACCGCCTGATGCACGGCTGCTTCGAGAAGGCCGATGCGCTGCGCGATGCGGGCAGCCTGCTCGGCTCGCAGCAACTGGAAAGCCACGAAGCCGCGCGCACCTTGCGGGTGCGCGACGGCATTGCGCGGATCACCGATGGCCCGTTCGCCGAGACCCGCGAATTCCTCGCCGGCTTCAACCTGATCGAAGCCGATTCGATGGACGCGGCGATGGAAATCGCGCGCCAGTTCCCGTGGTCGCGCTTCGGCAGCATCGAGGTGCGGCCGGTGCGCGACATGCAGGCGGTGCGCGAACGCGTCGGCGCGGCCTGAACTACTCGGATTCCACCCCGGCCAGATCCAGCACCCACTTCGGCACCGTGGGCTCGCCGGCGTAGAACGCCTTCGGCTTGTTCTCGGCCATCGCCCAGCGGTGCAGCCAGCTGGGGCCGTAGCGGCCTTCGTAGCCGTCGGGCCGCGCATACGCCGGATCGCGCATCGCTTCGTCCAGGGTGATCGTCGCGTAGCCGCGGCGGCGCACGGCCGCGACCAGGTCCGCGTAGCTCGCCGCGTTCAACGCATTCGCGTGCATCAGCCAGACCTGCGGCAACGCGTGGCCGAGCAACTCACGCGACTGCCGCTCGTAGTAATCGACCTTGTTCAGCATGTACGGGACATAGCCCTCGCGCAGGCGGCGCAGGGTGGCCTCGCGATCCGGCGTGTCGGGCCCGCCGTCGAGCACGTTTTCGTAGGCGAAGGCCCAGACCCATTCGCCGTTGTCCACGGTCACCGGCGCGATGCGGTAGCCGTGCTGCGCGAGGAAATCGCGCACTTCCGCCTTGTCCGCCTGGGTGCGGCCGGCGCGCAGGTACGGATGGCGGAACCAGCGCGGCTGCAGGCCGCGTTCGGCCAGCAGCGGCCGCAGCTGTCGCTCGCCCTTGATGATCGCGTCCTCGAACGCGGGGATGCCGACCGCGTGCAGGTCGACATGGCCGTAACCGTGGTTGCCGAGCTCGGCGCCGGCGTCCAGCCAGTCGCGCAGCATCGCCACGCGTTGCGGCTGCACCGCGCCGTCGATTTCCAGCTTGTCCTCGTTGACGAAGCCGACCACCGGCGCCTTGGCCCGCTTCAGCTGCTCGATCAGTTGCGCATGGCGCGTGCGCAGGTCGGCGTCCGCGGTCTTGCCGATGCGCTGCCACGGCAAATCATCGATGGTGATGGCGATGCGGCGGTCGGGCGTTTGCGCCACCGCCAGCGAACAGCACAGCGCGAGCAGCGCGGCGACAGTGCCGCGCCCCGCGAACCGCTGGCGCATCACGGCTTGCGGTAGAGGTGGACGAAGCGGTCGGTCTTGCCGCGGATCGCCGGGTCGAACACGTTCTTGCCGCGGTCGTCGTCGGCGTTGCGCAGCACCGGGATCGCCGCTTCCCATTGCAGCCCGTGCTTGCGGAAATCGGCGATGGCGAACTGCTCGTCGATGCGGTGCAGGTCCTGCGCCGCGCTGCTGCCGGTGCCCTGCCTGGCGCTGTGGTCGACGACCAGCAGCACGCCGCCGGGCTTCAGCGCGCGCACGACCTGGTCGAGGAACTGGCCGGCGTCGATTTTCGGCCAACCCTGCTTGTCGTCGACCCAGTACAGGTCGTGGTAGGACATCACGACCACCGCGCCGTCCAGCACGTCCTCGCCCATGCCCAGCGCATCGCTGGGGCCGACGATGTGCCGCACGTTCGGCAGGCGGTTGTCGGCCAGGCGGGTGGCCAGGCCCTTCCTGCCGAAGTTCTCGTAGCCGGTGTTGTTGACCAGCAGCACCTTGCCGTTCGGGCCGACGAGGCCGGACAGGATTTCGGCGTAGTAGCCGCCGCCCGACAGCAGGTCGGCCACGGTGTCGCCGCGCTTGAAGCGCGCCAGCGCGAGCACCTCGGCCGGCTTGTCGCGCGCGTCGCGCTCCTTGTCCGCGGCCGGGCGCGAGGGGCTGGCGAGCACGGCGGCGATGTCGGACGACGACGCCCCGCCCATGCTGGCGCAGCCGGGCAGGGTTGCGAGGGCGATGCAGGAAGCGAGCAGCAGGCGGCGCATGGCGGACTCCATTCGTCGGGGGTGGCGCACATCATGCGCCTTCCGCGCCGAGCGGCCCGGGCCGGAGGTCATGGATCGGCAAGTCCGGCACAGACCCGGTTGCGGCCTTGCAGCTTGGCCGCGTACATCGCGCGGTCGGCGCTGGCGACCAGCCATTCCGGCGCGCGCGCGGCATCGGGCAAGGCGGTGGCCACGCCGATGCTGACCGTCACGTGCGGCGCCACCGCGGATGCGGGATGCGGCATCGCCCGCGCCTGCACCGCGACGCGCAGCGCTTCGGCGACGGCGGTCGCGGCGTCGAGGTCGCGGCCCGGCAACAGCAGTACCAGTTCCTCGCCGCCGAAGCGCGCCACCAGGTCTTCCCCGCCCTCCGCGAAGCCGCCGCAGATCCGCGCGAGCTCGCGCAGGCATTCGTCGCCATGCAGGTGCCCGCAGGCGTCGTTGAGCGGCTTGAACGCATCGGCATCGACCATCAGCAGCGCCAGCGGCCGGCCTTCGCCCGCCAGCCGCAGCCAGTCCGCCCGCAATTGCGCATCGAAGCGGCGGCGGTTGGCGATGCCGGTCAGGCCGTCGATCATCGACAACTGCTCCAGCTTGCGGTTCGCCAGTCGCAGTTCGTCCGCCATCCGCGCGAAGTGGATCGCGCCGGCGACCAGGTCGGCCACCGCGTCGAACACCGCGCAGGCCTCGGCATCGAAGAAATCGGTGCGCGTGCTCTCGATGTTGAGCACGCCGTGCATGCGCTGGCGGTGGCGGATCGGCACCAGGTATTCGCTGCGGACCGAATCGTTGCCCGGCACGTAATCGGGATCCAGGCCGACATCGACGATCAGCTGCGGCTTGCCCAGGCGTGCGCAACGCCCCGCGCCGCCGCGGTTCACCGGCCAGTCGCCGGCGCTGGCCAGCGGCGACAGGGTGAGCTGGCCGGCATAGACCTCATGGACGAAATACGCATTGGCCTCGTCCAGCAGGATCACGCTGGCGATGGCGACCGGCAACTCGGCGACCAGGCATTCGCAGATGCCGCGCAGGATGGAATCGAGGCTGGCGCCCTGCAGCGCCTCGCGCGAGATGCGCACCAGGATGCGGGTCAGGGTGGCGCGGCGCGCGGGCGCGTCCTGCCCGTCCCAGGGCAGGCCGGGAAATTCGATCGCAGGGTTGTCCGTCGCGTCGTTGGACATGCGAGCCCCCTCGCTGCCGGCAGTCTACGCCTGCGCGGGCGGGGTTCGTCGCCGCGCGGGCGGGTTCCGTCGCCCGCGGGCTTCCGCCGCCGCGCGACGCGGCTATCCTCGCCGCATTCCCGCCCGGCCATCCCCATGCTCAAGTCCTTCTTCCGGCAATTCTTCTTCGTGCTGCGCGTCGCCGTCGCCTGGGGCCTGGTGGCGATGTTCGTGGCCGCGCTGTACTCCAGCATCCCGCTGGTCGGCCAGTTCGAATTCCCGATGGTGTTGGCCGGCATGGCGACCATGGCGCTGGTGGTGACCGGCGCGTTCTCGCACCTGCACCGCGTGCGCCTGATCGCCGGCCGCACCGATGCCGATGCGCTCGGCAACCGCCAGAAGCGCCTGGTCGAGATCCCGCTGGAACCCGGCCAGGCCTTCGACCTGCTGGATGCCGCGATCCGCGAACTGCCCGGCATCGAACAGGTGCAGAGCACGCGCGACAGCCTGCAGGTGAAGGCCAAGGTGGCGCGCCCGCGCACCTACGGCGAACACCCGCTGCGGCGCTGGAACCCGCTGCTGTGGTTCGGCCTGCCGCGCAACCAGTTGCAGGCCACGGTCACGCCGGGCGAGGACAGCGGCCGCGTGACC
>Ga0164241_10004733_pt1 | contig 13025 bp, 8 predicted proteins | sample OricomyardsoilBY_FD_108780 | JGI IMG/M metagenome (GOLD analysis project Ga0164241, IMG submission 108780) | Backyard soil microbial communities from Emeryville, California, USA - Original compost - Back yard soil (BY) | ecosystem: Environmental > Terrestrial > Soil > Unclassified | place: USA...
CATGGTCAACGTATCGTGGATCTCGTGGCGCTCGAAACGCGCACGGTACCCTTGCAGGATAGTCTGTAGCAACGCCACTAGATCAAACTCCTCCTTGCGATGCCGACCCGACGGTGTGAGTGGGTCGAGCTGGCGCAACCGCGTGTTGATGGCCTTGATCTCGTTGTCGAGCTTGACCAACAGGCCCTTTGTCGCTGGCGACTCGTCCTTGGCAAGTTTCTGCAGCAGCTGTCGCGTGTTACCAGTAGTGCGCGTCAACTCATGGAGAATGCCGGACATAACCGTGCCCACACCTGCCAGTTCGAGGATGTTTTCGCGCCGCTCACCAACCTGCTTCACAGCCTCTTCAAATCGCTTAGTCTCCGCCTTGATGAAGTGGAGATGATCGGTAATTGACTGTACGGTTTTCTTCGAGTCCGCGGGCACTTTCGTCCGTATCTCCGACAGCCCCTGCTCCGCCTGCTTGATGCGTGATCGAATCGTTTCTGGAGCAGTCATTGCCGCCCGTTCGAGTATGCCGCGTTTTTCTTCTTGACCTTCATGCTCGATATGTCTACGCAGCTCGTCAATTGCGAACTCGACCAAGATTCGGCGCACGAAATTCGACTGACGAGATTCGACCAGGCCTTCGCGATTGGAACGATCGATTAAGTGAGGATTGCCTGAACGGGTAATCTCCAGTGCGCCAACCACTTGAATACGGTTCACTGCGTAACCACCGCGCTTGAGCGCACTGCTGTCGAGCGCCAGCCAATCCTCACCTGTCGACTGACCAGAAAATCCGACTCGAAAGCCATCGCGATAGATCGCTACACCACCACTCCAGACGTCTAGTTCCGCCCTAGCGGCCTTCACATTGCCTTGTAACGTGTGTTGCGTGCGCAATGTATCCCGATTGAACCAACGAATGCGCGCGATGAATGGCCCTATCGAACTCAACTCTTCTGGACTTGCCTCAACCTTATGCGCGACTTCCTCCATAGTTCGCTGCAAGATCTGCGGATCGATACCGCGCTGATGATCCACGAGGGTCGTTGTAATTACCGTCTCGGTGGGCTTCTTCCTGTCGGGTTCGAAGACCAGATCAAGGTCCGCTTGCGCGTAGTCACTCAGCAGCTTCTTCATTCCCTCGATGGGAATCCGAGGACTCTCGTTGTAATGCACATCGATAGGGAACAGCGCTTGCCTTTTCGTATTCTGGAAAGGATTCTGCAGGCGACGTAAGAACTGCCCTACGAATCGATCCTCGACTAGTTTCTTCGTCCACGCTGATCGCAGCGCTGAAACCTCGATGACGGTACCTGAAATTCCTTCGTGGGCCGGCGTGGCCTTTACGATCTCAACGGTGATGTCGTCAATCGACTTGTCAGTCTCTTCGAACAGGCGCCAATCGAAATTCACGCGATAGGCGCTGGTTCTGGAGTTCCACGACGTAACAGTCGCGCAAGCGCCCAATCGCATCATCGCCAGGCGTCCGATACCTTTGTTTCCAAGCACAGTTCGTTTCAATTGAGCGCTGGTCTGCTTCTCCAGGCGCGAAGGCGTACCAATTCGCAGGAATACCGATTCCAGCGCCTGCTTGTTCATTCCGCCGCCGTGGTCACTAACGGTAATCGTGTTTGCTGACTCGAGCACATCGACAACCTCTAGCCACGTCTTGCTCGCTTGGAGGCTACCCGCAAGCGCTGCGCCACGCTTGGCATCGCCAACGCCATCCTTGCTCGCCGCAATGAGCTTCTCGGCCGCTGACTCAACGAAACCCTTGATCCCTGTGAGCTTCGTCTGCGATCGCGCGGTCGTGAGAAGCCGGTCGAGCTCGTTTTGATCGAGGCATATACGAAAGTCGACGCGAACGCGCTTGGAGTCGGCATCGAAGGCGTTTTTGACTAGCTCGTTGAGCGCGACTTCGTCCGACGTGATCAGCTCCGCACCTAAGTGCACCAGCGTCCTAGCCGCTACAGAAAACTTCGCCACTTTCGTTCTTCCTAGTCTGTTGTTTGGCGCGCTAAGTATGAATGTCGGAGAGGTTACACTCCGAAGGCCTCGCACATGCGTTTACCTACTGCCCCGCTCTAGAATGCGATCTCTGGCGGCGGCCACGAGACGGGCCGCGCAGTTCGCCTGCTCGGGAGTGGTTTGGCGGCCGAAAGTTAGTCTAACTACCTCGCCAGCCGCACCTTCATCGAGCCCCACGGCACGGAGCACATGCGACGCACGCAACTCTCCTGCCGCACAGGCCGCGCCGGTCGACACTGAGAGCGATGGGGCAAGAAGGGTAAGCATGTCCTCCGCGTCAACTCCTTCAAATCGCAAACTTAGGTGCCCAGGGAGACGCTGATGAGGATGACCGATGAGCGTAAAAGGTGAACCGTCTTGCCTGAGTGCACGCAAGAATTCCTCGACAACCTGGACAGAACGCCGCTGATCCTCGACCAGACGCCGTTTGGCCAGCAATGCTGCCTCGCCAAAGCCGACGGCTAGAAACGTGGGCACCGTCCCCGATCTTCGCCCTCCCTCTTGTCCACCTCCGTGGAGCAAGGGCTGCAGCTCTCCGAGCAGTTCCGGGATCACGTACAAGGCACCAATGCCCGCTGGGCCGTACATCTTGTGGCTGGAGAGACAAAGCAGGTCACAGCCGTCGTCCTCCATGTGAATTGGAACCCGGCCAGCCGATTGCGAGGCATCGACGTGCAATAGATGTCCGAACGAATGCGCAACTTCCGCAAGCGCCGTCAACGACTGGAGGGTTCCAATCTCATTGTTGCCATGCGACACCGCCACGATACCAGGCGTACGTTCCGACTCCCGCAGTCTCGCCTGAAGCATGTCTGTTTCAATTACGCCCGTAGACAACACAGGAAGACGCTGCACCGCAATTCCGTTCGCTGCCAGAAAACGCGCGGGCTCGAGTATCGACTTGTGCTCAGTTTCGGCGAGCCACAAATTGCGCCGGTGGCCGCTTGGCGAGAGCATCCCTTTTAACGCCAGATTGTTGGCTTCGGTGGCACCAGAGGTAAATACGACGCCGTCCGGTTGCCCTCCTACCAAACTCGCAACTGCCTCTCTAGCCACTTCAACGGCTAGTGCTGCTCGGCGTCCGTGCCAGTGATCGGAATGCGGATTGGCGTGGGCGCCTCGCAGCCAGGGAATCATGGCCTCAACCACCTCTTCCGCTGGCGGCGTCGACGCTGCGAAATCCAAGTACAACGGCGCCTCAGCGGGTGCGGCCAAGCGATTCACGTTATTTGTGGCACACAAGGCAGGCATTGTCGGTAGACAAATTGTCTTCCAGTACTTCGGCATCCGGGTCCAACACCGGTCGCAACGGATTTGGGCGCATCCTAGACTTCGCCCGGCTCCGGCGCAGCTCATATTCGCGCTCTATGGCGTGCATACGATCCGGCTGTTCGAGCTCATCGAGCGATTCGTGATCACTCCATGTAAATGGGGAGCCATGCTCGAGTGCATTTTTTTCGTATCTTTTGGCTTCCTCGAACCTGTCGGGGTGGCGCTGACGCAAACGAACCCATTCGATCTTCTGCTGAAAAAAACAGAACGTGCAGCCACTACGCGAGCGCCAGTCGTAGTACTTGGGCAGACCAACACCGGCACCGCGCAGCAAATCGAGAACTCCTGAGTGATCGATACCTGCTTCGCGAAATGGCAAATGAACCGTCAGCCCTTCGTGCCCGGAGTCGTAACCTTCACGATGCGACTCATCAGCACGAATAGCCACATAGCTGTGAACGCGGTCACCCGCGATCAGCCAAGGCTTGATCCAGTTTCGGAACGGCACAAGCTTAAGCTGCTTTGTGCACCAGCGTGTACGCGGCGACGGCAGGAAGTTACCGTACTCGCGCAGCCAGAAATCGAAGTCTCGCTGTGGATTCAGGCGAGAGATGGGCTTGCCTAAAAAGCCTTCGAGGCTACCGAGGAACTCATAGACCTCCGGAAGCTCTTTGCCGGTATCCGTGAAGAAGTACTGAATATCCAATTCGGGGTGGCGCAATCGCATGAAGATAGCAAGTGCCGCACTATCCTTGCCGCCAGAAATACCCAGTACGTGATGATCAGCCATGGTCCACCTGATCATGCCCACGCGTCTCCAGCATCACGGAGCCCGCTTCTGCAAGCGCAGCCAGGAAGACATCTGACTTGATGTTTCCGATCCGCGCGCGTTCGAGTAGATCATCCCGTAACTGGCGAATCTGACTCGCGTCCGCTTCGGCGACATCCAGAGTGGCTGAACGGGTATCCCGACCGGCGAACACCACTGCCAAAGCACGGCGATTTGCGGGTCGCCCCTGCACGCTCGCCATCGCCTCGATGCGACGGAAGTCGAAGGCCCATCGCGCCAGCTGCATGATAGCCATATCGATGTCGTGATCGTTGAACTCGCGCGGCGGCTTATTAACCGCCAGAGACACGAGGCTCTCGATATCTGCCATTGAACCGGTGTAAGTTGTCAATCGCGTGGCAAAAGCATCCAGTTTGAAGTCGCCAGAAATACCTTGAACTACCTTGGCCCGCGCCTGCAGCGCGGCCAGGGTGTCGTCGTGGTCAATGCCAGTCAGAAGCTGCGCACCGATACGCGCCAATACGTGAGGATATGCCGCTTCGAGCTCTTCAACGACGCTTCCCACGCCGGCCACCAGCGCTTCGACATTGTCGTGCGTACCGAGCACCTCCGGTAAGTCCGTAAAAATCACTTTGATCGGGTCGGATGCGCGTAGTAGTAGCGTCAGGGTTTCGCGTGCGCGCGCACTGACTTGCACCGTCCGTTGCGTCCATGCAGGTAAGGCAAAAGCGAGTGACACCAAAGCGCGTGCAGAATCGAGGGGATCGGCTGCCACTGGCCGCTGTGCTGCGGTTTCTAATCTTGTCGCCAGTCTCGTCAGCAACTGCCTAGCGCTAGCGTCCATGCGGACCCACTTCCATGTCACGCGCGCGGGGTCTTGTAACCACTCGTCAATATCTGCAGCCGACAAATCAGGCGTAAAAACGCTATCCATATACATGGCGATCTCACTGCGATGAACCAGCAAGAACGTTAACAGTAGAATTGGCATTACACCGCGCTTGACGCCGAAAGGCGGGCGGGCAGCCACGGCGGACAATTCCGTGAGTGCAACAGCACTGCGACCGTTCTCCAGGCGTGCCCGCCACTCACGCCACAATGGCACCACCGACTGAGCCGGCCGCCCGGCCTTGTCGGGCATCACAAAACGCCCCTGTCCGGACACCGTTCGATGCAACCCAAGGGCAGCAATCGTCGTGTAGTACAGGCCCGCGTCTGCGGGAAAAGCCTCATAGCCCAAGTCGGCCTGCGTGCCGTACTTGAGCATACGGTGCATCAATAAACGTTGCGCCTTTGCCGCATTCGACGATAAGCCGTCACGGTTCACAAGCTCGCTGAAAACATGGGGTGCCTGATCGAAAACGCGATCACACACTTGGCTCGCAATCGGGAAAAGCCCCTCTTCCGGTTTGGGTTGAAAGCGATGTTCACCCGAATACCAAGTGGCGCGTGCGAAAGCTTCTCGCAAAGCGCCTTCCAGATCACCACGCAACTGCTCAAACCTCGCACCAATTTCGCGTCGAGCGACCGAATCACCCTCCAATGCTGGGTTGTGATTGGCCACGTGTTCCAGGGCTGCTAGTTCTCTCGCAAATTCAGCCAATCGGTGATGGCCCTTGGGTGCACCGAATAGATCCAACGGATTTGCCTGCGCAGCCAACTTATGCGCCATTCGGTCGACTTCGGCACGACCTGCTTCCGCGGCAGGAATCAGTAACACGAATCTCCCCGCCATTGCATCCTTATTCGTCTCTGCCAGGACTGCGGCATTCTCTGGAGTGGTCACCACGCGTTCGAACCAACGCAAAGTGCCAGTTTCAGAATAGTGCTTCCTGGCAGTGATGGGGGGAAGAACGGCTAGGCGCTTAAGCTGTTCTTCGAGACTTGGCGCGAATTCACGCTTCACAGTCTCTACGGCTGCATCGATGTCAAAATCGCTGCCGGCGTAAATACCCCACGCTTGCAGATGTTTGCGATAGATGAGAATGCTTGCACTCGCAAGTTCGTCCAACGCGTCGGTCACCGACTCGCGTGTATTCCCGCTTACACACAACTCCAGCACGTCGGAACTGGCTGCCAACCCCGACCCGTTTCGGAACAGCTCGATCAGGCCGATAGTCTTGACCAATGACACGTGCGGCTCCTGGAACCGAGCCTCGACCCGCTCGATCGCTTCAGCGCTGATCGCCCAGCGATGACCGTCAGCTGATGCCAGAATCGCTGGTTCGAAGTTGACACGCAAATAGTCCCAGTAGCGCGCGGGGTCGTAGTACTTGATTGTGTCTCGTGTCTGAGCGACCAGAAAATCGCGAAAACCTAGTGGTTCGGAAGAGTTAAGAAAACCGAATACGCTGCGCTCGTTCTGACCGAAGCGGCGTCGTGAACTCGGCCCTAACAAGGCCGCCGTGACTGGATGCAACGGCCAGCATCGATCTAGCGACTCAGCCAAGGTCGGAGGCGATACGGGACGCCTGAGGTGGATTGCTTGAGCGATTTGCTTGGCAACGGCGCGGCTCGAGGAATGCCGCTCATCGGTTTGAATCGCACCACCGATCAGCTCGATAACCTCGTCGGTACCGGCGACCATGGGAATATCGACAAATCGCCCTTGAACCTTCGCCCACTCCGCCTGCGTCTCTCGACCCGACCGCGCGACATACTGCTCGAACGCCTGGTGCAGCACTCCGACGATCACCAACTTCCCGCGGACGCGACTTGCAGCCTCGGCCAACTCCTGGAATAGATAGATATCCTCGCCTGCGGCGGCGGCAGCCTCGAACAACTTTCCGAGTTCGTCGAGGATAAGCAGGACGCCACCGTACTCAGGATTCTCTGCCCGACGAACGAGTTCGGACACGATGTCTCTTCGCCCGCTACGTGTGGGCTTCGGGCCGCGTTGCGGAGCCAGCCGATCAATGACCTGTCCGATGGCCTCTTCCGCTGACTGTCGGCGCCCGACGACCGGTAGGACTAGCCAGGGCTTACGGCCGCCAAACGCTACGCAGATCTCATCGGAATTCTCGATCTTCAGCGCCTGCTTGGCACGCTGTCGCATCCCCGGCGTGCCGCCCGCCAAGTGCCCGAGGACCAAGGCAAGTGTCGACTTGCCGCCACCATAAGGTCCGGTCCAGGTAAACGCGCGTTGCTGCGAATCGTTGAGATGGCGCGCGACGACCGTTAGCGCATTGCGAGCACTTGGCTGGCAGATATACCCCGCCAAGGCATCGGTGCGAACGATATCGGCATCCAGCTGAATAGAACGCTGGAATTGCCGATTGACCTCTACACGCAATGGATCGTTACCTGCCATATGCATCCCGAAGCAACTGCTGTTTCAGTGTTGCTTCCGTGCCTTTCGGCTTTCGGCTGATCTGACGAATTCCCGCCGTATCGCTCCAGCGCAATTGTCCCTCGGTAACTTCCTCTAAGTTCGTCAATCGTTCACCGATCGAGCGCTCGTCGAGCTTGAAAACTCGGCCGGGTGCGCCGTACTCGTGAGCAATGGTTTCAAATGACAAGGTCGCCTGTTTCGAACCCGTAACCTTGTCTTTAGCCTCCCAGAACTCTAAGAGCGCATAGGCAAAGATGCCATCCGGCAAGGATGCCTGCGCACCACGGCGAAACTGGAAACTACCGTTATGGAGTTCTGTTACTAGACCGAGTTCTGCAAGCAGTGGCTCAGCCGCATCATCGATTTCCCGTCCGTCGCGTCGCGACAGGTAGCAGCGCATGCATACCTCCACGTCACGCTTGAGCGTGACCCGCGAGACGCGAATGCCATGCTGTTCCGCAGCCGCAAACAGTGCATCAGCGACCGAGTCCGCATCGAATACTTGGGCAGAAACGCGGTTGAAAACCCACCACCACGTCGTCGAGCGAAGCGCCTTGCCGGCCAGCAACCAATGTACCAGCCACGCAGTCGCGGGTTTCTCGAAGTAAGGATCGAGCCCTTTGCTACCACTTAGTAGCGCATTGCCGACCGCACCTATCGAAAGTAAGCCGGCATTTTCCTGCAAAACATCGCAAGCCAACGCCCAGTGGCGAATGGAGGCGACCATATTCTTGCCAACACCAAATTCGCGAATGCCGATATTTGGCGCAAATACAGTCTTCGGCGATACCCCGTTTTTTTTGGGGCCGCCGGCGCGCGTGACGGCCACGTACGCTTTGCGTAGCCAAAGTTGCCGCAGTGGGAACGTCTCGTGCCCGGAGAATTGAACATGCGCGGGTAGGACGGCGGCCATACTTGCAGTCTACGCCCGTACTGGCGGGACCCACCAGTAGCTGACCTTATCGGGTGCACGCGAAATTACTGAATGATCCGAATATTCCGTAATAGATTGTTTTTTAACGACTTATTATCAAACTTACGTACCGAGGTTCTGGTGCATCTAGGGTCATAGGGTAGCCTAACCGAACCGCCCTGCCCTGGATCCCGAATGACGAAGCCTATCCTCCGAGATCCGATCTACCGCAAGCGCGGCTTCGACGCTGACATTATCGAACTCTGCGTACGCTGGTACATCACCTACCGCCTTTCCTATCGAGATCTGGTGCAAATGATGGCGGAGCGCGGCGTGGTCGTTGCCCATTCAACGATTCTTAGATGGGTGGCCCGCTATGTTCCAGAGTTCGAGAAGCGCTGGAGTCGGTTCGCGAGGCCCGTCGGCACGTCCTGGCGGGTGGATGAGACCTACATCTGCATCCGGGGCAAATGGCACTATCTGTATCGTGCCGTAGACAAGCGCGGCAAAACAGTAGATTTCCTGCTACGACCGGACCGCGGAGTCGCGGCAGCTGAGGCATTCTTTCGCAAGGCCTTGGCATCCACACTGCCGCGCGTTCCACGAAAGATCACGCTGGATGGCCACAGGCCAAGCCATCGCGCATTGTGGCGTCTGTGCCTTGAGCACCGCTGCTGGCGTAACGTGCTCGTCCGCACGAACAAGTACCTCAACAATGTAATCGAACAAGATCACCGGGCCATCAAGAGACGCCGCGCCTCCATGGCCGGGTTTAAGACGTTTGCCGGTGCAGCAACCACAATCGCCGGCATCGAGTGGGCTCACCGCATTCACAAGCGGCAGTACTCGTTCGGACGCGGACGCCACGGTCCCAGCGTATCGCTGAAGCAGCTCTGGGATCGCGCCCTCGCATAGTTCGCGAGGGAAAGGTCTCCTGACTACTTTTGCGCCGAGAACCGCAGATGCACCACAACCGTCAAAAGTACCGTCAGTCCAAATGTGGAGTGAACCGCGGGCTGCCAGCGCAGACAACTCCCGGATCCATCCTTATTGTAATCCATCGGGATGCGCAATTCTGCTCACGCTGTTGAGCATTTTTACCTATATCGTGGCCGTAAGAGCGCACACGCCGTGCGCCCGTAAACCACATGGCGCCGTCAGAGGCAGAGAAGCTCTCGCGCCTTGGCGGGCAGTGTATTTGTCTGTTCGCTTGTGAGTTCGTTCGACCAATTCAGTGCGGCGTTGTGATCGCGCCGTACAAAATAGCCTTGAACCGATCGGCGCGGCGCGCCCGTTCGGTTTGCGCCATGCTCGTGCCAGATCAAACCGTCAAAGATCATCAGTGATCCAGCGGGGCCGCAGGCGTGATGCTCCGCGCCTTCAGTTGGCGGGTGCAGCAGGGTCTGCGAGCCCGGCACAAATCGCGTTGCGCCGTTTTCAATTGTGAAATCGTCCACCATAAAAATGAAACCGACGAGCGGATCACCGTCCGCGCCCCGCTGAACATCTTGGTGTAGAGGTGGGGCCGCGGTGCCCGCGCGCAAAGTCCGCCCGACGAAATAGCTCAGTTTGAACGGCTCGCCGATGCGGTCGTGCGCCAGCCGCAAAAGGGGCGAGTGCAGGTAAATACGAATGAACGGATCATTAGCAACGAAGCCGCTAAATCTTGTGGTGGTCGAACCGTGCCTAATTCTGGCGCCTGACGCCGCCGCTTGCGCCGCATCGTAAGCGCGACGAACTTCATCCATCTCCTGCGGTAGAAACGGTCCGTTGGTCATCACGGCCCCGTCTGTAATCAGACCGCTCATTTTCATTCCCGTTAGCAGAAGGAGTTCGTTTGCCATCTGCGCCTCCTCCTCTTTCTCTTGTTTGGGATCGCTTCGGACTCCTTCCAGTTACGCAAGTGCCAAGCAGAGATCGCAGGCTTGATCAATAGATGAATCTTTCTACCGTGCTCGGATGCCCTTTCGAGGCGAGCGCGCCGCGATGAGAACGAACTCGCACGCCCGTACGGGCCTCCTCGGAGGCCGATATGCCCTACATCAACGACGCACCAGCCGACTTTATGCGCTTACTGCTTAGCTTCAACGCATTTCGCAAGGACGTCCATTACGATTTCTTCGCTACTAAACCACCCCTGCTCCAGAACAAATTTTTGGACGCGTTCCGGTGCCTGGGTGTAGGCGACAAGCGCCAGACTGCGCTTCGCGCGACTGCACGTGACGTAAAAGAGTCGGCGCGTGCCATCCACGGATGGATCGCCGGCCGCCTTGCCGCCGAAGAGGTTTTCGTATCTAAACATGAAGCCCCGAGCCTCCTCGTCATCCATGATGACCATAACTCTGTCGAACTCCAGGCCTTTCACACCCTGATGCGTGTCGAAGTGCGCGCTCCCCTCTACATAATCAGCGAAGGGTTCGACCTGTGAGAACGGGGCCAATAGGAATTTGTCGAGGGCCGCCGCCCGCTCGCTCTGGCGATCTGCCTCACCGGCTTCCTCATCGGTCGACGGGGTTACGGTGCTGCTCTCTTCCGCGACGCTAAACTGCAGACTTTCCGGTGGCAACAATAAGCCGGCATCAGAAACGCAGCGGAGAACCTCCCCGAGAGTTGGATCGCGGCCTTCATCCCACAGTGCAACTAAACGCTCGACTGCGGCCGATGCCGCAGCCAATTCCGCCTGCTGATCCTTTGCGATGCGCAAGGACTCGGCCTCCAGCATAGGGCTGAACTTCTTGACAATTCTCGCGACCGCAAAGGCATCATTGCGTCGCTTTGCCTTTACCAGAGGTAACACTTCCTCCGAAAAGAACCGAATGACAGGAAGCGACCCATCGAGTAAACCGGTTGTCCAGCTGTCGACTTCGTATAGGGGAACAAAGAGTTCAAGAAATCCCATCCGCCGCGCCGCCATACGGTGCTCAAGGGTTAGGCTTTTGACCGCCCTTCTTTCACGCCATTTTTGATCCCCAGACGCCTCGGCCATATAACTGGAAATGGCATCTTCTGCGGCAGGTTTGTCCGCCGTCGCGCTTGGTAGAATGAATATCCTCACGCAGCCAGCGGCACTGTCAGACCGCCACTTTTGAACTTGCTTGTCAGTGCTGCTACGTACTTTATTTATTAGCGTCACGATACGTTGCGGGCATCGGTGATTCATCTGCTTGCCGGGTGTAGCCCAGTCGGCGGGAAGACCCTGCCCCAGCCCCTCTTTCCCATCGCTATAAATGCGCTGCATCATGTCGCCGATAAGCCCGAGTGCGAACCTGCTCTTGTGTGCGGCCTGCACCGCAAACAGGGAATCAATCAGGTTTTTGTTAGTATCCTGACTCTCGTCAATCATCAGAATTGGATAGCGCCCGACCACTATGCTCTGCATGACCGGCTTGGTCAGCAGGAAGTTGGATGTGATCTGGATAACTTCGGAATGAGACAACGAGTCACGTCCGCGGTTATCGCCGGTGGGACTGTAAACAAATTTCTTTATAGTATTGAGGTTGGCAAGGCGCTTTGACTTGGATTCTATTCGCCGAATGCGCGTTGCGGATGCTTTCGTACCCGCCCGTCCTTTTGCCTCTTCAGCCCGCAACTTCCCTATATCTGCAGCTAGGTCAACTCGAAGCCATTCGCGTATGTCGTGGTTCAGACCACCAATCAACGACCATGCGAAACTGTGGATCGTCGATACGTGAATTATTGGATCGAAGGCTATGCGGCTCTGGATTTCCTCGCTTGCCGCGTTCGTGAACGTGATGACCCCGACGTGCTGTCCCTTGAGCTTTAGCGCATCACCGCAGGTGACTTGAACATGCTTCAGCGCGGACACCAATGATTTCGTCTTGCCGGAGCCAGCTCCGGCGAAGAGGAAGAAACTACGGGGTGTCTTCAGATTCAGGCAACTGGCAATCTCAGCATCGACAGGCGCGTCGATGTCGTCGTCGTTTTGTTCTGTTGCTCCTGTCATGCGGCAGCTCCACCAGTGTTTCCGGTGACATCAGCTTCCTTATGCTGAAGCTGCCCGGCCAGCCAAAGCAGTCCGTTGTCGATGTACGCCGGGACCTTGAGGTCTTTTATTTCCTCGCTATAGAGCAGGTCGAGCGCGAACTCGGCCTTGACGCCCTTGGCTAGCGCATTCGTGACCTCGGTTGACAGGTGCTCGAGATCGGAACACTCCTTCAGCGCCTTGGCAAACTTGGAGATCAAGCCATGTCCCTCAAGTTCGGCGAATAGGCCGGGGTTCTCGTAGACAAGCGCATCTTCGAAGGTATTTGGTAGAGCTTCTGCGGAATCGGCGGTCTTAAACGCCATCAGCACAGGCTGCTGATAAGCAACCCGTATGGAATATCCGCTTGCGTCACTGAAGACCTTGTTTTCGTCTTTAAGGTCAAGCAGCGTATCGAGCGATTCTTCCTTCGGAAGCCAGGTCTTGAGTGTTTCATTGCGTGATTTCTGCCCTGCGGATCGTTTGGGAATAACCGACGCTGACGACTTCCCATCTTTCGCGTCGATATCAGTTATCACCAACGTGGTCAGACCAAGGTGTTCAAGTAGGGACTGGAGTCTGTGCGCGTGACTCCCGCCGGTAATCCCCCCGTTTTTAGCGGGACTCAGAAGTGGAAAACGGTCATGCAGCCATCGCCAACTTCTGCCTGGGTGTGATGCCGCCTAGACCCATGTTGGGTCTTTCGTTGTTGTACGTCCAG
>Ga0164241_10004734_pt1 | contig 13024 bp, 13 predicted proteins | sample OricomyardsoilBY_FD_108780 | JGI IMG/M metagenome (GOLD analysis project Ga0164241, IMG submission 108780) | Backyard soil microbial communities from Emeryville, California, USA - Original compost - Back yard soil (BY) | ecosystem: Environmental > Terrestrial > Soil > Unclassified | place: USA...
GCGGGTCCCCTGTCCCTTCCTCTGCGGCCGGACCCCGACCGACGCGCAACAGACGCTCGGCACCGAATGGGGGCGCGAGCACGTCGGAGCGGAGATTTGGCTCCGCTCCTGGGAAGCGGCCGCGCGGCGCCTCCTGGCGGCGGGCATGTCGGTCGTCAACGACTCCGTGCGTTTTCAGAACGAGGTCGAGATCATCCGCCGCCTCGGCGGGATAGTCGTGCGGCTGACCGGGCGGGTCGATCCCCGTGTGAACCTGGCACACATCGCCGAAGCTGGCGTCTCGGCCGACTTCGAGGTCGACAACGCTGGGTTGCTCGGCAACTGCGTCGACAGGATCGTCACAGCGCTCAAACCCGGCAAGCTACCTGCGTAACAATTGCGTAACATTCTGTGTAACATGCGATAAAGAGATTCTGTTAAAGATACAGCAAAATCAACGTTATATGTTGTCCGCAGCACATTAAATGGTCCCTCTCACTCCGACCACCCCAGGTCGGAAGCTCGCAAAGGGCTGCTGACGTCAACGTGTTACAGCGTCTTGCGTTTGTCTGACACGCATCCTGCCTCGCGGAGGTAGTTCCGCGCTCCTCGGGGTTAAGAGCTCGCAGGCCTCGCCGATGGCGCGCCAGAGAGCGTCGAGGGTGCGGGCGCCGATGCGGCGCAGGTGAGCCTCGAGCTTGGCGACGGCCATCTCGATCGGGTCGAGGTTCGGGGAGCAGGGCGGCAGGATCGGGAACCCGGGGCCTTCTCGCGCAGGATGGCCGGGGCCCGGAGGCTTCGGTGGACGGCGAGGTTGTCGAGGATGACGACATCGCCCTTCCGCGGGCGGGAGCGAGCTGGGTCTCGACCCAGGCGTCGCAGGCGGCGCAGCACCCCGATGATCTGCTCCTCGCTGAACCTGCTTCGCTTCATCTCCGGTCCCTCTTCCTTGGTCCGGATCGCAGCCGGCCCTGAAGGAGAGACAGAGAGACAAGGCGTCACGTCACTCTGATCGAACGCCCATGACGGGTGACCGGATTTCACCCAACTGCGGCGTCAACGCTCTCCACGACTTTCGCTGTCGCAACCTGATGCAGCATGTGACCAATACCGGGCAGGCGGATCAGGCGGGACCGCGGGATCTGGCGGGCCAGCGCGGCTGAGTGAAGTTCAAGGCCAACGGTCTGGTCAGCGCTCCCGTGGACGATCTCGACCGGCGTCGAGAGGCGTGAATAGACGGGCACCATCGGCCGCAACTCCTCCTTCAGGGCGACGAGCTGCCGGGCGTTCTCGCGCAGGGTCCGGGGTTGCAGGACGAGCGCGAGGTCGAGATGGTCGATATAGTCCTCCGGGGGCACCTGCGGCGCGAAGACGGTGGCGAGCGCGCTCTCGACGAAGCCGCGCGTCACCAGCAAGGGAGCGACGCGCACAAGAACGGGACCTACGACCGGAGCGGCGATCAGGTCGTTGGTCAAGCCGAGCCCACCCTTCCAGACTTGCGACGGGGTGGCGAGAAGGACGAGACCCGAAATGCTTTCGGGTGCGTCCACGGCCCAGGCGAGCGCCACCGAGCCGCCGTAGCTGTGCCCGACGAGAAGCGGACGTTCGACCCCGATCTTGGCCAGCGCGGTCCTTAGGAGCGCAGCCTGGGCGTTGATCGACACGCCGCCGCCAGGCGGCATCCCGCTGCAGCCATGGCCGGGACGATCGACGGCGATCACCGTGTAGCGGTCCGCCAGCGCCGGAGCGAGGCGAAAGGTCATGTCGTTGAGGTTGCCGCTTGCGCCATGGATCAGGCAAACGGGACGGCCCCGGCCGGTCCGACTGAGATGGATCGGAACGCCATCGGCGAGGACGGTCATTTCCGAGGAATGATCCGCGCCGGCGGGCGCCGCCCTCATCGCGGAAGACGGCTGCCAGGCCGCGAGCGCGGCGCCGGCGATGAAGGTGCGGCGGGAAAGCATCTCATCCACCAGCCGGGCGGATCGACCCGACGATCTCGCCAACGAGGATGCCGAAGCGGCGGAACTGCGCCCGGTTCACGATGACGCCGTCCTGGCCGAGGTAGAGCCAGTCGGTCACGTCGACTTCCCATCCGCCTGCGTCCTCCGGCAGCCGCAGGCGATAGCGCAGCACCGCGGCGGCGCCGGAGACTTCGCCCACGCCGGTGCCGACCACGTCCGCGGCGGTTGCGGTGAAATGCCCGTCGGGACCCGGAACGATGCGCCATGCACGTCGCTGCGTGCGGCCGTCATCGTAGCGGAAGTCCTCGGCGAGCGTCCCGCCCTCGTCGTCCCAGGTCCCTCGCATGTCAGCGACGAAGCGCGTGGCGACGCGACCCGTCGGGCCGTAGATCACGCCGCTCGCGACCAGTGATCCGTCGAGGACCTGGCGGAGGTCGAGGGCGGGCATCGTGGCGGCGTAGTCGGTCGGGCTCTGCGCCATGAAGCCGACGAACAGGCGCGGCACGACGACGAGCACGAGCGCGACGATCGCAAGCACGACGACGGCCTTGGCGGCGAAGCCGGGGAGCTCGTCAGGCATGGGAAAGCTCCACCTGAAGGACGTCCGTGCGACCTGCAGCGAAGCCGGACGCGCAGGCTTCGAGATAGAAGCGCCAGTGGCGGAGCGTCGGGCCGCCGTAGCCGAGCGCCGTCAGTCGTGCGCTTCGCTCCAGGAGTCGCGACGCCCAGCTCCGGCAGGTCAGAGCGTAGTCTTGGCCGAAGGTGAATGGGGCTCCGGCGCGCAAACCCGCAGCCGCCGCCTGCTCGGCGATCGCCCGGTTGCAGAGCAGCATGCCGCCAGGAAAGGTCGAATGGCGGATGTAGTCGGTCCCCCGCCGGTAGGCCGGGAAATGGTCGTCCGAGACGGTGATCGCCTGGATCATCGCCTTGCCGCCCACGGCGAGGCGGGCCTTCAGCGTCGTGAAGTAGGTCGGCCAGTAGCGTTCGCCGACCGCCTCGACCATTTCAATCGCGACGACGCCGGCATAGCGGCCGGCCGTCTGACGGTAGTCGCAGAGCCGGACGTCGGCGCGGCCGTCGAGTCGCGCGTCGGCGAAGGCCATTTGGCTCGGCGAGACGGTGATCGCCGTGACGGCGTGGCCCCGCCCGGCGGCGCGCTCGGCGAAGCCGCCCCAGCCGCAGCCGATCTCGAGGATGCGCTCCCGGTCCCCCAGCCGGTCGAGGATACGATCATACTTGCGGCGTTGGCCGCGTTCCAGGTCGGCGTCGCCGTCGTCGAAGAGCGCCGAGGAATAGGTGAAGCTCGGGTCGAGCCACTCGCCGTAGAACTCGTTGCCGACGTCGTAGTGGGCGCGGACGTTGCGGCTCGATCCCGCAATGGAATTGCGTCGGACGATCCGGTCGACGGCGCGGTAGAGAAGGCCGTGCCAGCGGCTCGGGAAGGCATAGCGGCGCATCTGCGCCTCGTTGAGAAGCCCGAGCGTCACGAGCGGCTCGATTGCCGGCGTGTCCCAGAGACCCGCTACGTAACTCTCGCCGAAGCCGATGTCTCCCCGGGCGAGGAGCGCGCTCACGGCCGCCCAGTCGTTGATCTGAAGCTCCGCTTCGAGGCCCGCCGCACCGAAGTCGTGAACATGGCCCTCGGGCGTGCGCACGCGAAGCCGCCCGGTCTCGATCCGCTCGCAGGTGGCGAGAAAATCGGTCGCCAGCCGGCGCGTCAGTCCGCGTGTCATGTGGTGATATCCTCGGCGGGCGGCTCGGGCCGCGGACGGAATGGCACTCCCTTCAGCCGGAGCCGCAGCGCCTGCCAGTGGATCAGCGCGATGGCGCGCAGACCGGCGAAGGGGAAGCGGGTGGCGGCGCGCAGGAGGCGGGGCGCGGTCAGCGGCCGCCGCGGACCCTCGAGCGTCGCCACCAGGCCCTCGCTGCCGTCGCGGTGCGCGATGCGGATGGCGATCGCCTCGTTCCCGACGTCGAAGCTGAAGGCGTACCGGCCGGCGATCTCCCGGAAGGGTGAGACGTGGAACGCCTTGGCGGCGGTGATCACGTCGCCGGGCTGGATCGGCGCGAGGCCGGGCTTGACGCAGAGGTAACTATGGCGGTCGCCGTAGGTGTTGGTGACCTCGGCAATCACCGCGACGAGGGCTTCGCGCTCGAACGCCAGCCAGAAGCTGACCGGGTTGAACACCGTGCCGAACCAGCGCGGCTGGGTCAGCAGCAGGAGGCGACAGGACTCGGAGAGGCCGGCACCGCCCAGAACGCGCCGGGCCCAGGCGGCCCCTTCCCCGCCGCCGGGCGGCCCGCCATGGTCCCGGTCATGGACGCTCGCGACCGAGAAGCGGTTACGACGGAAGAACGGCATCGCAATCGCCGCCTCCGGGTCGAGCAGTACGAAGTCGACCCGGTAGCGGAAGGCATGTCGCACCGTGCCGGTTCGCCCGTGCCAGGTCGACGCCTGAACGAGCTCGGGACCTACCATGCCGGCAGACCCATGGCGCGGGTCACGCGCATCGCGCTGGCAACACCGTCCTCGTGAAAGCCGTTCCGGAGCCAGGCGCCGGCGTACCAGGTACGGTTCTCGCCCTGGATCGCGGCAATGCCTTCCTGCGCCCGCAGCGCGCCGAGGTCGAAGACCGGGTGTTGAAACTCGGTCTCGTCGTAGACGCGGGTCGCGGAGATCGGCACGGTCGGGTTGACGGTGACGAAAAGCGGGTCGTCCTCCGGCAGGTTCTGCAGGCGGTTCATCCAGTAGGTCACGCCGACCTCGCCGCCGAGTTGCTCGCCCGAGCGGGAGACCCAACTCGCCCAGCAAGCCCGGCGCTGCGGCATCTGCCCGGAATCGGCGTGCAGCACCGCCCGGTTGACCCGATAGCGGATCGCTCCGAGCAGCCGGCGCTCGGCCTCGCTCGGTCGGGCGAGGAGGCGTAGCGCCTGATCGGAATGGCAGGCGAGCACCACCTGGTCGAATCGCTCCGGCGCGGCGCCGCGGATCGCGATGTCGACGCCGGTGTCGTCGCGCCCCACGCTCAGCACCGAAGCCCCGGTCCGGACGCATACGCCGCCGGCCTCCAGGCGCCGGGCGAGGCGATCGACGTATATCCTGCTGCCGCCGCGAACCGTCCACCACTGATGCTGGCCGGTCAACCCGAGCAGCCCGTGATTGCGAAGGAAGCGCACGAGGAGCGTGGCGGGAAAGGCCTCGACCTCGGCGTCGGGCGTCGACCAGATCGCGCCGCAGAACGGCTGCAGGTAGTAGCGGCGGAAGCCATCGCCGAGGCCGAGCGCGGCGACGAGCTCTTCGACCGTCTGCCCTGCGGCAACCGTGGCTTCGGCGCGACGATTGAACCGGACGATGTCGCGCAGCATCCCGAGAAAGACCGGCGACAGGGCGTTCCGCGGCTGGGCGAACAGGGCGCGCGCACTGCTCAGCGCGTACTCGATCCGCCCGCCCCCGATGCTGGCGCCGAAGCTCATGTCGCTCCGCTCGAGTGGCACCTCGAGCTCGCGGAACAGACGGCCAAGGTGCGGATAGGTGGCGTGATTGAAAACGATGAAGCCGGTATCGACCAACCGATCACCGCGGCGTCCGGCGACGACGGTGCGGGCGTGGCCGCCGAGGCGCCCCTCGGCCTCGTAGAGCGTCACCTGGACGTGGTCCTTGAGAGCGAGCGCCGCGGAAAGGCCGGAATCCCCCCACCGATGACGGCGACACGCTGCGGAGCCGGGCAAGCGTCGAAAGGCATGCGTTCTCCTTCCCTCTTCCGGGGCTACGGCGTTGGGCGGTCTAAGGATCAAAAAAAGATCCGGACGCGCTCGACGCCCGTAGAGTGCGCATGATGACGGCGGCCGGCTTCCCCGATGACGGACTCCTGCAATCGGTGCGATTGCGATCGGCGCCGAACGTGGCACTGATAGGACGCATGGAATCGAACGAACCGGCCGAGCTCTCGGAGCAGACGCGCTGGATGCTCGCGGTGCGCGACGCCGGCGACCGCGCGGCCTTCGCGCGCCTGTTCGACTTCTATGGCCCGCGGGTGAAGGCGATGACGATGCGGAGCGGCGTCCCAGCGGCGGTGGCCGAGGACATCGCGCAGGACGTGATGCTGCGGGTCTGGCAGTCCCGCGCGCAGTTCGACCCGTCGCGGGCTCAGGTCTCTGGCTGGATCTTCCAGATCGCCCGAAATCGCCGTACCGACCTCGCCCGGCGCGCGCCGCTGCCCTTGCCTGAGGATCTCGCCCCCCAGCCGGGGCCGCAGGCGTCTGTCGATGCGCTGGCCCTCGAGCAGGAAGTGACCCGGCTGCGCGAGGCGCTTCGGGCGCTGCCGCAGCGTCAGCGCGAAATGGTCGAGCAGGCCTACCTCGGCGAGCGCACGCATCAGGAAATCAGCCGAGAGACGAGCCTTCCCCTCGGGACGGTGAAGTCGCGCCTGCGCCTCGCGATCGAGCGGTTGCGCCACGAGCTTCGGGGATTGAGGAAATGACCGAGCCCGTGCATCACGCGTCCGACGCCATGCTCGCCGCCTGTGCGGCTGGCGCGCTGCCCTATCCCTTCGCCATGCTCGTGGCCGCGCACGTGTCGCTCTGCGACGAGTGTCGCGCGGGCCTCGAGGCGCACCGGGTCCTCGGTGGCCTCGTGCTCGACGCGCTCGCGCCGGCCGCTCTCGCGCCGGGCGCCCGGGCCCGGGCGCTGGCGGCGCTCGATGCCGGGCAGCCGGCTCTGCCCGCCGTCGCGGGGGACACCGCGTACCCGGCGCCGATCTCTGGCCTCATCGGCGCAGAGGGTCCGCGCTGGCGCGGGCTCGGTTTCGGCGCGAAGCAGGCTATCCTCTGGTCCGGTGCGGCGGGCAGCCTGCGGCTCCTTTCGATCCCCGCCGCGCAGGCGGTGCCCGAGCACGGGCATCGCGGCCTCGAGTTGACGCTGGTGCTGTCCGGCGCCTTTGCCGACGAGACGGGGCTGTTCAGGGCGGGGGACCTCGAGGTCGCTGCCGAGGAACTGAACCACACGCCGCGCGCGACTGACGAAGGGCCGTGCCTCTGTCTCGCCGCGACCGACGCACCGCTTCGTTTCCGCGCGATAATCCCCCGCATTCTGCAGCCGATCTTCCGGATCTGACGGCATCGGAGCCGCGCGCCATGACTTCCCGAGCCTGCAATGTCCCGTTCTTCCACCGGCTGAGGCGTCAAGGGCACTTGCGGCGGGCTCGACTGCAGAAGCAGGAAGACCGCGCATGAACGCAGGGAGCTCGGACCAGGTCGCCATCCACTGGTTCCGCCGCGACCTGCGGCTCGCGGACAACCCCGCCCTCGTGGCCGCCGCGGCGAACGGCACCGTGGTTCCGGTCTTCGTGCTCGACCCCGAAACCGAGGCTTTGGGGTCAGCAAGCCGGTGGCGGTTGGGGTTGGGACTCGAGCGCCTGGCGGAGAGCCTCGAGAAGGCCGGGAGCCGGCTCGTTCTTCGCCGCGGCAGGGCAGAAGACGTGCTGCCGGCTCTCGTGCGAGAGACCGGCGCCACCGGTTTGCACTGGCAGCGGCTGCCCGAGCCCGCGTGGCAGGCGCGGGACCAGAGGGTTGCGAGCGTCCTCGCCGGTACGGCGGTCAGCGTCACCCAGCACGCCGGACACCTTCTGCACGAGCCCGCCGATGTCGCCACCTTGGGGGGCGGTCCGTACAAGGTCTTCACGCCGTTCTGGAACGCCATCGGTCCGCGGGAGGTCGAGGAGCCGCTCCCGGCACCGCGCCTGCGCAGCCCGCGCACGTGGCCGGCCTCCGACGAGCGTGCCGACTGGCAGCTTCACAGGGACATGCAGCGCGGCGCCGCCGTGGTCGCCCGGCACGTACACGTCGGTGAGAAGGCCGCGCGACGGCGGCTCGACGGTTTCATCGAGGCCCGGCTTGCTGCCTACCGCAGCGATCGCGATCGGCCCGACCGCCCCGCGACTTCGGGTCTGTCCGAGAACCTGACCTGGGGCGAAATCTCGTGCCGACAGGTCTGGACCATCGTCCGGCAGCACGGCGGCGCAGGCACGGACGCCTTCCTTCGCGAGCTCGCCTGGCGCGAGTTCGCCTGGCACCTGATGCACCATTTTCCGAAACTCGCCCGCAAGAGCTGGCGCGCGGAATGGTCGGATTTCCCCTGGCGGCCGGACAACGGCGATGCCGAGCGCTGGCGCAGGGGCATGACGGGCGAGCCGCTCGTCGACGCCGGGATGCGCGAGCTCCTCGTGACCGGAACCATGCACAACCGTGTCCGCATGGTGGTGGCGAGCTACCTGACGAAGCATCTGCTGACCGACTGGCGCGTCGGTCTCGCCTGGTTCGAGGACTGCCTCGTCGACTGGGATCCGGCCTCGAACGCGCTGAACTGGCAATGGGTCGCCGGGTCCGGGCCGGACGCCGCCCCGTACTTTCGCATCTTCAATCCGGCGGGGCAGGCCGATCGCCACGATCCCGATGGCACATACCGCCGGCACTTCGTGCGCGGTTGGGGAGGAGCCCGCCCCACCGCCAACGCTGACGCCTTCTTCGACGCCGCACCGCGTTCGTGGAAGCTGGACCGCGACGCCGAACCGCCAGAGCCCGTGATCTCGCTGGCGGAAGGACGTCGGCGCGCGCTCGCCGCGTACGAAGACTTTCGCCGATCGTGAGTCCCGGTTACCGGGCAGACCGCGCCGCCGCTTTCGACGCTATCGCGCCACGACGAAGATCGCCGTGCAACGGTCGGAAGGGTCCGGCAGGTAGACGTGGGACGCCGCCGACTCGAAATAGATGGCATCGCCCGACTCGAGCCACACCGGCGCCTCCTCCTCGATCCGGATTCCGAGCCGGCCGGACAAGACGTAGGCGAACTCCACGCCCGGATGCTCGTGCGGCGGAGAGGGAGGAGCACCCGCCGGGAACTCGGCGAGGTAGGCTTCCATTCGGCGGTCCGTAACCGGGAAATCCAGGCTTTCGAAGAAGTAGGACGGGGTTGGCTTGCCCGGCGCATCCGGCAGCCGCATGCGATCTCGGCGCCGCACGACGGCATAGGCCGGGCGCTCTCCCACCTCGAAGAAGCGCTCGAGCCCGACCCCGAACACCAGCGCGATGCGCTGGAGCGTCGGCAGCGTCGGCACGAGCTGGCCGCGCTCGATCTTCGAGAGAAGCCCCGGCGACAGACCGGTATGCTCGCCAAGCTGGACGAGGCCGAGATTCTTGGCCTTCCGCAAAGCCCGAATCTTCGGCCCGATCCGGTACTGCTCGAGCTGGGTAGCCAGGGTCTCGGAGATCGGCATCGCTCGAGTTCTTCACCCAGATTCAAACATCCTCTGACCGATTATACTGGAGAGAAAAACTCGTGTCATGTCACGCAAATGTGCATTCCTATCAATCCGGTTTTCTCTAGGTGAAAAGACCGTGGCGGCGAGTGGCCCTACCGCGCACAGACCCACAGGAAAGGGGTGACCGAATGACTGGTAAGCTCAAGGAACTGATGGCCGGCGCCATCGCCGCGCTCGCCCTGTCGGGCACGGCTCACGCGGCCGACGTCGTCGACACCGCCGTAGCGGCCGGAAACTTCACGACGCTGGCCGCGGCGCTGGAGGCAGCCGGACTGGTCGAGACGCTGAAAGGCGCGGGGCCCTTCACGGTCTTCGCGCCGACCGACGAGGCTTTCGCCAAGCTCCCCGCCGGCACGGTCGACACGCTTCTCGAGCCCGCGAACAAGGCCCAACTCGCGGCGATCCTCACCTACCATGTCATCCCGGGAATGCTGCCGGCGTCCGAGGTGGTCAAGTACGACCAGGCCGATACGGTGAGCGGGGCCCGGCTCGACATCGATTCCAGCGGCAGCGGCGTGACGGTGAACGGCGCGAACGTGACTGCGACCGACATCATGGCCGACAATGGCGTCATCCATGTTATCGACGCCGTGCTCATGCCGCCGAAACAGTAGGAGAGAACCGACCCGCGGCTGCCCGAGAGGGCAGCCGCGCCGGGATCACCGGGGCAGGACCGCGGCGCTTGAGACAGGATCGGATGGTGGTTGGGACGAGACGGCAGAGCCAACCGAACCGCGGGGCCCGTGGTCGGGCGCTCGTATTCTTCCTTACGCTCGTGATCGGCGGTGGTCTTGCGATCGGCTATCTGACCGCACCGGGCGATTGGTATGCCGGGATCCAGAAGCCCGGGTTCAACCCGCCGGCCTGGGTGTTCGGACCGGTTTGGACGGCGCTTTACGTGTTGATCGGCATTGCTGGCTGGCGCGTCTGGCTGCGCGATCATCGCGACTGGCCGATGGTGCTGTGGTGGATTCAGCTCGCATTGAACTTCGCCTGGTCGCCGATTTTCTTCGCTGCGCATCGGATCGGCTTGGCTTTGGGCATCATCCTCCTGCTTCTCCTGGCGATCACTGCGTTCATCTGCACTGCGTGGAGGCGGGATCGCCTGGCCGCTTGGTTGATGGTACCTTACGGGGCTTGGGTCGCCTTTGCCTCGGCGCTGAACGCAGCCCTGTTCCGGCTGAATCCGTGATGCTCCGGCTCGGCCGGCCGTCGGTCGTCGTGACCGCGCCCGCTTCAGGGAAGCGGGGGGCGGTCTCGGTGCAGCCAGAACGGCGCGACGAGGTTGAGGCCGAGGATGCGCAGGATGTGGTGAGCGCCGACGAAGGCCGGCGCGAGATCGAGGACGAGCGCCATCGCTGCCATCGCTTCGACGCCGCCCGGCGCGTAAGCGAGCCAAAGCTGGCCGAACGGCAGGCCGAGGAGCCAGACGCCGGCGGCGGCGAAGCCGGCGGAGACCGCGAGGGCGAGCAGGATGCTCGCGAGCGCCCCCGGGACGGTACGGACGATGGTGCCGAGCGTCGTGCCGCGGAACCGCGCGCCGATCACCGCGCCGGTGGCGATGAAGCCGAGAACGATGAGGGGCTGCGGAAACCGGCCGTGGACGAGGCCGGTGGCGTGCAGGGCCGCGCTCGCCAGCATCGCGCCGAGGAGCGTTCCGGCGGGCACGCGCAGCCGGTCGAGCGCGACCGCCGCGGCGGCGCTCGCCGCGACGACCGCGAGGCCCTCGCCGAGCGAGTTGACGTGCGGCGCCGGCGCCCCGACTGCAGCAGCGGCCCTTTGGGCGAGGCCGCCGTTGGCCATGGTCAGGACCGGCGGCATCAGCGCCACCAGGGTGAACACCCGCAGGCTCTGGGCGAGCATCACCCGCGGCAGGTCGGCGGTGCTGGTGGCGGCGATCGCCGCGACGGCGGAGAACGCCCCGGGCATCGCCGCGAACCGCGCGGTGGTGCGGTCCCAGCCCTGGATCCGCTCGAGATACGTCGCCGAGACGAGGAGCGTCGCGGCGATCGAGGCGAAGAGCAGCGCGATGCTGCCCGGCCAGGCGCGCATCGCGGCGATGCTCTCCGGGGTGAGGCTCGAGCCCATGGAGATGCCGAGGAGCAGGAACGCGCCGTCGCGGAGCCGTCCCGGCAGCCCGACGGGCAGGCCGGCGAGCGCGGCGGCGGCGGTAGCGACCATCGCCCCCATCAGCCAGGCCGCCGGCCAGCCGAGGGCCGCGAAGAGCCCGCCGCCCGCCGCGGCGATCGCGACCGAGAGCAGGATCCAGCCGAGCGAGCGGAGGTCGATGCGCGCCAGCATCAGGGCGTCAGCCGAGCGGAACCTCGGCCGAATGGGTGACCCGTGGCGGGCCGGCGAAGAACGGCGCGGCGAGGGCGCGCCACGCCTGAAAGCCCTCCGACCCGCGGAAGCCGACCATATGGTCCTCGACGGTCCGCCACTTCACCACCAGACGGTATACCTCCGGGGTCTCGACCACCCGGTGCAGCGCGAGGCCGTGGCAACCCTCCGCCGCCAGGAAGTGCGGGCGGGCCGCCGCCACTGCCGCCTCGAATCCGGCCGGGTTGGTGACGGTGATCTCGGCGGTCTCGACGAACATGGCGGGCTCTCCCTGCTTGCGCTCCCCGTCCCCCGCCTTGCACCGATCTCCGCAAAGGTCCAGAGGATCCGCGCCCGCCGGCGCGCTGGTCCGGGCGGGGGAAGCGCCGGGCCGGCGCGGTTTTCAACCGGCCGAAATCGTCCGGCGAACGGGAAATCGTGCCAGATCGAGAGTCCGGAGCGGACGGCCCGGCGCTGCCGGGACCGGCTCCAGTCTAGGGACGATCGTCGTGATGGCTTTCGGCGCGTTGCTGCAGGTAGAGAGCGCAGAGCACGATGATCGAAATCGTTCCAACTATCAGCATCCGTATCTCCGCAAGAATGCGACCGGGAAAATATGTGGGGAACTTAGCACGTCGGCGGCAGAGCGTCGAGCCGGCCTTCCGCGGAATTCCGCTGGTAGGCTTGATCCCGCCGGGATTGGTGGCATGTCTGCGGGGCACGAGTCGGCGCGAGTGGGAAGGGACGAGATTTGAAACGATTGATTGCCGGGGCCGGGGTGGCAGTCCTGCTCGCGGGGTGCACGAATGCGCCTGAACCGAACAGCCTGGACTGGGATCCGCACCAGAACTTCAACACGGCGGCGCATCGGGTGAACGTCACCGTCGACCGGGTCGCCTTCGGTCCGGTGGCGCGCGCGTATGGCAACACCATGCCGCCGCTGGTGCGCCGCGGCATCACCAACCTGCGCGACAACTGGAAGCTTCCGGGCCACGCGATGCAGTACGCGCTGCAGGGCAAGGGCGTCGAGGTGGCGAAGTCCACCACCCGCTTCCTGGTGAACACCAGCTTCGGGCTCGGCGGCATCCTCGACTTGGCGAAGGACATGGACCTGCCCTATGAGGATACCGGCTTCAACGAGACCTTCTACACCTGGGGCGTTCCCGAAGGCGGCTATCTCGAGGTGCCGCTGGGCGGTCCGGGCACCGAGCGCGACTGGACGTCCTGGGGCCTCGACCTGGTGGCGGATCCGGTGAACCTGGTCTTGCCGACAGCGGCGCTCAACGGGCTCCTCGTGGTGGGGAGCCTCGACATCGTGAACGAGCGCTACGAGATGGACTCGGTCATCGAGGCGTTGATGCACCAGTCGGCGGACAGCTACGACGCCACGCGGATCGCCTACCTGCAGAACATGCGGGCGGGGCTCAGCGGCGGCACCAGTGTCGA
>Ga0164241_10004735_pt1 | contig 13024 bp, 11 predicted proteins | sample OricomyardsoilBY_FD_108780 | JGI IMG/M metagenome (GOLD analysis project Ga0164241, IMG submission 108780) | Backyard soil microbial communities from Emeryville, California, USA - Original compost - Back yard soil (BY) | ecosystem: Environmental > Terrestrial > Soil > Unclassified | place: USA...
ATCTCGAGCATCTCCTGCCTGATGATCGCTTGGAGCTGAGAGACGAAGCTGCGGACGAACGGTTCGAGGTCGAGCATGGGCGCGAATGAGAGCCAATTGGGGCTCGGTCCGTCAAGCTCAGCAGCAGCTCGCCCGCGGTGACGCGTCTACGTGCGCTTCTTCAGCGGGCTGACCATGAACGGCAGCGTGGCCTCGTGCTGACTGGAGGTCGGAAGTAGCGTGGCGCCCGCGTCGACGTCGCGGGCAGGCGGAGCGACCGGGGGCGGCGGACTCGACCCCTGGAGGAACGGCAGCGCGTTGGGCGAGCTCGGCGGCGGCGGCTGCTGCCTGCCGAGCGCGGGTCTCGGGATGGCCAAGACGGTCTCGTCGAGCATCGCCTGCTCGGTGAACGCGCTGCGGATCCGGTCGCGCTCTTCGCTGAACGCGGCAGCGTAGGCGCTGGCCAACCCGTCGTCCGAGGCCAACCTGGGGGCCCACTGACGTTGTGCTGCCTCGAGCATCTCCGAGGACGTCTGGGTGATCCTGAATATCCAGCTTGCGTCGGCGAACGGCTCGGCGAGGCGAGCCTGGATCCGCGCGAAGTCCGTGACGTGCTCCAGCGGAAAGCGCGCGGAGGCGCCGAAGGTGGGCGTATCGAGGTTCATCACGTCTCGATCTCCACCACGTTCGAGGTCACCGAGAGGATCTCGCGTGGATGGTCGGGGTTGTCGTGGGACGCCGAGTACCACACGCGGATCGTGCCCTGCGGAAGGCGATACGAGTCTTCCAAGATCGTCTCGCACTCCCGCGCTTCTCCAGGCTCGAGGGGCTCCAGATCCTCCCAACTGACCTCCGGCCGCTTCGCCATGAAGCCGATGTACTTGGCCGACGGCTCGATGCGGAAGAGGCTGCTGTAGGGCTTTCCCGTATAGGGCAAGTTGTATTGGACGAGAAATGTCTTCTCGGTCGGCGACGTGTTGCGGAGGGTGACGCGCGCGACGATGCCCCGTCGGGTCTTGGTCAGCGTCAAGTGGGCGGCCAAGCTTCGATGTTGTCCCATGGGTGATTTCCTGAGGTCGCCGAGATCGCGACCTTGCCGTTCACGCAGATGCCACGCGAGGCCACCTGCCGTCAGACCGAGGACCGTCACCGCTCCCCCGGCGCCAAGGATGAGCTGTCGTCTCTTCATCATGGGACGTTCTCGACGAAGTACTCCACAGAGTCCCCGTTCGCCCGGGCTCGCCCGGGATCCTCGTTGGCCAGCACCTCGCGGCGGGCCTGGCCGTACGCTTTCTTGTCGTCGAAGTGGTTGAGCTGATCCTCGGTGTCCGCGCCACTGGCGAAGTGCGTGGCCTCGTGTACGACCACCCCACCCTGCCGGTCATCACCATCGCGCTTCGCGTCCCAGAACCGCTCGTCCAGGTAGATGGTCGAGTCGTCCTCCTTGTGCACGTAGGCGTACGGGGGCTTTCTCGCTTCCTTGTGTTCTGCGGCCCAGTCTTCCTCGAAGGTGCCTATGGCAAAGTCGGCGCCAGCCACCTTGTCCCGCGTCTGTCGGATTTTCCGCAGCATCTCTTGTCGAGCCGCTTCGGAGTCGTCCCCGAACCAGCGGCGAAAGTTCGCGCGGTCCGCGTCGTTCCATCGCAGCAAAGACGCCTCGGCCGCGTCGAGCATATGGATCGCGTCGGCTTTAGCGCGCGCGAACATGTTGGCGCTTGGACCGCCGACTCTGACCGTGGCGCTGCCCCGCAGGAGCCTGCCTGGCGCGTGGGGATGCGCGGTGGAAAGGCCAGCGGTGGCGACCTCCTTGCCGTTGATCTTCACCGTCGTGCGGCCCTCGATCGCACGCCATGGGGTCGCGGCGTTCTCGCAGGCGCCCGCGTATCGGCCCGGGTCACCGACACGCAGGACCGGGCAACTGTCTGCGGTTACGTTCGAAGCGCCGCTGATCGAGGCGCCGAGCGCGTGATGCTTCTGACAGGAGGACGGATCCCCCGAGCGAGATATCGATTCAGCCATGACCATTCTCGTCTTGGATCAAGCCTGCGCGGCAGCGCTTACGAAAGCACGTGAACGTGCTCGGGCGCTGCGGCGCGGAGCAACGCGGGCGCGCTCGTGGCCGCGATGATCTGGCCGTTCGGCACCAGCGACGCCAGCCCATCGAGGAAGGAGACGTGCTCTTCCGGGTGCAGCGTGAGCTCGGGTTGGTCCACGAGCACGAGCGCGGCGTCGAGCCCGAGTGCGTGGATCGTGGCGGCATAGAGGACAATCATTCGCTGGGAGTCGGACAGATCGCCGAGCTCGACCTCGCCGCGGTCCTTCACCGCGAAGAGCAGCTGAGTCGCGCCATCGGACCGTTTCGCACCGGCCCACCGAAGTCGCGGGCTGAGGGTCGCGACGTTCGATGCAAAGCCCTCGAGAACACGGGGGCGCGCGCTTGCGAACAGCAGACCCCGCTCGTCGAGCTGCTCGCTTCGAGCGGTTGCTTCGTCCGTCGCCACGGCCTCGAGGTAACGGCGGATCCACGCGTACTTCCTGTGGTGACGCGTCAATCGTCTGGCGCCCTCTGCTGCCGGAAAGTCGAGCGTGCTGAGCCGATCCGCGGCATCGAAGCCTCGCGCGCTGTGGAAGTACTCGACCTTGAAGCGACCCCGGTCGCGGTCGTAGCGACCCATGAGCATGCGGAGCTCGGCGGACTTCACGATGTTCTCGGGAGCCGGGACAGAGAGCGTGCACGTCGTCGTGACGTGCGGATCCGTAACGCGCAGCCGCTCGTGTTCGTCCCGCTCGGCGCGCCATCGAAGGACGATCCGACCGTCCTCGCGACCAGGGACCCGAAAGGGCGCCGTCGGCGCGAGCCCATAGGGCGCGCCCGCCTCTTTGGCGACGATCAGCGCTTCGAGGAAGGTCGTCTTCCCAGTGGCGGCGCCGCCCGTCACCAGGAACGGCCGGCGCGCTGCGACCGCGGGGCTCAGGTCGACCTCTCGCTGACCGAGGCTTCGGACGTGGTGGAAAATAGCGTTGAGGAGTTTCATACCCGGCGCTCCGTGTCAGGGATTGAGGTCGATCAGCCCGGCGATCGCGGTGATGTTGCCCGGGGTGAGCTTGATGGAGGCGCCGCCGATGCTCAGCTCGATCGAGCCCGGTCGAAGCAACACCTGCGCTCCCTCGCATTGCAGCAGCGCCTGCGAGCTGGTGTAGACCTCGAAGGCTCCGCCATCCATCTGCCACAGGCTGTTGTGGTGATACTCGTTGGGCACATTGACGTTCAGCACGTACGCGATCTCGTCCGTGCGATAGGCGGCGCAGAAGAGGGAGTTGGTCGAGGCGATGATGATCTCGTCGACCGCGATCAGGTACTTGGGTACGGTGACCGCGCTCGAAACGCCGGTCGAGGCGGTGGCGTTCTCGACCGTGTGGACTACCAGGTTGCTCTTGATCTGCGTGTTGCTGTTTCGCTCGACCACCGTCTGGAAGTCTCGCTGCGCGTGCATCGAGAACATCTCTTCGCCTGCGAGATCGTCCATGCGGATCTCGTTGAAGCCATCTCCTCCGGGCGAGCTTCGCGTCCGCCAGAGCGAGACGGTCTTCTCTTTCGGCAGAGTGAGCGCGGGCGGCGCGATGGCGTTGTTGACGCGGCCGATGACGATCGGCTCGTTGGGGTCGCCGTCCAGATAGGCGATCAGCACCTCGTCGCCGACCCGCGGATGGACGTAGTGGCCGTAGCCGGGGCCTGCCCACGCCTGCGAGACCAGAACGCGGCGTGTGACGCAGTCTTCGCTCCAGCGGAAGGCGCAGAGCACTCGACCGAGCTCGTCCACGTCGATCTCGCCGTCGCCGACGATGCTCGCCTTCTGCAGACCGGCGATCCGTTTCTTGGCTGGTCGCTTTGGGACGAAACGGACCGTGAGCGGCACGCAAACGAGCATGTGCTCCCGTTGGATCCGGGCGCCGTCGTGCCCGCCGGACCAAGAGGACGCGACCTCGACGACGAGCAGCTCGGTCTCTCCCTCTTTTCGGGGTGAGCCGTCGATGCGCAGGCGGTAGCCGGCCGGGACGTACGCGGTGGAGCGAACCGTGATCGTGTTGGCAGCGCCGTACTCGGCCCAGAACAGCGCCTCTGCGTGGGTAGAGAGCTGGGCGTAGGTCGTGGCGATGCCAGGTTCGAAGAGGTAGCGAACCAGGGGAGTGTCGACGTCCGGCGCACGGGCAAACGCCTCGAACGTGGGACGATCGAGCCAGAGATCTTCGACCGAGTGGTGTACGGCAGCCTGTGCGCTCGTCGGCTCGATCGCGTAGACGTGGTGCGTCGGCGCATTGAGCGCAGATGGGGGGGCGAACGGTAGCGCGAACGCCGGCTCGACCGCCTGGCTCCGCGTGTCGGTCAAGAGGACCAACTCGCAGCCAGAGAATACGTCGAAATAGGTCGCGATCCCGTCCTCTGCCCAGATGCGAAACAAGCAGTCGAGATCCGTCTCGAGGTACTGAACCCGGTACTCGTGGCTCGGCAAGGTCTCGCCGCCCACGACGCGGTAGGCCGGCACCGCCGCGTCGTAGGTGTCGAGCATGGTCCCCGTGATCTCTGCGGCGTTCTGGTTGGAAAAGATGAAGGCGTCTGTGCGCAGCCCGAGGAGAGCGAGCGCCGGCACCAGGATGATCTCGTAGCGAGAGAGCCCGGCGGGCTCGATCGTGAGCAGGCGAAAGGCCCGGATCACGCCCGCGAGCGAGGGCGCGCCCGGCTCCTGGTCGAGGTGCACCGTCGCGTTTCGCGAGACGAAGCTGGACGGGCTGAGCGAGGGGTCGGCGTGTTGCACGATCATGGTCACGCGAAACAGCCCGCTCATGGCCGAGGAGGCCTGGGCGGAGACCACCGACAGGCCCGGATCGTCCCCCGCGAGGACGAGGCGAAGGGGGACTGCGTTGATCGCGATCGGCGGGCCCGCGTTGCTTTCTGTGGGTGTCATCAAGGTCCTATGCTGAAGTCGGCGTGAGCGCGCCGGCGTGGACATCAAATCTCGTCAGCGCCCGCTATACGTGTGACCACCAGCGGAGGACGATGGCGGCGATCGCCGCGAGAAAGGCCAGGGCGGTGGTGGAGAGCAGCACCACAGTCGCCGTCGACAGCGAGCCCGCCTTCCGTAGCTCGACGCCAATGGGGGCCCGAACCGCGAGGTCGACAGGCGCGGCACCTCCGTGCCCGCGCGCCCCCGCAAACCGGGCAAGGTCGGATGAGACCGTTGACCGCCGACGAGCAGCGGCTCGTCAAGGAGGCGATGTGGATCCCTCGACTGCTCGCGCCGCGCATCGCGCGCGAGTGGCCGGTCGAGCGCGACGAGGTGCTCGCCGTGGGCGACCTCATCTTGGTCGAGCACGTGCCGAGCTACGATCCCACGCACCACCCGCGCTACGACGCGTATGTATATCAGCGCGTTTGGGGCGGCATGCTCGACTACGCGCACAAGAAGAAGCTCGGGCTCGAGGCCGAGGTGCGCGCATTGGTCGGCGCCGAGCTGCGCTCAGAGAACGCCGGCAGCGCCCCTGTGCGCCTGTCGAGCTCGGCCGCGGCGAGCCGCGCCGATACCGAGGAGTATTTGAAGCTCCGGGTGGCAGAGGTCGCGGCGTCGTCGGTGCTGGCCGAGCCGCGCGCGGCGGGTGGTGAAGACACGGTGATCGAGGCGCTCGATCGGGAGAGGCGTCGTCGCGCCGTGCAGCGTGTCCTCCTTGAGAAGCTGAGCCCGGCGGAGCGTACGTTCGTCGACGAGTTCTACCACCAGGAGCGCACGCTCGACGAGATCGCGGCGGCGGCGGTGGTGTCCAAGAAAACGAGTCAGCGAGCGCACGCGGGAATCAAGGCGACAGTCAAGGAGACCATCGAAGATCTTGGCTGGGACGACGGCGGAGCATGGACCGTGAAGAAGTGATCACATAACGTGCTACCGGGGAATGCGTTGAGCAGCCAGGACTCCAAACCACCGCTACGGCTGATTCCTTCGGTGGCGGTGCCAGCCGTGCGCGCGTCGAACCGCGGGACGATCCCCATGCGCTCGGACGCGGCGAGTCCTCTCGCACCTGCCGTCCAGGCGTCCGCGGCACAGGTCCCAAACCGGGGCACCATTCGGATGATCGGACGGCCGGGCGCGGCCTTTCCCTCTCCAGAGGCCAACCCGCGATCTGCGAGCGGCTTCGATCCCCGGCAGACGCAGGGCTATGAAGAGCCCCCGCCGCGCCTCGAAGCTGGGATGCAGCTGGGCGACGTCACCATCAAGGGCATGCTCGCGCGTGGTGGAGTCTGCGAGGTCTACCGCGGAGAGATTCCGCTCCTGGGGCAAGAGGTCGCGGTCAAGGTGCTGAACTTCCGCTTCAAAGAACGCGACGACGTCATTCGACGCTTCCAGAGAGAGGCGATGGCGTTGCGCGAGCTTCAGAACCACGAGGGCGTGGTGCGGGTGATCTCCGCGGGCGAGCGATCGTGGGTGGGCCCGTACATCGTCATGGAGCTGTTGCAGGGCGACACGCTCCGCGCGCTCCTGAGCGCGCAGGGCGCGCAGCCGATCACGCGCGCCGTGTCGATCGGCATCCTCATCGCGCGCTACATGCAGGGCTTTCACGCGGTCGACATCATCCACCGCGACCTGAAGCCCGAGAACATCATGATCCAAGAGGACGGACCGCGGCTGCGCGTGGTCATCCTCGATCTCGGCTGCGTCCGGACCCCGGGCGGCGTGAGCACAACGGACCAAGCACTGACCATGGGCACCGCGCGCTACATGAGCCCAGAGCACTGCCAGCACACGCACATCACGCCAGCGACCGATCAGTACGCGCTCGGTCACATGCTCTACGAGATGATCTTGGGCGAGCACGCCTTCGAGCGCCTTCGGACGAAGGACACGACGCAGCGCGACGAGATCTTCATGCAGCTCGGCGGCGACATCCGCACGCTGCCCGCTCCGCTCTGTCCGCCCGAGCTCGCCGGGATCATCGACCGCATGCTCGAGAAGGATGCGACGCTGCGCTTCCCGAGCATGATGGACGCAGCGAAGGCGCTCACCCGCTTCCTGGAGGCGTTCGTGGCCACGAACAGTGACGACATCGATCGCGAGGCCGCGCTCGCGATGGTGCGCGCGGAAGGCCCGCGCGTCGTGCTCCCCGCCGCTCCGGACGGCGTGACGGCGCCGCGCCGGGCGCGCACGCGACCGAAGAACGGCAACGTGCTCTTCTCCGCGCGACTCAGCGCGCCGAGCGTCGTGATCGAGATTGACACCGGCGGCTCGCTCGACCGCGAGCGCTACATCCTCGAAGACACCGCGGTGCTCGGCCGCGGTGCCCGTGAAGACGGCATCCACATCAACCTCCGCGACGTCAGCGTCAGCCGGAAACACGCCGAGCTCCGCGTCCTCCGCGAGGCCGGCCCGGACACGCTCTTTCAGTTGCTCGATCTCGGGAGCAAGGGCGGCATCGAAGTCGACGGCAAGGTCGGCCGCTCCGCGGTCGTGCGTTACTTCGACAGCGTCCGACTTGGCGAGGTGCGCATCATGATCTTTCCGCCCGGTCGCTTCGTCCGCGACGAGTTCGAGCCGCACATCCCCGCGCTCCGGGCCAAGACGCCGGACCTAGCGGCGACTGCCTCGGGTGACGTAGAGCGACCGAGCGCAGAGGGCGCCGAGATCCCGCGGTGGGCGTGGATCTTGGCCGGCCTGTTCATCGCCGGCACCATTCTGGCGCTCGTTGCCCACAGACTCGGGATCGGACCATGAGCCAGGAAGCCAAACAGCCCGCCGTGGTGCCCGAAGGCGTTCTGGACCAGACCGCCGCCGAGAAGAAGCACGAAGAGTTTGTGGCCAAAGCAGAGGGCAACCTCGCGCTGAAGCTCGCCGTCGAGAAACGCAACGAAGCGATCCGCGAGAGCGAGCGCGCCGAGTTCGGCATCCATCCGGCCGAGGCGGAGAGGATCCTCGGCAAGCTGGCTCAAGAGGGCCGACCGTCCGAGCGCGACACACGCGAGACCGTACCGAAGAAGCTCTTGGCACCCGAGGAGCAGGTCCCGCTCGAGAAACGAGACACCGCGCCGCGTAGCATCGCCAGTCCGATCGCCGAGCCCGAGCACGCGCCCCCCGTCGCGAGCCGAAGCCGTCGAGACGACCAGCGCAAGCTGAGCCTTGGCCTGCTGCTCGTCATCGTGGGCACCATCGCCGCTGCGAGCTTGATCGCGTTCCTGGCGCAGCGCGGCGAGCCGAAGAGCGAGAAGGCCGCCGAGCAGAACTTCTCGGCGCAGGTGATCCTCGCAAAGGGCCAGGACATCGCGCCGACGACGCAAGCCACGGCGCCGGCGTTGAGCAGCTCCGCGTCGTCCGTCGCGAGCGTGAACGGCACGGCCGACCCAGTGCTAACCGGCACCGCGAAGCCTGCTTCGAGCGAAGCGCCGCACGTGGTGCGGTCCGCTGCGCCGAGCAAGACCAGCAGCGCTGCGACGGCGGCGCCGACGCAGACGTCGCCTGCTGCTCAGGCCACTTCAACGACCGCCAACACAACGGCTGCGACAGCCAGCAGCACGAAGAAGAACCCGTTCATCGATCCTCACTGAACATGAAGAGCTTTCGCAGACTCGGCCTCGCTTCTCTCGTCGCGGCGGCCATGGTCCTCCCCGCAACCGCGAGCGCGCAGACGTCCTCGCCTTCGGACGCCGTCGACCTAATGAAGAGCGGTATCGCGCTCGCGCGCGAGGGCAAGCTGCCAGAAGCGCGCGAGAAGCTGCGAGCCGCGTTTGCGGCGAAGCGCTCGTACGACGTGGCCGCGAACCTGGGCTTCGTCGAGGCCGAGTTGGGCGCGTGGAAGGATGCGGCGACCCACCTGGACTACGCGGCGCGGCTTTTTCCCCCGAGCGCAGAGCCCGAGATCGGGACGCGGATCCACGACTACCTCACAGATGTACGGACGCACGTTGCGGCCCTTCAGATCGACGCGGACGCGGACGCATCGGTGAGCGTCGATGGCGAGCGGATCGGTCGAACTCCGCTGGAGGCGCCTCTCTTCCTCGAGCCCGGAGCTCACGTGCTGCTGCTTCAAAAGGATGGCTTCGAGGATCTCTCCGAGAACGTCGAGGCGAAGGCCGGCACCTCCACCGCACGTCAGCTGCGGATGGTGAAGCGGGAGGGACCCACCGGCGTCGAGCCGACGGAGCGTCCGCTTTGGCCGGCGCTCGTCATCGGTGGGGTCGGCGTCGCCGGACTCGGCGTGGGCATTGCGGGCTTTGTGCTTCGCGCAGGCGCGCGCTCGGATGCGGACTCGCTGCACGACTCGCTCACGACGAGCGGCAAGGCTTGCGCATCTCCGTGCCCGATCGACGACAAGCTCGGCGACGCAAACACCTTCCTGGGCCTTGGGATCGCCGGTGTGAGCGTGGCTGGTGCAGCCACGATCGGCACCGTGATCTATTTGCTGCTCCCGAATGAGCCAGCAGAGACGTCGAGCGCGGTACGCATCGTGCCGGTCCTGGGCGACAGCTTTGGTTTGAGTGTGAAGGGGACCTTCTGATGCTGCTTCGCTTGATCGTCTCGTCGCTGTTGCTCTCTGGTTGTTATGGGACCGCGTGCGAGGAGTACCCGGACATTTGCCCGAGCGGCAGCGGGGGAGCTGGCGGCGCGACGACGTCGACCGGCGGTGGCAACGTCGGCGGGGCCGGTCAAGGCGGGGGCGGGGGATTGCCCACCGACTGCACGCCGAGCGAAGGCGTCGCGATTCCTGCGACGTGCGGCGTCTTCGTCAAGAGCGGCGCCAGTGGTGATGGGACGCAAGCGTCTCCGTTTGGAACCATCGTCGACGCGAGCACCTCGCTCGGTGGGTCGAAGGCGATCTACGTCTGCGGTGGCGACACCTTTGCCGACTCCGTCGAGATCGCAGGAGGCGTCTCGATCTTCGGCGGCCTCGATTGCGCGAACTGGGAGTCCTCCAAAAGCGCAGCGCATCCGAAGATCGTCGGCGACGCGGACGTGCCAGCGCTCAAGATCGCGGGCAGGGGCGAAAGCAAGCTGTGGTCGATCGACGTCGAGTCCCCGAGCGCGACCAGCGCGGGTGCGAGCAGCATCGCGCTCCTCGTGAGCGATGCGACGCTCGATGTCGACGAGAGCGATTTGAAAGCCGGCGACGGCGCCAACGGCGCCGCGCCACCTGCACAGCTCTCGCAGGCGAGCGCAGCAGACGGCGGCTCGGCGGGCGTGAACGCCGGCACCATGCCTGCGAACGCGCCTACGAACGCCAGCGGCGGCGACAACAGCTGTGGCGCCACGACGCTGCAAGGAGGCTTTGGCGGCAAGGGCGGTGACAAGGATCAGGCGGTGAAGGATGGTGGAAACGGAACTCTGGGTGATTCGGGCGCTGGCGGCGATCCGGGTATTGGACAGACCGGAGCAACTCTCAACTGCGTGGCAGGCCAGGGACTTGGTGGTGGGGGCACGAGCGGCGACAATGGTCCTATCGGCGGCGGCGCCACCGAGCTGGGAAGTTTGACCTCCAACGGTTTCACGCCCGCCGACGGCGACCCCGGACAACCCGGAGAGCACGGCACGAGCGGCGGCGGCGGCGGTGGCTCGAAGGCCACATCGACGACGTATGGCGCGGGTGGCGGAGCCGGTGGCGCAGGCGGCTGCGGCGGCGCGGGCGGCGTGCCCGGCGCCGGAGGCGGAAGCAGTTTCGCGCTCGTCTCTTTGAATGCGACCGTCACCATGTCGAGCAGCGTCGTCCTGCACGTCGGCGCGGGCGGCGACGGTGGACAAGGTGGGCCCGGTCAGTTTGGCCAGCCTGGCGGTGCCATCGGCGCGGGCGGCACCGGAGCGGGCGCGGTGGTCGACGCATGCAGCGGCGGCAAGGGTGGTGCCGGCGGTGCTGGCGGCAACGCAGGCGGAGGCCGGGGCGGCCACGCAATCGCGATCGCATACATAGGCACTGCGCCGACTGGGGGCACGCCGGATCTCACCACCGCGCTCGCTGGCGCAGGCGGGCCCGGCGGAGACAACACCCTCGAGCCCGGTGGCACCGGCGACATCGGCGTCACGGCGCCGACCCAGGTGTTTCCGTGAGCGACCGCACGCAAGCAGCGGACGGCGACATCACGGACCGCTGGCTTGGATGCGCACTCCTCGCGCTCTTGATTCCGGGGTTCGCGTCATGAGGAGTCCCAATCAGGATGCCGACGAAACCGCACCAATTCCGGCGATGACGCCGCACCCGAGGGCCGAGCGCAGGCGACGTCGCGGCGTTTCGCGTCGACGCGCGCTCGTGGCCGCGTTTGTGGTCACGCAAGCATCTGCTGCGTGTGACCGCGACGAGTCTCACCCGCACGATCGGCTCATCATGAACAACCCACCGCCGCCGCAGGCCGAAACCCAGGCGTTCATCGAAGCGCGGCGCGAAGCCTTCATTGCGACGGACCTCGACAACGATGGCAAAGAGGATCTCGTCACCTTGTGTGGTGATCGTTCTGCCGAAGCGGCTCATGGCACCAAGGAATCGCAGCCAGAGCTCGATGCATGTGCGTTCGCCGGAAACAGCGGCAAGCCGTTGTGGCGTGTCGGACCGCTGGGCACCGCTGCCGAGGCGCACATCCACCTCGAGCGCGTCGGCGACAAGATCGCAGCCGTCGACTCGGCCGGCGTCGTGCATGTCTTGGACGCCGCGACCGGTCGCGAGCTGTCGGTGACGCGATTGCCTCGGGCTGCAGACATCGCGTGCGCGGCGCCGGAGACCGGCGGAAAGCTCTGGGTCGAAGGCACCGGGTTCTCCGGCCTACTTGATCTGGGCAAGGACATGCGCTCTGTGGAGCCGAGCTCTACAAAGCCCGCGTGCCGCTGTGACGGCGCGGGCGGAGATCTTCGAGCCACCTCTGATTGCGACGAGCTGGTGGGCACACCGGCCGATCCGGGGTCGGTCGCGCGTTTCGCGTCCGTCGCGGGCGGCTCGGCGCGGGTGAGCACCGGCGCCGCCATCGGCTCTCGTCCCACCTTGGCGGCCTCTACGTCCAGCGGCTCGAGCGAGCCGCGACGGTGGAGCCGCGCGTTCGGGTCACCTGTCACCGCGTCGACGGTTTCGCACACATGGGTCGCCAGAAGCGCGAGCCTGGTCGTGACGGGCCAGGAGCTCGACGGGCAGTTCAAAGTCGCCGCCTACGATGCGCTCTCCGGCGAGCCGCGATGGGAGGTCGCTGCAGGTTCGCTCAACGACATAGTCGCCAGCGATCGTGCCGTGTATGTGCTTCGACAGAGTCGCGTGGATGTCCTCGATCCGGGCACCGGCGCTACGGTCGCCGGCCTGGGCTCGGTCGAGCACGCAGAACGGGCGCCGGAGTTGGCAGCTAGACAGGTGCTCCGGTTGGTGGCTCCTGCGCCCGCGATCGAGCCGGAGAACGCGTTGCCAACCGACATGTTCGATCGCCTCCGGCTGCTCGAGACGCTGGCTCGCAAAGAAATCCAAGGCGCACGGTTGACGAGCGTCGCGGCGGTGGGTGTCAATGTCCTCGTCGCCACGTTCCAAGAACCACAAGCCGGGCTCAAGGGCGGCGCGCTTCGTCGGGTTTATACAGGAGCCTGCGCCTCGACCTGCTCTGGACACCTCAGCGCCCCGCTTCCGCCCGCGCAGGAGTTCCCGACGCCTCCCTGCAAGTTCGCGGACGTTTGGGGCGAGGTTGTGAAGATCGGAGTTCCCAAGGACGCGAAATTCAGACTCCTGCTCGGAGTCGCACCATCCGCAACCAGCTGGAAGTTCCAAATTTCTGATTCGGGCTTGACGCCCTCGCTCGACGCGACAGGTTGCAAGGTGATTCACTGACCGGCTCGCGGGCGGCCTTGCCGCGCTCGAGCGGCGCACCGCATCGCGAACCGCCGGAATGAGCTATTCGAGCCTGCGCACAACGATCGCCTCGACGTGGATGGCGTCCGTCGGTGGTTCGTCGGGGTGGCGATACTCGAGCTGCAGGATCAGACTACCTCGGACTGCGCTCGGTGATTCGCGACAGGAAAAGCAATGTGAGATAGGGCCGCCCCAGTCGTCACAC